>Ga0182742_1001052_pt1 | contig 37732 bp, 29 predicted proteins | sample eDN5th37CBELigMG_FD_128880 | JGI IMG/M metagenome (GOLD analysis project Ga0182742, IMG submission 128880) | Enriched Miracle-Growth compost microbial communities from Emeryville, California, USA - eDNA 5th pass 37_C BE-Lig MG (version 2)... ... | reverse complement strand
GTTGTCGCTGCCGCCGGCCTCCAGCAGCAGCACCCGCGTCCTGCCGTCCTGCGTCAGCCGGTTGGCCAGCACGCAGCCAGCCGTCCCCGCCCCCACGATGATGTAGTCGAACGTGCCATCGAGGATCATACGGAGGCCCTCGCCTGGCCGAGTTCGCGCCAGAGCGGGTCGAGCGCGTCGGTGAGCCGCGTCCAGAGATCGTAGCGCCGGTCGTAGTGTGCCGCCATTGCTGGGTCGGGCAAATAGAACGCAGACGGGCGGGTCATAGCGGCCACTGCAGCCGCCTCGTCGGCATGAAGCCCCGCTCCGATCGACGCCGCGATCGCCGCGCCCAGCGCGCCAGTCTCGTGCGCCTCCGCGACGGTAACGTCGACCCCCAATCCATCCGCGAACATCTGTGGCCAGTGCGGCGAACGTGAGCCCCCGCCCGAAAGCGCCGCACGACAGAAGGTGACGCCCGCGCCTGCGAGCACCTCGACATGACGACGGTGCTCGAACATGACGCCCTCGAGGATGGCCCGCAGCAGGTGGCCCTCGCCGTGCCACCCTGCCAAGCCGAAGAAGCCTCCGCGCTGATGTGCGCCGAGCCGACCGCCATAGAGAAACGGATGGAACAGGGGATCGTCAGGTGCTGCACGCGCTCCGGCGATGGCTTCGTTCACGTAGCCGAACGGATCCTCGTAATGGCCGCCACGCTCGACCAGCGCGCGGACATACCATTCGAGATTGACCGCGGAGGTCGCGCTGTTGTCCATGTTGACGAAGCGGCCAGGTGCATAGGCCGCAACCATGAAGACGCGATCGTCGTTTGCGGGCGCGTCCGAGAAAACCTGGTTGATCGACCAGCTTCCGGCAACGATGGATGCCTCGCCATCGCCGGCCACACCCGAACCCAGCGCAGAAGCGACCACGTCGAAGTAGCCGGCAACGACCGCCGTGTCCTGCGCCAGCCCCGTCTCACTTGCCGCCCGCGCCGTGACTGTTCCGACGACGTTCGAGGGAAGATGCAGCGGGGGAAGCATCGGCTCGGCGTCCTCCAGGCCGTAGAGCGCCAGCAACCCGGAATCGTAGGTACACTCCGGCATGCGCAGAAGGCCTGCTCCGGACATGTCGGAAATCTCGCTGGCGCGTTCGCCCGTCAGTTGCCAGGTGAGGACGTCCTTGGCGAAGAGCAAAGTTCCGGCACGTGCATAGACCTGCGGCCGATGACGCTTCAGCCAGGCGAGAAGCATGGGCGTCTGCGCCGGCCATGGCCGCTGCCGGGCGACCGAATGCGCCGCCCTTCCCACCCGCGCGTCGAGCTCAGAGGCGAGAGTGGCAGCCCGCGTATCCAGCGACTGGATGCCGGTCAACGCCTTGCCCTCGCGGTCGAGCAGGTAGAGCCCGTTACCGTGCCCGGCCGTGCCGATCGCGACGATAGCGCGCGGATCGATGCCCGCCTTGGCGATGCAGCCCGAGATGGCCGCCCTGGCGTTTTCCCAGAGCTCCGGGACGGAACGCTCGACCATCCCCGGCGCCGGTTTGTGGGTTGCACCTTCGACCCCGTGCCATGCGAGCTGTCGACCGGCGGCATCGAATAGCACGGCCTTGACGATCGTGTTGCCGGCATCGAGACCAAGCAGACAGGGCCCACCGTCAGCCACGGTTGTAGATGTCCCACGCTTCTTCGCCGTCGACGCCATGATGGATGATCGCCATCAGCGCACTGACCACTGCCTTCGGGTTGGCGTGCTGGTAAATGTTGCGACCGTACACCATGCCCTTGGCGCCCTGCTGCATCAGCACCGATGACTTTGCCAATACGGCCTTGAGGTCCTCCTTGCCGCCGCCGCGCACCAGCACCGGTACGCGCGCCGCTTCGACGACTCGATGGAAGTCTTCCGGATTGTCCGTCGGATCTGCCTTGATGATATCCGCGCCCATTTCGGCGGCGAGCCTGACCAGCGTGACGATCTTCTCCGCATTGCCATCCACTTGGTAGCCGCCGCGCACCTCGTTCGGCAGCATCACCAGCGGCTCGATCATCAGCGGCATGCCGTATTTGTGGCAGGCTGTGCGAACCCTGCTGATGTTCTCGACGCACTGGCGGAAAAGGTCCGGCTCGTCGGGCAGCATGAACAGGTTCACCACGACGCAGGCGGCATCCATCTCCAGTGCACCGATGAGCGGCTCGTCATGGTTCTGAAGCATCGCCCACATCACGCGGTGGCGCTGGGCATTGTATGGATTGCCCATGTCTATGCGCATGACGAGCGCAGGCTTGTCCTTCTCGGGCCGACCCTGCAGCAGGTCGGCCTGCCCATAGGCCATCTGGATCGCATCGGGCTTCGCCCGGATTAGGGCATCGACCACGCCGGCCATGTCCTCCAGCCCGACGAGGAAGCTCGGCTCGTTGCAGACGCCATGGTCAAGCGCGACGTCGAGGCAGCCGCCATTGCTGAAGAGGCGGTTCATGCGTGCCTTGGTGCTTATCCGCATGGGATACTCCTGTGGTGGTTGCGTTGTTCGAGCATCTCGCCGGTGACACCGTGGTAGTCTTCTAGGTCACGGATGAAGCTGCGGATCTCGCTGGCCCTGCGCTCCGGCGGCCAGCCAAGCTCCTCGCCCATGATCGCAGCCACACGCTCGATGATCAGGGTAGAAATGTCCCCCCGGATCGAAAGCGGCGTGCGACGAAGCAGCATATCCTCCAGCCCGACCACATACTCCGTCCGGCAAAGAAAGACGATTTCGGCCCGCGTAAGTCGGCACCCCGCCACGAGCGGAACGTCGTCATCGCGGTCGAGGCAGAAGGCCAGCACATCGTGCGCGCGCGTTCCATAGGCGTCGGTGAGCCATGCGGCGCGTTCGTCAGAGATTCCGTAGCGGGAGACGAGTACTGCCTCGAGATCTTGCGCACTCGCGGGGAAATTGGCGCCGCCCCCGATAGGCACCGCGAGCGTGTCACGCACCCGGCCCCGACCAAGCTCGGCGAGCACGACATCGGCCGTCTGCTCGGCAAAGGCGCGAAACGTCGTCCATTTGCCGCCCACCATGCAGAACTGCGGCGGCGTGCCCTCGAGGCGGTGGACGAAATGACTGCGCGAGATCCGGCCTGTGAATTCATGATCGCTTCTCGGCAGCGGACGAATGCCGCTGTAGCTGAAGACGACCTGCTCCGCGGTGATCTCGATGGACGGGAACGCCTCCCGCAACGCGCCGAGGATGTAGTCGCGTTCGCCTGGCTCGCAGCGCACCCGCTCGGCCTTTTCGACGCGGATATCGGTCGAGCCGGCCAGCACCCTCCCCAGGTACGGAAACATGATACAGACGCGCCCGTCGTCGTTCTCGAAGAAGATCATGTGCCCGTTGAGCGCCCGATAGAGCTCGTCGCTGTCGATGATCAGGTGCGAGCCCTTGGTCCCGGAAACGAATGGTTCCGACCGCCTTGCCTCGTCGCGAAGAAGCTCCAGCGACTCATCGAGCCATGCACCCGTTGCGTTGACGATGACGCGCGTACGTAGCTGCAGCCGCTCGCTGCTCTGGCTGTCGGTGACCGCGAAATGGTCTCCCGCCCTGGCGATCTTGGCATGATTGAGGGCAACGCACTCCGGCGCCAGCCTCTTTGTGTCGAGAAGGAGTTCGACACAGAGGCGTTCAGGATAGCTGATCCAGGCGTCGAAGTAGGTGGCGGAGAAGCGAACCCGCGGCGACAAAGCGGGCCACAGCCGGCTGGTTTCGCGTGCGCGCCGGAAGCGATGCTTCGGCAGGAGGCGGCGGTGACGGGTCGCCCAGTCATACAGCATCAGACCCACCTTGATCGGCAGGGCGCCGCGCTGCGACGGGCGACCCGACCAGCCGAAGAAGCCGGCAGCGCCGTTCATCAGGCCGGAGAACGTCCGCGCGATCGGGATGGTCGTGGGGAGCGGACGCACCATGTGCGGGGCATTCAGCAACAGCGCGTCACGCTCGCGCAGCGACTCCCTGACGAGACCGAGCTCGCCGTTTTCCAGATAGCGCAGCCCGCCATGGATCATGCGCGACGGCGCCGAGCTGCAACCCGAGCAGAAGTCGCGCCGCTCGACCAACAGGACGCGCAGCCCCTGAAGCGCCAGTTCACGATAGACCCCGATGCCATTGATGCCGCCCCCGACGACAACGACGTCGAAGTCGCCATTGCGGCGTATCTGCTCGATGCTGTCGTCTCGCTGCTGTGAAGGCATGGTTGATCGTTCGCCGTCAGGAACGGCGTGTCTCCTTTCTCCGGCCGGTCAGGTTGGTCAGGCGTCGAGGTCTGTAAGGTGGCGCGCCGCGGCCTCGCTTATCGACTTGAGTTCCTCCGGTGCCAGGCGGATACGCCCTGCCGCGGCATTCTCGGCTGCCTGCGCCGGGTTCCGCGCACCGCACAGGGCGAAGGTGATGCCGGGTTGCTGGATCGTCCAGGCAATGACGATCTGGGCCGCAGTCGCATTGTGCGCTTTGGCGACGGGCCCGACCTCTTCCATCAGGCGCGCCACCTTCTCGCGGTTTGCGAGGGAGAAGCGCGGATTGTCCTTGCGCAAGTCGTCCCCGGAGAACTTGCGGTCCGGCCCGATCCGGCCCGACAGCAGCCCCAGCGCCAGCGAGGAGTAGGAGAGGATTGATACGCGGTTCTGAACGCAGATTGGCAGCAGCGTCTGTTCGATCCGCCGAACCACCATGCTGTATTCCTCCTGGATCGCATCCAGCGAACCGGTGGCGAGATACGCCCGCAATTCCTCGGGCGACACGTTGCTCGCGCCGATCGAACGGATCTTGCCCTGCCGCTTCAGATCCTCCAGCGCCCGGACCGTTTCCTCGATCGGGGTTGTGGGGTCCTGCCAGTGAGTGATGTAGTGGTCGATGCAGTCGATGCCGAGGCGTCGGAGGCTTTGCTCCACCTCGTAGAAGATCGACTCGCGGCCGAGATATCGATGGACCGGCCGACCCTCATAGTCGAAGAAATGGTTGCCCGCGGTGGTGTGCCAGACGAGCCCGCACTTGGTGGCGATTACCAACTTGTCCCGCCGGCCCCTGATCGCCTTGCCGACGATTTCCTCGGCGAGTCCCTGCCCGTAGGCCGGCGCGGTATCGATCAGCGTGATACCTTCATCTATGGACGCTTGGATCGCGGCGATAGCCTGCCCCTCGTCGGTCCCGCCCCACATCCATCCGCCGATGGCCCAGGTGCCGAGACCGATTGCGGAGGCGGCAACCCCGGAACGACCGATCTCGCGGGTGATCATCTCATGCGACATTGCGGACGGGCTCCATGGTTTCGAGGACGGCTCCCGCCGTCTCTTCGTCGATAATGAGCGTGTTAAGGAGGCGGCCCTTGAGCGCCGCGCAGATCGGTAGCACCTTGGCTAGGCCACTAGCGACCCCGATGATGCGGCGGCATCCGGCGAGTTCCAAGGGGCGCAGCGCTACCAGCCGGTCATTCAGCGGATGATCAGTCACGGCGCCATCCTCGCCGATGAGATGGGCCAGGAACTCACCCCGCACGCCGCTGCGGATCAGTTCGTTCCGGTCGAGGTTCGGAAGCGGATGCAGATCGTAGTAGCTCGACTCGGGGCTGAGGATGGAGCCGACGCCGACCAGAGCGATCGCGGCCCTGCGCGCGAGGTCGAACACCTCCCGGATCGAGGCCATCTGCATCAGCATGTCGCGCTGCGCCGTGCTTTCCGCGAAGAGCGGCGCGTGGACGAGCATCGTGCGTCCGCCGAGCCGTTCGGCAAGGCGTGAGGCCAGGTGGTTTACGTCGGTATAGAACTTTCCCTGCACGCCGCCCGTAAGCGGCACGACCGTGACGTCGAACTTTCGCTCGGGCTGCAGGTTCTCGACGACAGCGCTGACGGCCCGGCCGCCGGTGATCGCGATCACGTCACCGTCCCGCAGTGACTCAACGAGCTGGTTGCCGGCCGCCCGGCCAACCTGCTGCAGCGTCGTCTCCGGGCTGCCGGACACCGTTGGCGTAACGACGCTGCTTGAGAGCCCGCCCATGGCCGCGACTTCCCGTTCGAGGTCGACCAGGCTCTGGAACGGGCTCTCGATGCTGATCTTGACCATGCCCAGCTTGCGTCCCTGGGAGATCAGCCGGTTCACCTTGGAGGGTGACAGGTTCATGGCCTGGGCGATTTCGGACTGCTTCATGCCGTCGACGAAATGCAGCATCAGCACGGTGTAGATCTGTCGGATGGCCTCGAAACTTTCCTTGCTTTCCGCCATCTCACCCACGTCGCTTGTTGAGGTAATGATCGATTGTCACGGCCGTCAGGAGGATCGAGCCGCGGATGATGTCCTGCCAGTAGACAGAAACGTCAAGCAACGCGAGAGAACTCGAGACGACCGATAGCAGAATGGTGCCGAGGATCGCGCCAAAGATCGTGCCGGTGCCGCCGGAAAGGCTGGCTCCGCCGATGACTGCGGCGGCGATGACGTTCAGCTCCATGCCGATGCCGAAGGTTGGCTGCGCCGAGCCGAAGCGCGCCATGTAGATGACGCCGGCGACGCCGCACAGGGCCGAACACAGCGTGGTCGTGAGAAACACCACCCGCTTGGTGCGGATACCCGAATAGGCGGCAGCTTTCTCGTTGCTGCCGGTGTAGAACACCTTCCGGAACATGGTCGTGCGCCGCAGCAGGAAATCGAAGGCGATGACCACGACAACGAAGATGATGATCACGAGCGGGATCGGCCCGATCATCCCCTGCCCGATGAACTTGAACTCAGCAGGCAGGGTGTAGAGGCCGAGCGGGCGCCCCCCGGTTCCGAGCAGGCACAGGCCGCGCGCGATCACCATGACACCGAGCGACACGATGAAGTGGTGAAGTCCGATGCGGGTGACGACGAGACCCATGCCCGCCCCGATCGCTGTGCAGGCGAGGATCGCTACGGCGGAGGCGATCCACGGGTCCACGCCGGCAAGGAACAGAAGACCGGCGATCACCATCGCCAGCGCGGTCACCGATCCGACCGACAGGTCGATGCCGCCAGAGATGAGCAGGATCGTCATGCCGACGACCACGATGCCCTCCACCGCGAAAGCCATCGCCATGGCGCGCATGTTGTTCCAGGTCAGGAAATATGGCGAGGCGAAGGACATCGCCACAAACAGCGCCAGGATGATCAGGATCAACCCCGTCTCGCGCATGCGCAGGAGCCGCCCGATCGTGTCGGCCACCCCGCCTGCAAGGAGGCTCCGCTTGCCCGAAGTCGTTACCGTCACGGCCATCGTCTCCTCCTCCCTCACGATGCCAACCGCCGCTCGTCGCCCATCGAGGCAAGATAGATGATGCGGTCCTCCGTCATTTCCTCACCCGTCAGCTCGCCCGCGATACGTCCCTCCCGCACAACCAGCACCCGGTCGCAGACGCCGATGAGCTCCGGCAGTTCAGACGAGATGACGACGATGCCGACTCCGCTGCGCGCAAGCTCGCGCAGGATGCGGTGAATCTCCGATTTGGCGCCGACATCGACCCCACGCGTCGGCTCGTCCAAGAAGATGACGTTCGGGCCGACCGAGAGCATCTTGGCGATCGCCACCTTCTGCTGGTTCCCGCCCGACAGCGCCGATACGGGCTGGCTGACATGGCTGCATTTCAGGTTGAGTCGAGCGCCGAGTTGTTCGGCCTGAGCCTTCTCCGCGCGTTCGTCGATGACGCCCAAGGCCGAGGCCACCTGCTCTACCTTCAACGCGGACACGTTCGTGGCGATCGACATGTCCAGGAAGAGCCCGTCCCCCTTCCGGTCTTCCGAGAGATAGACGATCCCTTCGGCAATGCTGTCCGCGTATTGTCCTAGGCTGAGTTTGCGCCCATGCAGCCACACCTCGCCGGTCACCTCCCCTTCGAGGCGGCACACACCCTTGGCGATCTCGCTTCTGCCGGCGCCGATCAGGCCTGCGAGGCCGAGAATCTCGCCTCTGCGCAACTGGAAGGAAATATCCTGGAACCGTCGGCGCTCGCTGAGCTTGCGCACATCGAGGATGACGTGATCGGACCGGTCGGCGGCGTCCTGCTTGGGGGGATAGAGATCGTCGATCACCCGACCCACCATCGCGCTGACGACAGCCGCCGGCGTCGTCTCGGCAACGTTCATCGTGGTGATGTACTGGCCGTCACGCAGGACCGTCACCCGGTCGCAGTTGTCGAAGATTTCGGCCATGCGGTGGGATATGTAGATGATCGAAATGCCCTGCGTGGTCAGCTTGCGCATGATCTCGAACAGAACTTGCGCCTCGCGTTCGGTCAGCGCGGCGGTGGGTTCGTCCAGGATGAGGATGCGGCAGTCGAGCGTCAGCGCCTTTGCGATTTCGACCAGTTGCTGCTGGGAAATCGAAAGCGTTCTCACCAGCACCGTCGGATCGATGTCGCCGAGCCTGTGCAGGATCTCTGCCGCGCGCCGTTCAAGCGAGCTGTAGTTCATCAGCACCGACCTGCTTGATGCGGTGACACCCATGAAGATGTTCTCCGCGACGGTGATGTCCGGGCACAGTGCGATTTCCTGGTGCACGAATCCGATCCCGAGCTTCTGGGCCATCGCCGGCGAGGTGATGCTGACCACCTCGCCGTCGAGGCGGATCTCGCCCGCATCCGGCTTCAGTATGCCGTCGATGATGTTCATCAGCGTCGACTTGCCCGCGCCGTTCTCGCCGGCCAGCGCATGGACCTCGCCGCGAAGCAGCTCGAAGTCCACGCCGCGAAGGGCCTGGATCGGCCCGAACGACTTCTTCAGGCCCGTGATCTTGAGGATGGGTTGTTCGTTCGCGCCCGCCGGCATCGTGCTCGCCTCTGCTGCATCGTGCGATGCCCGAACCGGCGAAGGCGGCACGGGCATCGCACTTGCGGTCTGTCTCAGCTCGGGTCGCGACCTTCCATGTACGTGTTCAGGTCGAAGGAGTCGGCATTCTCCTTGGTAATCACCGCAAAGCCGTTGTCGACGAACGGGATTTGCATCGGGTTGTAGCCCGACACCTTGTAGTCGTTGAACGGATCGAACATCTCCGGATGGGCGGCCAGGAAGGTGGCCATGAAGCCCATGAAGCCCTGCACCCCCTGGTTCGGGTTCAGCGCCATGTGGATGTTGCCCGCCTTGATGTGCTCCAGCGTGGTCGGCGTGATGTCGGCATGCATGATCAGCACGTCGGCCTTGGCTTCGAGGACGGCGGCCACCGCACCTTCCGCCGAACCCGCTTCGGGGATCCACATTGCCTTGAGGTTAGGGTTCGCCTGCAGGATGGACGCCGTCGCGCGGTAGGCGGCGTTGGAGTCCTGGTTGGTGGCCTGGCGACCGACCAGCTTCATGTTCGGGTAGTTCTTCTGCATGTAGTCGATCAGCGCCGTAACGCGAAGATCGTGGTTGCTCTGGCCCGGATTCTCGAGGACCGCATATTCGGCGCTGTTTCCGACCTGCTTGACGATCTCCTCGGCCGCGAACTTGGCCTCGGCGAGGTTGTCGGAGGTGATGTAGGCCGTGCGCTTCGATTTCGGCGAGTCGGCAGCGAAGGTGACGACCGCCACCCCGTTGTCGATGGCCTGGTTGATCGGTTCGATGAACGGGTCGGACTGCATGGGATGGAGCAGGATACCGGCCGGGCTCTTCACGAGGTCCTGCTCGAACGAGGCGATCTGCTTGGTGATGTCGTAGTCGGGCGTGCCCGAGAACACTGTCTGGCAGCCCATTGCCTGCGCCGCCTGCTTGAAGCCCTGGTAGACCGGCACCCAGTAGGGATGGGCCGAAACCATGACGTTCATGACGTAGGTTTCGCCGGGTTCGCACTGAAACTTGCTCTGCGCAGAAGCAGTCACGGCCGAGCCCAGCACAGCCGCCATCGTTGCCGCAGCCAAAGGCGCGGCCCATCCAGATCTCTTCATTTTCTCCTCCGCTCGGATTTCCCGCCATCGCCAACGCCGCCACAGCAGCAAGTGCGCGCAAGAAATTTCACACTAAGAATTTTCTCTCAGCAACCCGATACAAGCAGCGTCTGGCTGCGCGGTCAAGCGCATTGAATGAAAATTCGTATCATGAAATTTCTTGCAGACTGGCCCGGCTACGTCCAGGATCCTTCGAACCTTCGCGGCCACCGCTACGTGGAGGTCAGAATGATCCTCCCGACGGACCGGGTCCCCCCGGCTGCCAGCGGCTGCAGGGGTTCAATCGGCACAATGGGGGGTGTCATCGGTCGACTGTAACGAAAGCCAAGGGACCTGCGAATGTCAGGCAGGACGCGGCGCGCCGAGCTCGCCTGTCTCCTGAACCAGGAGCAGGACGTGTCCGAAGACGCCCGGCGATCCTGCTACGGCGGCACTCAAACGGACGCATAGTCCCGACGGAGCTATCCATGCGCAAGATGTTGATTGTTCTATCCGTAGCCAGCCTCGGTGCTGCGTTGCCCGTATACGCCCAGGACGCGATGACCTCGCAGGACCAGCTGCAATCCCACGACCAGACGGGGACACAGGACGGCATGCACTCGGGTGACGGGATGTCGGGCGATACTGTGAAAAGGCCTGCGGTGGACGGAGCGATGTCGCAAGACGGCCACGCCATGCAGGCACCGTCGGACGAAATGCAGCAGGGCGACGGCATGATGAGCACTGGAAACTGATCGCTAACTGGGGCATCGGCTACCGATGCCCCGCTGGTAGGTAGCGTTGGCCGCCATCTTCAGCCTTGTGGCGTCTGCAATGCGCGCCAGCAGCCAACGCTACCGCGCGGCTTTCGGCCGATAGCTGGGCCGCCCACCGATGCGCCCGTTACATGGTACACGGGCCTCTATGACGCGCCTGGGGATCCGCCTCGCCGCTCCGGTGCATCCATGCCAGTTTCGACCATCTGAACGCCCATCGAGACGAAATCGACCTCAAGCGAACCCGCAGACAAGCGCGACCTGCCGCAGGCCGAGGTGTACTCTTGAACGCGGTAAATATCGCGCTGGAGATGCATGCCAATGAGATTGCGGCCCTGATCCGCGACTTCCCGGGCCGCGTGCCGGCCGGTCAAAGTCGTCTCTCCGCCTGAGCAGCGCGTGGCGACGCTACGCGACGGTGGTCCCGTCCTTGACGGCGACGCCGTGCGTCTCCAGCAGTGCGGTCATCCTTCCCGGCGCGTCACGCGCAACCAGTACGGCGATGACGTAGTGAGAGGTCCTCCGAGAAAATCTTGACATCGGATATATATCCGAAATGATCGATGCGAGACGGGAGGACATGAATGGCGGAGATATCGCTCTCGCGGGTTTCGAAGCGCTACGGAAACGTGGAAGTGATCCGCGACGTCAGCCTGGACATCGCTTCGGGCGAGCTGGTCGTCTTCCTCGGCCCGTCGGGATCGGGCAAGACGACGCTGCTGCGGATGATCGCCGGGCTGGAGCGTATCGACCAGGGAACGCTGACCATCGGCGGCGTTCGCTGCGAAGCCTTGGCGCCGGGCAAGCGCGGCGTGGCCATGGTCTTCCAGAACTACGCGCTCTATCCGCACATGACGGTGGCCGAGAACATGGCGTTCGGGCTTCGGAACGTCGGCGTGCCGTCGATGGAGATCCGCGCCCGGATCGCCGAGGCGGCCCGCATGCTGGAAATGGAAGCGTTGCTGGATCGCCGTCCCTCGCAGCTTTCAGGCGGCCAGCGCCAGCGGGTGGCGATCGGGCGCGCCATCGTCAAGCAACCCAAGGCCTTCCTGTTCGACGAGCCCCTGTCAAACCTGGACGCTGCGCTTCGTTCCCGCACCCGCGTCGAACTGGCGGAGCTCCACCAGCGGCTTCGGTCCACGATGATCTATGTGACGCATGACCAGGTCGAGGCGATGACGCTCGCCGACCGCATCGTGGTCCTCAACGATCGCCGCATCGAGCAGGTCGGAACGCCCATGCAAGTCTACTCCAGGCCGGCCTCGCGATTTGTCGCCACCTTCGTCGGCTCGCCCGCCATGAACATTCTGCCCGTCTCACTGACGACGAATGACGGGTCCATGCAGGCGCGACTGCCCGACGGTTCGAGCCTGGCCCTGCCGCAGGCGCCCGCGGGGGATTGGAACGAGCTCGGCGTGCGGCCGGAAGCGCTGGTCGTCGTCCGCGAGGGCGGCGACACGCGCGGACGCGCCGCCGTGGTGGAGCGGCTCGGAGAACGCACGCTGGTGCATGTGCGACTTGCCGACGGGACGCAGGTGATTGCGCAGGACGTCGGCCTCTCCGCGGTCGAGCCGGGCGACGAGGTCAAGCTGCGCTTTGACAGTTCGGCGCTGCACCTTTTCGCCCGAGACGGTTCGGCCTGGCACGCGCATTGAGGCCCGGCCGCAACGCGACTGCGGCCCGTGCCCCCTACCCCTTGATGCCCGCCGACAGGGTGATCGCCTCGGTCACCCGCCGCTGGAAAAACAGATAGGCGAGCGCCACCGGCAGCCCGGCAAGCACGGCGGCCGCCAGTTCGCGCGCATAGTAGACGCCGAAGGCATCGTTCACCTGCGTGATGCCGACCGTGACCGTCATCATCTCGGTGCGTGTGACCGAAAGAAACGGCCAGAGGAACGCGTTCCAGGTCCAGATGAAGCAGACGATCGACAGCGCCGTCGTCACGCCCCAGTTCATCGGCAGATAGACCTTGAAGAGGATCCCGAATTCGGAGGCGTTGTCCATCAGCGCGGCTTCACGGAAGTCGCGCGGAACCTGGTCGAAGAACTGCTTGTAGACGATGATTATGACGGGATGGATCAGCTGCGGAAGGATGATGCCGGCCCAGGTGTTGACCAGGCCGAGATCGGCAATCAGCTCGAAGTGATTGATGATGAGCGCCTGGGTCGGGACCATGAACGAGGCCAGGATGATCCACCACAATGCCGTCCGCCCGGGAAAGCGCATTTGCGACAGGGCATAGCCGCACAGCATCGAGGTGAACACGCAGATCACCGTCACCCCGACCGCCACGACAATGGAGTTTAGGTACCAGGTTCCGATCTGGGTCGCGGTCACGGCGTGGATATAGTGCTGGAAGGTCAGCGTTTCCGGCCAGAGCTCGATATACGGCCGGACGACCTCGTCCTCCGGCTTGAGCGACGAGACGACGGCCCAGTAGAGCGGAAAGGCCCATATCACCGCGAAGACGATGGTGACGGCCGTTATCATGCCGGCCCAAAGGTTCCAGCGCTGGGCACGCGACGCCGTCATTGCCGCTGCCTGCCGGCCAGCCGCAGGAGCTGGAACTGGAGAACGGCGATGACGACGATGATCACGAAGAGCGTCACCGCGACGGCGGCGGCACGGCCGCCCTGGTTCTGCTGAAATGCCTTGTTGAAGATGTAGTAGACCAGCACCATGTTGTCGTTCGGCCGACCGCCGATCGAGAACAGGTAGACCTGGTCGAAGATCTTGAACTGCAGGATCAGCTGGATGGTGAGCACGAGAGCCGTGACCGGCCTGAGCAGCGGCCAGGTGATGCGCCGGAAGGTCGTCCAGCGCGACGCGTTGTCGAGTTCGGCCGCTTCATAGATCTCGGCGGGGATGGCCCGCATCCCTGCCAGGAAGAGCAGGATGGAGAACCCTGCCGTCCACCAGATCGTGACCCAGGCCACGGCCGGCATGAACCAGGTTCGCGACTTGGTAACGGGAACGCGCGGAATGCCGAGCCAGTCGAGCACGTGCATCGCGATGCCGAACTGGAAATTCAACGTCCAATCCCAGATCAGGTAGACCACCGACACCGGCAGGATGTAGGGCAGGAAGAACAGGGCCAGCACCAGGGCCTGCAGCCTTCCGGCGAGGCGCGAAACGCCAAGCGCGATCAGCAGCGCGATCAGCGTCCCGGGAATGACCGTGAGCGCGACGAAATAGAGCGTGTTCCATACGGCACGCCGGAACAGCGGATCGTTGTCGAGCCTGGTGTAGTTGGCGATGCCGACCCACTTTCCCGTTCCGATCAGAGGCGCGTCCGTGAACGAGATACGGAACATCTGGATGGTCGGATAGGCAAAGACGAGGGCGTAGATCGCCACGAACGGGGCGATCAGCGCCAACGCGATCAGGAGATCCTTGCGCCGGTCCTGCAGCATCACCTCTCCTCAGCAGGAACGAAGCCGCCCGAAGGCGGCTGCCGTCAGCCGTGAAGATCAGAGGGCGTTGAGTTCCTCCTGGATGGATTGGACCGCCTCGGCCGGCTCCATCTCGCCGTTCAGGGTCGGTACGAAATAGTTCGACATCACGTCGAAGATCGGCCCTGCGATGCCTGCCAGCGGCGTCTTGGGATCAAAGATCATGTTCGCCGTCAGGCTGGAATAGGTGGCGTTCGGTTCCATCGCCTTGTACTCGGCCGACTCGGTCACCGGCTTGTAGGCCGGAATGTGACCCGCGGTCGCCCAGAACAGCGAGTTCTTGATGATCCAGGAGATGGTCTCGAGCACCGCCGCTCGCTTCTCCGGCGACATCTCCTTGCCCTTGTTCTTCGGGATCGCGAAGGTATGGCTGTCGGCATAGGTGCACGGCTTGTCGAAGATGACCGGCAGCTCCACCGCACCCCAGTCGAACAGCTTGCCCTGCTTGGCGAGGTCGGTCATCGTGGGAACCTCCCAGACGCCATTGATCATCATGGCCGCCTCGCCCGAGGTGAACAGGGCGACGGTCGCGGGGTAATCCGTATAGGTCGACTGAAGGCCGGCCTTCGTCCAGTCGCTGAGCACGGCGAGCGCGTTCTGCAGCTTGCCGGCATTGTCGCCCGCCAGGAACTCCTCGCCGGTCATCAGCTCGCCGCCCTGCTGGCACATCAGCGAATAGATGGTGCGGAACATGAAGTTGCCGTCCGCCGTCACGCTGCCGAGCGGAAACTGCACGCCCGCGTCCTTGAGCGCCTGCAGTGTGGCCGTGAAGGCCTCCTTGCTCTCCATGCCTTTCGGCCGGCCGTCATCCCCCAGCACGCCGGCCTTCTTGAGCAGGTCGCGGTTGTAGTAGAGCACGATCGGGTGCGTATCGAGCGGCACCGCATATTGCTTGCCGTCGCTCGTGACGGCATCCCAGGTTGCGGCCGCAAAATCACCCTGGGAAAGGCCCATCTTCGACCAGTCGTCCGGTGTGATCTCGTCCAGCACCCCTTGGGTGAGAGCCAGGGGGATGCGGCTTGCATGATAGGTCATGAGGTCCGGCGCTTCGCCCACCGCGGCCGTGGTCTGCACCTTGGCGTAGAAGGGCGTGCCCCAGTCGAGCGTGGTCGCGTCGATCTTGATCTTTCCGGCATGCGCCTCGTTGAAGTCCGAGATGAGCTGCTTCATGCGCACGCCGTCACCGCCCGACAGGAAGTCCCACCAGACGATGGTTTCTTCGGAATGCGCGCTACCTGCCCAAAAGCCTCCCGTGGCGACCACGACGGTTGCCATCAACTTTCGAAAGTTCATCTGTAGTTCCTCCCGAGTTGCGGCGGCCTCCATCCGCTATCGCAATGGTCATGCTACACCAAAAGTGCCCCAGCGCAACCGAGTTAGCGGTATATATCCGGACACCAGATATTCAAATCAGAGCGTCACCTCGATCATCGAGTAGGAGTGCGGAGGAAGCGTCAGTTCTAGGCCGCGGCCGCCCAGCCGGGCGCCGTTCCCCTTGCGCGGCGACACCGCGTCCGGCGCTTCCATCGTGTTTGTCGCTTCCAGGTCGTCATGCCGGATGATCGTGTGATCGACCGCTCTTGCCGCGAAACCCTCCAGTGCGACCTCTGCCTCGATCGCCTCGGAGGCGTGGCGATTGATCGCGAAAAGGGTCAGCGTGCCCCGGTCGGCATCGTGGGTGCCGGCTATGTCGAGCCATGGTACTCTGTCCGCTACCGCGGCATCGTAGCTCGGCACGTCCACGGCGAGCTGAAGCGCGGTCCCTCGCCCGTGTTTCGACGCCAGCATGAACGGCCAGTAGATCGTCTGCCGCCACGCCGGCCCGCCGGGCTCGGTCATGATCGGCGCGATCACGTTGACGAGTTGCGCGATGCAGGCGATCCGCACGACGTCGGAGCGGCGGATGAAGGTGTTGAGGATGCAACCGACCTGCAGGACGTCCTCGAAATTGTAGACGTCCTCCAGGAGCCGCGGCGCCTCCGGCCAGTCCCAGGTTCGCACCCGCTCCGCGTCCTGCTGGCGATTGTGGTACCAGACATTCCACTCGTCGAACGAGATCCTGACCTGGCGCTTCGACCTGCGCTTGGCTTTCACATAGTCGATGACGCCTGCGACCGTGCCGATGTAGCGGTCGAGCTTCGCCGGCAGCGCGAGATACTCCTGCGTGTTCTTCTCGTAGTTCTCGAAGTACATGTGCAACGAGATGTAGTCGACCTGGTCGTAGGTGGCCTCCAGCACCGTCGCCTCCCATTGCGGATAAGTCGGCATGTTGGAGTGCGAGGAGCCGCACACCACAAGCTCGAGCGTCGGATCGAGCCCGCGCAGCGCCTTCGCCGTCTCGTTGGCCAGGTGGCCGTATTCTTCCGCGGACTTGTGGCCGATCTGCCAGGGGCCATCCATCTCGTTGCCGAGACACCAAAGCCGGCAGTTCCATGGCGTCCTGCGACCGTTCCTGATGCGCAGGTCCGACCAGTAGGTGCCGCCGGGGTGGTTGACGTATTCGACGAATGCGCGGGCGGCGTCGAGTCCACGCGAACCGAGATTGACGGCCAGCATCATCTCGGTACCGGCCTTCTCCGCCCATTCCGCGAATTCGTGGATGCCGACCTGGTTCGATTCCGTGGTTCGCCAGGCCAGATCGAGGCGCTTCGGCCGGCTTTCCTGGGGCCCGATGCCATCCTCCCAGTTGTAGGCGGACACGAAGTTGCCGCCGGGATAGCGGCAGATCGGCGTGTCGAGGGCGCGTACCAGATCGATCACGTCCCTGCGCATGCCCTGCTCGTCGGCCTCCGGATGGCCGGGTTCGTAGATGCCCGTGTAGATGGCGCGGCCCAGATGCTCGAGGAAGGACCCGTAGAGCCGCTTGTCTATGTCGCCAATGGTGTAGGCCGCGCTGGCGGTGACCCGAGCTTTCATGTGTCCTCCCACGGGCGGAGTCAACATCCGCCGATCCGGTTCATATCGGATTTGCAGATTGATTTGGCGCGGCTATGCGATGCCCGTCAAGGGCGCGCGGCCCGATGGTCGCAAAAATCGCCGATCAGGCCTTGACGAGGCGCAGGGTGATGTCGCGACTGTGATTGCCGAAACCGTTGCCGAAAATGTTGACGCCCCCTGGATGCCGGGCGTCGTCCTTCACGCCGATCCTGAGGCGGATCGAGCGATGTGCCTCCAGCTGCAGGTCCGCCAGGGTGCAGTTCGAAATCTTGCGCCCGTCGCGATAGGTGCCATCGGCCGTGACGCGCCATTGCTTGAGGTCCCCGTACTGGGACCCCTTGAGCTTCCACCAGTCCGGCGTGAACTTTCCCTGGGTGTCGCCGTAATCGGCCGGCGCGGTCCAGGTGTCGATCTCCCGCCCATTGACGGCGATGGTGATGTCGGAGGGCCAGTTCTTCGACGTGCCGGGCACTTCGGAAGACAGTTCGAGGACGAGCTCGAGCGCGCCGACCGGGAACTTGGCGAGGTTCGCGTTGTTGGGGAACTGGTACTCGACGAAGCCGCGCGTGAACCAGAGCAGGCCGGCCCGCATCCGGTCCGGATCGAGGAAGGTGTCGGGCACGTCGAGCAACCCGATGACGCCGTCCTTGGAACAGAGGCCGCACGGCGCAGAAACTTCGCAGCGCGTGTAGAGGCCGAGCGGCATGGCGACCTCGATCGCCTCGCGGTCGAGCGCGGCTTCCGGCTCCTTGAAGGCGATCAGCAGCTCCGTGAAGGTCGCATGGCAGAGCTTCTGGCTGCCCTTCCGCGCCTTCTGCGACTTGGTCTGCACGAGCCCGGCATCGACCAGCACCTGGATGTTGGCCGAGACGGTGGATTGCGGAAGCCCAAGCTCTTCCGCCACCTGATTGACGTTGCGCGGACCGCTCTTGTTGAGCAGCTTCAGGATGCGCACGCGCACCTCGCTCGCGAGGCTCTTGAGCAGGTCGATCCGTTCCAGCGGATCAATCACGACGATCTGGTTTGACATGAGCTCCCGGGGCGCAAGGCGACCTGTTCTATATCAGAATCCCTGATATGAATAAAGGTGCGCTTTGGAGACGTTTGACCCCGGCTTTTGACCGGGCATCTCTTGTCCGAGCTAAATCTTTTCGTCCATCGCCTTCTCGGCAGCGCCATCCATCGAACGACCTTTCGCCGATCGCGAAGTCCCAAGGAGCGAAGATGTTCCGGGAAAGGATAGGGTTGCCGAGATCGGCGAAGGCAGAGGGTGCCGAAAGGCCCTGAGGCGCGGCGTCCCGTCTGCTTCCTTCTCTACGGATATCCTCCTGCTGGCTTCGCGACGTCTGCCACCAAAGAGCTTTAGGCCGGAGGCTGCGCCCCATTTCGGTACGGTGCGCGAAGCGCCTACGGACAGCCGCACATAACCTGCGAGACCTCGACGGAACGGGCCACGCCATACACTTCACGGCACTCCGAAAGATGTGGAGGAGAACAAGATGTGGTCGAGAAAACGCGCAACCGCCCCTGCGCCCTCTCCCATCGGTTGCCGATATGGGTTTGTCGGCGTCTTCGTCAGCTACAGGAATTCTGGAAGCGGTTTGGCTGGGGAACCTGGATTCGAACCAGGACTAACGGAGTCAGAGTCCGCTGGTCTACCGTTAACCTATTCCCCAACGCATCAAGCGGGGCTGCGTACAGCCGCGGTAGACGTTGGGCTGCCTTTTAGCCGTGATGCGGCAATAGTCAAGCCACTGTCGGGCGCTTTGCTGTGACATATGTACCCGGCGCGACAGGAAGGCCGAAGAATGCAGCGCACCGAGCGCAAGCGCGCATGGCTTGCGTCTGCTCGAGGTTTGCCGGGGCAGGGCTGCGATCCCCGCGCTCCAGGCGCAAACATGGCCGGGGAAGCAATTTCCCCCTGACCCCATCGCGGCGGATGGTTTGTGACCACTGCTTTCGAATCACTTCCGCAGGGCTTCGGACCCTGCCGGTGGGAACCGCTTTCGGACCTATTTCCCCCTGCACCAACGATGTCGGGAAACACATGCCGCACCGCGGGGACCGGCGTCGGGCGTCGCCGGCGGCGCGTTCCGTCCCTGGTCGAAAGGGACATTGCGATCGCGCCGCAACTGGCCGCGGATGTATGATGTCAGACTGGCCAGCCGCTCACGGCCTTGGTCTCCAGGAAATCTTCGATGCCCCAGCGGCCGCCCTCGCGACCATTGCCAGACTGCTTGTAGCCGCCGAAGGGGCTTCCGGGGGCCCGGACAGCGCCGTTGATGCGCACCATCCCTGAGCGGATACGCCTGGCGACCCGGCGCGCCCGCTCGGGATCGGCCGTACAGACATTGGAGGACAGGCCGTATTCGATGTCGTTGGCGATCCGTATCGCCTCCTCCTCGGTATCGAAGGGGATGATGGCGAGCACGGGACCGAAGATTTCCTCGCGAGCGATCGTCATGTCGTTCGTGACATCGGCGAAGACGGTCGGACGGACATAATAGCCCGCCTCCAGCCCCGGTAGTGGATCAGGGCCGCCGGCAACGAGCCGCGCCCCTTCCTCCACGCCCTTGGCAATGAGCCCCCTCACCTTCTCCAGTTGCGCCGCCGATGCCAGAGGGCCGAGTTCCGTTTCTTCCTTGGTCGGATCCCCGACGACCGTCCTGTCGGCAACGCGCGCGGCGATCTCCACCGCCGCGTCGTAGATGCTGCGCTGCACCAGCATGCGGGTTGGGGCGTTGCAGGACTGGCCGGTATTGGCGAAGCACCCCATTGCGCCCTGCCCCACCGTCTTCTCGAGATCGACGTCGTCGAAGATGATGTTCGGCGACTTGCCGCCCAGCTCCAGCGAAACCCGCTTCACGGTCGGCGCGGCGGCCTGGCTGATCGCAACACCTGCCCGGAGCGAGCCGGTAAACGACACCATGTCCACGTCGGGATGGCTCGAAAGCGCAGCTCCCACGGTCGGTCCGTCCCCGTTGACGAGGTTGAAAACGCCGCGCGGAACGCCTGCTTCATGCAGGATCTCGGCAAAAAGAATGGCCGAAAGCGGCGCGATCTCCGAGGGCTTCAGCACCGCCGTGCACCCGGCGGCGAGCGCGGCCAGCACCTTCAGGGAGATCTGGTTCATGGGCCAGTTCCACGGCGTGATCAGAGCCGCGACGCCGATCGGTTCGCGAATGATGTGTTCCGAGGTCACGTCTGGCCATAACGGTTCCTCGAACTCGATGTGGTCGAGCGCACGCAGGAAGGCATTGAGATGCATCATGCAGAGCCCCGCCTGCAGGTTGCGGGCAATCCGCTTCGGCGCGCCCATCTCCATCGTGATGAGCGCGCCCATCTCGTCCATGCGCGCCTCGTAGATGGAACCGATGCGCTCGAGCAGTTGCCTGCGCTCGCTCTTGCTGGTCTCGCTCCATGAGGGAAAGGCATTGCGGGCGGCAGCGACGGCAGCATCGACGTCGGTCGCCGAGCCGAACGAAATCACGGCACAGGGCTGACCGTTTGCCGGGTTGATCACATCGCGATCATCGGCAACCGCAGGCAGGCGCCATGCGCCGTCGATGTAGAACTCACGCTTCTGCAAGGGAAACCTCCAAAAGAGCTCGAAAAATTCGTCAGGACGCGCTTCTGAGAGACGCTGAACCTGGATCGAGAATGGGAAGGATCGTCTGGTCGATATCGACGGGGTCCGGTCCGTGCCGGTACTCGATGGCAACCACTCCATCCCGAAGATGGGCAAGCAGGCTTTCCGCGCCCGTCGAATACACGACGGCATCGCCCCAGTTCAGTAGTTCCATCATCCCGGGAGCGTTGAGGACCGAGGCCTGCACGCTACCCACATGCGGCGCAAAGCGCACCACGCCTGCCTTCAGGATCGGCAGGAATTCGGCAAAGTGGGAAACCACCACCAGCTTCACATACGGATCGAGGCTGGCCAGCGCCTGCCGCGTCGCTTCCGAGGGCAGGAAGCGCAGGGCCGTAACGCGAGCCGCAGGCAGCAGCGTCGCCACTTCCTTTACGCGGTTGGAGAAGGTGATGACGAGTTCGGCCGATGAAAGCAGTTCGGCCAGCTGTGGATGGGCCCGCAATTCCGTAAGCGTATGGGGCTCCACCTCGAACGCCGGCCCGAGCCGTTCCTTCAGGATGCCGGCGTACTCCCGGGTCGCGTCCTCGAACATGCCGAGCATCACCACCCGTCGCGTCGCGCTCACCTGGGACGAGCGCGACAGGCTCACCTGGACCATGCCGGAGATCGCTCTCGGGCTTAGCCCAGCAGCGAGAGCGTCGGAGATGACCGAGTCCACACGCTGTTGCAGGTCGGCGGGAACGTGGCGCTGTTCATGGTGTTCGCGTTTCGCAATGAACGTTCCGTCGCCCGACCGCGTCTCCAGCACGCCCGCGTCGCGCAGGGTCCGATAGACCTGCGCGACCGTCATCGGCGCTATGTCGAGAGCTTCGGCCAGTTCGCGCACGGAGGGCAAACGCTGTCCGGGCAGCAGGTCCCCGTTTACCACCCCATACTCGATGAGTCCCCGCAACTGCGTGCCGAGGGGAACGGGGAGTGTACGATCGACCTGCAGCTTCATGGGCTCATGTCTCTCTCAGCGTTCCACAACAATAGAACGGTAAAGGCGATCCAATCAATCCGGCGTCGGTTTCGCTTCCTGGCCGGCGAGGAACGCTGGAAAAGTCATTGACACATCCCCCCACCGTAATAGGACATTAGTACGACCTGAAGGTCTTGAATGGCGGAAGACCGTCCTGGCAATGGGAGACACATACAGTATGTTCAATGTGACACGCAGGCAGGCGCTCGCGGGTGTGGCTGGAGCAGGCATTCTGGCTCTTGCCGGAAGGTCCATCAGCCCGGCGCGCGCTGCGCCCGTCCGCGGAGGTTCGGTGAAGTTCGGCGTTGCCGGCGGCGCGACTTCCGACACGCTCGACCCGCGCGGTTCGCCGGACACGCACCTGGCGCTGGCCTGGTGGGCAATCCGGAATTCCCTCACCGAGGTGCTGGCCGATGGCACGCTGGTGGGCGAGATCGCGGAATCGTGGGATGCGTCTCCCGATGCCAAGACCTGGACATTCCACATTCGCAAGGGGGTGACCTTCCACGACGGGAAGCCGCTGACGGCCGACGACGTCGTGGCCTCGCTGAACTTCCATCGCGGCGCCGACAGCGTTTCCGCAGGCAAGGCTCTGGTGGAGACAGTCACCGACATTGTCGCCGCCGATCCCCACACCGTGGTCGTCACTCTCGCGCAGGCCAACGCCGACTTCGCGTTCCTGATGAGCGACTATCATCTCCTGGTCCTGCCGGTGGTGGACGGAAAGGTGGACTGGGAGTCGGGCAACGGCACCGGCGGCTACATCCTGGAAAACTTCGAGCCGGGTGTTTCCATCAAGCTTCGGCGCAATCCCAACTATTTCAAGGGTGACGCGCGAGCACACTTCGATGAGGTCGAGCTCCTGAACATCCCGGACGCCGCCGCCCGCCAGACGGCGCTGATGTCCGGTCAGGTGGACGCGATCGGTCGGATCGACGTGAAGACCGTTTCCCGCCTTGCCGGCGTCCCGGGCATCAATGTCGTGGAGACGGTGGGCCGGCAGTATTCGACGATCCTGATGGATTGCACGTCCTCGCTGTTCAAGGACGTGAACGTCCGTCTCGCATTCAAGCATGCGATCGACCGCAAGAAGATCCTGGAAACCGCGCTGCTCGGGCACGGTCAGATCGGCAACGACCAGCCGATCGGTCCCACCTACCAGTTCTACGACCCGAACCTCCCGCAGCGCACCTTTGACCCCGACAAGGCCAAGTTCCTGCTCAACAAGGCAGGCGTCAGCAACCCGAAGGTCCAGCTTGAGGTATCCGAGATCGCCTGGCCGGCAGGCGCTATCGACGCGGCCGTGCTGTATGCCGAGCAGGCGAAGGCATCGGGCATCGACATCGAGGTGGTCCGTCGCCCGAACGACGGCTACTGGTCGAACGTCTGGTCGAAGGTCCCCTTCACCATGGGCTATGTCGGCGGTCGTCCCACCGAGGACTGGATCTTCACCGCGTTCTATGCGGCGAACGCCGCCAACAACGACACGCACTGGAACAACGATCGCTTCGAGAAGCTGCTCGTCGAAGGACGCATGACCATCGATCCGGACAAGCGCCGCGCGATCTATGGCGAAATGCAGCATATCCTGAACGAAGACGGAGGCCTGATCGCGCCGATCTTCGCCAACCACATCATCGGACTCGGATCCCGCATCGCCAAGCCGGAATCGCTCAGCGGCAACTGGGAGATGGACAATTGGCGCGCTGTAGAGCGCTGGTCGCTCGCTGAATAGTTGCCGGGTATCTGCGACGAAAGGATTTGTGAGAATGTTTGAAGCCACGACAAAGGGCGAACGCATCCCCGATCATCTGCTCGCAGAGCTGCCGGATCGATCGCCCCTTCTGGCGGACCCTGCGAAGCTTCGGGAAGTCATCGCGGAAGACGGATACGCGCTGCTTCGCGGCGTGCTCCCGAAAGACGACGTGATGGCAGCCCGCCGGGAAGTCACGGATCGCCTCGCCGCGGTGGGCGAGATCGCCGAACCGGCCATAGACGGCATCGTGACGGGCGAGAGCAGGCGAGCAGAGCTCCATCCGGACCTCGGCGCTTTCTGGAAGTCGGTCAGCGAAGGGGAGCGGCTGCGCAACGTCACGCACGGCGCGCGCATGCGCGAAATCCTAAGCATGATCCATGGCGCGCCCGCCGTGGGCCACGATCTCGTCTATCTGCGCGTGGCGGCACCCAGCAGGGCTCTCGACCTCCACTACGACTATCCCTTCTTCGCAAAGGGAACGCCGGATCTCTACACCGTGTGGACCCCGCTCGGTGAAGTGCCGGTCACGGACGGACCGCTGTTCATCGTGGACGGCTCGAACAAGTACCGCGATCTTATCGACGACGTCGTCGTCGCCGGCGAAACCGCCACCACGGAAAGGAAGCTGGCCTACGAGCAGCCGGCGCACAAGTTCGCGGAAGAGCGCAACACGAGGATCATGTGTGCGGATCTGCAGCCCGGCGACATCATCGTCTTCGGGCTGTTCACCGCGCACGGCTCGCTTGACAACTGCTCGCCAATCAACCGCGCCCGCATTTCCTGCGACGTCCGATATCAGCGGGCCGATGCGCCGCGCGATCCACGCTACTTCGGCAAGGACCCCGTCGGCTACGACGGCCACGGCTATGCCCGGTTGAACGGCACGAAGCCACTGACCGCGTCCTGGAAGACGAACTGATCCAGAACGACGGAACCGGACCGCGCCGACGTGAATAACATCGCATGGCTGATCACACGGCGTGTCACGGCGGGCCTTGCAGTGCTCGCCGTGGTGTCCACCTTGATCTTCCTCACCGTCTCTATGCTTCCCGGGAACTTCGCGACCGAGATTCTGGGCCAGGACGCGACACCGGAGACCGTTGCGGCCCTCAACAGGGAACTGGGGCTCGATCTTCCCCTCCATGCCCGCTTCATGGAATGGGTGGGCGGCATCCTCCAGGGTGATCTCGGTCGCTCGCTTGCCAATCAGCGCCCGGTTTCCGAGATCATCGTCCCGCGCCTTTTCAACACGCTTTTCCTGGCCGTGATGGCAGCAGCGATGGCGATCCCGCTGGCATTGCTGCTGGGCCTGGTCTCGGTTCTGTTTCGCGATACGCCCGCGGACCGGATACTCAATCTCGGCACGCTATCAACTGTGTCGTTCCCCGAATTCTTCATCGCCTACCTCCTGATCGTACTCTTCGCGGTCAAGCTGCGGTGGCTTCCGAGCATTGCAAACGTGTCCGCCACCGACCCTTTGGGCGTGCGCTTCGAGAAGACGCTGATGCCGGCCCTGGTCCTGTCGCTGGTCGTGGTCGGGCACATGATGCGCATGACGCGCGCGGCCGTGCTCAACCTGATGGAAATGCCCTACATCGAAATGGCGGTTCTTAAGGGCGCCTCGCGCTGGCGTGTCATCGTGCACCATGCGCTGGCCAATGCCTGGTCGCCGATCATCACCGTCATCATGTTCAACCTCGCCTATCTCGTCGTTGGCGTGGTCGTCGTCGAACTCATCTTCGTCTATCCCGGCCTGGGGCAGTTGATGGTCGACGCGGTGCAGGTGCGCGACATCCCTGTCATCCAGGCTTGCAGCCTCATCTTCGCCTCGACCTACATCCTTCTCAACTTGGGCGCCGACCTGTTTGCGCTGGTGACCAACCCGAAGCTGAGGCGGCGATGACGGCAGGCACCCGCGAGGCCTTGATGTCGTTCCCCCGACGCCTCGCCGGGGCTGCCGCAGACATGTCGTGGGGCACGCGGCTGTCCGCGCTCATCATCATTCTGTACGGCTTCGCGGCCCTGTTTGCGCCGTGGATCGCCCCCTACGGCGAATCGGAAATCGTCGGGCCGCCGTTCGAACCCTGGAGCCGGACGTTCCTGCTCGGCACCGACAACCTCGGCCGGGACATGCTGACGCGGCTCATCTACGGCATCCGCAACACCATCGCGATAAGCCTGGTTGCCACCCTGATCTCCTTTCTCGTGGGGGTCACGCTCGGCCTCCTTTCGGCGATCAGCGGCGGCTGGGTGGATGCGGCTCTGTCCCGCGTTGTCGACACGCTGATGGCCGTACCGCAGTTGATATTCGCGCTCCTTCTCCTTTCGGTTTTCGGTACATCGATTCCCGTCCTGATCGCCGTCATCACCGTCATCGAAACGACGCGCGTGTTCCGGCTGAGCCGCGCGCTCGGCATGGACGTCGCGGCAATGGACTACATCGACGTGGCGCGCATGCGCGGTGAACGCACCGGCTGGATCATACGGCGCGAGATGCTGCCGAACGTCGCCGGAACGCTGGTGGCTGAATTCGGCCTGCGCTTCTGTTTCGTCTTCCTGCTGATCAGCGCCCTTTCCTTCATGGGCCTGGGGATCCAGCCGCCCACGGCGGACCTGGGCTCCATGGTCCGCGACAACGCGAGCCTCATCACCTACGGCGACATCACGCCCCTTCTGCCGGCCGCCGCGATCGGTTTCCTTACCATCTCGGTGAACTTCGTCGCCGACTGGTACCTCAAGACGACGGCCAAGCCAGATGCATCAGCCTGAGCCTCCAATCCTGCTGGAGATGCGCAACCTCAGGGTCGAGGCTGCCGGCAAGACCGGCGTCGTCGAACTCGTCCGTGGCGTGAACCTCACCCTTCGCCGGGGCGAGGTGCTCGGCCTGATCGGAGAGTCGGGCGCGGGCAAGTCCACCATCGGGCTCGCCGCACTCGCCTATGCCCGCGGCGGCTGCCGCATCTCGGGCGGGGAAGTCCTGCTGGAGGGGCTCGATCTGCTTGCCCTGCCTGGCAGTGCCCTGCGCAACTTTCGCGGCGGCCGGGTCGCCTATGTCGCGCAAAGCGCCGCCGCCGCCTTCAACCCGTCGCGGCGCATAATCGACCAGTATGTCGAAGCGGCACGACTGCATGGAAGGAACGACACCGCGAACATCCGCAGGGAAGCGATCTCCCGCTATCGCAGCCTGCGCCTGCCGGACCCTGAAACGATCGGACAGCGTTATCCGCACGAGCTTTCCGGCGGCCAATTGCAACGCGCCATGGTGGCGATGGCGATGGCCGCATCGCCCGACCTGATCGTCTTCGACGAGCCGACCACAGCACTCGACGTGACGACGCAGCGCGAGGTGCTGATCGCCATCAGGGACCTGATTTCGCAGGAACACATCGGCGGCCTGTTCATCAGCCACGACCTTGCCGTCGTTTCCCAGATGGCGGACCGCATCATGGTGCTGCGGAACGGCGTCGTGGTGGAGGAAGGCGAGAGCCAGGAACTCATGGCCAATCCGCGCGAGGCCTACACGCGCGCCCTGTTGAGCGCGCTTTCACATCATCGTCGTTCTCACGACACGTCCGAAGCGGTTCTCGACGTGCGCGCGCTCGACGCCGGTTACGGCGCGGCCGTGCGCATCCTCCAGGAGGTCGACCTGCGGGTCGCCCGCGGCTCGGTCACCGCCATCGTCGGCGAGTCTGGATCGGGAAAGTCCACGCTCGCACGCGTCATAGCGGGCCTGCTGACGCCCCAGGCCGGTTCCATTACCTTCGAGGGAAAGCCCCTGCCCCACACCCTTGGCCGGCGCGATCGGGAATCGCTCTGGCGCATCCAGTACGTCCACCAGAATCCCGACGCGGCCCTCAACCCGTCCCACACCGTCCAGGAGCTACTGGAGCGGGTTGTCGTCCTTCGAGATGGGCTGCGCGGCAGCCAGTTGCGCGAACGCATCCGCGAACTTCTCGCAATGACCGAACTTGGAGAGCAACTGCTGCCCCGCCGCCCCTCGCAACTTTCCGGCGGGCAGAAGCAGCGCGTCTGCATCGCCCGCGCCATCGCCGCCCGCCCCAGCCTGCTGATCTGCGACGAGGTGACCTCCTCCCTCGACCCGCTGGTCGCGCGGGGCATCATCGACCTGCTCGGCAAGCTGCAGGCCGAACTCGGCGTCTCCTACATGTTCATCACCCATGACTTGTCGATCGTCGAATCCATCGCCGACGAAGTCGTGGTCATGCACAAGGGCCGCGTCGTCGAGACCGGCGCGACCAGCCAGGTCCTCGGGTATCCCGAAAGCGACTACACCGCCGCCCTGATTGCCGCCGTTCCTCGTTTCGACCGCAACTGGTTGCAGTAGGCGGGCGGGCACGTCGCACGCCTTCCGACAGGGTCAAACCGACCTCAACGCCCGGAAAGGCGCACATCCGCCTCAACGAACGCCTCGGAAGAACGGGCGCAGACAGGCCGAACCTTTCACCGTGAACTGACACCGCGCAGTAGACGCCGCTTCGTGGCGGTCGCTGCCGTGATGTTCACGACCGCACGTCGCCTAGGCCAACCCACTGACACCCTCTCAGCCAGGCGCAGGAGGGCATTCATCCCGCGTCCAGCAGCCTCACGCGACTGCGCGCGGAGAGGCTCGTTTCCAGCCATTCCCAGATATACGGGGCAAGACCACGGTCGAGATGCACCCTGATCTTCTGTTCGTCCTCGAACCGGTAGACGCTGGCGGCGACGCCGGCAAAGAGGGTCACGGCAGACGGGCTCGGGCCGGTGAGCGCGAGCGTCGTCGCGCGCTTGACGATGTCGAGCGACAGCGGCCCAGCCAGCTCGAAGATCTCCAGGGCCGCGCTCATTCCGCTCACGGCATAGCCGTCGGCATGCCAGCCATGCTCCAATAGTCCCTCATCGGAGGCGACGATCAGCAGCCTGTCGCGGGCGAGACGCACGGAGTAGCGCGCCCCGGAGGCAAGCCCCAGCGCACCGACGCCCTCCCCGCTCACGCCGACGCGACGGGCGACAGCCTCCAGCTTGCCGCTCACCATGTATTGCGACAGGCCGACGACATTGCGGATCGCTATTCCGGGGACATCGAGCTGCTGGTCTCTCTCCGGCAGCCGCGCCCACTCCCTTTCATGCTCAGGCATTGAGACGGGCTCCTTCCGGGTCCAGGGCGCAGGGCGCCACGATGCGGGCCTGGCGCACGTTTCCGAGGTGCTGGATGTCGATGACGTCGCCCGTGCGCGACGCGCCGCGTTCGATCACGCCGAGGGCAATCGGACGCCCGAGCGTCGGGCTGAAATAGCTCGATGTCACATAGCCCAGGCTTCGGTTGCCAGCGGCGGTGCGCTCCACACCATGCGCCCCGGTGACGAGCGGGCCTCCGCCATCGAGCACTTCGAGCCCGACAAGCTGCCTGCGGTCAGGCCGCTGCGCCTCCTCGGTGAACAGCGAGCGCCGGCCGATGAACTCCGCGCTCTTCTTTTGCAGCGGCGCGGTGGCGCCGAGATCCATCGGCAGCGTCAGTCCGTCGCTATCCTTGCCGATGACGATGAAGCCCTTTTCGGCGCGGAGCACCATCAGCGCCTCGACCCCGATGAGCACGGCGTCGAGAGCCCGCCCCTTCTCCTTCAGCGTCCGCCAGAGCGGCAGGGCGCGGTCGGCCCGGATCGAGATCTCGTAGGACCTGTCGCCGGTGAAGCTGACCCGCGTCACGCGCAGCGGCGTCCCGTCGAAGCTGCCCGCGGCGGTCGCCATGTGCGGAAGGGATTCGTCGTCCAGCGCCACGCCGAGCCCCATCGCCTCGAGGAGGCGTCGGGAATACGGCCCCGACACGGTCAGCGTGGCAGATTCGGCGGTCGCGTTGTGGATGAACAGCTGCGACCGGTCGAACCGGTCCTGCCGCCATTCCTCGAGCAGGGCATAAACTCCCGCGACATGCGACGACGAGCAGGAGACGATGAAGCGGTTCTCTTCGAGGCGGACCAGAACCCCGTCGTCATAGACGCCGCCCGTCTCCGAGAGGATAAAGCCGTAGCGGCAACGGCCCGGCTTCAGCGTCGACATCGTGTTGTAGTAGATGAAGTCCATGAAGGCTGCGGCCTGCGGCCCCTGCACCTCGATCTTGCCGAGCGGCGAGCCATCGAACAGCGCGACGGTTTCGCGCGCCTTCCTGGCCTCGCGCTGGACCGCGACCGCCTCAGCTTCGTCGCCGTACCAGGCCGGCCTCAGCCAGCCGCCATATTCGCGCATGTGCGCGCCGTCGTCGCGATGCTCGTTCTCCAGCGCCAGCCGGCGTGGCGGATTCATCAGCGAGCCGCCGCGAAGGCCACCGAGCGAGGTGAGCGGCACGGGGGAGAAAGGCGGCCGATAGGTCGTCGTGCCCACCTGCGGGATTTCCCGCCCCGTCAGCTCGGCCATCAGGGCAAGGCCGTTCAGGTTCGAAGTCTTGCCCTGGTCGACGGCCATGCCGAGCGTCGTATAGCGCTTGAGGTGCTCCACCGAGACGAAATTCTCGCGCGCGGCAAGTTCGACATCCTTCGCCGTCACGTCATGCTGGAGGTCGATCCAGACACGTCCCTTCATCTTCGGCTTCGGCCAGGCAGCAACGATGCCGTAGGCGACTGGCGCGGCGGTTAGCTCCGGAACGGCGCCCGAGGCAATGCCAACCGCAGCGAGCGCCTGCCCGGCGCTTGCGAACACGGCACGGAGATCGAAGTGGCCGGCCGCGGCGCCCGCAATGGCGATGCGGTCCACCGGATCGCCCGCCAGGAAGGTCTGCAGGCCTTCGTCCCAGCGCAGCTTGCCTTTCGCCTGGCAATAGAGATGCAGCGTCGGCGTGAAACCGCCGGAGACAAGCACCGCGTCGGCGTTCAGCGTTCGGCCGTCGCCAAGCTCGACCGCTTCGACCCGGGTCCGGCCCCGCGCCGCCACGATCTGCTCGCCCTTGCGATAGTCGACGGTCGTGACCTCGACCCCTTCCGCGGAGAGCGCCGCGACAACTTCGTCCGCCAGCCCGTTGTTCGTCGCCACGACCACGTTGCGCCCCACGACAACGCCGAAGCGGCGCAGATAGGCCAGCCCGGCTTCTGCCGAAAGGATGCCGGGCAGGTCGTTGTTGGCAAACGGCAGGGGCCTTTCGATCGCGCCTGTGGCCAGCAGCGTGTGGCCCGGGCGCACGCGCCAGAGCCGGTCGTGACCGCCCGAACCATTGCGCTGGTTCAGGGCGATGAGGCCGTGATCGTAGATGCCGAAGGCGGTGGTGTTCGGCAGCAGGACGACGCCGAACTCCCTTAGCCGGGCGACCGTCTCGTCTACCCACGCCTCTCCCGCCTTGCCGTAGATCTGGGCCGACCGATGCAGTAGCGAGCCGCCGAACTCGCATCCCTCATCGCACAGGATGACGGACTTGCCCGCCTCCGCCGCATGCAGCGCCGCTACAAGGCCGGCCGGCCCGCCGCCGACGACCAGCAGATCGCAGGACTCGTTCACCTGGTCGGCATGTAGGCCCGACCTGACCGAGGGATCGACGACGCCCAGTCCCGCCATCTGGCGGATGCGCGGCTCGAACGCGTGCCAGTTCGGCCACATGAAGGTCTTGTAGTAGAAGGCCGAGGGAATGAAGCGCGCGAAGCGGTCGATGAAGGCATGTCGGTCGTTCGCCGCCGTGGGGCTGGCGTTGACGCTGCGCACGACCATTCCATCCACCAGCGGTTCGGTGGTGGCGCGCGCATTGACGAGCGATCGCGACCCGCTCACGTCGACGAAAGCGTTGGGCTCCTCGACGCCCACGCCCCAGATGCCGCGGGGCCGGTGATACTTGAACGAGCGGCCGACCACCGAACCCCCCGAGGCCAGCAGTGCCGAGGCGATGGTATCGCCTTCGAACCCGCTGTACTGGACGCCGTCGAAGGTGAAGCGCAGCGCCCGATCGCGGTTGATCCGGCCAAGCGTGTCGAGGCGGAAGGCGGTCATTGATGCGCCTCCACTGTCAGCGCGGCGCTCTTCTCCACCACATGGGTGACGGTATCGCGATCGAGCCGGAACACCTCGCCGCAGGTCAGGTGCATCCAGACTTCGGATGTGCGGCCCTTGGGATTGTTGCGCAGGAAGAGATAGGACGACCAGGTCGCGGCATCCGTCTCCGTGCCATCCGGCCGAAGGTTGCCCATATCGCCGCCGAAGTGAAACTCGGTCTCGCTGCGAAGCCCGCAGAAGGGACAGGGAAAGAGCTGCATGGGACCTTCCTAGTGCGCGATGCCCGAGCCGATGGCTTCGTCGATGAGCCGGCCGCGGACGAACCTGTCGAGGTCGAAGGGGCGGCTGATGTCGTGGTGGCGTCCGGTAGCCAGCAAGTGGGCCAGCAAGGTGCCCCCGGCGGGGATTGCCTTGAAGCCGCCGGTGCCCCAGCCGCAGTTGAGGAACAGGCCCGGAAGCGGACTCTCGCCGATGATGGGCGAACTGTCGGGAACGACATCCACGATGCCCGCCCACTGGCGCATCAGCTTGAGCTGGCGGAAGCTGGGGAACATTTCCAGCAGGCCGGAAATCACGGTTTCCAGCACCGGCAGGTTGCCGCGCTGGCCGTAGGACGGAATGCGGTCGAGGCCGCCACCGATGACCATTTCGCCCTTGTCCGACTGGCTGACATAGGTGCCGGTCGCCGGCGACAGCACCACGCAGTCGAGCGCGGGCTTCACCGGCTCCGAGACGCAGGCCTGCAATGCGTAGGAGGTGATCGGCAGGCGGAAGCCCGCCTTCTCGGCCAGCACCGAGGAATGTCCGGCGACGGCCATGCCGGTGCGTTCGGCGCGGATATCCCCCTTCGTCGTGCGCACGCCACGGCAGCGCCCGCCTTCGATGATGAATTCCGTGACTTCGCAGTTCTGGATGATGTCGACGCCGAGGCCGTCCGCGGCGCGCGCATAGCCCCACGCGACCGCGTCATGGCGGGCGGTCCCGCCGCGGCGCTGGATCAGCCCGCCATGGATGGGATAGCGGGCATCCGGCGCGTCATTGTAGAGGGGGACGAGCGCCCTCGCCTCCTCTGCCGAGAGAAGTTCCGCCTCGACGCCGTTGATCAGCATGGCGTTCACGGAGCGGGCCGACATCTCCATGTCAGCGGGACTGTGAGCGAGGGTCAGCATGCCGCGCTGCGACAGCATGATGTTGTAGTTGAGCTCCTTCGACAGGCCCTCGTACAGCCTGAGCGCCAGGTCATAGAGCGCGACGCTCTCAGGGAAGAAATAGTTCGAGCGCACGACCGTCGTGTTGCGGCCGGTGTTGCCGCCGCCGAGCCAGCCGCGCTCGATCACTGCAACATTCGTGATCCCGTGATTGCGCGCCAGGTAATAGGCGGTGGCTAGGCCATGACCGCCGCCGCCGATGACGATGACGTCGTAGCGCAGCCTTGGCTCGGGTGAGCGCCACGCCTTTTGCCAGCCCTGTTGATTGTTCAACCCCTCCTTGAAGAGGGAGAGGGCGGAATATCGTCTCGTCATGGCGCGCCGGAAACCTCTCGCTCTGTCCTGGCGTTTCCAGCATTCCGTCCCGCAATGCTGGCGGAAGGCCTCTGCCTGTATCTTCTGGCTGTCGGGATGATGGGGCAAAGAGCGCAATGCCTTGGCAGCGCCTTCCCGAAGTCGACGAAGCGGGCCATGCCGGTCATGGCCGGCGTATAAACCCGGGCAAATTCACCCGTCCAGATGCCGAAATGCATTTCGGGCGCGGCGATTGGGCGCGTTGGAGGTAGGTCCGGTGGGCTGCGCCACGGAGCCCGTGCCGTACCTGCCGACGCTCGGCCATCCTTCGCCGCCGACCCGCGAACGTCGGTCCGGCAGACGCCGCAGGCTTCTACGCGAAACCGGATCTCGCGCGCCCCAGGCCGGGGATCCCACCTCTCCTTCAGGACCAGAGGACTGCGAGGAGGTTCGAGCACCATCGCTTTCCTGAGAGGCTCCGCCGCTCGATCACCACGAAAAGCGGTTCAGAAGACAATTTCTGTAACCGGACGCCTACTTGCCACCCGATCTTTGCATGGTTCTTCACCGCGTATCGAAAGGACTTTCACCTCGAAAGTGCTCGGGACTAAGACCGGTGCCGCCTTCCCTGGCCCTTCGCTGTCGTACCAGTGTTCGTCGACCTGGCGAGCAGGCTCAGGACCTCCTCGTCCGCGAGCTGCGGAAACTCATGATAATGGTAACCGAGTGCCAGGAAGCGCTCGGGCTGACTGAGGCAGACGACCCTGTCAGCCTCCCTCGCCAGTTCCGCGACGACATCGGGGGGCGCCACCGGCAGGGCGACGACGATCTCGCAGGGCGAACGTCGCTTGATCGCGCGGATCGCCACCTTCATCGTGGTTCCGGTGGCCGCACCGTCGTCGACGAGGATCACGGTCCTGCCCGCCGTCGGAAGTTTTCGGCGCCCGGCCTGGTAGACTGCCCTGCGTCGTTCGAGTTCGGGCTGCTCGCGCGCCACCAGATACCGCAACTCACCGTCGTCGAGATCGTATACCTCCACGATCTCGCGGTTCAGCACCACATCCGGTGGATCACCGTCGACGATTGCCGCCACCGCAAGTTCTGGATTTCCAGGCGCACCGACCTTTCGGACGATGACAAGATCGAGCGGAGCGTTCAGCGCCTCCGCGATCTCGGCCGCGACCGGCACACCTCCCCGCGGCAGCGCCAGGACGACGGGATCTGCCAGCCCGAGCGTTGCAAGCTCCTCCGCCAGTTTCCGTCCCGCTTCCCGACGATCCTGAAACATGGAGCTGTTCCGGCAACCAACGTTCGTGCAGGGTCATTACATAGGGTCCTGGACAGAGATGTCATGTCAAGCGCGGCGCCGGAGCCCTTTCGAAGACAGCGGACCTGCCGCGGGATGTCTTCGTTGTACTGGGCGCTAGCCGGGTCGAAAGTGCGTGAGCGCCGCTCGGACCTTGACTCGTCCATGACGCCGCATTGGCTTTAAGGGATGTCCGGCATCGTCGTGACACCACCCTCGAAGTCGACCGGAATGCCATCCGCGCTGGCTTGTCGGAACCATCCTTTGATTTCGCTCAAGGCGAAGCCGCCAAGCAGGTGCGAGTATGCAACTGATATCGTGGGGTGCGCCCATATGCGGGAAATTCGAGCTCGCGCCCGTTTTTTCTCCTTCCCTCGCTGCCCGCCTGTCTGGCGCACGAACAGGTTTGCGAAATTCCGGAGACAAGCCATTGATTTTGCCTGACCAAACAGACGCAGCTAGCTTGCTGTCGGACACTGCCGCATTGGGGCTTCCGGGCCCCCTCGAAACCATCGAGACGCATATTTCCCGGATATTCCTGGCCGGTGACCGTGCCTTCAAGATGAAGCGAGCCGTGAAGCTGCCCTATGTCGATTTCTCCACGCCCGAGCTGCGTCTCGCGGCATGCTGCAAGGAAGTCGAGTTCAATGAGCCGACTGCGCGCGGCCTCTATCTCGGCGTCCGGCGGATAACCCGCGAGGCCGACGGTCGCATCATGTTCGACGGCGACGGAGAGCTGATCGATGCGGCGGTGGAGATGAAGCGGTTCGACCAGTCGCTGCTGCTCGATCGCATAGCCGAAAAAGGCGCGCTCACGCCCGACCTGATGACCGAAACCGCACGTATGGTCGCCCGTTACCACACCCAGGCGCCGGCCGTGCATGCCAGCAAGGGCGCGGCCAACCTTGAAGACGTGCTGGACATCAACCGCGCCGGCTTCGCCACCAGCAGCGTCTTTCCCGAAAAGAAGGTGGAAGCGCTCGACGCGGCATTCAGAGCCACGCTGGCGCGGCACGCCGGCACGCTGGACCGGCGCGAACAGGCCGGCAAGGTGCGGCGCTGCCACGGCGACCTGCACCTGCGCAACATCTGCCTGCTCGACGGCGAGCCCTGCCTGTTCGATTGCATCGAGTTCAACGAACAGATCGCGACGGTCGACGTGCTCTATGACCTCGCCTTCCTTCTAATGGACCTGTGGCATCGCGGCTTCCCCGAATTGGCCAGCCTGGTGGCCAATCGCTACCTCGATGAGACCGACAACGAGGACGGCTTCGCCCTCCTGCCCTTCCTGATGGCGATCAGGGCGGCCGTGCGCGCCCATGTCACCGCGACGCAGATCGAGGAAGGCAGCGATCCGTCGGGGTCCCTTCACGCCGAGGCGCGCGCCTATTTCGACCTTGCCGCGGAACTCCTGAAGGAGCATCCACCCCGGCTCATTGCCATCGGCGGTCTCAGCGGATCCGGCAAGACGACCGTGGCAGAGGCGCTTGCCGCCCATGTCGCCGCACCGCCCGGCGCGCGGATCGTCGAGAGCGATCGCATCCGCAAGGCGCTGCACGGCGTGCCCGCCGAGACCCGCCTGCCCGACAAGGCCTACAGGCCGGAAGTTTCCGAACAGGTCTACCGGGAGATGGCACGGCGAACGGACCTCATTCTTGCCGAGGGCGGGTCAGTGGTCGCCGACGCGGTTTACGACCGACCACACGATCGCGCCCGCATCGAGCAGGCGGCCATCGGGCTGCAGGCGCCCTTTCTCGGCGTGTGGCTGGATGCCTCGACCGACGTGCTGTGGCAACGCGTCGACCAGCGCCGCGGCGGTCCTTCAGATGCGACCGTCGACATTCTCTCGCGCCAACTGGAGCGCGACGCGGGCATTATCGCCTGGGAGCACCTCGACGCCGACCGACCGGCATCCGAGATCGTGTCCGATATCCTCGCGCTCGGCCGGATTCGCTTCGGCACCGACTGAAACATTGCCGCGGTGGTGTCCCTCGGTCACATCAGGACCTGCATTGGGTGAACTCGGGGATTCACGGGGACGCCATGGACACCAGCTCACTTCGCAGGGAGATCAATCTGCCGGGCCCGCTTGTTCCATCCCTTGCGCTCCCGAACGGCTCCACCGGCGCACTGCCACGCGCGATGGCGTTGGCGGCGTCAGCATCAATGGCTTGCGGGTTGGAACAGTTCGACGAGATTGCCCGAAGGGTCCACCAACAGCACCTGCGAGCCTCCCGGACCAGAAACCACGTCGTTGCGGAACGAGACGCCTGCGGCGCGCAACCTGGCAATTTCCGCATCAAGATCCTCCACGACGAGATGGATACGGTTCCAGCCGCCAGGTCGGGGTCTTTCGCCGTCTGCCATCGGCCGGCCCGCCGAACTGGTCGGACCGCTGAGCAGCAGCCTGAGCGAGCCGCGCCTCACGTCCGCGAATGCGGGCGCGTAGTCGGAGATGACCGAAAACCCGAGGTGGTCCACATACCAGGCTATCGAGGCTTCGACATCGTCGACCAGATAGCGGACGTTCACGAACTCGTCGGACATCCTCGCCTCACCGGACCGGATGGATTCCTATGCCGGCATGAGTAACGCGGCACGACCCTATGAATTCTGCTCCCGTAATGCGGCGGGGGCAAGGAGGGCTGGGAGCAGTCCAGACTTCTCCCAGTTCCCCGCGGTTACGATCTGAGCCACTCGGAGAACGTCCCAAGGCAAGCCGGCAAGGACCTCGATGATCTGCGCGCGGACCTGGGCGGTCCGTGCCTGCAACATCTCGCGATCTGGAGATACCCGATCCGTGAACTCCTCCAGTATCCACACGAAACACCGTCGCCCCCTCCGCCAACAGACTATTCTCCACGACGTCTGGCCATATTAACGCCCGGTCAGTTCCTCTTAGCGGTTTGTTAACCATAAATGGCCGAACGTGGGCCAGGCGCCGCGAGTGATTTGCCGCGCTAAGTCCTTGCGACAATTGGCAAACTTCAATGCGAGGTATGAGAGGTCGGCAGTCGGCGGGTTTGCGGTCAAAGCCCGCGGTGGGGCTGGCGTTGGTCCTTGCGGTAACTCTCGCGGGCTGCGCCAGTCGTCAGACGACGACGGCGCAGGTGGACCAGACAACCGTGTCGGCGGTCCCCGGCAAGCCCAATCCCCCCGGCCCCGTCACCGAGCTCCCGGTGCCGACCTCAGGGCCGCTTACGCTCGAATCGGCGGTGCAGCGCGCAGTCCGGTGGCATCCGGCCGTCGGCGAGGCCGTCGCGAAACTGCGCCAGCAGATGGAGGACGTGAATGTAGCCCGCGCCGGCTACATGCCGCGCGTCAGCTGGGGCATCGATTCGGGCTATAACAGTCAGGTGGACGACCGCTACAAGCCGATTCCGCCGTCGCGCCGGGCTCGCCCTCGATCTCGAGCGTCACGCCATCGGCGCCGACCGTCACCACCGGCGCATCCGGCGCCAGCGTGTCGGGCACCGTCACCGGCGTTTCCGGCGATGGGTTTCCGGCCGCATCCGTCTGCGTCACGGTGATGACGCCGCCCTGGCTTTCCGGCACCACGATCGTGCCCTGGCCG
>Ga0182742_1001050_pt1 | contig 37807 bp, 39 predicted proteins | sample eDN5th37CBELigMG_FD_128880 | JGI IMG/M metagenome (GOLD analysis project Ga0182742, IMG submission 128880) | Enriched Miracle-Growth compost microbial communities from Emeryville, California, USA - eDNA 5th pass 37_C BE-Lig MG (version 2)... ... | reverse complement strand
GTTGATGTCGCGCGAGAGATCGAACTGCAGCGTGATGCGGGTGGAGCCCTGCGAGCTGCGGGAGGTCATCTCGGTGACGCCGGCGATGCTGCCCAGCGAGCGTTCCAGCGGCGTGGCCACGCTGGAGGCCATGGTCTCGGGACTGGCCCCGGGCAGGCTGGCCGACACCGAGATGGTGGGGATGTCCACCTGCGGCAGCGGCGCCACCGGCAGCAGGAAATAGCACAGCAGGCCCGCCAGCACGACCGCCAGGCTCAGCAGCGTGGTCGCCACCGGCCGGACGATGAAGGGCGCCGACAGGATCACGACGCATCCTCCGCCGCGGCGGCGCGCGCCCCGCGCCAGCGTCGCGACATGCGGTCGAACATCAGGTAGATCACCGGCGTGGTGAAGAGCGTCAGCACCTGCGACAGCAGCAGCCCGCCGACCATCACCAGGCCCAGCGGCTGGCGCAGCTCGGCGCCGGTGCCGGACGACAGCATCAGCGGCAGCGCGCCGAACAGCGCGGCCAGCGTGGTCATCAGGATCGGACGGAAGCGCAGCAGCGCCGCCTCATGGATGGCCGCCAGCGGGGTCAGGCCGCGCTTGCGCTCGGCGTCCAGCGCGAAGTCGATCATCATGATGGCGTTTTTCTTCACGATGCCGATCAGCAGGATGATGCCGATGATCCCGATCATGTCGAGCTCGGTGCCGCTGATGAGCAGCGCCAGCAGCGCCCCGACCCCGGCCGACGGCAGGGTCGACAGGATGGTGATGGGATGGATGTAGCTTTCGTACAGCACGCCCAGCACGATGTACATGGTGACCACCGCGGCCAGGATCAGCCACAGCGTGCTCGACAGCGAATTCTGGAACGCCAGCGCCGCGCCCTGGAAGCGCGTCTCGACGCCGGTGGGCATGCCGATGTCGGCCTCGGCCGCGGTAATGGCCTCGACCGCGCCCGACAGCGAGGCGCCCGGCGCCAGGTTGAACGACACAGTCACCATGGGGAACTGGTCCAGCCGGTTCACGGCCAGCACCGTGCGCCCTTCGGTGATGCGCGCCACCGACGACAGCGGCACCTGCCCGCCCGAGGCGGTGGGCACGCGGATCTGCCCCAGCGAGGACGGCGTCGTCTGGAACTGCGGCTGCACTTCCAGCACCACGCGGTACTGGTTGGACTGCGTGAAGATCGTGGAGATCAGGCGCTGGCCGAAGGCGTTGTACAGCGCCTCGTCGATCACGGCGGCCGTGATGCCCAGGCGCGAGGCCGCGTCGCGGTCGATCTCGACCCAGGCCTGCAGGCCTTCGTCCTGCAGGTCGTCGGTCACGTCCTTGAGTTCGGGCACCTGGCGCAGGCGCTCGACCAGCCTGGGCGTCCATTCGCTCAGCACCTTCAGGTCCGGATTGGACAGCGTCATCTGGTACTGCGTGCGGCTGACCCGGTCTTCGATGGTCAGATCCTGCACCGGCTGCATATAGACCGTGAGCCCATCCTGTGCGGCCAGCGCCCGGTCCAGGCGCGCCATCACCGTGCGCAGGTCGCCGTCGCGCTCGGCATGCGGCTTGAGCGCGATCTGCAGGCGTCCGGCGCTGAGCGTGGCGTTGCTGCCGTCCACGCCGATGAAGGAGGACACGGCCTGCACGTCGGGATCTTCCAGCACCAGGCGCGCGGCGGCCTGCTGGCGCTCGGCCATGGCCTTGAACGAAATCGACTGCGGCGCCTGGGTGATGGCCTGGATCAGGCCGGTGTCCTGCTGCGGGAAAAAGCCCTTGGGTATCGCCAGGTACAGCAGCACCGTCAGCGCGAAGGTCGCCAGCGCCACCAGCAGCGTCAGCGGCTGGTGCCGCAGCACGACCTGCAGCCAGCGGTCGTAGCCGGCGATGACGCGGTCGATGAAGGCGCCCGTGGCGCGATGGAAGCGCCCGTGCTTCTGCGCCGACTCGGCGCGCAGCAGGCGCGCGCACATCATGGGCGTCAGGCTCAGCGACACCACCAGCGAGATCAGGATGGACACGGCCAGCGTGATCGCGAACTCGCGGAACAGCCGTCCCACCACCTCGGTCATGAAGAGCAGCGGGATCAGCACCGCGATCAGCGAGAACGTCAGCGATATCAGCGTGAAGCCGATCTGCGCCGCGCCCTTGAGCGCGGCCTGCAGCGGCGTCTCGCCCTCTTCGAGATGGCGGGCGATGTTCTCGATCATGACGATGGCGTCGTCCACCACGAAGCCGGTGGCGATGGTCAGCGCCATCAGGGTCAGGTTGTTGACCGAGAATCCGGCCAGGTACATGACGCCGAAGGTGCCGACCAGCGACAGCGGCACCACCACGCTGGGAATCAGCGTGGCCGTGAGGCTGCGCAGGAACACGAAGGTCACCATGACCACCAGCGCCACCGCCAGCAACATTTCGAACTGCACGTCGGCGACCGAGTCGCGGATGGTCTGGGTGCGGTCGGACACCACGCTCACGTCCAGCGTGGCCGGCAGGGCAGCCCGCAGCTGCGGCAGCAGCGCCTGGATGCGGTCGACCACCTCGATCACGTTGGCGCCCGGCTGGCGCTGGATGTTCAGCAGGATGGCGGGCTTGTCGCCGGCCCAGGCCGCCTGCCGCACGTCTTCGGCGCCCTCGACCGCGCGCGCCACGTCCGACAGGCGCAGCGGCGCGTTGTTCTGGTAGGCGATGATCAGGTCGTTGTAGTCGGTGGGCGTCTTGAGCTGGTCGTTGGCGTTGATGGTGGTCGAGCGCAGCGGGCCGTCCAGGTTGCCCTTGGGCTGGTTCACGTTGGCGCCGACGATGGCCGTGCGCAGGTCCGACAGCGACAGCCCGTTGGCCGCCAGCGCCTGCGGATTGACCTGCACCCGCACCGCGGGCCGCTGCCCGCCCGCCACGCTGACCAGGCCCACGCCGGAGATCTGCGACAGCTTCTGCGCGACCCGCGTGTCGACCAGGTCGCGCACCTGCGGCAGCGGCATGGTGGGCGAGGTGATCGCCAGGGTCAGCACCGCCGCGTCGGCCGGGTTGACCTTGTTGTAGGTCGGCGGCACCGGCAGGTCGCCGGGCAGCAGGTTGGAGGCGGCGTTGATGGCCGCCTGCACTTCCTGCTCGGCCACGTCCAGCGGCAGGGTGAGATTGAATTGCAGCGTGATGACCGAGGCGCCGCCCGAACTGGTCGACGACATCTGGTTCAGGCCCGGCATCTGCCCGAACTGCCGCTCCAATGGCGAGGTGACCAGCGAGGTCATCACGTCGGGGCTGGCGCCGGGGTACAGCGTCACCACCTGTATGGTCGGATAGTCCACTTCCGGCAGGGCCGAAACGGGCAGCAGCCGGTAGGCGATGAAACCGGCGATCAGGATGGCCACCATCGACAGCGTGGTGGCCACCGGACGCAGGATGAACAGGCGCGACGGACTCACGGCGTTTCCCGGTCTATTTCGACGGCGGCGTGGTGCCGGCCGGCGCGCCCGCGCCCAGCGACTTGTCGCGCGGGGCCGGAATCACGCCGGCGTCGCCCACCACTTCCACCTTGGCGCCGGCGCGCAGGCGGTCGGTGCCTTCGACCACCACCCGGTCGCCGGGCTGCAGGCCCTCGTTGACCGCCACCATGCCGTTGTTGATCGCGCCCAGCTTCACCTGGCGCACTAGCACCGTGTTGTCCTGCTGCACCAGGAATACGAAGGCGCCGGCCGAACCCTGCTGGATGGCGGCGGTGGGCACGGCGGTGACGTCCTTGCGCGTCAGCACGTGCAGCCGCACGTTGACGAACTGGTTGGGAAACAGCGCGTCGTCGGTGTTGTCGAAGCGGGCCTTGAGCTTGAGGGTGCCGGTGGTCACGTCGATCTGGTTGTCCAGGGTTTCCAGCTGGCCCGTGGCAATGCGGCGGGTGTCGGCGCGGTCGTAGGCGTCCACGGCCAGCTTGCGGCCGGCGGCGAGTTCGGCGCGCACCTCGGGCAGCTGGGTCTCGGGCAGCGTGAACACCACGGAAATCGGCTGGGTCTGGGTGATCACCACCAGCCCGTTGGTGTCCGAGCTGGACACCAGATTGCCGCGGTCCACCTGGCGCAGGCCCAGACGGCCGTCGATGGGCGCGGTGATGCGCGCGTAGTCCAGCTGCAGCCGGGCGTTGTCGACGTTGGCCTGGTCGCTCTTGACCGTGCCCTCGTACTGCCGCACCAGCGCCGCCTGCGTGTCGACCTGCTGCTTGGCGATGGAATCCTGCTTGTACAGGGCCTGGTAGCGCTGCAGGTCGCGGCGCGCGTTCTCCAGCTGCGCCAGGTTCTGCATCTGCGTGCCGCGCGCCTGGTCCAGCGCCACCTGGAAGGCGCGCGGGTCTACCTGCGCCAGCAGGTCGCCGGCCTTCACGCGCTGGCCTTCCTGGAAGGCCACCTCGACCAGCTCGCCGCTGACCCGGCTGCGCACGGTGACCGTGTTGTAGGCCGTCACCGTGCCCAGCGACTTCAGGAAAATGTCGATGTCCTGCCGGACGGCGGTGGCGATGCGCACCGGCACCGCCATGTTCGCCATCGCCGCCCCGGGCGGACGGCCCCCGCCCGCCGGCTTGGCCGCTGGCCGTAGCAGCAGCCAGGCGATGCCGGCCCCGGCAAGCAGCAACAGCGCCAGCACGGCCAGGCGGCGGCGGGACCTATGGGCGGGCGGAGAAACGGGACGGCTTTCAGGCATGTACGTTGCAGACGCGGGCAGGGAAAGCCGTATTGTCTACTAGACCATCGCGTAGTCCAGCACCGGGAGCGGCGGTTGAAACTCCCCGCAACAGGTAATGGGGGTAGCTACCTGGCTCTCCCAGGCCGCCGGTCTCTGGTCTGGAGAAGAAAACATACGCTTGCAACGAAAAACGGCGGCTGGCGCCGCCTGATGGGTGTCGCGCGCTGGAGAGCCGGGTTCTTGCTGAGATGCGCTCGCGCTTTACCCATCCTACGAGTTGCACAACGTCATCTGGAACCCCACGTCGCGGGCAACCTGCTGGGGCTTGAATTCGCCGTCCTGCGTGGAAAAACGTATCCAGATCATGTACTTATTGGCGCTGATCTCGGGAAATACGCCGTGGGCGGGGTCCACCCACACGCGCAGCAGCTGGAACTGCTTGCCGCCCAGCATCTGCTGGTAGGCGCCCTGCTCGGCCACGATGTCGGTCTTGCGGCCGGATTCGCGCAGCAGGCGCAGCGCCAGGGTCAGGCCGTCGTAGAGGGGAATGAAGGGCGCGATCCAGGATTGCAGGTCGGCGCAGCGGGCCGACTCGGGCTTGTTCTGCCAGGCGAAATACGAAGGCATGTCGACCTGCGTGGCGTTGCCGGGCATGGAAAGCCGACCGCGCAGGCTGGTGAGCCATTCGTTCTCGCGCAGAGGCTGGCCGGTCTTGCCGGGCACGGCCAGCGCGCCGGTGACCTTTTCCATTTCGCGCAGCATGGATTCCAGCGCGTCCTGCGCCACGCCGGGATGGTCGCGCAGGCCGACCAGCGCCAGGCGCTGGCGTTCCAGGTCCTGCAGCAAGGCGCCCTTGACGTCGGTGCGTTCGCAGGCGTCGAGCAGATCGAACAAGGCGGTGACGGCGACCTGGTGCAGTCGTGAATCCCCTTCGCGTGCAAAGAAGAACAACCTGTCGAACAGGAATTCCAGCCGCAGATAAGCGCGGATACGCTCGTTGAAGGGATATTCGTAAACAATCACGCTTTTTTACAGGCCCATCTGTGGTTGGCCGGCAGGCCAATGTTATTCAGGGGTGCCGGCCTGGCTCAGGGCTTGCCGGTCTGTCGTGCCCGCCAGCGCCAGCCAGCGGTCGTGCAGGGTCTTCGCCTGCGCGCGCAGTTGCTCGGGCGTGGTGGCGCCATCGTTGACGATGACGTCGTCGGCGGCTTCCAGCCGGCTTGCGCGCGCAGCCTGTGCTGCCATGATACGCCTGATGGCTGGCTCCGTCAGCCCGCTGCGCGCGCGCACGCGGGCCACCTGCGTCTCGGGATCGCAATCCACCACGCAGATGCGATCCAGGCGCGCGCGCCAGCGCGGCAGCGACTCCACCAGCAAGGGCACGACGAAGACCAGATACGATCCGGCGGCCGCGGCGGCCTGGCGTTCGGTCTCCTGGCCGATGGCCGGATGCATGATGGCTTCCAGCCGCAGCCGCACCTGCGGATCGGAGAACGCCTGCTCGCGCATCCATGCGCGGTCCAGCGCGCCGTCGGCCGTCAGCGCCCGCGGGCCGAATTCGCGTTCGATCGCCGGCATGGCCGCGCCCTGCGGCGCGGTCAGCGTGTGCGCGATCTCGTCGGTATCGACCACCGACGCGCCCCACTGCGCAAGCATGTCCGCCACGCGGGTCTTGCCCGATCCGATACCGCCAGTCAGTCCTATCTTGTACATGCCGCTCGTCCCATCGTGTCGCGTACTAGCCCAGCCATTGCCACAGCCCCTGCGGCCCGCCCGCCAGCAGCGTCACGATGCCGGCCAGCGCCAGATAAGGGCCGAAGGGCAGCGGCTGTCCGCGGCTGGCGCGTCCACTCAGCGTCAGCGCGCCGCCGATCAGCACGCCCAGCAGCGACGCGCCCAGCAGCAGCATCGGCAGGGTCTCGATGCCGAACCATGCGCCCAGGGCCGCCAGCAGCTTGAAGTCGCCGTGGCCCATGCCCTCGCGCCCGGTCAGCAGGCGGAATATATGAAAGATAACCCACAGGAACACATAGCCCGCGACCGCGCCGGCCACCGCCATCTGCACGCTGGTGTAGGCGTCGAACAGATTGGCCAGCAGGCCCGCCCACAGCAGCGGCTGCGTCAGCGCATCGGGCAGCAGCGTCGATTCGAAATCGATCCAGGCCAGCGCCACCAGCGTGGCCGACAGGCCCATCGCGCACAGCGCCAGCGGCGTGGCGCCGAAGCGCCAGGCGCAGGCGGCGAACAGCGCGCAGGTCAGCAGCTCGATGGCCGGGTAGCGCCAGCCTATCGCGGTTCCGCAGGCGGCGCAGCGTCCGCGCAGCAGCAGCCAGCCCAGCAGCGGCGCACGGCGCCAGCCCGTCACCGGCGCGGCGCAGGCCGGGCAATGCGACGCCGGCGACCACAGGCCGTAGCGGCTTTCGGCGCGCGCCTGGCCGGCCGCCTCCTGGCAGTGCGCCTGCCACTCCTGCTCCATCATGCGCGGCAGCCGGTGCGTCAGCAGCGTCAGCCAGTTGCCCACGGCCAGGCCCGCCAGCGCCGCCAGGACGATGAACAGGCCCGGGGGCAGGTCGAAGACGTAGCGCATCGCCGTCATCCGATGCGCGCGCCGGCGGCGTGCGCGATCGGGCCCGGGACGCGATGTAGAACCGGCCGGCGGCGGCCATGTCGTAATTTGTGCATAAAGTGCGGAATACACCCAGGAGCGGCTAGGGCAACGTATCGAATCTTCGCATAAGTGCGTAAAATCGGAGACAGACTCAATTCACGGATAAGCTGCCATGACCGCGCGCGTCGACAACATTGTTACCCGCTCCCGCAAACTAAGCGTCATGGGGCTGCTGCTGGCGGGCACCGCCATAGGCGCGGCGGGCTGCGCCCAGCAGAAGACCGAGGGCTATTACGACCCGCCCGCGGAAAGCACCGTGACCGACGCGCAGTACCAGGGCTCCGGCGCCGGCTACCGCACCGTGATCCGCGCGCCTTCGCAGGTGCAGATCGCGCTCAAGCCGGACGCCCGCAAGCCGCAAAACCAGGCCCAGCAAGCGGCCGCGGCGGGCGCGGAAACCACCGAAGACGGCCAGCCCGTACCCGAGCACGCCGAGGGCGGCGGCGGTAGCGCCGGCGCAGCGACCGCCGCGGCCGCGCCCGCGCCGGCGCCCAATGCCGCCGCGCACAGCCTGGTGCCGCAACCCCAGACCTACATGGGCACGCTGCCGTGCTTCTCGCCCGTCATGCAGTGCACGGCGCAGCGCGTGACGCTGACGCTGGCGCCCAACGGCCGCTGGCGCGGCCGCACCGCCTACCTGGAGAACGATCCCCAGAAGGGCCAGCCGGTGGCCGAACAGGGCTGCTGGGACGCCACCGACGAACGCCCGCCGCGCGTCATCCTGATGGACGGCCAGGGCAACGCCCGCGTCGAATTCGTGGTGGCCGCCAACAACGTGCTGCGCGTGCGCTCCATCGCCGGCCAGACGCCGAACCTGAACTACAACCTGACCCGCCAGCCGGACCTGGACCCCATCGACGAGCTGGCCAAGGCCGCCGCGCCCAAGTGCCCCTGAGCGCTCCGGGCGCTTGAATCCATGCCTGGCATCGGGCCCGGCGAACGCCTCGTTCGCCGGGCCCGATGTTTTTGGGGGCGCAGGCATCATGGCTTGGCCGGCGCGTATCGGGGCGAGGGCTGTTCATGCAGGGTGACGGCCCCGCCGTGCGGATCGCCCTCCGGCATGAGCGGCACGGGCGAGGCGCCCGAACGCCGGTGGGCGCACAGCCGGCAGGCCAGTTGCATGGCGTTGCGGGCGCGGAGCTTGGTGAAGATGCGGGCGCGATGGGCTTCGACGGTGCGCAGCGAAATGCCCAGGTCGATGGCGATGACCTTGTTCGGGCTGCCCGCCGCCACGTAGGCGACGATCTGGCGTTCGCGCGGCGTCAGGGTGGCGAGGACGTCGTCCAGGTCGGGGCGGGGCTGCATGGGGCTTGTCTCCTGCAAAGTAGATTTGCATCGAGTCTGCCCCGCCGCGCCAGCCGCCGGAAGCTGGCAATTCTGTCAGGGTGGACATAAACGCCCCCCTGCCCGGGCCTCAGGCCGTGTAGACCAGTTCCAGATTGTCGATCAGGCGGGTGGCGCCGAGTTTGGCGGCGGCCAGCGCCACCACCGGCTCGCCGGCCTGCAGGTCGGCGGCTTCGGGTCGCTTCAGGTCGCGCTGGCGGCGCAGCGCCACGTAGTCCACCTGCCAGCCGCGCCGGGTCAGGCCGTCGATGGCTTCGCGCTCCAGCGCGGCGGCGTCGCGCTCGCCCTGGGCCAGGCGCTGGCCCAGCTGCTGCAGGGCGGCGTACAGGGCCGGCGCCTCGGCGCGGTCGGCCTCGCTCAGGTAGCGGTTGCGCGAGGACAGCGCCAGGCCGTCCTCGGCGCGCACGGTTTCGTGCGCCAGCACTTCCACCGGCAGCTGGAACTGGCGGCACATGTTGCGCACCACCATGAGCTGCTGGTAGTCCTTCTTGCCGAACACGGCCACGCGCGGCTGCACGCAGGAAAACAGCTTCAGCACCACGGTGCTCACGCCCGCGAAGAAGCCGGGACGGAATTCGCCTTCGAGGATGTCGCCCAGGTCGTCGGGCGGCTGCACGCGGAAATTCTGCGGCTCGGGATACATTTCGCGCTCGTTGGGCGCGAACAGCACGTAGACGTCGCGCTCGCGTTCGAGCTTCTCGATGTCGGCGGCCAGCGTGCGCGGATACTGGTCGAAGTCTTCGTTGGGACCGAACTGCAGGCGGTTGACGAAGATGCTGGCCACCACCGGATCGCCATGCTGGCGCGCGAGCTTCATCAGCGCCAGGTGGCCTTCGTGCAGGTTGCCCATGGTGGGCACGAACGATACGCGGTTCTGTCCGCGCAGGTGGTCGCGCAATTCCTGGATGGTGTGTACGACTTTCAAGGGGAGTCTCCGGAAGTAGGAACGCGCAGCCCGGCCTCAGGCCGCGACCGCCGCCACGCTGGTATAGGCCAGGCGCACGTAGATGGGCGCGTAGGGTTCCGCCTGCGTGATCTCGAGCAGGGATTCGCGGGCCAGTTCCAGCATGGCGATGAAATGCACCACGACCACCGCCGCGGGCGCGCCTTCGCGGATACGCTCCATGAAGAGGTCGCCGAACTCCATGAAGCGCACGTCGTTCAGGCGCCGCAGGATGTGCGTCATGTGGTCGCGCACCGACAGCTGTTCGCGCGTGATGTGGTGGTGCTGGTTCAGCTTGGCCCGCTTCATGATGTCGGCCCAGGCCGCGCGCAGGTCGTCCACGCTGACTTCGGGCAGCATGCGCTCGACGCTCAGGTCGGCCACCGCCTGGCTGCTGACGAAGTCGCGGCCGAGCTGCGGCATCCGGTCGAGCTTCTGGGCCGCCAGCTTCATCTGCTCGTATTCGAGCAGGCGGCGCACCAGTTCGGCGCGCGGGTCCTCGGGCTCTTCGCCGGTGTCGGTCTTCTTGACCGGCAGCAGCATGCGCGACTTGATCTCGATGAGCATCGCCGCCATCAGCAGGTATTCGGCGGCCAGCTCCAGGTTGTGGATGCGGATCTGCTCGACGTACGAGAGGTATTGCCGGGTGACATCCGCCATCGGGATGTCCAGCACGTTGAAGTTCTGCTTGCGGATCAGGTAGAGCAGCAGGTCCAGCGGCCCTTCGAACGCCTCCAGGAAGACCTCCAGCGCATCCGGCGGGATATACAGGTCGGTCGGCATCTGGAACAGCGGCTCGCCGTACAGGCGCGCGAACGCCACGCTGTCTACCGTGTCGGGGGTGCTGTCGACGGGCGGTTCCACTAGCGCGGCCAGGGCGTCGCCCGGGAAAGCGTTCTGGGCCATGGTTGCCGCAAGGGGCTCAGTCGGCCTGGTATACGTACGGCTTCTGCGGCACGCGGCCGGCGCGGAAGGCCTCCAGCAGCTCCGGGTCCTGCGGTTTGTCCCAAAGACGGGCGCGGCCCTCGCGCTGGCGCTCTTCGGTGCCGGGATGCGACTGCTTGTAGTCTTTCAGGAAACGGGTGATCTCGGATTCGTAGTTGGTCGCCATGACGCCAATTTCAGTGGGTTTCGGATGAGGGGAGTTTACTTCACGACGGCCCCTCCCCCGGCGTTACAATCTGGAGGCCCCCTACGTATCCTCGCCCATGTCCGCAGAATCCGCCGCCGCCGCCCATCCCGCTCCCTCACTCACCCCGGAAGCGATGCGCGCGGCACGCATGATTCCCTTCATCGTCGGCTGCGCGCTGTTCATGCAGATGCTGGACGCCACGGTGGTCGCCACGGCCCTGCCGGCGATGGCGCGGGCCCTGGGCTCGACCCCGGTGCGGCTGAACGTGGCCATCACCTCCTACCTGCTGTCGGTGGCCGTGTTCGTGCCCGTCAGCGGCTGGGCGGCCGACCGCTACGGCGCGCGGCGCGTGTTCGTGGCGGCCATCGGCCTGTTCACCCTGAGCTCCGTGGCCTGCGCCCTGTCGCAGGACCTGCCGCAGCTGGTGGCGGCCCGCGTCGTCCAGGGCATGGCCGGCGCGATGATGGTGCCGGTGGGGCGCATCATCCTGCTGCGCACCGTGCCCAAGCAGGACTTGCTCAAGGCCATGTCCTTCCTGTCCATCCCCGCCCTGCTGGGGCCGGTGATCGGGCCGCCGCTGGGCGGCTTCATGGTCACCTATATGTCGTGGCACTGGATCTTCCTGATCAACATTCCCATCGGCATCCTGGGCATTTTCCTGGTGCTGCGCTACGTGGAGGAAATCCGCGTGGAAGGCGCCCCGCGCCTGGACTGGCCGGGCTTTCTGCTCAGCGCCATCTGCCTGGCGACGCTGGTCAGCGGCTTCGAGGCGATCGGCCGCGACGTGATGCCGCTGCCCATGCTGCTGGGCCTGATCGCCACCGGCCTGGCCTGCGGCCTGCTCTACGGCTGGCACGCGCGCCGGGCGCCCCATCCCATCATCGATCTGTCCCTGATGCGGATACCGACCTTCGCCATCGCCACCCTGGGCGGCAACCTGTGCCGCTTCGCCGTGGGCGCCACGCCGTTCCTGCTGGCCATGCTGCTGCAGGTGGGCTTCGGCCTGTCGCCGTTCTCGGCCGGGCTGATCACCTTCGCCAGCGCCGCCGGCGCGCTGCTGATGAAGTTCGTCGCCACCCCCATCGTGCAGCACTTCGGATTTCGTCGGGTATTGACCGTCAACGCGCTGCTGACCGGCATTTTCATCGTGGTCTGCGGCGCCTTCACGCCCGCCACGCCGGTCTGGCTGATGATCGCCGTGCTGCTGGTGGGCGGGTTTTTCCGCTCGCTGCAGTTCACGGGGGTAAATACGCTAACCTATGCCGACATTCCCCCGACCCAGATGAGCCGCGCCAGCAGTTTCGCCGCCATGGCGCAGCAGCTCGGCATCAGCCTGGGCGTGGGCGTGGCGGCGGTCACGCTGAACATCAGCATGGCCCTGCGCGGCGCCGAGACGCTGGCGATACGGGACGTGGTCGCGGGCTTCATCGTCATCGGCGTGCTGTGCATGGCCTCGGTCTTCTCATTTGGACGCCTCGACCCGCTGGCCGGGGCTCACCTGAACGGCGCAAAGAATCGTGACGACGAATGAATTTGTCCTGGCCCTGGACCAGGGAACCACCAGCTCCCGGGCCATCGTGTTCGACCGCGAAGGCGTGGTGCGCGGCGTAGGCCAGCGCGAATTCCGCCAGCACTATCCCCGTCCGGGCTGGGTCGAGCACGACGCCGGCGAAATCTGGCAGAGCCAGCTGGACGTGGCCCGCGAGGCCTTGCGCAACGCCGGCGCGGCCGCGGCCGACATCGCCGCCCTCGGCATCACCAACCAGCGCGAAACCACGCTGATCTGGGAACGCGCCACCGGCCGGCCGCTGGCCCGCGCCATCGTCTGGCAGGACCGCCGCACCGCGCCCATGTGCGACCAGCTGCGCCAGGACGGCCACGCCGATTTCCTGCAATCGCGCACCGGCCTGGTGGTGGACGCCTATTTCTCGGGCACCAAGCTGGCCTGGCTGCTGGACCACGTGCCCGGCGCGCGCCAGCTCGCCGAGCGCGGCGAACTGGCCTTCGGCACCGTCGACACCTGGCTGGTGTGGCAGCTGACCGGCGGCGCGGTCCACAGCACCGACCCCAGCAACGCCTCGCGCACCATGCTGTTCGACCTGCATACCCAGGACTGGAGCGACGACATCCTGGCGCTGCTCAAGATCCCGCGCAGCGTGCTGCCACGGATCGCCCCCAGCAGCGCCGTGGTGGGCGACACCCTGCCCGAATGGCTGGGCGGCGCCATCCCCATCGCCGGCGTGGCGGGCGACCAGCAGGCCGCCACCTTCGGCCAGGCCTGCTACAGGCCGGGCATGGCCAAGAACACCTACGGCACCGGCTGCTTCATGCTGATGAACGTGGGCGGGCAGCCCGTGCAGTCGCGCAACAACCTGCTGTCGACCGTGGGCTGGGGCCTGCCGCGCGACGGCGGCGGCTGGCAGCCCACCTACATGCTCGAAGGCGGGGTGTTCGTGGCCGGCGCGGCGGTGCAGTGGCTGCGCGACGGCCTGGGCATCATCCAGCGCTCCGAGGAGATCGAGGCGCTGGCCGCCAGCGTGTCCAGCACGGACGACGTCTTCATGGTGCCGGCCTTCGCCGGCCTGGGCGCGCCGCATTGGGACCCCTACGCGCGCGGCACCCTGGTGGGCCTGACCCGCGGCACCACCCGCGCCCACATCGCGCGCGCCACCCTCGAATCCATCGCCCTGCAAAGCGCCGAACTGCTGACCTGCATGAACGCCGACAGCGGCATCGCCCTGACCGAGCTGCGCGTCGACGGCGGCGCGGCCCGCAACGACCTGCTGATGCAGATGCAGGCCGACCTGCTGGGCGTGCCGGTCGTGCGCCCCCGCGTGCCCGAATCCACCGCGCTGGGCGCGGCCGGCCTGGCCGGCCTGGCCGTGGGCTTCTGGTCCGGCCAGGACGAATTCGCGTCCAAGTGGCAAGCCGAACGCACGTTCGAACCGAGCTGGCCCGCGTCCGTGCGCGAAGCGCGGATGGCGCGCTGGCGGCAGGCGGTTGAGCTGTCCAAGGGTTGGTCCAACAGCGCCGGGCCAGGCTGATCGTGGGCGGGCGTAGGATGGGTGCAGCGCGAGAGCCCTTAAGCAAGAACTCAAATATCGAACGCGCGTAACCCATCAGGCGGCGCCAGCCGCCGCTTTTCGTGGCAAGAGACAAAGCCGGCTTGCGCTTCGTGGCAAGAGACAAAGCCGGCTCTCGCCGGCCGATGGGTTACGCGCGTTCGGCGTCCGGCTTCTTACCCGGGAGGTGCCGCGCTGCACCCATCCTACGTTCCCACGCCCCGTCCACCAGCCGGACACCCAAAATCCCTGATTTGTCCGCCCCCCGCGACATTTAGTACTATCGTTTTCATTAATTCTATATACGCACAAATGTTCGTATCTAGAACATAACGATTTTTCTGGCCAGGCGCACAGGAAGGCACACCCGGAAGAGACGGCAATCCCTGGTTCCGCGCGTGCCCGCCGCAAGCCCGGCGAGTCAGCCCGAGCGAACCATCATGGATACTCCCCTCAAAAATCTCGCCATCGTCGGCGCAGGCGCCATGGGCAGCGGCATCGCGGCCCTGTTCGCCTCGAAGGGACTGAACATCGTCCTCATCGACCCGGTCGAAGGCGCGCTGGAGCGCGCACTCAAGACGATAGACCGCCAACTGAACGTCTACGCGCCCGGCCGGGTCCAGGAAACCATGCAGCGCATCCAGTTGTCGCCCGGCCTGGAAGCGGCCTGCAACAGCGACCTGGTGATCGAGGCCGTACCCGAAAACCTCGAGCTCAAGCGCGACCTGTTCGCCCGGCTCGACGCGCTGTGCCCGGCGCACACCCTTTTCGCCACCAATACCTCCGGCCTGTCCATCAACGCCATCGCCACCGCCGTGCTGCGGCGCGACCGCTTCGTGGGCACGCACTTCTTCACCCCCGCCGACGTGATTCCGCTGGTGGAGGTGGTGCGCAACGACGCCACGTCCGACGAGACGGTGGCGCGCGTCATGGCCACGCTGCGCCACGCCGGCAAGCGGCCGGTGCTGGTGCGCCAGGACATTCCCGGCTTCATCGCCAACCGCATCCAGCACGCGCTGGCGCGCGAAGCCATTTCGCTGCTGGAAAAAGGCGTCGCCAGCGCGGAGGACATCGACGAAGTGGTCAAGTGGAGCCTGGGCATCCGGCTTGCGCTGTCCGGCCCGCTGGAGCAGCGCGACATGAACGGCATCGACGTGCATTACGCCATCGCCAGCTACCTCTACAAGGATCTCGACAACCGCACCGAGCCCTCGGCGCTTTTGAAGAGCAAGGTCGAAAGCGGGCAGATCGGCGCCAAGAGCGGCCAGGGTTTCTACACCTGGAGCCCGGAGCGCCGCGAACGCGTGCTGCGCGAGAAGAGCGCGGCGCTCGGAGAACTGGCCGCCTGGCTCAACGCCCGGGCCGACGACGCCTGAGGCCGGCGCATACCCATTACTACATAAGGCGCGGAGCCTGCCGCTACCGCGCCGTCGGGCCCCAAGGCCCCGCCACGCAAAGAAAACCGATCACAGAAAACCAGCCTTACCGGAGTTCGTTGGAGGCACCATGAATAAACTGGCTTCATTTTTCACGGAGCTGATGCGCAAGTATCTGCCCGATCCCTTTGTCTTCGCCATCGCGCTGACCCTGCTTACCGTACTGCTGGCCATGGGGGTCGAAGGCAAGGGCCTGGGCGACATCACCCGCGCCTGGGGCAACGGCTTCTGGAGCCTGCTGGCCTTCACCACCCAGATGGCGGTGATCCTGGCGATGGGCTATGTGCTGGCCACCGCCCCGCTGACCGACCGCATGCTCAACCGCATCGTCAGCCACGTGCACAAGCCGCACACCGCCATCATCGTGGCGACGCTGGTCGGCGGCATCGGCAGCTACCTGAACTGGGGCTTCGGCCTGGTCATCGGCGGCATCGTCGCCAAGAAGCTGGCCTTGAAGGTCAAGGGCGTGCACTACCCGCTGATCATCGCCGCCGCGTACAGCGGCTTCACCATGTACGGCCTGGGCCTGTCGGCCAGCATCCCGGTGCTGGTGGCCACGCCCAACCATCCCACCGCCAAGCAGATGGGCACCATCCCGCTGTCGGAAACGATTTTCTCGATGCCCATGCTGATCACCAGCCTGGTCATTATCGTCACGCTGCCGCTGCTCAACGCCTGGCTGCATCCGAAAAAGGGCGAGAAGGTCATCGAGGTCGATCCCGCGATCGACCGCGACACCGCCGCCGCCAACGCCGCCGAAGACCTGCTGGAAAAGGGCACGCTGGCCTCGCGCCTGAACAACAGCCGCCTGCTGAGCCTGCTGATCGGCGCGCTGGGCGTGGCCTACGTGGTGTTCCACTTCATGGACGGCGGCTCGCTGGACCTGAACCTGATCAACTTCATCATCCTGTTCCTGGGCATCATCCTGCTGGGCACGCCGGCCGCCTACGTGGCCAAGCTGACCGAAGGCATCAAGACGATTTCCGGCATCATCCTGCAATACCCGTTCTACGCCGGCATCATGGCCATCATGGCCGCCTCGGGGCTGGTCACCACGATTTCCGCGGTCTTCGTCGACGTGGCCACGCCCGAGACGCTGCCGTTCTGGGGCCTGATCAGTTCTTTCGTCATCAACTTCTTCGCGCCGTCGGCCGGCGGCCACTGGGTCATCCAGGGGCCGTTCATGATCGACGCCGCCAAGGAAATCGGCAGCGCCCTGAACCAGACCACCATGGCCGTCATGCTGGGCAACGCCTGGAACGACCTGGTGCAGCCCTTCTGGATTCTGCCGGCGCTGGCGCTGTCCAAGCTGAAACTGCGCGATGTTATGGGCTATACCGTCATCATGATGCTGTGGGTCGGCGTGATCCACATCACGGCCGTCCTCCTCTGGGGCTATCTGACCCATTGAGCCACCTGGATGAGCCCCCCCGTACGCGCTGACGCGCGCCCCCCAGGGGGCGACACCTGCAGACCGGCGGAGCCGGATCTGGCGGTGTCCCCGATCGGGGGAGGTTGCAATGCATCGGAACGACGACGTTCCAGCGAAGTTTTAAAGTTGGCATAGGGAAACGATATGAGCAAACCTACCGCGTATCTCGTGACCGGCGGCAGCGCCGGGATCGGGGCGGCCATCATCCGCATGCTGCTCGATGCCGGCCACAAGGTCGTCAACATCGACTACAAGCTGCCCGAGAATCCGCCCGCCGGGCTGGTGTCGTACCAGGCCGACCTGACCGACGAAGCGCGCACCAAGGCGGTGGCCAAGGAAGTGACCGACGCCTACGACATCGTCGGGCTGGTGAACAACGCGGGCGCGACGCGCCCGGGCTCGGCCGACACCGCCACGCTGGCGGACCTGGACTATGTGGTCAACCTGCACCTGCGCACGGCGCTGATCCTGGTGCAGGCGGTGCTGCCGGCCATGCGCGCGGCCGGCTTCGGGCGCATCGTCAACATGGCCTCGCGCGCGGCGCTGGGCAAGCCCGACCGCGTGGTCTATTCGGCCACCAAGGCGGGCCTGCTGGGCCTGACGCGCACGCTGGCCATGGAGCTGGGCGGCGACGGCATCACGGTCAACGCCATCGGCCCCGGCCCCATCGCCACCGAACTGTTCACCAAGAGCAATCCCGCCGGCGCCCCGCAGACCGAGCGCATCATCAAGAGCATCGTGGTCAAGCGCCTGGGCACGCCCGAAGACGTGGCGCGCGCGGCGATGTTCTTCCTGTCGCCGGACAACGGCTTCGTCACCGGCCAGACGCTGTACGTCTGCGGCGGCACGACGCTGGGCGTCGCGCCCGTCTGAGGCCCGCCATGCGCACGCCGTCCTTCCTCCCGTCCTGCCTGCGCCGCCTAGCGGCGCAGCAGGGCGTGGTTGATCTGGTCGGCGGCGCGGCGCAGCGGCGGCAGGAACGCCGCCAGCATTTCCTGGCGCGAATAGCGGTTGGCATGGCCGCTGACGTTCATCGCGGCGATCACGCGGCCGCTGCGGTCCATGATGGGCACGGCCACCGATTGCAGGCCCGGCTCCAGTTCCTGCGCCACGCAGGCGTAGCCGTCGGCGCGCACGCCGGCCAGCACGCGCTTGAGCGCGTCGATGCCGGTGATGGTGTGCGGCGTATAGGTCCGGATCTGGCTCATCGCCAGCACCCGGTCCAGCTCCGGTTCCGTCAGGCCGGCCAGCAGCACGCGGCCCATGGACGTGACCCAGGCGGGCAGGCGGCTGCCCACCGCCAGGTTGATGGTCATCACCTTGTGGGTGGACAGGCGCAGGATATAGACGATGTCCGCGCCCTCCAGCACCGACACGGAGCAGGATTCGCGGGTCTCTTCGGCCACCTCTTCCATGTAGGGCAGCGCCAGGTTCCACAGCGGCGTGCCGGACAGGTAGGCGTAGCCCAGCTCCAGGATGCGCGGGGTGAGCGAGAACTTGCGGTCGTCCACGGTCACGTAGCCCAGGTGCTCCAGCGTCAGCAGGATGCGGCGCGCGCCGGCGCGCGTCAGGCCGGTCACCGCCGCCACCTCGGACAGCGTCATCTGCGAACGCTCGGGGCCGAAGGCCCGGATCACGGACAGGCCGCGCGCAAAGGATTGAACGTAGCTGTCGCTGGGTTGCTGGGTGATTTGCTCGGCCATCCGTCTACCGCGAAGAGAAACGTTGCCCTGGTCGGCAACCCTGTACCGGGGCGGCGCAGCATTGCCATCCCCCATGAAATCAATGTTCTTCTGAAGAACGAAAGTTCTAATTGAGAACAAATTATGACACGCCACCTTATGAGCGAACACCATGATCTCTAAACTCGTTGCAAGCGCTGCGGACGCCCTCGCCGACGTCCCCGACGGCGCCACCGTCATGATCGGCGGCTTCGGCACCGCCGGCCAGCCCATGGAACTGATCGACGCGCTGCTCGAACAGGGCGCCAAGGATCTGGTCATCATCAACAACAACGCGGGCAACGGCACCACCGGCCTGGCCGCCCTCCTGGGCGCGAACCGCGTGCGCAAAATCATCTGCTCGTTCCCGCGCCAGGTGGACTCGCAGATCTTCGACGGCCTGTACCGCAGCGGCAAGATCGAGCTGGAACTGGTGCCGCAGGGCAACCTGGCCGAGCGCATCCGCGCCGCCGGCGCCGGCATCGGCGCGTTCTTCTCGCCCACCGGCTACGGCACCCCGCTGGCCGACGGCAAGGAAACCCGGGAAATCAACGGCCGCCAGTATGTGCTGGAATATCCGCTGCATGCCGACTACGCGCTCATCAAGGCCGAGCGCGGCGACCGCTGGGGCAACCTGGTGTACCGCAAGACGGCCCGCAACTTCGGCCCCATCATGGCCAGCGCCGCGCGCGTGGCCGTGGCCCAGGTGCGCGAAGTGGTGGAACTGGGCGAACTGGACCCCGAAACCGTCGTGACCCCCGGCATCTTCGTCAAGCGCGTCGTGCAGATCGATGCCCGCCCCGCCCCCAAGGAGCAGCAATGAGCACCAAACTGACCCGCGACCAGATCGCCGCCCGCGTCGCCCGGGACATCCCCGAAGGCGCCTACGTCAACCTCGGCATCGGCCTGCCCACGCTGGTGGCCAACCACCTGCCGGCCGACCGCGAAGTCATCCTGCACACCGAGAACGGCATGCTGGGCATGGGCCCCGCGCCGGCCAAGGGCGAGGAAGACTATGACCTGATCAACGCCGGCAAGCAGCCCGTGACCGAGCTGCCCGGCTGCTCCTTCTTCCACCACGCCGACTCGTTCGCGATGATGCGCGGCGGCCACCTGGACATCTGCGTGCTGGGCGCCTTCCAGGTGTCGCAGCACGGCGACCTGGCCAACTGGCACACCGGCGCGCCCGACGCCATTCCCGCCGTGGGCGGCGCGATGGACCTGGCCATCGGCGCCAAGGACGTGTTCGTGATGATGGAGCTGCAGACCCGCGACGGCCAGAGCAAGCTGGTCGAAGCCTGCACCTATCCGCTGACCGGCGTGCGCTGCGTATCGCGCGTCTACACCGACGTGGCGGTGTTCGACATCGGCGCCGACGGCGTGACCGTCACCGACATGTTCGGCGGCACCACCGCCGACGAGCTGCTGCGCCTGACCGGCCTGCCGCTGAAGTTTTCCAACTGAGTTTCGAAGCGCCGCCTCGGTCCCGCCGGGGCGGATTTTTTTACGGAGAGAATCATCATGCTGTTCATGGTCCAAATGCAGGTCAATCTTCCCGTCGACATGCCGGCCGAGCGCGCCGACAAGCTCAAGGCCGACGAAAAGGCGCTGGCGCAGCAGCTGCAGCGCGACGGCAAGTGGAAGAACCTCTGGCGCGTGGCCGGCCGCTACGCCAACGTCAGCATCTTCGACGTCGAAAGCAATGACGAACTGCACACGCTGCTGTCGTCGCTGCCGCTGTTCCCCTACATGGACATCCAGGTGACGGCGCTGGCGCGCCATCCCTCGGCGATCTGAACGGAGGCGTCCATGCCGTACATCATCGAAACCTTCGACAAGCCCGGCCACCTGGAGGTGCGCAAGCAGCACCGCGCCGCCCACCTGGAATTCCTGGACGCCAACAAGCGGCTGTTGCTGGCCTGCGGCGCCAAGCTGCATGACGACGGCACGGACGCCGGTGGCGGCCTGTACGTGGTCGACCTGGACAGCCGCGAAGCCGCGCAGCAATTCATCGACGCCGATCCGTTCTCCAAGGCCGACCTGTTCGAACGCGTGACCATCACGCGCTGGCGCAAGGCCTACGTCGACGGCGCCTGCTATCTGTAATTGAAGGAAACCCACATGTCTTACGCCGATCTCAGCCAGGCCCGGCTGTACTACGTCATCGATGGCCCCGCCGACGCGCCGGTGCTCGTGCTCTCCAATTCGCTGGGCACCTGCGCCGACATGTGGGCCCGCCAGATCCCCGAACTGAGCAAGCATTTCCGCGTGCTGCGCTACGACACCCGCGGCCACGGCAAATCCTCGGTCCCCGAAGGCGAATACAGCTTCGAGCAACTGGGCAACGACGTCGCCGAACTGCTGGCGCACCTGGGCATCAAGCGCGCGCACTTCTGCGGCCTGTCGATGGGCGGCCCCACCGGCCTGTGGCTGGCGCTGGCGCGCCCCGAACTGGTGGACCGGCTGATCCTGTGCAACACGGCCGCGCGCATCGGTTCGGCCGAAGGCTGGAGCGCCCGCATCGCCGCGGTCACCGAACAGAAGCTGGAGAACATGGCGCCGACGCTGGTCGAGCGCTGGCTCACCGACGGCTACCGCGCCGCCGAGCCGGGCCTGACCCAGGTGCTGGTCGACATGCTGCGCCGCACGCCGGACGCCGGCTATTGCGGCAACTGCGCCGCGCTGCGCGACGCGGACTTCCGCGAACAGGTGGCCTCCATCTCGGCGCCCACGCTGGTCATCAGCAGCACGCACGACCTGGCCGCCACGCCCGCCCAGGGCCAGGAACTGGCCGCCGCCATCCCGGGCGCGCGCTATCTCGAATTGAACACCTCCCACATCTCCAACTGGGAGCAACCGGAAGCCTTCACCCGCGCGGTGCTCGACTTCCTGACGGAGTAACCCGCATGCAGCGCTGGAAACAGCGGCCCGAAGGCTCCAACTGGGGCGACTTCGGACCCGACGACCAACTCGGCCGCCTGAATCTCATCACCGAAGAACAGGTCCTCAAGGGCGCGCGCGAAATCCGCGCCGGCAAGACCTTCTGCCTGTCGCTACCGCTGGACCTGCCGGGCGGCAACGTGCTCAACCCGCGGCGCCATCCGCCGCAGCTCAGCCCCACCCGCCTGGCGGACACGCCGTACCTGAACTTTCCGCTGCGCAACGTCAACCCGGACGCCGTGGACGTGCTGAGCGACGACCAGGTGCTGCTGTCCATGCAGTACTCCACCCAGTGGGACGCGCTGGCCCACGTCGGCGCGCTGTTCGACGCCGACGGCGACGGCAAGCCGGAACTGCGCTACTACAACGGCTACCAGGCCGGCGTGGACGTGATCGGCCCGGCCGACGGCGACCACACCGGCTGCGGTTGCAACAGCGGCGGCCCCTCGGCGGCGCTGAAGCTGGGCGTGGAAAACCTGGCCCAGAAAGGCATGCAGGGCCGCGGCGTGCTGGTGGACCTGCTGCGCCACTACGGCCCCGGGCGCACGCTGATCGGCCACGCGGAACTGATCCGCGCGCTCGAGGCCGACGGCATCGAGATCGAGGCCGGCGACATGCTGGTGCTGCGCACCGGCTACGCCGAAGCGGTCGTCGCCATGAACGGCAAGCCCGACGCCGAAGTGCTGCACGGCTACGGCGCCGCGCTGGACGGCACCGACGCGGCGCTGCTGCAATGGATCACCGACAGCGGCATCGCCGCCATCTGCGCCGACAACTACGCGGTCGAGGCCTACCCGGCCCGCGAAAAAAGCGGGCCGCGCGCCATGCTGCCGCTGCACCACCACTGCCTGTTCAAGCTGGGCCTGCCCCTGGCGGAGCTGTGGTACCTGAAGGAGCTGGCCGACTGGCTGCACGCCAACGGCCGCCACCGCTTCATGCTGACGGCGCCGCCGCTGCGCCTGCCGCACGCCATCGGTTCGCCGGTGACGCCGGTCGCGACGGTGTAGGCCGAGGCGCCGAGCCGCGGCGCTAGCCCTTCAGGCAGGTGCTCATGAAGGCCTTGCGCTTGTCGCCGGTGAGCTTCTGCTCGCCGGCTTTCGCATTGCAGTCCGTCATCTTCTGCTGCTGCGGCGTGAGCTGCTTGGCCGGCGCGGTCTCGCCCTTCAGGCAGCTGCTCATGTAGGCCTTGCGCTCGTCGCCCTTCTTGCCTTCGGCGGACTTGTTGCAGTCCGTCATGCGCTGCTGCTGCGGCGTGGGGGTCTTGGCGGGCGTGGTCGCGGCGGGCGTCTGGGCCCAGGACGCGCCGGCGAAACAGGCCGACAGCAGGACGGCAGAAGCAAACTGGCTGGTACGGGAAAGCATGGTTCCTCCCTTGGGCGTCCGCGCGCCTCGGGGTCAGGCGCGACGCGGACCGCTCGATCCGCCGGCCCAATCGCCGGCCCGGTCATCATCGAACAAACCGGACGCCGCCGCAAGATCCCGGAAAGTCAAGAATCGCCAAGGCGGCGATTCATACCTTTGCCCTGTTGTGTCCGCGCCCGGAAAGGTGTGAGATAGGCGCAATCCGTCCCGGCCGCACAGGAGAGCGCCATGAAATCCGTACTCGTGTCCTGCGCACTGCTCGCCGGCCTGCCTCTTGCGGCCGGCGCGCAGGATCTCGTCTATGGCGTCACGCTGGGCAACGTCCAGGCGGTGCGCGACGTCAACCAGAACCTCTCGGCCATCACCGGCCTGCTGGCCAACCAGTCCGACCGCGCCATCGACGGCGTCTGGCTGACCTTCGTGCTGTACGACGAGCAGGGCCGCGAAGTGGGCCGCCTGCGCAACGACGTGCCCGGGCCGCTTGCGCCCGGTCAGATCAAGCCGATCCGGGCGGTCACGCCGCTGCGGTTCGCCCGCGTCACGGCGCTGGACGTGGACGCCCGCTAGCCGGCCAGCCCGCCGCCAAAAACCCTGATTTCATCAGGGTTTAGCGGCCGTGGCGCGGGTCCAGGTGTGGGAAAATCACGGCTGTCGACTCGATAAAAGGGGCTTCCAACGAAGCCCCTTGTCGCGTATGTCGGCGCAACGAGGAAGAAAAGATCATGTTTCCAAAAAGACTCTCTGAAGGCTATCAATCATTCCTGAAAGGCCGTTTCCACTCGGAACGCAGCCGATACCAGAAACTGGCCGAAATTGGGCAAAGCCCGGAAATCCTGATCATCGGGTGTTGCGACTCCCGCGTCTCGCCCGAAGTCATCTTCGACGCCGGCCCCGGCGAAATGTTCGTGATCCGCAACGTCGCCAACCTGGTGCCGCCCTGCGACCCCGACACCGAATCCTCCTACCACGGCACCAGCGCCGCCATCGAATTCGCCGTCAACGGCCTGAACGTCAAGCACATCGTGGTGCTGGGCCACGCCTCCTGTGGCGGCATCCGCTCCTTCTTCGACGGCGCCAAGCCGCTGTCCAAGGGCGATTTCATCGGCAAGTGGATGTCGCAGATCGAGCCCGTGGCCGAACGCCTCGGCCCGGCCACCGGCGACCGCCAGGCCAACCTCAAGCGCCTGGAGCTGGCCACGGTCGAGCACAGCCTGGAGAACCTGATGACGTTCCCGTCCATCCGCCGCCGCGTGCAGAAGGGCGAGCTGGAGCTGCACGGCACCTATTTCGGCGTGGCCACCGGCGTGCTGTTCCTGCGCGATCCCAAGACGGGCGAATTCAATCCCTGCCTGGAAACCGGCATCGTCGAATAAGCCGCGGCCCCGGAGCGCCGGGGCGCTTCCTGCTACATTGGACTTGTGACCCGCTGAACCGGCCCGCCCGCGGACCGGCCACGACAGGGAGCCTCGCATGGACATTGCAGCGATCCCCGCCATTGCCCGCGTCGCCGCGCCCTACCCGGCGCGCGTGCCGCTGATCGACGAGACCCGGCCCGCCTGGGCGACGCCTCGGGCGGCTGAAGCGGCTGAAAGCCCACCCGCCCCGCAGCCTGCGCGCAGCCGCGACCAGGCGCCGCCCGCCCCCATCGCCGGCATGGCGCCGCGCCCCGACCCGGACCTGCTGCGCGACCAGTACGCCGAGGCGCGCATGCGCCGCGCCATCGCCGACTACGCCGCCGCGCCTGCCGAGGCGGCGGCCCGGGCCAACGACTGGGGCACCATAGAAGGCCTGGCGCCCTTGCAGCCCTACCGCCTAGCCATGGGCAACCCGCAGGTGCAGGAATGGCAGGCCGCCGCGGCCGTCAAGGCCATGGGCGCGGCCGTGCCCAAGGTCGCCAGCATCGGCGCCACGGAAAACGCCACCGACCAGGCGCGCTACCGTCCGGGCTTCGCGCCTCAGCCTTGGTCTTAGTGGAAGAACTCGGCGATCATCGTCGCGCCCAGGAAGGTGCCGGCGTTGGCGGCCAGGGACACCACCACGATCTTCCAGCCCAGCTTGCGGAAGGCCGGCAGGTCCTTGAGGATGGACAGCCCGGCCATCGCCAGGATCACGGTCGTGAAGGGCAGGAAATTCACCTTGCCGACCATCGCGATGATCTGGTCGGAGTACGGCAGCACGCCGGGACAGCCTGCCGTCATGGCGATCACCGACAGCACGAACACGGCCGGCAGCTTGGGCACCACGCGCAGCACCAGGTCGGTAATGACGACCAGCAGCACGATGATGGCCATGCCCGGCAGGGCGTCGGCGAACGGCACGCCATAGCCCAGGCGGTTGCCCACCAGCGCGAACAGGCCGCACACGATGTAGGCCGTCAGGCGGTCGCCGAAGCCCAGCTTGGCGCCGTGGACCGGCGCGTCTTCGGACACGCCGTCCTCGACGGCCGACGGCGCCTTGCCGCGCGAAAAGCGGCCCAGCACCGGCTCCAGCTTGCCGTACAGGAAGATGGTGGTCGGCAGCGAGATGAACAGCGTGAAGTACACGCCCACCACCGTGGTCAGCAGGTTGGCGGCGGCCGCCAGCGCGGCCACCTGGTGCGCCATCTCGGGGGTCTGCTGCGAGGCGATCGCGCCCACGCCCGCGGCCATCATGCTGCCCGAGCCCACGCCGGCGCCCATGGCGAGCGAACGCGGGTCGAAGATATTCAGGCTAGTGATGAAACCGGCCATCAACGCCACGAACAGCGCGCCGATCACCGTGCCGGTGATGTACTCGGCCATCACGCCGCGCCCTTCGGGCGAGTTCATGCCGTAGCGCTCGCCGATGATGGCCAGACTGGGCTCGCGGCCCACCGAGAAGGTGGCGCCGATGGCCTCGCGCTTGATGCCCAGCAGCAGCGCCAGCGGCAGGCCCACGGCCATGGTGCCGAAGAAATGCCCGAACTCCTGGAACACCAGGGCCCAGCCGGCTTCGCGCACCTGCGGCAGCGCGCCGCCGACCATCAGGCCCAGCTTGGCCAGGAACGGCAGCAGCGCATATTGCAGATAGCCGCTGATGCGGGTCTGCATGGCGGTGTCGACGCCGGCGGCGGCCGGCAGGCGCTGGCCGAGGGCCGCCACGATCGCGCCGATGAAGATGGCCCACAGCATCGGCTGCAGGATGATCTTGCCCGGGCCCACCGTGAACGTCAGGCTGCCGATCGCTTCGGCGATCACCACCACCAGCAAGATGGCGGCAAGCATGCGGATGCGGCTGGAAAGCGGCATGGTGGGCGCGGCCAGGCTGGCGCTGGCTAGAGACATCGGATTCCCCTGGTGAACGTGAATGGGTCGCGGCGACGGTTGGCCGGACCGCAGGCGCCGGCGTTGCGCGCGGCAGGGCCGATTTTCGCCCCGGGGCTGGCATGCAACCATGACAGGACAAGCGTCCAAGCGTTGCGTAAAATGCAACACATATGCTTTTCCAGGGAAAATTTTGCATGATCCCGGATAAAGCAAGGGTAAACCCTAGCATCGACCTGTGGACCTGCCGCCGCACTTCCCGCCGCCATGGACGAAAAACTGGACGCCCGACGCACCCATTACTTCATGCAGGTCATGAGCCGGGGTTCCGTGCGCGGCGCCGCCGAGGCGCTGGACATGGACCCCTCGGCGGTCAGCCGCGCCATCGCCGCCCTGGAGCGCGACTGCGGCATGACGCTGTTCGAACGCCGCGGCCGCGGCGTGGTGCCCACCGACGCCGGCCACATCCTGGCGCGCTACGTCAAGCGCCAGCAGAACATCCAGGAGAGCTTTTTCTCCGAGATCGACAGCCTGCGCAACGCCGAGCGCGGCCATATCGACCTGGTGCTGGGCGAAGGCTTCGTCGAGCTGATGTTCGACCAGGTGCTGCCCGGCTACTGGCGCAGCCATCCGGAAGTCACGCTGGACATCGACGTGGCCCGCACCTCCGAGATCGTGCAGCGCATCGTCGACGACCGCGCCTATATCGGCCTGGTGTTCCAGCCGCCCAACGACGCCCGGCTGCGCGCCCATTACGCGCGCCCCGAGCCGATCCGCGCCATCGTGCGCCAGGACCATCCGCTGGCCCGCCTGCGCCGCCCCCTGCTGCTGACCGACCTGGCCGAGTATCCCGGGGCCGCGATGCAGGAAGGCTTCGGCGTGCGCCAGCACATCCAGGCCGCCGAGATCAGCGAGCAGGTGCGGCTGCGCAACGTGCTGACCACCTCCTCGTTCAAGGCGCTGTGGCAGTTCGCCGCCGCCGGCATCGGCTATGCCCTGACCCCGCCCATCGCGGTCACGGCCGACATGCGCGCCCGGCGCCTGGCCAGCCTGCCGCTGGCCAACCCCATCCTGAACCAGGGCAGCCTGCAGGTGCTGAGCCGCGCCGGCCGTCACATTTCCCCGGCCGCGCGCGAATTGCTGGAGCACATCGTGCGCGGCATCGGCGCCTCGCCGGCGGCGACTTCCGATACGGTCGAGTAAGCCGGCTCCCCGTCATCCGGTTTCTTGCGCCGAGTCAAGCGACATTACCTTATTACCACAATGACTTAGACGGCCCCGGCGGCTGCCTGCTACGGTTATGAACCCCCCGCGCTTTGCGCCGACCGGCCAGAGGGGCCCAGACCGAGAAGACTTCAAGGGCAGTGACATGTACGTGTATGACCCCGTCGACCAGCAGCTCGTCGAGCAGCGCGTCGCGCAGTTCGCCGACCAGACGCGCCGCTTTCTCGACGGCCAGCTCACCGAAGACGAATTCCGCGTTCTGCGCCTGCAGAACGGGCTGTACATCCAGCGCCACGCGCCCATGCTGCGCGTGGCCATCCCGTACGGCATGCTGGCCTCGCGCCAGCTGCGCACGCTGGCCCACATCGCGCGCAAGTGGGACCGCGGCTACGGCCATTTCAGCACGCGCCAGAACATCCAGTTCAACTGGCCCAGGCTGGAGCACGTGCCCGACATCCTGGCCGAACTGGCCACGGTGCAGATGCACGCCATCCAGACCAGCGGCAACTGCATCCGCAACACCACCACCGATCACTTCGCCGGCGTCGCGCCCGACGAGCTGGTCGATCCGCTGGTGTGGTGCGAAATCATCCGCCAGTGGTCCACGCTGCACCCCGAATTCGCCTTCCTGCCGCGCAAGTTCAAGATCGCGGTCAGCGGCGCGGTGCAGGACCGCGCGGCCGTCGGCGTGCACGACATCGGCCTGCAGGCGGTCGAGCGCGACGGCAAGCTGGGCTTTCGCGTCTGGATCGGCGGCGGCCTGGGCCGCACGCCCATCGTCGGCAAGCTGATCAATCCCTTCGTCGAATGGCAGGACCTGCTGACCTACCTGCAGGCGGCGCTGCGCGTCTACAACCTGCACGGCCGCCGCGACAACAAGTACAAGGCGCGCATCAAGATCCTGGTGAAGGACCTGACCCCCGAGGTCTACGCCCAGCAGGTCGATGAACAGTGGCAGCTGATCAAGGGCGGGCCGGACACCATCACGCAGGAATTCGTCGACACCATCAAGTCGCGTTTCGTGTGGCCGCAGTACGACGCCGCGGCCGCGCAGGAACCCGACGACACCGCCGCGCAGGCGGCCGCCGACCCGCGCTTCGCCCGCTGGCTGCGCACCAACGTGCATCCGCACAAAGTGGCCGGCTACGCCGCCGTCACCGTGTCGCTGAAGGCCACCGGCGTGCCGCCGGGCGACGTCACCGCCGACCAGATGGACGCGGTGGCCGACCTGGCCGACGACTACGGCTTCGGCGAGCTGCGCGTCTCGCACGAGCAGAACCTGATCCTGGCCGACGTGCGCCGCGCGCGCCTGCACGATCTGTGGAAGGCGCTGGAGGCGCTCAACCTGGCCACGCCCAACATCGGCCTGCTGACCAACATCATCGCCTGTCCGGGCGGGGATTTCTGCGCGCTGGCCAATGCCGTGTCGATCCCCGTGGCCGAAGCGATCCAGCGCCGCTTCGACGATCTGGACTACCTGTTCGAGATCGGCGAGCTGGACCTGAACATTTCGGGCTGCATCAACTCCTGCGGCCACCATCACGTGGGGCATATCGGCATCCTCGGCGTCGACAAGGCCGGCGAGGAGTGGTACCAGGTCACCATAGGCGGACGCCAGAACGGCGCGGCCAAGCCGCTGCCCGACATCGAATCCACGCGCGGCGGCGGCGCCGCGATCGGCCGCATCATCGGCCCGTCTTTCGCGCGCGACCAGGTCGCCGGCGTGGTCGACCGCCTGATCCGCACCTACCTGGGCCTGCGCGACAGCGAGGCGGAACGCTTCATCGACGTGGTCGACCGCGTCGGGATCGAGCCGTTCAAGCAGGACGTGTATTCGGACCCCGCCTTCGCCAAACCCGCGCCCATCGAGCAACCCGCCCATGTCTGAGATCTACGCCCACGACGCTCCCGGCCCGCACCTGATCCGCGGCGGCCGGCTGGAGGCCGACACGTCCCGCCCGTTCGTGCCCGAACCCGAGGTGGCCGCCGAAGGCCAGGTGCCCGGCGACGAGCCGGGCTGGATCGTGCCGCTGGCGGTCTGGAAGACCTCGCGCGCCACGCTGCGCCGCCACCGCCACCCGGTCGCGATCCTGCTGGAGCCGGACGCCGACCTGCGCGAGCTGGCCGATGCCGACGGCGTGCTGGACCCCGCCGGCATCGCCTTCATTGCGGTGGACTTTCCGGTCTACACCGACGGCCGCGGCTATTCGCTGGCGCAATTGCTGCGCACCCGCTACCGCTGGCAGGGCGAGCTGCGCGCGGTCGGCGACGTGATGATCGACACCATCCACTACCAGGCGCGGGTCGGCTTCGACAGCTTCCTGGTCAAGCCCGGCCACGATCCGCACAAGGCGCTGGAGGCCTTCCGGACGTTCACCGTGCATTACCAGAAGACCTACCGCGTGCCCGAGCCGGCGCTCGCCTAGAACATCGGCACGGGCGCCAGCTGCGCGCGGATCAGGTCGGCGATGCTGCGCTGGCGCTGCGCCTGCATGCGGTCGATGAGGCTGGACACGCTGACCGCCAGGCGCGGATAGCCGCCGGCGTCGCATAGCGCCACGCCCACGCCCAGCACGCCGGGCACCGCCGAGTTGCCCACCACCGACCAGCCGCGGCCACGGGTGTTCTCCACCAGGCGGCGCATCTGCGCCACCGTCATGCCACCGTAGGCGCGCAGCGCCCGTTCGTTCTGCGCCATCACTTCCTCGGCCTCGTCCGGCGGCAACGCCGCCAGCAGCGCCAGCCCGGCCGCCCCCACGCCCAACGGCTGGCGATGCCCCACCGTCACGGCCAGCACCTGCACGGGGTAGTTCCCGACCTCGCGGTGCAGGCACAGCGAATCGCTGCCCGCCCGGCAGATCAGGAATACCGAATCGCCGCTCACGTCGCTGATCTGGCGCAGCACCGGCCGCAGGCCGCGCACCGCCTGCGCATGGGGATCGCCCGCCATCATCACGCCCAGCTCGGCCACGCGCCAGCGCGGCGCCTCCGATTCGCGCAGCGCATAGCCCTCTTCCACCAGCACGTCCAGGTAGCGATAGACAGTGGAGCGCTGCATGCCGGCGGCGCGCGCGATGTCGACCACGTGCATGCCCGCCGCCCCGGCCTGGCGCAGCACGCCCAGCACGCGCAGGCCGCGGCGCAGCACGCGCGGGCCCGAGCCTTCCGATTCCGGTTCCGTTTTGTTCAATTTTTGGACAAGTTGCGTTGATGGGGACCCTATCAAAGCCCATTATGGGGCGGGACAGGCAAAGAACTGTCCAAATTCTAGACAACACAGGACGGAGACAACAATGAAGATTTTCAGCAAGCGGTGGGCCGCGGCGGCTGCCCTGACTACGATGTTCGCGGCCCCCGCCCTGGCGGGCCAGTATCCCGAACGCCCGGTGACGCTGGTGGTCGGCTATGCCGCCGGCGGCGCCACCGACATCGTCGCGCGCCTGGTGGCCAAATCCCTGGCCGAGGAGCTGGGCCAGCCCTTCGTGATCGAGAACAAGACCGGCGCCAACAGCAACATCGGCGCGGAAATCGTCTCGCGCGCCGCGCCGGACGGCTACACGCTGTACGTGGGCTCCATCGCCAACACCATCAACCGCACGCTCTACAGCCAGCTGAACTACGATTTCGTCAAGGGATTCGAGCCCATCGGCCTGTTGGCCACCATCCCCAACATCCTGGTGGTCAACCCCAAGGTGCCGGTCAAGACGGTGCAGGAATACATCGCCTACGCCAAGTCCAATCCCGGCAAGCTGACCTGCGCGTCCTCGGGCACCGGCTCGTCCATCCATCTGTCCTGCGAACTGTTCAAGATGAAGACGGGCGCCGACATCCTGCACGTGCCCTACCGCGGCAGCGGCCCGGCGGTGGCCGATCTGCTGGGCGGCCAGGTGGACTCCATGTTCGACAACCTGCCCTCGTCGCTGCCCCACGTGCAGGCCGGCAAGCTGCGCCCCATCGGCGTGACGTCGCCGCAGCGCCTGGACTCGCTGCCCGATACGCCCACGCTGGCCGAATCCGGCCTGCCCGGCTTCGACGTGGAATCCTGGTTCGGCCTGGTCGCGCCCGCGGGCACGCCCAAGCCGGTCATCGACCGCCTCAACCAGGCGCTGAACAAGGCGCTGGCCGGCCAGGCGCTGCAGGCCTCTTACAAGCAGTCGGGCTTCTACGCGCCGCAGCCCCCCAATACGCCCGAATCGTTCGGCAAGAAGATCGCCAGCGAAATCGACAAGTGGGGCGCCGTCATCAAGAGCGCCGACATCAAGGCCAACTAGGCCCCATCAAGACCAAGGAGCACAGGTGTACCCGATCGATTTCTTCTTCCGCGCCGCCGAACGCCATCCGGACCGCATCGCGCTGGACGGCCCCGAGGGCCAGGCGACGTATGCCCGGCTGGCCGCCGAAGTGCGCGCCCTGGCGGCCGCGCTGCAGGAGCTGGACCCGGCGCCGCAGACCCGCGTGGCGATCTGCGCCGGCAATTCCGCGCGGCACATCCTGGCGCTGCTGGCCGTGCTGGCCAGCGGCAAGGTCTGGGTGCCGCTGAACTACCGCAGCACCGAGCGCGAGATCGGGCGCATCCTGGAGGCCACCGAGCCGTCCATCGTGATCGTGGACGGCGTGGGCGCGCCCCTGGCGCCCGAGGCCCAGGGCCGCCATCGCATCCACCTGGAAGACGGCTCGGCGCCGCTGGCCCTGGACGCCCTGCTGGCCAGCAACGCCGGACGCACGCCGGTGCGGCACGCGCTGCCGCGCGACGCCACCCAGGCCATCAAGTTCACCGGCGGCACCACCGGGCTGCCCAAGGGCGTGATGCAGCCGTACCACGCCTGGAACGCCGGCATCGTCAACCAGATCGCCAGCTGGGAACTGACCGAGGACGACCGCTACGTCGTGGCCGCCCCCGTCACGCACGGCACCGGCACCTACCTGCTGCCGGTCCTGGCCCAGGGCGGCACCCATCTGCTGCTCGACACCGTCAACCCGGCCAGCATCACCGCCGCCTTCCGCGAACGCGGCGGCACGCTGTGCTTCATGCCGCCCACGCTGATCTACATGATCATGGCGCAGCCGGGCGTCTCGCGCGCGGACTTTCCGCGCCTGCGCAACCTGATCTATGGCGGCGCGCCCATGCCCGTCGAAAAGATCGACAAGGCGCGCGCCTTCTTCGGCCCGGTGCTGGGCACCACCTACGGCCAGACCGAAGCGCCGCAGATCGTCACCGTGCTGCGCCCCGCCGACCTCGAAGCGCCGGAGAACCGCGCCTCGGTCGGGCGCGTCACCTGGCTGAGCGACGTGGCCATCATGGGACCGGACGGCGCGCTGCTGCCGCGCGGCGAAATCGGCGAAGTCGTGGTGCAGGGCGACCTGATGATGTCCGGCTACTGGCGCCTGCCGGAAAAGACCGCCGAGACCATCGTCGACGGCTGGCTGCATACCGGCGACACCGGCCTGATCGACGCGCGCGGCTACCTGTTCCTGAAAGACCGCCTGCGCGACGTGATCATCACCGGCGGCTTCAACATCTATCCCGTGGACGTCGAGAATGCGCTGTCGGCGCATCCCGCCGTGTACGAATGCTCGGTCTTCGGCCTGCCCGACGACAAATGGGGCGAGGCCGTGCACGCCGCCGTCCAGTTCCATCCCGGGGCGCAGGCCAGCGCCGACGAGCTCAAGGCGCACGTGCGCGGCCTGCTCGGGCCGGTGGCCACGCCCAAGCAGTTCCATATCCATGACAGCCTGCCGCGTTCCAACGTGGGCAAGGTATTGAAGAACGCCGTGCGCGACGCGGCCCTCAAGGAGACAGCATGAAAACGCCCGAAACCCGCCTGTGCGCGCATCATCTCACCGGCATGTCCTACCGCGACGTCGATCTGGTCGAGGACCTGATCGGCAAGAAAACCTTCACCGAAGTCATGATCATGCAGATCCTGGGCCGCGAGGCGCGCCCGGTGGACCTGCGCATCGTCGACGCGGTGCTGGTCACGCTGATGGAACACGGCCTGACGCCCAGCGCCATCACCACGCGCCTGATCTACATGAGCGCGCCGGAAAACCTGCAGGGCGCCGTGGCCTCCGGGCTGATGGCGGTCGGCAGCCAGTTCGTCGGCACCATGGAGAACTGCTCGCGCCTGCTGGACCGCATCCGCCAGGCCGCCGACGGCGAGGCCGAGGCGCTGGCCATCGCGCGCGAATTCCGCGAGTCGCGCCGCCCCCTGCCGGGCTTCGGCCACCATCTGCACAAGCCGGACGATCCGCGCTCGATCAAGCTGCTGGCGCTGGCCGAGGCCGAGCCGGATCTGCCGGGAGACTCGCTCAAGGCGCTGCGCCTGCTGGCCTCGGCCATCGACGCCACCTACGGCAAGCACATCACCATCAACGCCACCGGCGCGGTGGCCGCGCTGCTGAGCGAGATCGGCGTGCCCACCGACCTGATGCGCGGCTTCGCCGTGATCTCGCGCGCCGCCGGCCTGGTGTCGCACGTGGCCGAGGAACAGCAAAGCCCCTCGGGCCGCTATATCTGGGAAACCATCGACCACGCCATTCCGTACGTGGGCGCGGGCAAGTCGCACCAGCAGGGCGGGGAACAGTCATGACCGCCGCCAACGACACCCGCCTGGCGGGCAAGATCGTGCTGGTGGCCGGCGCCGGCGCCTCGGCCGCCGGCTGGAGCATCGGCAAGGCCAGCTGCGTGACCATGGCGCGCCAGGGGGCCTCCATCGTCGCGCTGGACGCCAGCATGGAAGCGGCCGAAGACGCGGCCCACGAAGTCGAGCTGGCCGGCGGCAGCGCCCTGCCCGTGCAGGCCGACGTCGCCGATCCGGACGCGATGCAGGCCGCGGTGGACGCGGCGCTGCGCCGCTATGGCCGCATCGACGTGCTGCAGGCCAACGCCGGCATCGGCAAGGTCGGCGGCCCCGAGGACATCTCGCTGCAGGACTGGGACCGCATCCAGCAGGTCAACGTGACCAGCCTGCTCATCGCCACGCGCCTGCTGGCCCCGCTGATGCGCGGGCAAGGCGGCGGCGCCATCGTCACTGTCTCGTCGGTGGCCGGCATCCGCTACACGGGCTATCCGCACCTGGCGTACAGCGTGACCAAGGCGGCCGTGATCCACTTCGCCCGCATGGCCGCGCAGCAATACGCCGCCGACCGCATCCGCGTGAACACCGTGATTCCGGGCCTGATCGACACGCCGCGCGTGGCGAAGAATGTGGCGCGCATGTTCGACGCCGACGCCAAGGCCGCCAGCGCGGCGCGCGACAAGCAGGTCCCGATGGGGCGCATGGGCACGCCGTGGGAAGTGGCCAATGCCGTCGCGTTCCTGGCGTCGGATGAAGCGTCCTACATCACCGGCACGGAACTGGTCGTGGACGGCGGACTTACCGGCAAGTACGCGTAAACGGCGGGCTTACCAGGAGGTCGAATAGGCGCCGGGGAACTGCCGGGCGACGAAGGCCTTCACCTCGTCCGACTGGTAGGCCTTGATGAAGCGCGCGACGCGCGGGTCGTTCCTGTTGTCCTCGCGGGCCGCGATCACCACCGCGGCGAAGGGCGCGTCCTTGCTTTCCAGGGCCAGCGCGTCCTTGGCCGGCGACAGGCCGGCCGGGATCGCGTAGGCCGAATTCACCGCGGCCGCGTCCACGTCCGACAGCGAGTGCGGCAGTTGCGCGGCCTCGATCTCGATGAACTTCAGCTTCTTCGGATTCTGCTCCACGTCGAACAGCGAAGCCGTCACGGTCACGCCGTCCTTGAGGGTGATCAGCTTGGCGGCGGCCAGCACCAGCAGGGCGCGCGCGCCGTTGGTGGGATCGTTCGGGATGGCCACCTTGCCGCCCTGCGGCAGCTCGTCCAGCGACTTCAGGCGCTTGGAATAGATGCCCATCTGCTGCACCACGGCGGTCGCCACCGGCACCAGCTTGTAGCCGCGCGCCTTGTTCTGCGAATCCAGGAAGGGCTTGTGCTGGTAGATGTTGAGGTCCAGCTCCTTGGCGTCCAGCGCCGCGTTCGGCTGGATGAAATCGCTGAACTCCACCAGCTTGACCTTCAGCCCGTCCTTGGCCGCCACGCGCTGCGCGACCTCGCCGATCTGCGCGTGCGGGCCGACGGTCACGCCCACCGTCAGTTCGGCGTCCTGCGCCATGGCCTGGGTGCCGGCAAAGCCCGCCAGGGCGGTGAAAACGGCCAGGAAATGGCGTAGGCGCATACAAGTCTCGCAAAGTCGGTAGGAAAGACCCCGCATTCTAGTGAGCGGGCTTCAAAACCGGAAGCGATGAATATTCATATTGATATGCGAATTACGATATAAAGCCGCGCGCCATGACAAGCCGGCGGCATCCGGACACAATACGGGCTTGCTTTCATTCATCGCGATCCCATGTCCGCCACCACAGAACTCCACCCCCACGCGCGCGCCCTGCTCTCCGACCACTACGCCGCCGTGGACGCCGACCTGCCCGCCCTGCTGGACCTGCTGTTCGCCCGCAGCGCCGGCGAAGACTGGCACAAGGCCGGCACCTTCAAGCACCACCTGCTGGGCGTCTACCGCACGCTGGCGCTATGGAACCAGCCGCGCGAAGTGCGCCTGCTGGGCCTGTTCCACAGCGTCTACGGCAATGAATACGTGGACCTCACCCTGTTCGACCGCGAACGCGAGCGCAGCACGCTGCGCGAGGCGCTGGGCGCCGAGGCCGAGGAATGGGTGAGCCTGTTCTGCGCCATGCCGCGCACGAAGTTCGTGCAAGCCATCCTGCAAGGCCAGGGCGCGGGCCCGGACGGGCTGAAGCTGGAAGGCGCGGACGGCCAGGTCTATGCGCTCACGCCGCGCCAGGTCGCCGCCTTCATCGTCGTGTCGGCCGCCGACATCGGCGAGCAATGGCACAGCTGGCAGGACGAGATCTTCGCCGGCTATCCGCAGCAGCAGCGCCGCGACCTGAAGACGAACTGGGCCGCCTCGATGTGGCCCGGTCCGCTCAAGCCGCCGTCGAACATCCTGTCCATGCTGTCGCACCTGCTGGCGCCCTTGTCGCGCATGCCCGCCGGCACCGGCATTCCGGTCCCGCCCGCGTTCGACGGCTGCCGCGCCACCCTCAGCCCGCGCGACGAAGCCGCCGCCAGCGCGCTGTACTGGCAGGTCGTGACCCGCATGCACCCGATGACCGAAATGGACAGCGCGCGCCACTTGCTGGAAGCCACCGTGGCGCACAATCCCTGGGTGGGAGAGCCGCGCCTGCTGCTCGCGCAGCTGGCCTTGACCGCGGGCGACTTCGACGCCGCGCAGGCGCATGCCGCCGCCGGCCTCGCGGCCCTGCAGGCCTGGGGCACGGCCTGGGACAAGCGCATCGAATGGGCCGGATGGATGGCCTGGGCGCGCATCGAACTGCAGAATGCCAGGGCCCGGCAATGGCCGGAGAACCTGGCGGCGCTGAACGGATTGGGCCTGGTCCAGTAGGACCTACTTCATGCCTTCCCAGTGGGGGCCGGGCACGGCGATATCGAAGAGTTCCAGCACGCGCGCCACGGTGTGATCCACCATTTCCTCGATGGACGCGGGGCGGTGATAGAAGGCCGGCAGCGGCGGAAAGACGATGCCGCCCATTTCCGTGACGGCCGTCATGTTGCGCAGGTGCGCCAGGTTGAACGGGGTTTCACGCACCATCAGCACCAGGCGACGCCGCTCTTTGAGCGTGACGTCGGCGGCGCGCGTGATGAGATTGTCCGACAGGCCGTGGGCCACGGCCGCCAGCGTGCGCATCGAACAGGGCACGATCACCATGCCGGCGGTCTGGAACGCGCCGCTGGCCAGCGTGGCGCCCACGTCGCGCACGCTGTGCACGTGGTCGGCCAGGGCGTAGACGTCGTGGCGGCTGACGTCCAGCTCGTGCTTGATGTTGAGCACGCCGGACGCCGACACCACCAGATGCGTCTCCACGTCGTCCACGCCGCGCAGCGCTTGCAGCATGCGCACCGCGTAGAGCGCCCCGGTGGCGCCCGTGATGCCGATGACCAGCCGCCGCACGGCCTTGCTCAGGCCATTGCGCCGGATTGCTCCAGCAGGGTCTTCAGTTCGCCGGACTCGTTCATCTCATTCATGATGTCCGAGCCGCCGACGAATTCGCCGCCCACGTACAGCTGCGGAATGGTGGGCCAGCTGGAGAATTCCTTGATGCCCTGGCGGACTTCCTCGTCCTCCAGCACGTTGACCGTGACCAGCTTCTTCACGCCACAGCTCTTCAGGATCTGGATGGCCTTGCCGGAAAAGCCGCATTGCGGAAACTGGGCGGTGCCCTTCATGAACAGCACGACGGGGTGCTGGGTCACGGTTTCGCGGATGAATTCTTGAACGTCGCTCATGGTGGTCTCTTGGACAGGCGTAGGGGAATACGTCAATTATAGGTACAGCGGGAAAAATCGCCCGGATACCCCGGGAGCGGCCCGGGGTATCGTTCAGGCGGGGAGCCGGCCGCCGGAGATGCGCTCGATGCCGGCCAGGTCGCGCCGGCTGTGCACGGCCTCGAATCCGGCGGCGGCCAGCATGTCGCGCACCGCCTGCGCCTGCTCCCAGCCATGCTCCAGCCACAGCGAGCCGCCGCGCTTCAGGTGACGTCCCGCGCCCTGCACG
>Ga0182742_1001049_pt1 | contig 37827 bp, 40 predicted proteins | sample eDN5th37CBELigMG_FD_128880 | JGI IMG/M metagenome (GOLD analysis project Ga0182742, IMG submission 128880) | Enriched Miracle-Growth compost microbial communities from Emeryville, California, USA - eDNA 5th pass 37_C BE-Lig MG (version 2)... ... | reverse complement strand
GCGCCAGATGCGCCCGCCAAGCGTGTCGCCGTCGATGCGGCCCGAAGGAAAGGGGATCGTGTTGCTTTCTCCCGGAAAGGTCATCGCGGCCTCCATTGTCTCTGCCCGTGATTCTACAGGCAAGCGGGGCGTGCCTGCTACCACAAATGCGCCGCCCCGCGACGCCCGCGCTATGGCCTATTTCCGGCATTGCCAGCCGGGCGAAAAGGCTTATTCAGAAAAGAGGAGAGGGAGACGCATCCATGAGCGCCACGGATACCACCGGCCAGACGGGCGGAAGCACCATGCAGGGCGTGGTTCTGATGGCCGTCGCCATGCTGCTCCTGCCATGCATGGACGCGATCGCCAAATATATGGCGACGTTTGCCGGCATGTCGCCCGGGCAGGTGACGTTCTATCGCTTCTTCTTCCAGATGGTCTGCACCATCCCGCTGGTCTTCACCGCTGCCGGCAGCGCGATGCTGCGCCCGAAGCGGCCGTGGCTGAACCTTCTGCGCGGCGCCATTCACGGGGGCGCGAGCCTCCTGTTCTTCGCCGCCGTAAAATACATGCCGCTCGCCGACGTCTTCGCGATCTATTTCGTCGAGCCCTTCATTCTCACCGCGATGTCCGCCGCCTTCCTCGGCGACAAGGTCGGCTGGCGGCGCTGGCTCGCCATCATGGTGGGTTTCGGCGGGGCGTTGATCGTCATCCAGCCGAGCTTCGTGCTTTTCGGCTGGACGGCGCTGCTGCCTGTCGCCTGCGCTTTCCTCTTTTCTCTCTATCTCTTCATGAACCGGGCCATCGGCAATGCCGATTCGCCGCTGACCATGCAGACGATCGCCGGCTTCGGCGGCACGCTCTTCATGGGGGCGGCGATGCTTCTCGGCGGTTCGGCGGGCATCGCGGACTTCGCGCCCTCGCTACCCGGTTCGCTCTTCGCGCTCGCGCTGCTGGTCGTCCTCGGCGCGCTATCCGGCTACGCGCATATGCTGGTCGTGCGCGCCTTCCGCATGGCGCCGCTCTCGCTGCTCGCGCCGTTCCAGTATTTCGAGATCATTTCCGCCACCGTGCTGGGCTATGCGATCTTCGGCGACTTCCCGACCCCGTCGAAATGGCTCGGCATCGCCGTCATCGTCGCCTCGGGTCTGTTCATCATCTGGCGCGAGCATCGCAGCCGGAAGGTCACCGCGGACATCGCCTTCGACTAAAGTGCCTGGTCCAGGTGTGCGTTTGTCCTCACGGCGCCGTTGAACGGCGACGGGCTTTGTGGCTAAAACTCTGCCAAGCGCCTGCCGGGAGGAAAGCATGTTCAAGAAGATCCTGATTGCCAATCGCGGCGAGATCGCCTGCCGCGTGATCAAGACGGCACGCAGGATGGGCATTGCGACCGTCGCGGTCTATTCCGATGCGGACCGGGACGCCCTCCATGTCGAGATGGCGGACGAGGCGGTGCATATCGGCCCGGCGCCGGCCGCCGAAAGCTATCTCGTCGCGGAGAGGATCATCGCCGCCTGCAAGGAGACGGGCGCCGAGGCGGTGCATCCGGGCTACGGCTTCCTTTCCGAGCGTGCCGGCTTCTGCGAGGCGCTGGAGGCGGAGGGCATCGTCTTCATCGGCCCGAAGCCGAGGGCGATCCGTGCCATGGGCGACAAGATCGAATCGAAGAAATTCGCCAATGCCGCCAAGGTCTCGACCGTTCCGGGCTTCCTGGGCGTCATCGAGGATACCGCCCATGCCGAGCGCATCGCCGGCGAGATCGGCTATCCGGTGATGATCAAGGCGTCGGCTGGCGGCGGCGGCAAGGGCATGCGCATCGCATGGGACGAAACCGAGGTGCGCGACGGTTTCGAGCGCGCCCGTTCGGAAGCGAAAAGCTCCTTCGGCGACGACCGTGTCTTCATCGAGAAATTTATCGTCGATCCGCGCCATATCGAGATCCAGGTTCTCGCCGATGCGCATGGCACGGCGCTCTATCTCGGCGAGCGCGAATGCTCGATCCAGCGGCGGAACCAGAAGGTTGTCGAGGAGGCCCCTTCACCCTTCCTCGACGCGGCGACACGGCGCGCCATGGGCGAGCAATCCGTGGCGCTCGCCAGGGCCGTCGACTACCAGAGTGCGGGCACGGTGGAATTCATCGTCGACCGCGACCGCAATTTCTATTTCCTGGAAATGAACACGCGCCTGCAGGTCGAGCATCCGGTGACGGAGCTGATTACCGGCATCGATCTCGTCGAGCAGATGATCCGGATCGCTGCCGGCGAGAGGCTGGCGCTGGCGCAGGACGATATCAAACTTAACGGCTGGGCGGTGGAAAGCCGGCTCTATGCCGAGGACCCCTATCGCAATTTCCTGCCTTCGATCGGCCGGCTTACGCGCTATCGCCCGCCGGAAGAAGGAAAGAACGGCGCGGCTGTCCTGCGCAACGATACCGGCGTCTATGAGGGTGCGGAAATCTCGATGTATTACGATCCGATGGTGGCCAAGCTCTGCACCTGGGCGCCGACCCGCCTTCAGGCCATCGACGCGATGAGCGACGCGCTGGATGGATTCGTCGTCGACGGCATCGAGCATAACGTGCCGTTCCTGGCGGCCCTGATGCGGCATCCGCGCTGGCGGGAAGGGCGGTTGTCCACCGGATTCATCGCGGAGGAATATCCGGAAGGCTTCGCGCCCATGGCGCCGACGGAGGAAGAGGCCGGCATTCTCGCGCGTGTCGCGCTTTCCGCCCATCTGGTTGATGTCGAGCGCCGGGCAAATCATCTCGACCGGCTACGCCCCACCCATGTTTCCCGCACGCACTGGACTGTGAAGATCGGCGACGATTACCTTGCGCTTGCCGCCGGTGATGCCGTGACGAGCGACTGGAGGCCCGGCGAGGCCGTCTGGCGGGGCATGATCGATGGACGCCCCGTCACGGCGCAGCTCAGGCCCTTCCCGAACGGCATGCGCATCGACTGGCAGGGGCTTTCCGTGCGCGCCCGGGTCTTGACGCCGCGCCATGCGGAACTCGATGCGCTGATGCCCGTCAAGTTGCCGCCGGACACGTCGAAGATGCTGCTCTGCCCCATGCCGGGCCTCGTCGTCTCCATCGCGGTGCGCGAGGGGCAGGAGGTCAAGACGGGTGAGACTTTGGCCGTGGTCGAGGCGATGAAGATGGAAAACGTGCTGCGCGCGGAGCGCGACCTGACGGTCGGCGTCGTCCGCGCCAAGCCGGGCGAAAGCCTCGCGGTCGACGCGGTGATCATGGAATTCGCCTGACCGGCTGCGAACTACATGTTCAGGAAGCCTCGCGCCGACAGCCGGCTTCGAGAACCGTCGGGCCGAAGACGCGTTCGAACGAATCGCGGATTCGCACGTCCACATCGCTCATCATGACCGGCAGGCCGAGATCGACGAGGCTCGTCACCCCATAGCCGCGGATGCCGCAGGGCACGATGCCGGAAAAATGGTCGAGATCCGGATCGACATTGAGCGAGAAGCCGTGGAAGCTCACCCAGCGACGCAGGCGGATACCGATGGCGGCGATCTTGTCTTCCGCAGGCGAACCGTCCGGCAGCGGCGGGCGGTCGGGCCGGCGCACCCAGACGCCGACGCGGTCCTCGCGCCGCTCTCCGCGGATGTTCATGGAATCGAGCGCATCGATGACGACGGCTTCGAGCGCCGCAACGAAGGCGCGCACGTCCTGGCGGCGCCGTTTCAGATCGAGCATCACATAGACCACGCGCTGGCCGGGGCCGTGATAGGTATATTCGCCGCCGCGGCCCGTGGAAAACACCGGGAAGCGGTCCGGCGAGACGAGGTCGGCGACGTCCGCGCTCGTTCCGGCCGTATAGAGCGGCGGATGCTCGACCAGCCAGACGAGTTCGTCGGCCTCGCCCCGGGCGATCGCCGCCGCCTCGTCCTCCATCGTTGCGACGGCGACGTCATAGGGAACGAGGTCCTGCGCGATGCGCCAGCGCACCGGCGGCGAGCCGGGAATGGCAAGAAGGGATGCGGATATGTCCTGACGCTGCATGATGGCCGTCCTTTGCGTTCCGTTGTGCCAGATATGGGGGCGAACATGCAAGGATTTCAGGGGTTTCTGGGCTTTTACGACAAGCCTGTCGAAATTGTTCGGATTTCGTCATTTTTCTTTTGCGGCGGCCTTGTGCGCCCGAAATCCTTTTGCTACATGCACCTCCGTCGCCGCAAGACGACACCTACCACGATGCGGTCGTGGCGGAATTGGTAGACGCGCAGCGTTGAGGTCGCTGTGGGGCAACCCGTGGAAGTTCGAGTCTTCTCGACCGCACCAAGAACCCGGCCTAGTGCCGGGTTTTTCTTTTTATTTCAGATTGATATTGCCTGGAGAGGCTAAAGTCAGGCCCGTTCGCTCATCGATGGTCGACCGGCTGGCCGGCGGGGTTGATATCAATTTCCACCTTGGCCTTGTCGTTCGTTCTGTAGACGATCTCGTAATAGCCATCGTCGTCCCAAGACATTTTGTCCAATCGCGCGAAGTCCGGGCGCTTCTCGATCATCTCCAGTATCTCGGATGGCTTCTTGCCGTTTTCCTGCTTCGGCCTTTCTCCCTGTTGAGCGAAAGCCGGGAAAGCCACCATCAGACCGAGGATAAGAACCGTTTTCTTCATTTTGGCGCTCCATAAAGATCAGGAAAATGCAACGCTTTGTTCCCAAGCAAGTTCCATTTTGCGATCCTCCATACAGGGATCTGCGGGCGCGAATGTCGACGGATTGACCGCCGCCTCAGCTTTTGCACATTGGGGTGCAGGATATACGCATGGACAAAACAGGCTTCGCTTTCATCGCTCTGCTCGCCGCGCTCGCCGCTATCGTCGTGAGCGTTCTCCTTGTCGAGGTCGAACCTCGATCCATGACCGGAGGCGAGGGAGGCCTTGTCGATCCGCCCCCTGCCGAGCCCTTGGAATGAACCGCCGTTCGCATGAACGTCTCGGCGAGACGGGAATGCGCATGCCGGGGCGAGCGGGGCTGGAATTCGAGGCTTTTCCCCTGACTACCCTTCCATCTTCCGGAACTTCTTGACGATGCGTTCGCGCCTCAGGCGCGAGAGGCGATCGATCCAGAAGATGCCGTCGAGCTGGTCTATCTCGTGCTGCAGGCAGACGGAGAGCAGGCCGTCCGCCTCCTCGCTGTGGGCCTTTCCGGAAAGATCCTGATAGGTGAGGCGGATTTTCGCCGGGCGCTCGACCTCGTCCGTCACGCCGGGCATGGAGACGCTGCCTTCGGTGTGGCGCTGCAGGTCGGGCGAGAACCATTCGATCTTGGGGTTCACATAGACCCGCAACGAACCAGGCCCTTCGAGCTCGATCACTGTCAGCCGTTCGAAAATTCCGACATGGGCTGCGGTGATGCCGATGCCGGGAGCGCCGCGCATGGTGGCGGCGAGATCGTCGGCAAGCGCCGCCAGCCGACCGTCGAAAATCTCCACCTCGCGGCAGGGCTGGCGCAGACGCGGATCGGGAAAGCGCAGGATTGGAAGGATTGCCATGCGGGCTCCGGGATAGGTGAGGCTGGCCCTTCCTAGCCTGTTTGCGGCGTGGAGAGAATGTCGCAGGCTGAGGACTGGTGGATTCCGTGTGATTTCCGTGGCGTTGCAACAGCTTGCGAAAAATTTTCGACGGGCCGGCTTTTGCCGCTTTCGATGATGGACCGGCCGCGCGCTTTGCTTTAGTCCGGGGAAACGCGACGCATTCGCAAATCGGTGCGCCGTCGTGGAACCCTGCACGCAATCCCTGTCGTCCCAGCTCCGCCGACGCGGGCCGGACGATCCCGATACAAGGAGCGGCCCGATGGAGAACACCGGCGACGACGACCGTATCCATCAGGGGGAGCCGGAGCACAGTACCTTCGACGGCGAGGACATCTATGCCGAGGACGGTTCGATCCGTTCGGATTTCCTCATGCATGTCGGCGCGGCCATCGCCGATCGCGATCTGCTTTTCCTGCGCCGCCATGTGGCGCGGCTGCACGAATCGGAAATGGGCGACCTCCTGGAGGCGATCCAGCCGGAGCAGCGCCGCCAGCTCGTCTCGCTGCTCGGCAGCGATTTCGACCTTGCCGCACTGACGGAGGTCGACGAGGCGATCCGCCTCGATATCGTCGAGCATATGCCGAACGAGCAGATCGCCGCCGCCATCGGCGAGATGGATTCTGACGACGCCGTCTATATTCTGGAAGACCTCGACCAGGAGGACCAAGAGGAGATTCTCTCCAAGCTGCCGTTCACGGAACGGATCCGCCTGCGCCGCTCGCTGGACTATCCCGAAAGCACCGCCGGCCGGCGCATGCAGACGGAATTCGTCGCCGTGCCGCCGTTCTGGACGATCGGCCAGACGATCGACTATCTGCGCGAGGACGCGGATTTGCCGGACAGCTTTTCACAGATCTTCGTCATCGACCCGACCTTCCGCCTGCTCGGCGCGATCGATCTCGACCGCGTCCTGCGCACCGCGCGCGGGACGAAGATCGAGGCGGTGATGCGCGAGACGAACCATCCGATCCCGGCCGAAATGGACCAGGAGGAGGCCGCGCAGCTCTTCGAGCAATACGACCTTCTGTCCGCCGCCGTCGTCGACGAGAACGGCCGGCTGGTCGGCGTGCTCACCATCGACGACGTGGTCGACGTCATTCAGGAAGAGGCGGAAGAGGACCTGATGCGCCTCGGCGGCGTCGGCGACGAGGAGCTATCGGATACCACCATAGAAACCGTCCGCTCGCGTGCGCCGTGGCTGATCGTCAATCTGCTGACGGCCTTCCTCGCCGCCTCGGTCATCTCGCTGTTCGAGGCGACCATCGAGGAGATCGTGGCGCTTGCCGTGCTGATGCCCATCGTCGCGGGCATGGGCGGCAATGCCGGCTCGCAGACGATGACCGTAACGGTGCGGGCGCTGGCCACCCGCAATCTCGACATCCATAACGCCTGGCGCGTCGTGCGGCGCGAGGCGGGCGTCGGCCTGCTGCATGGCTTGGCCTTCGGGCTGATGATCGGCGCCGTCGCCGGCTTCTGGTTCCACGATGTCAATATCGGCGGCGTCATCGCCGTGGCCATGCTGATCAACATGACGGCCGCCGCGCTGGCCGGCATCGCCATCCCGCTGTTCCTCGACAAAGCCGGCGCCGACCCCGCGGTCTCCTCCGCCGTCTTCGTCACCGCCGTCACGGATATCGTCGGATTCTTCGCCTTTCTCGGCATCGCGACCTGGTGGTTTACCCTCCGGTAAGCCCGGAAAATTGACTTAAACGTAAAAGTCAATAAAATGCGCCGCCGGACAGGATCGGAGCACGCGTGGACAAGTTTTATACCATAACAGAGCTGACGCGCGAATTCGGGGTCTCCACCCGCACCCTGCGTTTCTACGAGGATGAGGGGCTGATCAATCCCGAGCGCCGCGGCCGTACGCGGCTGTTCCGCGCCGCCGACCGTCGTCTCATCCAGGAAATCCTGCGCGGCCGGCGCATCGGCTTCACCATTGCCGAGATCCGCGAGATCATCCAGGTCTACAAGGACCCACCGGGTGAGGTGGGCCAGCTCGAACTTTTGATGAAGAAGGTCAATGAGAAGCGCGACGAATTGCGGCAGAAGCGGCGCGACATCGAGGAGACGCTTGCCGAACTCGACAATGTCGAGGAGGCCTGCCTCACGCGTCTTGCGGAGATCGGCGTCGGCACCTGACGGTTGCTGTCAGAGAATCCGGCCGCTCAGATCCAGCGCGCCGTCCCGTTGCAATAGTGTTCGAAATCGATGCCGAAGCGCGAGAGCAGATGCAGTTCCTCGCGGCGGATCGCCACGATGTTCGTTGCCGCCGCCGCGACGATCGCGGTCACGATGCACCAGGGATTGAGCATGGCAAGACCCATGCCGGCGGTGGTGAGCGTATAGCCGAGATAGATGGGATTGCGGGTGAAGCGATAGGGCCCGGACGTGACGAGATGGGCCGAGCAGCGATTGGGCAGGATCGTCGTGCGGCAGTCGAGCAGGGTGCGCATCGCCCACACATCCAGAACGATGGCGGTCAGGACCAGCACGCCGCCTGCGGCTCTGGCGATCCAGACATCCGTTTCCGCCACCGAAAGCGGGAAATAGGCCTGAAGCAGGAACGCCGCCGCAAGGGCCGCGCCGTAGATGAACGGCGGCCAGGGAAAGGCGAGTGGCTTCATGCGATAGGCATTCATGATCCTACTCCTCAAGGTCGGTTAGCATTTCCGCATTCGCCGTGCATTGCGACGAGATCGCCGCGATGCGTTCGTCCCGCGCCATGTCGATCGCGCCGCGGTTCAGGTCGTCAAAGAGGTTCTGCTCCTGCAGCCGGTCCAGCGTGCAGCCGCAAAAACTCTGGCAGAACCTTGCGTCGCGCTCGCCTTCGCAGGCGCGCATGCAGCTGTTCGTGTAGCCGACTGCGGGATCCGCCGCCGGGGCCGGCACGACGAGCGAGAAGCCGTAAACCAGTGCGATCAGCACCGGCTGATGGATAAGGTAGATGGCAAGACTGTGGCGGCCGGCGGCCTCCAGCAGGTTTTTCCACCGGGAGTTCGTCGCACCTGCGGCCAGCCGCTCGGGAAGGGTGCTTGCGACGAAAAGACGGGCAAGGGCGATGCCGAGCAGAACCGGCGCCAGCCACGGCAGCAGCGGCACATAATCGTTCGAACGCGGGACGTTGACGGAAAGCCCGACCCACCAGAGCGCCGGATGATCGAAGACAGGAGCGCGCAGATAAAGCGGTGCGATGACGCAGGCCGCAGCCGCCAGCAGCGTGACGATCACGGGAAGCCGAAGGAACAGGAGGCCGATGACGCTCGCGGCAGCAATGGCATGCAGTATACCGAAGAAGATGAAGGTCTGCGGGAAGGCAAACCAGGTGGCGAGCGTGATCAGCGCGGCGGCCCCCGCGATCTTGCCGAGCCGGATGAGGAACGGTTTTGGATGAAAACCGCGCTGGTGGCCGAGCACCAGGCTGAAGCCGACGAGGAAAAGGAAGCTGCCGGCGATCATGCGGGCGAAGATGCGCCAGCCGCCGGTCGTCGCCGTCTCGGGCTCGATATAGCCGAAGAAGCCGAGGTCCCAGGTGAAGTGATAGATCGCCATGGCGATCAGCGCGACGGCGCGGGCCTGGTCGATCAACGGGATGCGCGGCAACCGGCGCGTCGTCGCGCTGCCTCCTGTCACATTGCCGTCAATCACCGTCGTCGTCATGGTTCGGGGTCGCCGCATTGCTTTGGTCCGTGGAGAATGCCACGCCAAGCTTGCGCCGGGCGGATGGCTGAAAATTGGCCGTTAGGGCAAATCCGGAAAAAGCACGAAGCCATCCGGCGTTTCGAAAAGGAAGAGGCGCAGGGTTCAGTCGAGGCTTTCGAGCACGGCGCGCCGCGCTTCCGAATAGAATTGCCGGCGGACCAGGACGATGATGATGCCGACGGTCGTCACGATGAAGAGATAGGGGCTGACGAACCAGCCGAGATAGCCAATCGACAGGAAGATGGCGCGAAGCCCCATGTTGAAGTGCTTGGCCGCCAGGATGTTCATGCGGATGACCTTGTCGGCGGCAAGGTCCGCGCCGGCGGGGTCCTTGTGGATGTCGCCGCTCATCGGGATCGCACCGAGCAGGATGGTGCAATAGTTGAACAGCCGGTAGGACCAGCCGAACTTGAAGAAGGCATAGCCGAAGATGACCGCAAGGCCGCCGACCTTCAGCTCGAAGCCGGCGCGGCTGCCGTGGAAGAACAGCGGCAGGTCGCTGAAAATCGCCAGCACCTGCTCGGTCGCCCCGAGCAGCGCGAAGCAGCCGCCGAGCGCGAAGATCGAGGTGGAGGCGAAGAAGGCGGTGCCGTTCTGCAGGCCCGCCATGATCTGCGTGTCGATCATGCGCAGGTCGCGGTGCATCGCGTTGCGAATCCAGGTGGCGCGCTGCGCGCTCATCGCGCGCGTCAGGCTCACCCGGTCGAGGAACTTCGCCCGTTCGGTGATCCAGGAATACCCCGCCCACAGGACGAGGAAGATGGCAAGGGCGACAAGATCCGATGTGCTCATGGCGAAGCGTTTTGCCATGGATCGCGCATTTTGCAAACGACTCTGCGGCCGTCGCGCCACCGTGTTCAGACCTGGGGCGAAAAGGCGGCGGGAAGGGCGGCGGCGCGATGATTTCGCAGCCCGCGCAACCGTCTGATTTTGCGACATGTCATGCGTCTGGTGCGCAGCTCCCATGCCGCCGGCGCCTTGGTTTCGCCATTTTTCGCGATTGCGGTTTCACGAAATCTTCATTAAACAGACCCCGCTCAGCGCTGAGGACAGCTGCTGCGCAGCGACATGTTCCATCGGGGAAATCATGGAAACCACCGTTCAAAAATCCTGCTGGGGCGTCACTGTCCGTGCCGTCATCGGGTTTGGCGCTGTTCTGGTTATCGCCTATCTCTTCGGCGGCATCTGAAAACAGCGGACGATCATGCTTACATGAACAGCGTGCCTCCTGGCGAGGCACGCTGTTTTCGTATCGGGGAGGCGATGTCGCGTTGGTAAAACCCGATGTCGGGCGGTCGCCTTGGACGGACGGCATGATAGGGTAGCGTCGAGGGTCAGAACGCCTGCCGAGGCAAGGGAGTAGTCCGGGTAATGTTTCTTTCCGTATTCGATGTTTTCAAGATCGGCATCGGGCCGTCGAGTTCGCACACGATGGGGCCGATGTCGGCGGCGAACCGCTTCCTGGATCTCATCCTGTCCGCCGACTGGCCGCGCCCCTCCGGCGCGCAGGTTGCCGCGATCCGCATGAGCCTGCACGGTTCGCTTGCCTATACCGGCGTCGGCCACGGCTCCGACCGGGCCGTCATTCTCGGCCTCATGGGCGAGCGGCCGGATTCGGTCGATCCCGACCAGATGGACGGGATCGTCGCGGAGGTGGAGCGTACCGGCCGTATCACGCCTCCTGGCCATCCCGGCTACGCCTTCCAGCCCAAAACCGATCTTGTCTTCGACAAGAAGAACCCGCTGCCCGGCCATGCCAACGGCATGACCTTCAGCGCCTATGACCGCGACGACCGGCTGCTCCTGAAGCGCATCTACTATTCCGTCGGCGGCGGCTTCGTCGTCACCGATACGGAACTGGAACAGATGCGCACCAGCAAGGCGAAGGTCGGCGACAAGAAGGTGCCGTTCCCCTTTGCCTCCGCCAAGCAGATGCTGGAAATGGCCGAGCGCTCCGGCATGACCATCGCGCAGATGAAGCGCGCCAATGAAGAAGCCACCATGTCGCGCGAAGAGCTGGATGCCGGCCTCGACCGTATCTGGGCGGCGATGAAGAGCTGTATCGACCGCGGCCTGAAGAACGAGGGAATCATGCCGGGCGGCCTGAAGGTGCGCCGGCGCGCCCGCTCCATCCATGACAAGCTGCAGGAGGAATGGCGCTCGAACAAAGCCAATCCGCTGCTCGCCAACGACTGGCTCTCCGTCTACGCCATGGCGGTCAACGAAGAGAATGCGGCCGGCGGCCGCGTCGTCACCTCGCCGACCAACGGCGCGGCGGGCGTCGTTCCCGCGACGATCCGCTATTACCTGCATTTTCACGACGATGCCGACCAGCAGGGCATTCGCGACTATCTGCTGACGGCGGCCGCCGTCGGCGGCATCATCAAGCACAATGCCTCGATCTCCGGCGCCGAGGTCGGCTGTCAGGGGGAGGTGGGCTCTGCCTCCGCCATGGCCGCCGCCGGCCTTGCTGCGGTCATGGGCGGCACGCCGGAGCAGGTGGAGAACGCCGCCGAGATCGCACTCGAGCATCACCTCGGCATGACCTGCGATCCGATCGCCGGCCTCGTTCAGGTGCCCTGCATCGAGCGTAATGCGCTCGGCGCCGTCAAGGCGGTGACCGCGGCCTCGCTCGCGATCAAGGGTGACGGCAAGCACTTCGTGCCGCTCGACGCCTGCATCGAGACGATGCGCCAGACCGGCGTCGACATGAACGAGAAGTACAAGGAAACCTCCACCGGCGGCCTCGCCGTCAATGTGGTGGAGTGCTGAGGCCTTTCCCGCATACGCTTGTGGGTGCGACGCGGCGGCCTATTGACCCGGCCGCCGCAAGAGCGTTCAAAGGGGCATGGCCCTGCATCTCATCAAACTTTGTGTCGGCGCGGACTCGATCGAGGATCTGCGCGAATGGGTATCCGAACGCTCGCTGATCGCGATCGCGGCGGGCATGGAACCCCATTCCAGCCATATCACGCGGATGATCCCGAAGCGGGATCAGGAACTGCTCGACGGCGGGTCGCTCTATTGGGTGATCAAGGGCCAGGTGCAGGCGCGTCAGCGCCTGATGGACATCAAATCCTTCACGGATGCCGACGGGATTTCGCGTTGCGAACTTATGCTCGGACCGGAAGTGGTGGAGACGGAGTTCCAGCCGCGCCGCGCTTTCCAGGGCTGGCGCTACCTCACCGACGAGGACGCGCCGCGCGACCTTGCGAATCTGGGCGATGGCGCGGTCGACCTGCCGCTTGAGCTTCGACGCGAACTCGCCGAGCTCGGTCTTCTTTGATCCCTGCCTGCTCAGCGCAGGCGCAGGCGAACCGGATGGCGGCGTTCGCTGACGCCGACATGGAGATGGATCCCGGCGGCCGGCTGGCCCGAGCGCCACGCCCTGGCGCCATGGGCTAGCAGCATGCCGACGAGATCCTTGGTCCTGTTGCGTGAACGGCCGAGCCCGATGTCTGCGATCCGCATCGCTGCCTCATGCAGCGGGTGGAGCGTGCCTTTCAGCGAGCGGCGCTTTTCCTCGCGCGCCGCGGGCTCCATTTCGAAGAGGTTTTCGTTCATCGCCATGATCTGCCTCGTACGCTTTACCCTATCGAGGATGGCAGAGCCGCTTTCGCGGCGTCCTGCCGGCCTTTGACCCGCAGCCCCGGGACGCAATACCTGTCCGGTGACCGTTGCGGATGCAAGGCGGTAGTTCGCAAGCGCGCCACGCGGGCGGCGCGCTCCATACCTTTGTTACTGCTGGCTGGCCCAGCAGGCGAAACCCTTGCGCTTCAGAGCGGAGCAGGCCGCCGTCGCGTTGTTTTGGTTGTCGAAGCCGCTGAAGCGGGCGCGGTAGAGCTGCTGGCTGCCGCTGTTGACGGCGACCGTGAAGGGGGTCGCGTTGGAGAGTGCCTTGCCACCCTGGTTCTTGGCCTTGGCGAGAAGGTCCTGCGCCTGGCCGCGATCCGGCGTGGCGCCGATCTGGATGACCCATCCCGCGGGACCGGAACCGGAGGCAACCGTGGACGAGGTGGTCAATTCGTCGACCGAACCGCTCGTGTCGCCCTGTTCCGTCAGTTCCGCCGGCGGAACGGCGGCGTCGCGCTGGATCTTCAGCGTCGCGGCGAGCGCACGCTTGCCGACGACTTCCGAGCTCCGGCTCGGCGTTTCCGCATAAGCCGTTTCGATGCGTGCCTCGTTGTAGCGATAGGACGGGATCGGGCCGTTTTCCGGCAGGTCGAGGCCACCGGAGAGCGAAGCGGTGGCCGTGTTGCTTGCCGCTTCCGCCGTCAGGGTCGGCGCATCCTTGGTCTGGGCGATCAGGTCGCCGCCGCCACGGCGCGAGGCCTTCGGCATGTAGGCTGCGATAAGCTTGCGCATCTGCTGGTCGCGGGCAGCGCCCGAGCGGCCGCCCATGACGACGCCGACCACGCTGCGACCGTCGGCCATGGCCGATGTCACGAGGTTGTAGCCGGAAGCGCGCGTATAACCCGTCTTGATGCCGTCGACGCCGCGCACGCTGCCGAGCAGGCGATTGTGGCCGTTGATGACCTGCTTGCCGAAGCGGAAGCTGCGCACCGAGAAATAGGAATAGTATTGCGGGAAATGCTGGCGCAGCGCGATGCCGAGGCGGGCCTGGTCGCGCGCGGTGGTCACCTGCGCGGTGTTGGGAAGGCCGTTCGCATTGCGGTAGACGGTGCGCGTCATGCCGAGGGCGCGCGCCTTCTGCGTCATGATGCGGGCGAATCGCTCCTCCGAACCGCCGAGGAATTCGGCCAGTGCCGTGGAAGCGTCGTTCGCCGAGCGCGTGATGAGGCCGAGGATCGCCTGCTCCACGGTGATCGAGTTTCCGGTGCCGACGCCGAGTTTGGTCGGCGGCTCGCTTGCCGCGTTCTTGGAGAAGGAAACGCGGGAATCGAGACGGATCTTCTTGGCCTCGAGCGCTTCGAAGGTGAGATAGAGCGTCATCATCTTGGTGAGCGAGGCGGGATAGCGTAGTTCATCCGCGCCTTCGCTATAGAGCACCTTGCCGGTCTTGGCGTCGATGACGATGCCGGCATATTTCGGATTGGCCTGTGCCGGCGTGGCGACGACGACCGTGGCGAGCATCCCGATCATCACCAGACCTTTCGCCGCATTGGCTATTGCCTGACAGGAGCGGGGGAGGAAATCGAGGAATACGGAACGGGACACTGCGTTACTCTTCATGCTCGGATTGCAAATGGGATTCAGGAATGGCTTCCCGGAGCGACCATTCCCGGGACACTAGCGGCATAGCGTTACCAATCGGTTTATGATGAATCATTGGTTTCCGATATTCGCTGCGTTTATCGGCTCTGGCGGGTGGCCGTCGGGCGGCCGTTCTGGACGAAGGAGCGATCGAGGTAGTCGCGGATGCGGGCCTCCATGGCCTGCCACTGCGGCAAAAGTCTGCTCGAAAAGCGATAAAGCACCGAAAGATCGCGACCGATGTGGATATCGCGCTGGCAGTCGGCGCTGGTCGACTGGCTCTCGTCCGCCGGCATCATGCAGCGTACGGCATAGGCGGAGCCGTCCGGCAGGACGCCGGTGAAGAAGATCTCGTCGCCATAGCCGGACTTCTCCTTGAGGCGGTGCAGGGTCAGGCCGTCTGGGCCGGGTTCCGGCCTGTCGTCGAAAAGCTGGCTGTAGATCGGTTCGAGCCGGCCGGACATGTCCTTCGACATGGTGCTTTGCTGGAGACTGAGGAAAATCAGGCCTTCCGGGCGAGTTGCATCGTTGAAGCGGCTGCGCTCGGCATTCGAATAGCCGTTCATTTCCGGCCATGTCAGATAAAGGTCGACCCTGTCGGCCCGGCCGGTTCGGCGCTGCTCCTCGAAGCGGATCGTGTTGGCGGTCAGTCGTATCTGGTCCTGTCCTATGACGAGGTCGATACGCTCTGCGCTTTCGGTGTGGCCGGCAAGCGCGATGCGTTCGCCGAGCGTGCGGCCGGCCAGGCTGATGGCGACGGTCAATCCCGCAAGGACCGCGACGCCCACCGTCAGGCGGGTGAGGAAGCGGTTGGAAATCAGGGGGGCGTGGTCGTTGCCGGTTGCTGCCGTCGTCATCTCGCCTCCCGTCCTTTCGGTCGAGACCCGCTTTGCGCGGCGACCTTTTCGGAGAGCCTCTGCCAACAGGGTTAATTTTCGGTTGAGGCGGTAAGGCGGCGTATCAAAAGAAAGCGGCCGGTTCCGGGACAGGAGAACCGGCCGCAGGGCCATGGTCGGGGACGGGGATCGGGGGACTGACCGGGCCCTTTGTGATGCCCGGCGGTCTTCCGCCGGGCGATCGCCTGTTACTTGACGCTACCGACTGCGTCGGCACGGCCGTCTTGCAGCTTCACCCACTTGCCGGCGTCGGTCGAAGACTGGCGCTTCAGGTAGCGGTATTCGGTCTGCGACCAGAGCAGGACCTTGTTGCGCATGTTGTCGAGAACGAAGTCGCCGCGGTCGGTGCGCACGGTCAGTACGGCATGGCCTTCGCCGTTCGGCTGCAGCACGACGGTGATCAGCAGGTTGGAGGGCGCAATGCCGGCCTGGATGAGGCGCTTGCGCTTGATGAGCACATAGTCCTCGCAATCCGCGGCAAATTCCGGATAGGCCCATTGTTCCTCGACGCCGTAGATCTCCATGTCCGTCATCGGCATGAATTCGGTATTGGCCGTGTAGTTGACGTTGAGGATCGTCTTCCAGTTTTCCTGCGTCAGTTTCAGCGGGCCGCTGTCCTTGCCGGTCGGGGCGCATTCGTCGCGGTGACGCTTGCAGAATTCATAATGCCCGATCGGCTGGTTGGTCGCGCCTGCCAGCGGAATATTGGCCGGCAGCGCCATCGCGGCGCTCGCTGCGACAAGCGAGAAGAGGAATGCAAACGTCCCTGTCTTGATCGTTTTCGTCATTGTGTCCGTCCCCGTTTGATGAGGCTACAATGACAGCTATGTTTTGAGCTTGAGCGAAAAGCCGAAGTATAACTTAGTTCAAATCAAGATCGCATAAGTAGAAAATAAGAATAAAATTTGAAGCTGTTTTGATCCGTATTCGAAGAGAATTTGATTAAAATTTGAACGAAACCGATGAGGCCGCCTCGATTGCAAACTCGCAACAGGCTTTTGATTCTGAAGGGTTTTTTCGGATATCTCGCACCTCTTCCGATCCGGACAAGGCCTTGCCTTCGCCGGCTCGTCGTTCGCGATGGTGCTTTCGCGCGATACTCGCTATGTGCTTGATACGCTTCCTCAGCGCCGCGAAATGAAGCAAGAGCGGTAAGGCGACAAAACTTTTTTCGATTTTTTTCGCGGACTTCTGTGCCGACCTGAGACAGAAAAAGGCCCCGCAGGGCCTTTATGGAGCAGTCGTATCGTCTGACGTCCCGAAACGCTACAGGAATGCGGTCAGGGCTTCCTTGGACTGGACCGAGGAGAATTCGATGGCGACGCCTTCCTGGAAGTGGCGCACGACGCGGCCCTTCATGTGTCCTAGCTGCACGGACGTCCCCAGGGCGGGGCGCACGTCGATGTCGACGGCAGCGCCGGAAAGCGAAAGGTCGATGATGCGGCAGGAATAGCGCCGGCCGTCGTCGAGCGTCAGGTCCGTCCTGGTGTTGCGCGGCGTCAGGCGGTTGTGGCGCCGGTCCTCGGGCAGGCCCAGTTCGTGCTTGTTGGCAAGCCAGGTGAGCTGCGCAGCGAGCTTTTCGCGCTTGCGGTCCGTCGCGTTGATGACGATGGCAAAGCCATTGTCGTTGAGCGCGGCGACGCTGCCTTCGATGCGGCCGAGATGATCGATATAGGCGATGATGCGTTCGCCGACGCGCGGTCGGGCAGCGCAGACGAAGGCCGCGTCGCCCGGCGACATGTCGAGCGCGGTGCATTCATACTCGTCATGGCTGGGCAGCATCAGGCGGCCCGACAGATTTACCGAGACGCGCTGGAAGCTGCGTTGCTCGGGCTGCGGTTTTCGGGCGGCGGGCGATGCCTGATGAAATGAATACATATACGCGCGGGCCTGATGATCCTATGTCTTTCCAACCCTTAATCTTTCGGGGTTAACAGAAGGTTCGTCAGGACAGCGAAAATGACGGTTTCGACAACTTATGAGCGTTTCCGGTTGTAGATCCCTCACGCGTCGTCGGGCCGGCGACCGCCTTCGAAGACGCGAAGATGCAGCACGCGATGCATCGCCTGCCCGAAGGCGGAGGGGCGGATGGCCATGACGGAGGTAGGCGGGGACGCGGCGGGAAGCGGTGGCCTTTCAGAGCCGGCCGCCGAGACCGCGCCGAGCGTCGCGTGGCGAAAGGCGGCCAGCGGCCGCGGCTGGCCGGGCAGGGGGGAGAAGGCGCCGATAATGCGGTCGGCGGTCCTGCCCTTCGTGGCGAGCGGCAGCAGCAGGATTTCCGCTTCCGTCGTGTCGAGCCGGCCGTCGACGAGCACGATCTGCAGGACGGCGGACACTTCCCCGGCCATCACATCCTGCGCGATCCTTGATACGCGGGCGCGCTGATCGGGTGTGAAGAGGGCGTCGAGGGCCGTTCCCTTCAGCTCCCGGGCGAACTGGGCGCAGATGCGCGTTCCGGCAAGGCGGAAGCGCGGCGCGCCGAGCCGGGCGGATTCCAGGATGAAGATATCCGGCAGGATGGGGGCGATCTCGGCGGGATCGATCGCGTTGCGCAACGGCACGGCCCGTTCTCCGCGTTTTTCCGTCCAATAGTCGTAAAGCGCCGTGACCGCCTTCGTCTGCATGCTCATTTCCAATCGTTTGTCCCGATCCGGCACGAAACCGCGTGCTGCGGGAGGCTTTTCATCGGAAGGAGCGAGTTTCGTGCCACGTCCGCGTTAAGGTTAACGATCGGTTTCGATTGCGCCGCCGGATCACTTGGAGGAACATGATCGCCATCCCGCACGAGGCCTTCACCGGCTTCACGAGGGAGTGGTTACTGCACATCCAGTCTTGCCTCCAATGGGGCGTCGGCCGTCAGCGAAAGCTGCACGGCCTTTCTTTTCTCTGTATAAGCGCGATTCGTGTTCTGTGAGTTTGGTGGTCGGCGATGCGTAACGATGGGGTCGAAGTGGAGAATGGCGGGCTTGAGGTTCGCAGGCGGGAGCCGGCGTTCAACCTGCCGGGCAGCCTCGTGGCGGCCCTTGCGCTCCTGACATTCATCCATGTGGTGCGCACCTATCTTCTTTCACCTGCGGCGGACGAATTCGTGCTGCTGCACTTCGCCTTCATCCCCGGCCGCTACGCCATCGCCTTTTCCGACCAGGACATGGGCTGGCTGTGGAGCCCCGTCACCTATTCGCTGCTGCACGGCAACTGGGAGCACCTGATCTTCAATGCGTTCTGGATGGTGGCCTTCGGTGCGCCGGTGGTGCGGCGCATCGGGCCATGGCGTTTCTTCGTCTTCTGGTGCCTTTCGGCAATCGCCTCCGTCGCCTTTCATACGGCGCTGAACTGGGGGGCGATGATCATCGTCGTCGGCGCCTCGGGCGTGGTGTCGGGTCTCATGGGGGCGGCCGCACGCTTCGTCTTTTCGCCGAGCGGGCGCATCAGCCGGCAGTTCGCCCATCTCAACCGGCGTCTGACGATCCCCGAGGCGCTGTCCAACCGCTCCGTGCTGGTCTTTTCCGGCATCTGGTTCCTAACCAACTTCCTGATCGGCTTCGGCCAGATCTTCGGCACGGTCGGCGGCGGGGCGATCGCCTGGGAGGCGCATATCGGCGGCTTCCTCTTCGGTTTCCTGTTCTTCCCGTTTTTCGACGCGGCGACGGGCGAGATCCGGCGGGATTAACGATAGTCCATTAGCCGTCTTGCAATCGCCTCTTTCGTGGCGCACCATGAAACTGTTCCGGTTCGCACATGCACACCGGAACGGAGCGGCTTTCGCGGGAGGAGCGGAGCCGCCGTACTGGCAGGGCATCCCTGCACGGATGTCCCGCCTCTCTGCGTCATGATGCACACGGGAGGTCCGCATGTATGTGAAGACGATATTGGACGAAAAAGGCCGCAACGTCGTAACCGGCGGCCCGCAGCTCACCGTCAGGCAGGCTGCCGTCTATCTGCATGAAAACCACATCGGCGCCATCGTCATCGTCGATCGCAACGACCGCATTGCCGGTATCGTGACCGAGCGTGACGTCGTTGCCGCCATTGCCCGCAACGGGGCCGAATGCCTGGACAAGCCCATCTCCTCCATCATGTGGGGCAATGTCCACCGCTGCGACGAAGAACAGTCCGTCGAAGAACTCATGGAGATGATGAGCACGCTGCGCGCCCGCCATATCCCGGTGGAAAAGGACGGGCGGCTTGTCGGCATTATCTCGATCGGCGACGTGGTGAAATCCCATATCCGGGCGATCAAGCACGAAGCGGAGGCCATCAAGGCCTATATCGCCGGCTGAGCGCCTTTTCAGAACGATTTTACGGCGGAGCGAGGAGACTCGTTCCGCCCATCGTGCGTGACACCTGCTTTGCGGGGCATGCTCGACCGGCTCAGCGCATCAACACCACTTCCTGCATGCGCTTGATTTCGGAAATGCGGGCCTTGGTTTCCTGATAGCCGCGGTCGATCGCCTCGCCGGCGCGGTGGAATTCCGAAAGGCCGATATCTGCAAGCTTGGGATGCAGCGCCAGATCCGGCGGGTCGCCGGCAAGGCGGGCGCGGGAAATGCGATCCTGGATGATGTTGAACGACTGCACCATGACGCTCGTCAGCCCGAGGCGAGCGGCGCTTTCGTCCTGCCTGTGCTCGTCGATCTTCTGCTGGCTGGCGCTGTGCTTGATCACCGCCGAACGGCCATAGAGGTCGTAGTTGAGGTTGACCGCGACGACCAGCGGCTCCTCATAGGCCCGGCAGACGGAGACCGGGACCGGATTGACCAGCGCGCCGTCGACCAGCGTCCTGTTGTTGCATTTGATCGGTTCGAAAATACCCGGCAATGCATAGGATGCGCGGATCGCGGTGATCAGGGAGCCGCCGTTTATCCACACCTCATGGCCGCTGTTCACCTCGGTCGCCACGGCGACGAAGGGACGATCCAGCTCCTCGATGGCAAGGTTTTCCAGATGCTCCTGCATGCGCTTGGTCAACCGCATGCCGCCGAAAAGGCCGGAGCCGCGAATGGTGAAGTCGAGCAGGCTGGCGATGCGCCGCATGGTCAGCGAGCGGGCAAAGCTTTCAAGCTCGTCGAGCTTGCCGGCAAGGTAGCAGCCGCCCACCAGCGCGCCGATGGAGGTGCCGGCGATCATGCTGACCTCGATGCCTTCCTCGTCCAGCGCACGCAGTACGCCGATATGAGCCCAGCCGCGCGCCGCGCCGCCGCCGAGCGCAAGCGCGATGGGAGACTTTCGCGGGGCGGGCGAAGCGGGGATGGAGGACAGGTCGTTCATGGAAGGGCCGCCGGGGTCGGATGCATCCGCCGTTACGAGACTACGATTGAAGCTCCAGTTCAACATTCCGAACCTCCGTTACCAAGAGGAATTCCTGTCGACGCGATCGGTTCCGGTGCATCGATGCGTTCGGCAACACGATACGTGACAGGATAGATGCACTCTGTGACGCGAGGAACTTTCACGGCGAGTTTTCGCTGTACAAGTCCTGCGGCCGCACCGTGTCGGGACTGGAGAAGGGGGCTTGCGCGCGGTATCGGCACCCCGCCGGGGCTGGTCCTGGAAACCGGTCGTGACACGCAATTGCGATGGGGTTCCATGTCCTGATCCGCATGGCGGGGACAGAGGCCGCCATACACGGCATTAGGCGTGCGGATCGGTTGCCAATTGGTAAATCCGTGCCGGAATCGGACAAAACTCGTGCAGATGCTTAATTTTTGCCGTAGATCGCGGCGGGGTCGAATTGCGGCGCGCCGCCGGTGATCGTCAGCACTGCGCCCTCCGCACCCTTCGTGACCGTGCGATAGAAGCAGGAGCGGCGGCCGGTGTGGCAGGTCGCATCGTGACCGGCGACCGACACCTTGAGCCAGACGGCATCCTGGTCGCAATCGGTGCGCAATTCCACGACCGTCTGCAGGTTGCCGGAGGTCTCGCCCTTCTTCCAAAGCGCCTTGCGCGAACGGCTCCAATAGTGGGCGATGCCGGTCTCGATGGTAAGCGCGAGCGCCTCGGCATTCATATGCGCGACCATCAGCAATTCGCCGTCGCCGGCATCGGTGACGACGGCGGTGACGAGGCCGTTCTCATCGAAGCGGGGGGTGAAGGCCGGGCCGCTTTCCAGCTCGGCCTTGTCGTTCGAAGGAGCATTGAACGTGATCGGCATGACGGGCGGCCTCGGGGCATTTCGCTTCGTTTCAGAAGCGAAATGCTTCATCTTTCTGTTTGACGCAATGCCGGATGGAAACGGCCATGCATTTTTGCTGGGAATCGCTTCGCGCAGGATCGGCGCTTGTCAGCTCCGGATCATGGTCATGAACCGCACCTGTTCGGCCGGCTCGGTCTTGAACGTGCCGGTGAAGGTGGTGGTGAGCGTCGTCGAGCCCTGCTTCTGAACGCCGCGCATCGCCATGCACATGTGCTCGGCCTCGATCATCACGGCAACGCCGCGCGGGTTCAGCGTCTCGTCGATGGCCTTGGCGATCTGCGCCGTCATCGTCTCCTGCGTCTGCAGGCGGCGGCCGTAGATCTCCACGACGCGGGCGATCTTGGAGAGGCCGAGCACGCGGCCGTTCGGCAGATAGGCGACATGGACCTTGCCGATGATCGGCACCATATGGTGCTCGCAGTGCGAGAAGAACGGAATATCCTTCACCAGCACGATATCGTCGTAGCCGGCGACCTCTTCGAAAGTGCGGCCAAGCACGTCTTCGGCTGCCAGATCATAGCCGGAGAAAAGCTCGCGATAGGCTTTGGCGACTCGCTTGGGCGTATCGATCAGGCCTTCGCGCTCCGGATCGTCGCCGGCCCAGCGCAGCAGGACGCGAACGGCATCCTCCGCCTCTTTCTGGGTGGGGCGGCCGGATTCATCCTCGACGCGCGGAAAATTGGTGACTATGGCGTCCATGGACCCATTGACCTTTCTGCAGGTTACCTGACGTGTTTATCGGACTCGCCACTGGCCATTCGCCTAACCCTGCAGGCTTGGGTTCCGTTGGCGGGCTCCGGGGCTTTCGGGTCGCGGCTTTGTTCCAGCCTCGGCCGTCTGGCACGGTTTCCCAAACAACAGGTGATTGCCTTGCTCCTTGCTCTTGGCAATTCCGGCCGCCGAACGCTTCGTGCGTTCCCCGAAATCGCCGGCACCTTGCAAAACGCTCACCCCAATACGAGTTATCATATAGTATCGAGGGACGACTGCGAAAGAGGCTTGAGACGACACCGCATGCTTTTTTCCCGACGTGACCGGAATAATCTCCTCGGATCATTGAAGATTCCGCAAAAAATGCGGAAAACAGGCCATGATGGACGATATCTACAATAGCCGTATCCTGGAATTCGCCGGCAACATTCCGCGCATCGGCACGCTCGCCGACGCGGATGCGGAGGCCGGCGCCCATTCGAAACTTTGCGGGTCGCGCGTAAAGGTGTTCCTGAAGCTGGACGGCGACCGGGTCAGCGACTTCGCCCATGAGGTGAAGGCCTGCGCGCTGGGCCAGGCCTCCTCTTCGATCATGGCGCGGCACGTCATCGGCGCGCGCGTCGCGGAAATCCGCCAGGCGCGCGAGGACATGCTGGCCATGCTGAAGGCGGACGGCGAGGGGCCGGACGGCCGTTTCGAGGACATGCGCTTCTTGAAGCCCGTCAAGGACTACAAGGCCCGCCACGCCTCCACCATGCTGACCTTCGACGCGGTGGTGGACGCCATCGGCCAGATCGAGGCGAAGCGGCTCGAAAAGGCCGGGTGAGGGGCGATGTGCGACGCCCCGGATTGCCGCCATTCCGGCGAGCGGCCTGCCTATGGGGGCCGCAATTGGCGGGGACCCTTCCGCAAGACACCGGGCCGTCTCCTCGGCATGGGGGCGATCCGCCTCTATCAGCTCACGCTTTCCGGCTTCATAGGCAATTCCTGCCGGCACCTGCCGACCTGCTCGGAATATGGCTATGAGGCGATCGCTCGGCACGGTTTCTGGCAGGGCGGCTTCCTGACGGTGTTTCGCGTCGCCCGCTGCGGCCCCGGCGGCACCCATGGTCTCGATCCCGTGCCGGACGTTCTTGGCCACCGGTTCCCCTGGTGGGCGCCGTGGCGGCTTTGGCGCATTTCGGCTGGCGAGGGCAGATGATCTTCCGTTCATGGCCGATAGCATGCCTTCGGAATTCCGGGTGGGGAAAATGTGCACAATAATGGTCGGCGACGGTTGCCGGCCGGAGCCGGCGTCTCCTACTGGCCGGCGAGGCGGCGAAGGGCGCCGACCTCCGCCTGGGTGAGGGGGCGGACCGCGCTCTTTTCCAGATCGCCCAGCGCGAGATTGCCGATGGCGACGCGCACGAGACGCAGGCACGCTATGTCCAGCGCCTCCAGCATGCGGCGGATGTGGCGGTTGCGGCCCTCGTCCAGCACGATTTCCAGCCAGGAGTTCTTCCCGCCGTCGCGGAGTTTTCTTACCCGCCGCGCCCGCAGGAACTCGCCATCGTGGAGGATGCCGCCGGAAAGGGCATCGAGGAGCGGCTGGTCGGCGATCCGGTCCATCTGGACGTGGTAGGTTTTTGCGACATGGGTTTCCGGATCGAGCAGGGCATTGGCGAATGCCGTGTCGTTGGTGAAGAGCAGCAGGCCTTCGCTTGCCTTGTCGAGCCGCCCGACGGGGGAGAGATGGGTGTGGTCGAAACCCGTGAAGCAATCGTAGACCGTCGGCCTGCCTTCCGGGTCGCTTCGGGTGGTGACGAGGCCGCGCGGCTTGTTGAGCATGAGATAGACCGGGGTTTGCGCAATCACCGCCCTTCCGTCCACCGTGATGCGGGCGCCGGCAAGATCGACCCAGGCTTCGGGATCGGTGACGACGCGGCCGGCGACGGCGACACGGCCGGCGAGGATCAGCGCCTCGGCCTCGGTGCGCGAGCAGAAGCCGAGCTTGGAGAGGGCGCGGGGCAGGGTGGCGCGCTTGCCGCCCGGGGCGGCTTCCGCTCGTCCGCGGCGGGCCGTCGGGGCGTCCGCCTTGCGCCCAAGCGCCGGTTTTTGCCGTTTGCGTGTGTCTTTCGCCATAATGCCCGTAAAACCCTCGGTCGCCGCGGTTGACCGGCCTGCCCATGCCATTCTAAAGCCGGGTCCGTCCAGCCCAATATCATATCCCGAGCGAGGCCGCCGTTGACCAAGGACGACATCACATCCGAACTCGTCACGCTGCGCGACTACTGGCGCTACGCGATCTCCCGCTTCAACGCGGCCGATCTCAGCTACGGCCACGGCACGACGACGGCCGGCGACGACGCGGCGTTCCTGCTGCTCGACACGCTCGACCTGCCGATCGATACGCTCGATCCCTTCCTCGACGCCCGCCTGCTGCCGGAAGAGCGGAAGCTTCTCGCGGCACGGATCGAAGCCCGCGTCACGACGCGAAAACCCTCGGCCTATCTCACCGGCCGGTCCTATATCCAGGGCGTTCGCTTCCATGTCGACGAGCGGGTGATCGTGCCGCGCTCCCATATCGGCGAGATCCTGTTTTCCGAATATCTCGGCGAGCCCGGCTCGTCCTTCCTGCCCGATCCGATGCTGGTGGAAAGCGCCGTCGACATCTGCACGGGTTCCGGCTGCCTTGCGGTGCTGGCGGCAAAGTTCTTCCCGAATGCGGCGGTGGACGCGGTGGACCTGTCGGCAGATGCGCTGGAGGTCGCGAAGCTCAACCTTGCCGAACACGATGTCGAGGACCAGGTGAGGCTCCTTCAGGGCGACCTCTTCGCCCCGCTCGCCGGCCGCACCTACGACCTTATCATCACCAATCCGCCCTATGTGGATCACGAGGCGCTCGCCGGCTATCCGCCGGAATTCCGCGCCGAGCCGGAAATCGCCCATGACGGCGGGGAGGACGGGCTCGATCTCGTCAGAAAGATCCTTGCCGGGGCGGCTGATCATCTCAATCCCGGCGGCGGCATGATCTGCGAGATCGGCTCGGGCCGCGAGATCCTGGAGGAGGAATTCCCGCATCTGGAATTCGTCTGGCTGGAAACGGAAGAGTCGCAGGATGCGGTGTTCTGGATCTCGGCGGAAGCGCTGGGTGTCGAATAGGCGCCTCTTCCAATCCGGCCGTTTTCCCCTTATACCGCACGCGCAACGCGCCGGCGCGTCCGGCTTTCCCCCGCATACCACCCGCATTCGTTGGCGGGACTGGATAGGAGATTCTTTCATGTCTGCACCTGTTTCCCTGACTTTTCCCGATGGCTCCGTCCGCGATTATCCCGCGGGCTCGACGGGGCGTGATGTGGCCGAGGCGATTTCCAAGTCGCTGGCCAAGAAGGCGATTGCCATTGCGCTCGATGGCGAGTTGCGCGATCTCTCCGATCCCGTGTCGAACGGCCGGATCGAGATCGTCACGCGCGACGACGACCGGGCGCTGGAGCTGATCCGGCACGACGCCGCGCATGTGATGGCGGAAGCCGTGCAGGAGCTTTGGCCGGGCACGCAGGTGACCATCGGGCCGGTCATCGACAACGGCTTCTATTACGACTTCGCCAAGGACGAGCCTTTCACGCCGGACGATCTGCCCAAGATCGAGAAGCGCATGAAGGAGATCATCCAGCGCAACAAGCCCTTCACCAAGGAAGTGTGGTCGCGCGACAAGGCGAAGGAGGTCTTTGCCGGGAAGGGCGAGACGTACAAGGTCGAGCTGGTCGATGCGATCCCCGAGGGGCAGGACCTGAAAATCTACTACCAGGGCGACTGGTTCGACCTGTGTCGCGGGCCGCACATGGCCGCGACGGGGCAGATCGGAACGGCCTTCAAGCTGATGAAGGTCGCGGGCGCCTATTGGCGCGGCGATTCGAACAATCCGATGCTGACGCGCATCTACGGCACCGCCTGGCGCACGCAGGAAGAGCTCGACACCTATCTCAACATCCTCGCCGAGGCCGAAAAGCGCGACCATCGCCGGCTCGGGCGCGAAATGGACCTTTTCCATTTCCAGGAGGAAGGGCCGGGGGTCGTCTTCTGGCACGGCAAGGGCTGGCGCATGTTCCAGACGCTCGTCGCCTATATGCGCCGCCGTCTTGCCGGCACCTATGAAGAGGTGAACGCGCCGCAGGTGCTCGACAAGTCGCTCTGGGAAACGTCCGGCCATTGGGGCTGGTATCGGGACAACATGTTCAAGGTGACCGTCGCCGGCGACGAGACCGACGACGAGCGCGTCTTCGCGCTGAAGCCGATGAACTGCCCGGGCCACGTGCAGATCTTCAAGCATGGCTTGAAGTCCTACCGTGAACTGCCCGTCCGCCTTGCGGAATTCGGCAACGTGCATCGCTATGAGCCGTCCGGCGCGCTGCATGGCTTGATGCGCGTGCGCGGCTTCACGCAGGACGATGCGCATGTCTTCTGCACCGACGAGCAGATGGCGGCCGAATGCCTGCGCATCAACGACCTCATCCTTTCGGTCTACAAGGATTTCGGGTTCGACGAGGTGGTCGTGAAGCTCTCGACCCGGCCGGAAAAGCGCGTCGGCTCCGATGCGCTGTGGGATCGGGCGGAAAGCGTCATGATGGACGTGTTGAAGCAGATCGAGGCGCAGTCCGGCGGGCGCATCAAGACCGGCATCCTGCCGGGCGAGGGCGCGTTCTACGGGCCGAAGTTCGAATATACGCTGAAGGACGCCATCGGCCGGGAATGGCAATGCGGCACCACGCAGGTCGACTTCAACCTGCCGGAACGGTTCGGCGCCTTCTACATCGACCAGGCGTCGGAAAAGCGCCAGCCGGTGATGATCCACCGCGCCATCTGCGGCTCGATGGAGCGCTTCCTCGGCATCCTGATCGAGAACTTCGCCGGCCACATGCCGCTGTGGATCGCGCCGATGCAGGTGGTCGTCGCGACCATCACCTCCGAGGCGGACGACTATGCCCGCGAGGTGGCGGAGAAACTGCGCGATGCGGGCCTCACCGTCGAGACCGATCTTCGCAACGAGAAGATCAACTACAAGGTCCGCGAGCATTCGGTGACCAAGGTTCCGGTCATCATCGTCTGCGGCAAGCGCGAGGCGGAGGAACGCTCCGTCAACATCCGCCGCCTCGGGTCGCAGAACCAGACGGCGATGTCGCTCGACGAGGCGATCGAGACGCTGTCGCTGGAAGCGATGCCGCCGGACCTGAAGCGCAAGCTCGGGAAGGGTTGAGGCGGATTTCGGCGGAGGAGGGGCCAACCTTCCTCCGTCCGACTGCCGGCAACCTCCCCCTCAGGGGCACGGATATCGCCTTTCGAAGGAGATCGTTGCCCCTTCCCTTATCCCCGCGGGGAGAAGGAAGAACAGCAATCTATATGCGATAGCCGGGCTCAAAGGGGCGATGGCGGGCGGGCCAAGGGGCGCGTTTTCAATGATTGCGCGTTCAGTCCACCACGTCCTCGGCCGCTGCCTTTTCCGTGTTCGCCTTCTCGTCGAGCAGTACCTCGACATCCGTGTTGACGCCGGCCTTCACGGTGAAATCGCGCTGGTAGATCCTGTTCTTGTTCCGGGCGACGGCAATGTAGCTGCCTTCGGCCAGGACCAGGGTGGGAAAGGCGCCGACGCTTTCGCTGACCGTATCGCCGGAGGAGGTGAGGATCGACCAGGCGGTGTCGGCGATCGCCTCGCCGCCGGGTTCGGAGACGAGCTTCAGCGTCAGCTTGGCGGCGCGGTGCTGGATGGTGGCGCGGGTCAGTTTGCCCGCCTCCACCTGGATATCGGCGCGGATGACGGCATTGACCGTGCCGTAATCGGAAACGACGTGGTAGGTGCCGGCATTGAGGCGGACGACCGAATTCGGCTTGACGTCAGCCACGACGAGATTGCGCTCGCCGTCCTCGCGGATTTCCGCGGCATAGATGGAAAAGCTCAGTTCCTTCGGCGGAATGCGCACATCCAATCCGGAAACGGCATTCAGCATGATACCGCCGGCGTCGAGCACCATGACCTGCTTGTCGACATCGCCGCTGTCGGGCACCACCAGCTTCTTGGTGGCGCCGGCCCGACCGAAGGCGACATTGACGAAATACTCGCCCGGAACGAGCTGGAAGGCGGCGGTGCCGCCCTCGGAGGTCGCCAGCAGCGGCAACTTGCCGTCGGCGCCGGGAATCGGCGAGAAGACGCGCCAGGTGAGGCCATGCTGCATCGGCCGGCCATCCTTCGTCAGCAGTGCCTCGCAGGTGACGTCGCGCAGGTTCTTCGGCGTCGCCTCGCCCGTGACGATCGGGTTGAAGGAGGTCAGCTTGCCGCCCTTCAGCGGCGTCGGAGCGTCGGAGAAACTTTCCAGCGTATCCTGCGCGCGGGCCGGAACGAGTGCGGCGGCAAGGCTCGCCACGGCAAGGCACACGGCAAGGGCGGGATGGACGGGCATGCGCATGGAATGGTTGACTTCCTGACTGTAAGGCTCCACTTGAAGACCCGGCGAATGGCATTTTCAAGGCCGGATCCGCGGCCAAGGTATTGGAACTCCTCTCTGATGAAAACCGAAATAAAGCTGATCGATTATCTTTCGACCCGCCGGTCGATCCCCGCCTTCCAGATGAGCGCGCCGGGCCCGTCCCGCAGCGAGGTGGAGGCTATTCTGAAACTCGCCTCGCGCGTGCCCGACCACGGCAAGCTCGCCCCCTGGCGCTTCATCGTCTTTCGCGGCGAGGAGCGCCGGCGCGTCAGCGAGGAACTGGCGAAGATCGCGATGGGCGACAAGCCGGAGCTTTCCGAGGAGATGGTGAAGGTGGAGAAGACGCGGCTTACCCGCGCGCCGGTGGTGATCGCCGTCGTCAGCCGCGCGACCCCGCATGTGAAGATTCCCGAATGGGAGCAACTCATGTCGGCCGGCGCCGTCTGCCTCAACCTCGTCATGGCGGCCAATGCCCATGGTTTCGCCTCGAACTGGCTGACCGAATGGTATGCCTATGACAAGCGCGCCTATCCGATCCTCGGCGTGGAAGAGGGCGAGAAGATCGCCGGCTTCATCCATATCGGCACGCCCTCCGTGCCGCCGACGGAGCGGCCGCGGCCGGAGCTTGCCGAGATCGTCACCTGGGTCGGGGACGATGGCTGACGCGCTGTTCTACGAGACGGCGGAAAACGCCCATGGGCTGAAGCACGATCCCTTCAAGGCGATCGTGGCGCCCCGGCCGATCGGCTGGATCGGCACCAGGGCGGCGGACGGGCGGCGCAACCTGTCGCCCTATTCGTTCTTCAACGCGGTCAGCGACCGGCCGAAGCTGGTGATGTTCTCCTCCAGCGGGCACAAGGACAGCGTGAGAAACATCGAGGAGACCGGCGTCTTCACCTGCTCGCTGGCAAGCCGGCATCTGGCGGCGGAGATGAATGCCAGTTCGGTGGCCGTACCCCATGGTGTCGATGAATTCGACATCGCCAGGCTGACGCCGGTCACCGGGCGTCTCGTCGATGCGCCCTATGTGGGCGAGGCCTATGCCGCGCTGGAATGCCGGGTGACCGAGATCATGCGGCCGGTGGATATCGACGGGCGTAAATCGGACAATTGGGTGGTCTTCGGCCAGGTGGTCGGCATCCATATCCGGCCGGACATCCTGCGCGACGGGATGATCGACATGGCCGTCGCGCGTCCGCTCGGACGCATGGGCTATATGGATTATTGCGACGGCGGGGCGGAGGTTTTCGCCATGATGCGGCCTAAGGCCGAGTAGAGCCGGCTGCGGGCGCGTAAAGTGCGCTTATGATTGCGGCTTCGTCCGGATCACGGGCGAGGCGGCCGGAAAAGCCGTCGTCACGGGATCTTTCGCACTCCGTGGCGAAGGCCGCGCCGACATGTTCCGAAAGCGAATCATAGGCGGGGAGACCGGCAGCGGCGGCGGCAAGCAGCGTCGCGGCGCGCGCTGCGGCGAAGGCGGCTGTCCATTCGCCATTTTCGGTGACGGTGCGTCTTGCGCCGAGTTTTCGCAGAAGCACGTGATGATCCCAGATCAAAGCGGCGAGCCTTGCCGACTTGCCGGCAAGGCCGTGCGGCGATGCTGGGGGCGGCAGGATGCCGTCCGCGAGGGCGAGAATCGGCGTTGCACCATCGGCAAGCCCGCTCTCCGCTTCCGCGACGGAAAGCAGCGCGGCGAGGCGCTGGATATCCGCCCCCGTCCGCCAGCCGGCAAGAATGATGCCCGCCGAACCGCCGGCAAGGGCTGGGCGCAGCATTTCGAGGCCCGCGTCCATCTGGACGAGGAGGAAATTGCCGCCGATGCGCGAGTCGCCCGCGCGCACCAGCAAGCCGCGGCAATCGGCAGGCAGGGCGTCGCCGGCGGCGGCATCGATCAAGGCTGGCGGCAATGGTCTCATGGCCTTTCATAGGGCCATGCACGCTTCCGTGGCAATGCGGATGCGGTTAACGGATATGGTGAACCAATCTTAAACACTTTGGCGCTAGCGTGGCATCAATAGCGTTTTGCAGGCGTTTGGGGCGTCCATTGATCGTTCATGCATTTCTCCGTTGGGTCGAGACCGCCCGGGCGGCCGACAGGGCAAAAGCCGCCAGCGTGCTGGCGCGGGCTTATGCCCGGGCGCGCATTTCGCCGGACGACCGGCATGCGGCGGAAATGGCGATGATCTTCCTGCTCGACGATCCGGCGCCGAAGGTGCGGCTGGCACTGGCCGAGGCGCTGGCCGGCTGCGAGGATGCACCGCGCGCCGTGATCCTTCCCCTGGCCGAGGACCAGCCGGAAATCGCCGCGCATATCATCCTTTGTTCCTGCCTGCTGACGGACAGCGACCTTGTCGATCTTGCCGCCAAGGGCAGCGACGTGACGCGCATGCTGATCGCCAACCGCAGCTTCGTCTCGCGTCCCGTTTCGGCGGCGCTGGCGGAAATCGGCGATGTGCCGGACGTGCTGGCGCTTCTGGAAAATGAAGGCGCCGTCCTTTCCCGGCGCAGCCTGGCGCGCATTGCCGACCGGCTCGGTCACGATGCGGAAATCCGCGCTTTGCTGCTCGACCGCGACGATCTGCCGAGCGACGCGCGCCATGCGCTTGTCGAGAAGATCGGCACGGCACTGGCGGGCTTCGGGCTTATCCAGGCGGCCGTCGGCACCGGACGCGTGGAACGCATCACGCGCGAGGCATGCGATGTCGCGACGATCAGCATGGCGGGGGAGGTCTCGCCCGCCGAGATGCCGGCGCTTGTGGAGCATCTCCGGCTTGCCGGACGGCTGACGCCGGTCTTCCTCATGCATGCGCTGTGCACGGGGCGGGTGGAATTCTTCGCCGCCGCGATCACCGATCTTTCCGGCCAGCCCGAGCGGCGCGTGCGTTCCGTTCTCTCCGACGGTCGCGAGGCGGCGGTGCGGGCGCTCTACGAGACGGCAGGGCTGGGGGCGGATATCAGCGCGCTCTTCACCGAGGCGACGATGCTCCTGCGGCGCGAGGCGAAGGGCGCGGAGGATCTGCTTTCCGTCTCCGAGCGGCTGCTTTCGCGCGCTCGCGCGGCAGGCAATGCATCATGCCAATCCATGCTGGAGCTGGTGGAGCGGCTTGCCATTGCCGAACAGCGCCAGACGGCGCGCAGCTATGCCGTCATAGCGGCGCGCGACGCGGCGTAAAGTCGGGCGTTTTTTGCGGTCATGTCCTTGAGCGGTGTCTGTCGCGGGCTGTCTCTCATCCGGCCTGTCGGCCGCCTTCTCCCCGTAAACGGGGCGTAGGGGTGCGCTGCACGGGTTTGCCAAGTCTCAGGCGTCTTTGGGTGCGCCTAGTCGGCGAAGCGCTTGACGACCCAGGAATAGCCGTCTTCGGCGTAGCGCACGGGCGTCGTGACGGCGGCCTTGAGGGCGGATGCGTCGGGAATGGCCTTCCTGACGAAGGCGAGCGTGCGGGCGGCTAGGCCGGGGGTGGCTTCCGCCGGCGGCGACGTTTCGGCGACGGTCGCGGCCGGAATCTCGTCGGCGGGGTCTTCGGCGGTTGCCGTAGTGCCGGAGGTTTCGCAGAGGGCGACGATGACCGGGTAATTTTTGTTCTTGTGGCGGTCGATATAGGTCTCGGCGGCGGCATCGCACAACGCCACGCTCTGCCAGCTCCTGTCGGCCGTGTCGATATAGTGGCATTGGGTCGCGCTGTCGTCGCACCCCATGATCGTCATGACGATGAGCGCCGCTTTCATGGCCATCCTTTCGTGATCCGTCCCCGCCGGTTAGAGATCGGCTTTGCCGCAAGATTAAGGCGGGGAGCATCGTGAAAACGGTTCCCGCCGCCGCTACCGCAATGGGCTAGATATCGAGGTTGTCGGCAAAGACGGCGCGCTCCTGGATGAAGCGGAAGCGGGCTTCGGGCTTCGTGCCCATCAGGTCATCCACGGCCGTGCGCGTGCCCTCGAAGTCGACGTCGTCGATCTCCACCTTCAGGAGCGTGCGCTTCCTCGGGTCCATCGTGGTTTCCTTGAGCTGCGCCGGCAGCATTTCGCCAAGGCCCTTGAAACGGCCGATCTCCACCTTGCCGCGGCCGTTGAACTCGGTGCGCATCAGTTCCTCGCGGTGCGGGTCGTCGCGGGCATAGAGCGTCTTGCCGCCTTGGCTGATGCGGTAGAGCGGCGGCACGGCGAGATAGAGATGGCCGCCGCGGATGAGGTCGGGCATTTCCTGGTAGAAGAAAGTGATGAGGAGGGACGCGATGTGCGCACCGTCGACGTCGGCATCGGTCATGACGATGACGCGCTCGTAGCGCAGATCGTCCTCGCGGTATTTCGCGCGCGTGCCACAGCCGAGCGCCTGCACAAGATCGGAAATCTGCTGGTTGGCGCCGAGTTTTTCGCGGCCTGCGCTGGCGACGTTGAGGATTTTTCCGCGCAAGGGGAGAATGGCCTGGTTGGCGCGGTTGCGCGCCTGCTTGGCCGAGCCGCCGGCCGAATCCCCCTCGACGATGAAGAGTTCGGCGCCCTCGGCGGAGTTTTGCGAGCAGTCGGCAAGTTTGCCGGGAAGGCGCAGCTTGCGCACGGCGGTCTTGCGGCTGACTTCCTTTTCCTTGCGGCGGCGCAGGCGCTCTTCCGCGCGCTCGATCACCCAATCGAGCAGTTTGGCCGCCTCGGCGGGATTGTCGGCGAGATAGTGGTCGAAGGGATCGCGCAGCGCGTTCTCGACGATGCGCTGGGCCTCGACGGTGGCGAGCTTGTCCTTGGTCTGGCCGACGAATTCCGGCTCTCGGATGAAGACCGAGAGCATGCCGACGGCGGAGATCATCACGTCGTCGGTGGTGATGGCGGCGGCGCGCTTGTTCTGCGTCAGCTCGGCGTAGTTCTTCAGGCCCTTGGTGAGCGCGATGCGAAGGCCGGCCTCATGGGTGCCGCCATCGGTGGTGGGAATGGTGTTGCAATAGGAATGGATCAGCGAATCGCCGCCGTACCAGGTGACGGCCCATTCCAAGGAGCCATGGCCGCCCGACTTCTCGCTCTTGCCGGCGAAGATCTCGCGGGTGACGGTATAGTCCTTGCCGAGCGTCGCCTGCAGATAGTCCTTGAGGCCGCCGGGGAAATGGAAGACGGCCTTTTCCGGCGTATCCGAACCTTCCGGCAGCAGCGAGGGATCGCAGCTCCAGCGGATCTCGACGCCGCCGAAGAGATAGGCCTTGGAGCGGGCCATGCGGAAGACGCGGGCCGGATCGAACCGGACATGGGCGCCGAAAATCTCCGGGTCCGGATGGAAGCGCACCTTCGTGCCGCGCCGGTTGTGCACGTCGCCGAGTTCTTCCAGGCCGCCGACCGGCTTGCCGCGCGAAAAACGCTGGCGATAGAGCTTCTTGTTGCGGGCGACCTCGACCTCGAGATGATCGGAAAGGGCATTGACGACCGAGACGCCGACGCCGTGCAGGCCACCGGAGGTCTCATACGCCTTGCCGTCGAACTTGCCGCCGGCATGGAGCACCGTCAGGATGACCTCCAGCGTCGACTTGCCGGGCATCTGGGGATGGTTTTCCACCGGGATGCCGCGGCCGTTGTCCGTCACCGTCAGGAAGCCGTCGGCATCGAGATTGACGTCGATGAAATTGGCGTGGCCGGCGACCGCCTCGTCCATCGAATTGTCGATGACCTCGGCGAAGAGGTGGTGCAATGCCTTCTCGTCCGTGCCGCCGATATACATGCCCGGGCGCATGCGCACGGGCTCCAGGCCTTCCAGCACGCGGATCGCCGAGGCGTCATAGCCGCCCGTGCCATCGGCCGGGGGGGCAGGGCGCGGCTTCGCGACGGGTTCGGGCGCCGGACGCTCGACGGGCGTTGCGGGCTGCGAGGGCATGTTGGCGAAGAGGTCGTTGCTGTCGTCTTGCATGATCTGTTCAGAGTTTGTTCCGTAAGCCGGTCTTCCCCGCCGATCCGGGCGGATCGGGGTGCGGCGCAATGGGATCGTCGGGCGAATCACCGGCGATACTGCCAGATTCCGCGGGATTTCGCGATTCCCGGCCGCGCCGGCCGTTGACGGAGGATTGCGTCGCGGGCAGGGCAATGGCAAGTATCGCTCCCGCAAGGGAGCCCCACTTCATGCCTCAGTCCACAGTTCATTGCCTTTTCCGGCTGGTTTTGGTCGCGCTCTTCCTCGCTCTTGCGGCGCGGCAGGCCTCCGCGCTCACGCTGAAGCCATGGAAGGACGATCTTTTCGCCTATGGCACGGTGGTCGAGACGAGCGACGACGGGGCGCTGCGCGTCATCGACTATCAGGAAATGCGCGACATCAACGGGCGCGACCAGGTCCCCGAGCGTCGGGTGAAATCGGCCTATGTGTCGACGGCGGTGAAGAAAGCGCAGGTCAATGCGACGCTCGATACGCCGGCGGGGCCGATCGACGTTGCGATGACCGGCAAGGGCGAGGGGGCCGCCTTCACCGTCATCTTCATCCACGGGCGCGGCGGCGACCGGCGGCTGGGCAACAACGACTGGAGCTTCGGCGGCAATTTCAACCGTCTGAAGAACCTCGCAGTGCAGAATGGCGGCGTCTACTACGCGCCGAGCGTGACATCCTTCGACGACAAGGGCGCGGCTCGCGTTTCCGGCCTCATCCTTCGGGCCAAGGCGCTATCGCCGGACAGGCCGGTCATTCTTGCCTGCGCCTCGATGGGCAGCTTCATCTGCGCCCGTGTGGTGCGCGATCCGGCGGCGGTGAAGAGCCTTTCCGGCATGGTGCTGATGGGCGGGGCGGCCGATGGCGATTACGTGAAGACACCGGCCTTCAAGGCGAAGCTGCCGGTCTATTTCACCCATGGCGACAGCGACAGCGTCTATGCGGCCAATGACCAGATCGCCGTGTTCCGCAGATTGCGCAAGGCGGGAATCGCCACCCGCTTCGTGCTGTTCCAGACGGGCGGGCATGGCACGCCGGTGCGCATGACCGACTGGCGCGAGACGCTGAACTGGCTGTTTGCGCAATAGGCGCCGATTTGCTACGCCGCAAGCCGGATGGATTTCAAGGACAGGGAGGCCCCATGACACCGGACGTAACCCCGCTCGTTGCCGGAAACTGGAAGATGAACGGCACGCGCGCATCGCTCGATCAGATCAAGGCGATGGCCGAAGGCGTCAAGGGACCGCTTTCCGACAAGGTCGAGACGTTGATCTGCCCGCCGGCGACGCTGCTCTATGTGGCGACGGCGCTGTGCGACGACAGTCCGCTGATGATCGGCGCGCAGGATTGCCACGAAAAGGCCTCCGGTGCCCATACAGGCGACATTTCCGCGGAAATGATCGCCGACTGTTTCGGCACCCATGTCATCGTCGGCCATTCCGAGCGGCGCACGGACCACAAGGAAAGCGACGCGCTGGTGCGCGCCAAGGCGGAAATCGCCTATGAAAACGATCTGGTCGCCATCATCTGCATCGGCGAGACGGGCGACGAGCGCAAGGCGGGCAAGACGCTCGACGTGCTGAAGAGCCAGCTTGCCGCCTCCGTGCCGGACGGGGCGACGGCGGAAAATACCGTCATCGCCTATGAACCGGTATGGGCGATCGGCACCGGCTTGACGCCGACGGCGGCCGATGTCGAGGCGGCGCATGCCTTCATGCGGGCGGAACTGACGAGACGCTTCGGCGGGCAGGGCGCGGCGATGCGCATCCTCTACGGCGGCTCGGTCAAGCCGGGCAATGCGAAGGAACTGATGGGTGTCGCCAATGTCGACGGCGCGCTGATCGGCGGCGCCAGCTTGAAATCCGACGACTTCCTTGCCATCTACCGGGCATATGAAGATCTGACCGCCTGAGCGTTTCACCTGCCCTGCAAAACGGCAGGCGGAATGGCCGCGAGGGCTTGGAATGGTGCGCGGCTTGGTATATTGAGCCGCAAACCTGAAATTTGGGCCGTATGGCCGGGGTACTGAAAACATGCAGACCATCTTGCTCGTCATCTATCTCATGGTCGTCGTGGCGCTGATCGGCGTCGTGCTGATCCAGCGCTCGGAAGGCGGCGGCCTCGGCATCGGTGGCGGCTCGGGCTTCATGTCCGCGCGCGGTACGGCCAATGCCCTGACGCGCACGACGGCGATCCTCGCTACGCTCTTCTTCGTCCTGGCGCTCGGCATGGGCATCCTCGCCCGCTACGAATCGCAGCCGACCGACATTCTCGACCGTATCCCCGGCACGACCGGCACGGGCGGCGTCCTCGACGCGCTCGGCGGCGGCGAGAGCCAGCAGAACAACCAGGGCACGACGGACGGCACCACCAACCAGGCGCCCGGCACGACCGGCACGGAAGGCGTTCCGACCGAAGGCGGCGCGGCCACGGGCGGCGCTGCCCCAACGGGCGGCGCGACGGGCGCGGGCGAAAGCACCGGCGTTCCGAGCGGCCAGTAAGTCGCAAACTCAAAAACGAACCGGCCGGTTGGCAAAACCAACCGGCCTTCTTCTGTGTAAAACGCCGATTGCGACTTCCGAAATCACGCCCAAGGTGATTTTTCGGTGGCGCAATCGATTTTGAAAAGGTATCCGGTGACTCCCATGGCGCGATATGTATTCATCACTGGCGGCGTGGTTTCTTCCCTCGGAAAAGGCATCGCGGCCGCTGCTCTCGGAGCTCTCCTGCAGGCCCGCGGCTACCGCGTCCGCCTTCGCAAGCTCGATCCCTATCTCAATGTCGACCCGGGCACGATGAGCCCGACGCAGCACGGCGAGGTGTTCGTCACCGACGACGGTGCGGAAACCGACCTCGACCTCGGCCATTACGAGCGCTTCACCGGCCGCTCGGCCACCAAGACCGACAACATCACCACCGGCCGCATCTACAAGAACATCATCGACAAGGAACGGCGCGGCGACTATCTCGGCGCGACCGTGCAGGTCATCCCGCACGTCACCAACGAGATCAAGAACTTCGTCACCGAAGGCAATGACGACTACGACTTCGTGCTGTGCGAGATCGGCGGCACGGTGGGCGACATCGAGGCCATGCCCTTCATGGAGGCGATCCGCCAGCTCGGCAACGACCTGCCGCGCGGCACTGCCGTCTATGTGCACCTGACGCTGATGCCCTATATCCCGGCGGCGGGCGAATTGAAGACCAAGCCGACGCAGCACTCCGTCAAGGAG
>Ga0182742_1001048_pt1 | contig 37882 bp, 31 predicted proteins | sample eDN5th37CBELigMG_FD_128880 | JGI IMG/M metagenome (GOLD analysis project Ga0182742, IMG submission 128880) | Enriched Miracle-Growth compost microbial communities from Emeryville, California, USA - eDNA 5th pass 37_C BE-Lig MG (version 2)... ... | reverse complement strand
GTTAACGCTGTGAATGTATTCTCTGCAGTTAATCAGGATGAACTAAATGAAACAATGAAAATTTATCGTGAAGTTGTACAGCCGACTGATTTCGTTAATCTTGGAACAGGTATTGTCGATTTTGAGAATACATATCAAAAGATTCATAATTTGGGAACAATTCGATATGCGATTGTTGAAAATGAAGGTGCAGTTGGTAATAAGTTTGAAAGTATAGCAAGTGATTTAAAGGTAATGGAGAAGTATGTTCAAGAGCTTACAAAAGCTGATTAATAAGGAGTGATTTACATGTCAAACGATACATTAAAAATCGGTATTATTGGTTGTGGCGGGATAGCCAATCAGAAGCATATGCCTGCATTAGCAAAACTAGGACACCTAGGTGAAATGACAGCTTTCTGTGATGTAGTCGAAGAAAGAGCGATGAAAGCGGCAAAAGAATTTGGAACTGCTGATGCGAAGGTTTACAACGATTATAAAGAGTTGTTAAAGGATGAATCGATTGATGTCATTCATGTACTAACACCAAATCTGCAGCACTCCTTTATCACTGTGGCTGCTCTTGAAGCTGGAAAGCATGTAATGTGTGAAAAGCCGATGGCGATTAACTCCAAGGAAGCTTTAGAGATGGTTGAAGCAGCTAAACGAACAGGGAAAAAGCTGACGATTGGGTACCAAAACCGTTTCCGCGATGATTCACAAGTTCTTCATAAAGCTTCACGGGCAGGTGAGTTCGGGGAAATTTACTTTGCAAAAGCGCATGCGATTCGCAGGAGAGCTGTTCCAACTTGGGGAGTCTTTTTGGATGTGGAACAACAGGGCGGAGGGCCATTAATCGATATTGGGACACATGCTTTAGATTTGACACTTTGGTGCATGGACAACTATCAACCACAATCTGTTACGGGATCGGTCTTTCATAAATTAGCTGATAAACATGAGGGAAATGCATTTGGTCCATGGAATCCTGATACATTTGGTGTGGAGGATTCAGCATTTGGTTTTATTAAAATGCAAGATGGATCAACGATTATACTTGAATGTTCCTGGGCTTTAAATACAACAGATGTAAGAGAAGCGATGACCTCCCTATGCGGTACAGAGGGTGGCGCTGAAATGAAAGGAAACCCTTCAACAGGTGGAGGAGAGCTTGTCTTTAATGGTACCAAGTATGGGAAGTTAGTCGAAACAAAACCTGCAACAGGTGGTGGCATCGCGTATTTTGATTCAAGCGCAGAAGACCCAGGTGTGATAGAAGCAAGACAGTGGCTAGAGTGTATTATTAACGATACAGAGCCTTTAGTAAAACCAGAACAGGCATTAGTTGTTACGCAAATTCTTGAAGCCATCTATACATCTGCAAGAACTGGGAAAACAGTGGAATTTAATCAAGATACAGTACAAGTACCATCATAATAAATAAAATACCCAAGGGAATTTGAGATCTTTTATAGGTCTCTTTTTTTATATTTTTAAAGTGTAATATATTTTTGAACGATTTATTGTGCTTGAAATCTCATGTCTAAGTGTAAGTAATAAACAATCAGAACGTTGCACTAATTTAAAAAGGGAAAGCCCAGAATGAATAGGCTCTCCAGTTTTATGTTTATATTATTCTTGTAACTTTGTGATAAACTTCAAAGCGTTATCCTTATTTTTAGAATCTACTCGAATAGCGGCAATCCTTTTACTTTCGTTTACCTCTAACCCATCAAATAGAGATGTATCATTGATCACGACCCCATAAATTTGTTCTGTTTCATCTGCTGGGGATTTTCCATACACAAGTTGATCTTCTACTACCTGATCTTTAATAGAAGGTTCAAGTGGCTGGAATATTTCCAATTGCATAAGCTGTTCGAAGTTTTCCTCGCCGACAATATACACATCTGATTGGTCTGACATGAGGGTGATCACACTCTTTTGTTGGTTTCCTGCATCCATCGTGTCGTTTATTTCTGTTGGTGCATAATTAGAGTTTGTTATGACTCTCTCCCATGAAGGAAAAAGAGAGAGAACATTTTCTGAGACAGGGTTTACATCACTTCCAAGTAAAAAATAATCTCCGTAAAGCATAATGCCCAGGTCCTCAGGCGGAAGGCTGGCTAACTCTTTTTTCTCTTGATGATTGCTGACAAGCGTTTGGATAATGGATCCAAGTAAAATCAGTAAAATGATAGATCCGGCAATGTGTAATTTATGATAATAAAGAAAGTGCTGCAGCTTATTCTTAAAAGACTTGTTTTCTTCCTTAGGATTGGAACCGTATACATTAACGTGTTTAATAGTATTGTAGGCATCAGTTATTTGGGTCATATCGAAAGGTTTTTCAGTATTCGGTACGCTATGATATGATCGGTCTCTTTTAATCCAGGTCATATATTGCTTCTCAACCTCATCCATTGTCGAGTCTTCTGGAATTTCCAATAGTTTATAAGCTTCTTTTATATCCAAAACATACACCCCTCTTTTCATGCTCTCTACTATGTTGAAGGAAAATGGTAGAAATGGTCGTTACTATAAAGATATCTTAAATTGAAGGTTTTTGCACTACTTACATGAAAAAAGTAGGGAGGAATATTAATAGGGAATCGTTTCATACAATTCTTTTTCAACATTACCTTAACAGTGGTTTATCATAGTAACCAACCTATAAACGATCTACGACCTTTGTCTGAGAAATAAATGGAAAAAATCATCCTTTTACATGAATGGAAATCTTCTCTTTTCATGTATAGTTAAAGATAAGGAGGGATCATATCATGATTAATGTTGCCATTATATCCGGTAATCAACATATTCAAAAAAGTCTGAGCTTGCTGGTAAAAACAGATCCTGAACTTAACATAATAAAAACTCAAGAAATCGTTCTTGATAAGAAAGTAGTTTTGCTTGTTGATACAGAAATAGATGATTTGGAGGATTGCCTAAGAAGATTTTCTAAGCATATTCCAATCATTTTATATAGTCATTCAAAAGATTTTTTAGATATGAGCTATTTGCTCAATAAATACAAGGTGAACTTCTTTAATGTTTATACAAAGCCTGAATGTATTCTTAACATTATTAAAGAACCATTTTGTTGATGGTTGCTATAACAACTTTACTTACTTGAAATAGAGCTTCAATCTCTTACTATAAGAATGAAAGTTTTTCTTTTGCTTCCAATCTTTTTACAAAAGGTGTAGGATGGATAGAAGAAATGGAATGATGAGAGGTGTAATAAGCTTTATGCTACATAATCCAACAGGAAAAGAGCGGTTGGCATTAGCTTTTCTATTAAGTTCATTAGGAATATTAGGCCCGCTTAATATCGATATGTATTTGCCTAGTTTTCCGGATATTGCAAATGATCTGGGAGCTCGTGCTTCGCTTGTACAACTTAGTTTAACAACTTGTTTAATTGGTCTTGCCGTCGGTCAAGTAATCGTTGGTCCAATTAGTGATGCAACAGGGAGACGGAAGCCTTTAGTTATTTCCCTTTCGTTATTTGCTCTAGCATCACTTTTTTGCGCATTGGCACCAAATATTATTGTGTTGGTAATTGCTCGTTTCTTGCAGGGCCTTACAGCTTCTGCAGGTGTTGTTCTTTCACGTGCTGTTGTAAGAGATGTATTTAGTGGAAAAGAGTTAACAAAATTTTTTGCTTTATTAATGGTGATTAATGCAACGGCCCCAATGATGGCACCAATCGCAGGTGGTGCTATTTTGTTATTACCGTTTGCAAGCTGGCATACGATTTTCTATTTTTTAAGTTTACTTGGTATGATCATCGTGACAATCATTTCTTTAAGATTACCAGAAACATTACCAGCAGAGAAACGAATCCCCAGTACTGTGGGGCATTCAATACGTACGATGAAGGATTTAATTAGAGATCGTTCATTTATTGGATACGCCTTAACAGTGGGTTTAATTCATGGTGGCAGCTTTGCTTATGTGTCAGGTACACCTTTTGTGTATCAGGGGATATATGGTGTATCTCCACAGGCATTTAGTATCTTATTTGGGATAAACGGGTTAGCCATTATTTCCGGCAGCTTCATGATTGGACGATTAAGCGGGATTTTTGATGAAAGACGGTTGCTTCGTGTCGCAGTCATCACCGCTGTTAGTGCAACAACTATACTGTTGATCATGACAATCATTAAAGGACCTCTTGCAACTCTTGTAATCCCGATTTTCATTTATATGACGTCAATGGGCATGATTTTGACAAGCTCCTTTACACTTGCAATGGAAAAGCAGGGACACCGAGCAGGGAGTGCCAGTGCCTTGTTAGGCTTGCTGCCACTTTTACTGGGATCATTAGTATCACCTCTGGTAGGAATAAATGAAACAACCGCAGTACCGATGGGAACGACTTTATTTCTTACCTCATTGATTGGAGCAATTGCGTTTTTTACATTAACAAAACATAGAGACAAAGCATTAGATTTACAAGCAGAATCGGGGACATAATGTCTCCGATTTTTTTGTCAAAGCAAGACTCTCCTATACTCCTACCGATCCTGCCTGCTGTCATACAGCATCCTATATTCCGTAGGAGTCATTCCTTCCTGTTCTAAAAACCGCTTATTAAAATAGCTAATGCTTGGATACCCCGCTTTTAGGGCAATTTCTTTTATCGTCATTTCTTTTTTGTCCATCAGCCATTGTTTGCTTAATTGCAGGCGGCAAAGTGTGATAAATTGCATGGGTGTCATTTGGGTTGCACGTTTAAATAATCTGCAAAAATAATAGGTACTGACACCTGTTTGCTCCGCCCAGTAATCAAGTTCAAAGGGTTCGCATGCTTTTCTTTGCATACTAGGTAGTAAAGTTTGAATCCGATCATCTAATTCTGGTCGACGGTCGGACGATTTTGGCGATGCATTTGTAATGAATTCCATTAAAAATGTGTACGTAAGAGTGGAGAGCTGTAATAGATGCAAAAAGCTGTTCTGTTCAGCTTCACGTAATAACTGTTCATGCGCTTTTTCAAGAGGTGCTAGTTGTTTGATTGTCCATATTGAATGCTGATCAAATCCTTGTTCAGACAAAAAGGTATTTAAGATACTGCCATAAAAATGGGCCCATCGAATATTCCACGGATCCTCCTTGCTACTATAATATTTTTGCTCCTGCATAGGAAAATATAAAAATGCATCACCACGCTTAAGTGTAAATTGTTTTCCATCAATCTCCACAAACCCGGTTCCTGATAAAATAAAATGAATACTGAAGTTATTTAATGTACCTACTTTTCGATCTACCTCATGATCAGGTTCCTCCCAGTACCAGCCAATTGATTCTGGCAGAATCATAAATTCATGGTTTTGTAAGGTTGGAAGCAGATATTGTCTTGACATTGTATCACTCTTTCATCGCAATATTGTTTTATATTAAGGGCAAAAAGTTTCTATTTTTATTTTATGTGTAGTTTCATATAATGACAATATAGTATTAAGCTTTCATGAAGGAGTGAAGAACGTGGAAAAAATACGTTGGGGAATTATTGGTAGTGCAAATATTGCGAAGGGTTCGGTTATCCCGGGGATCAAAGCATCAGAGACTGGTGAGGTTGCAGCCATTGCGAGTAGAGGGATAGAAAAGGCAGAGGAAACAGCTAAACAACTACATATACCGAAAGCGTATGGAAGCTATGAAGAGTTATTGGCAGATCCGGAAATTGAAGCCGTTTACATACCTCTTCCTAATCACTTACATAAAGAATGGACAATACGTGCAGCAGAAGCAGGCAAGCATGTGTTATGTGAAAAACCAGTGGCGATAAATGCAAACGAAGCAGAAGAAATGGCAGAAGCGTGTCAAAAAGCCGGTGTCGTATTTGCTGAAGCATTTATGTATCGTTATCATCCTCGTTATGATCTGATCCGTGATATCATCCAATCAGGTGAAATCGGTGAAGTACGCGGTATCCACGCTACATTTACATTTAATAATGCGAAGGATTCTGAAAATGTCCGTTACAAAAAAGAATGGGGAGGAGGATCCTTATACGATGTCGGTGTTTACCCAATTAGTGCGGCAAGAATGATATTAAATCAAGAGCCACAGGCTGCAACAGTTCACGGTCTCTTCTCTGAGCAGCATGATGACGTTGATATGATGGCTTCCGGACTTCTTGAATTTGAAAATGGTGTTGCATTAACATTTGATTGCGGCATGTGGGCAGCCTTTCGAAATGAACTGGAAATTGTTGGAACAGAGGGCCGTATTGAAGTTCCATCTGCGTTTGTTACAAAGCAAAATGAGCAGGATCATTTTGTTGTTCATACGAATGCTGGAAAAAGAGAGGTAGAGGTTCCATACCTTAATCAATACGCTTTACAGGCAGATGCTTTAGGAAGAAGCATTCGAAATGGTGAGGAGTTACCATATCCGGCAACAGATGCTATTTTAAATATGAAAGTTCTTGATGCTTGTTTAACATCAGCAAAAGAGCGTCGTCGCGTTGAATTATAAAATCTAGGAGGGTTTACGGTGAAAACAATTACGATTCCAGGCTTAGAAAAGCAAGTTACTAACTTAATTCAAGGTTCCGATTATTTTAAACCTAGTGTTTATGAGAAAGTGTGTAATGTTCTAGACCGTTATGTAGCGATCGGTGGAAATACGATTGATACAGCTCATATCTATTGTGGCGGAGAGAGTGAAGTAGCGATTGGTATGTGGTTGAAGGAACGAAACAATCGAGAGGATATGGTGATTCTTACAAAAGGCGCTCATCACGATCAGACAGGTCCTCGCGTTAATGCTGAAGCAATCTCCAAGGATTTATTTGAAAGCTTAGATCGATTACAAACAGATTATGTTGACTTGTATGCTCTACATCGTGATGATCCAACTGTGCCAGTAAGTGAAATAATAGAAATATTAAATGAGCACATTAAAGCCGGCCGAATTAAGGCTATTGGAGGTTCAAACTGGTCTGTACAGAGATTGCAGGAAGCTAATGAATACGCTGCTAATAATGGACTTGTTGGTTTTACCTTTAGCAGTCCAAACCTAAGTTTGGCAAAAGCTAATGAGCCTTTCTGGGCAGGGTGTGTGTCAGCTGACTCGTCTGACCTTGCATGGCATAAAGAGCACCAATTTCCACTTATGTCATGGTCATCTCAAGCAAGAGGCTTCTTTACAGGACGTTTCTCTCCAGAAGACAAAAGTGACAGTGACATTGTGCGCGTTTTCTATAGTGATGCCAATTGGGAACGCCTGCGTCGTGCAGAACAATTAGCTAATGATAAAGGTGTTACGACCATTCAAATCGCACTTGCATATGTTCTGAATCAACCGTTTCCTGCTTGCGCGTTGATTGGAGCGCAAAATGAACAGGAGTTACAATCCTGTTATGAAGGGTCATTAATTGAACTTACTGAAGAGGAACTAAATTGGTTAGAGAATGTATAAACAATAGTAGTATGTTGCTAGAAATATAAAATTTTATATTCCTTTGGCTTAAATCCCTTTGTATATAGGATTTAAGCCATTTTTTTGTTGAAAATAACTAGAGAAAAATAGCTTTTCAAAGAAACACGTTATTGTACATCTTCTTATTTATCTTTAAAATAAAATCAATATGTGAAACCGCTTATTTTACCTCTGGAGGAATAAACATGATATTGTCTAGTAAAATAAAACATTTCGTAAATAAATACATCCTTGAAAGCATGCAAAGAAAGCTAATGGCTACTCTGCTTCTTATTATGATGGTTCCTCTATTGATTTTTATGTTGATCTCCACCCATATTTCCAGAGGTGCTGTTGAAACTTCTGAAATCACCTCAAACCTATCCCGAATGGATCTATCAAAAAGCTATATTGAAGAGCAGCTTATCTGGTTTGATGATTTTTTGTTTTCGGCGCTAGTGGATGAAAAATTGGTACCTAGTATAACAACTGTTGATGATATTACAACAACAAAATCATTTAATTTACAATCATATTTACAGGATAAATTATTTGCTCTGTATAATGCGAATGAAAACATTCTGTCTGTTGCATTAACTTCATATGAGGATAAACGCTTATACAGGGTTGAACAAAGGGAGTTTTTTATAACAAATATGATTGGAACAGCTCTGCAACAAACTGGAAAGGATTCCATGTTTTCCGTAGATTCATCTACAGGTACTTTTACCTTTAGTCGGAATATTTATCGTTTTGAAGATCAAAAACTAGTAGGAAGAATAGATTTAAACGTTTCGTTTGATTTTATCGCACATATTGCAGAAAACCTTCGAAGTAATGAGGAAGAATCGATTATGTTGGTCGATTCAAATGGAAACCTGCTTTTTGCCCTAGATGAAAATAATGAAGCTGCCCCAAAAGATCTTTCTGCTAATTTTAAGCAACAGCATGAAACAAATTATTTTTCTCTTAATCAAGATTACTATTTTTTTCAGAAAATGATGAACGAACAAATTGCGTTAGTAAAGGTTGTTCCAGAAGAGGTGATGCTGATTGGTTCTAAACATATTAGACAAACAGGATTATTGATTCTCATCATTTCAATTTGTGTAACAGTTATTTTATCTATTATCATTTCGAATCAAGTTGCAAAGCCAATTGTGTTGCTTTCTAAGAAAATGGAGCTTGTGGAAGAAACTAATTTTAACGTTAAAATTGATTCAAAACGTACAGATGAAATAGGGATTCTTCAACGAAAATTTAAGGAGATGATTGATCGAATCAGGGATTTAATTGAAAAAGATTATAAACGTGAGATGGAAAATCGAGACGCTCAATTTCTTGCATTACAGTCACAAATAAATCCCCACTTTCTATATAATACTCTTCAAGTAATTTCAGGAATGGCTTTAAAAAAGGGTGCTAGAGAAATATATGAAATGATTCAAAGATTAGGTGGTATGTTCCGATATATAACGAATAAACGAGGAGATCTTGTTTTTGTATGGGAAGAAGTTCAACATTTACAAAACTATTTGTATATCCAAAAAGTTCGTTTTGGTGAAAATATAACAATCGACTTATTTGTTGATGAGCAAGTAAAGGACGCAATTATTCCTCTATTATCTCTACAGCCAATTATTGAAAATTCTTTTAAACATGGTTTTGAGTCTCAAATTGAAAAAGGGATTTTAAAGATTGAAATACAAAAAGTGTTTGATGAAATTGAAATAATGATTGAGGACAACGGCATGGGAATGTCGGAAGAAGTGCTACTACAAGTCAGAAATAAATTATCAACCGATAGTTATATATATAATCGCAGCATTGGATTGAAAAATGTTGATACTAGAATAAAGCTGTATTTCGGACATGAATATGGAGTTGAAATTTTGAGCCAAAAATCTAAATTTACAAAGGTATTGATAAGATTGCCATTTCAAGAAGGAAGTGAATTTAAAAAATGACGACATTATTAATAGTTGATGACGAAACTTGGACAAGGGAAACAGTCAAAGCTTTAATTGATATGACCTCATTGGGAATAACAAAATTAATCGAAGCAACAAATGGAGAAGAAGCTATTAAACAAATGGTCTCGGAGAACCCTGACTTTATTATGACTGATATGAGAATGCCTGGTATAGATGGTATTAGATTGTTAGAAGTCATTGAAAAAGAGTATGCTGACATCCCTACCATTGTTTTAAGCGGTTATCAGGATTTTGTTTATACAAGACAGGCGATTAAGTCAGGAGTAATTGAATATTTGCCTAAGCCGGTAGATGAAAAAGAATTGAACGAAGCGCTGAAAAAAGCTGTATTGGAAAAACAGAGAAAAGAGCAAACACGGTATCAATTTTTTACAGCAAAACAACCTGAGTTACTAGAAATGATTGAATCCTTCCGACAAACAGTATCATTTTCATTAAAAGAGTTAAATGCAAAACAATTATCAACTTGTTTTCAAGAGTTTCTTGGTAATATTCAGGGTGAATTAATACATGACCCATCGTTTATTATGTACCTTCATCAGGTGTTTCTTGTATTACTTGAAGAAACATTAAAAGCCCACAAAATAAAATTGGAAGAAATAGGGTTAAAGTGGAATGATATTGAGTATAGGGAAAATCAATTATTAGAGAATGAACTTATGACCCAATTGAAAATTGGTGAACTGCTTATTTGTAAAGTAGAAGAAATAAAAAAACAAAAGACCAAAATTAACTTAGAAGAAATTAAGCTATATGTGGACGGAAATTCTATATCACAAAACATATCACTTGAAGTGATTGCCAAGAGATTTTATGTAAGCAAGGAATATTTAACCACTGCTTTTAAAAAGAAATATGGATGCAATGTAACAGAATATATTATTGCTTCTCGTATGGAAAAGGCCAGAGAACTAGTCATGACGACTACATTACAGTACAAAACAATTGCAGAAATGGTCGGATATGAAGATGTTTCATATTTCTACCGAGTGTTCAAAAAATATTATGGATGTTCTCCCGGGAAAATTCGGAAAAGTTAAAATAGTCCAAATGTAAGCGTTAATATTTTCGATTTTTATCGTTTACAAAACAGATTATGATAGAAGCAGGAAAGGGGAGTTGAAAATGAAAAAAACGCTTACAACAATAATCGCAACAGTCTTATTTTTAGGAATTCTAGCTGGCTGTAATGCCGGTGAAAGCAGTTCTTCCGGTGAAGGAGGAAGCTCAGAAAAAGTAGAACTAAAAGTATTTATTGGACAGCCGAGATTTAAAGAACAATATGAAACTTATATCGATCAATTTATTGCGAAACAGAAAGAAGAAAAAGGGCGAGAGGTAACAGTTAAATTAGAGCTTCCAAGTGTAAATGAAGCACCTCAATTATTAAAAACTAGACTTGCTTCTGGAGATAGTCCAGACGTTTTCGGAATTCATGCAATTAATGATCTCCCAGTCTATGATAAAGCAGGTTATTTAGAAGATCTTTCAGGAGAACCTTTTGTTGAGAAATTATATGATACTGTTAAACCAATGGTATCTAGAGAAGATCGAGTATTGGCAGTACCTTTAGAGACACTACAATGGGGATTTATTTACAATAAGGATATCTTTGAGGAAAATGGTTTAGAAGTTCCAACAACGTTAACAGAAATGAAAGCGGTTATAAAAACCCTTGAGGATAAAGAAATCACACCATTTATTAGAGCTTACAAAGATTCATATATTCCGCAATTATTCCTACCTTTAACAGTAGGTGCACTTGAAAGTACAAGTAATGAAGGATTTTTAGATTCAATGAATGCTGGAGAAGGATCATTTGCAGAATTAAAGGGTATGTTTGACATTATGGACCTGGTACATGCACATGGAACAGATCGTCCATTTGAGGTAGGACAAGATCAAGGAGCAGCTGCATTTGCTAGCGGCCAAGCTGCAATGTGGGTTCAAGGACCTTGGATGGCTGAGTCAATGTTAGCAACGAATGAAAACTTTAACTTTGGTGTTGCTCCTTTACCAATTAATGATGACGAAAGTGCAACACTAATCAACTTAGGTGCTTCTACATCATTAGCGGTTTCTAAAGAAAGTAAAGTGAAGGATGTAGCAAAAGAATTCATTAACTATATCCTTGATGATCAAGATTCCAGTGCTTTCTATGAGAGCTTAGGATTTAATCCACTTTCAACAGTTCATACATTTGAAACATACCCATGGTTGGAAGATTCATCTAAGTATGTTGAGGAAGGGAAAGTATATCAAGATCCAACAATCCCATCTGCTGTAAAATCAGCTTCAGAAAAATTATTCCAGAGCTATTATGCTGATGATGCCTCACAAGAGGATGTCATCTCAGGACTTGATCGTGCTTGGGAAGAGTATAACAAGGTGAATAAAGAATAGTGCCTAAATAAGTGAAAGACAGTTTAATAAAACTGTCTTTCACTTTATAAAAATGATTGGTAGTAAGAGGGAAGTCTTCACGAAAATGTCCCCTAATCATTATCTTCCAACAGAATCCTAGAGTGAAAGGAATGAGTAATGTGGCAGTAACTGAGCTGAAAAGTCCGGTAACGGAAGTAACATCTACTAAGAAAAAAGCCAAAAAAGAAAATAGTCACTTACGATTAATCTTGTTTGTTTTACCTGCATTTATCTTTTATATCTTATTTCTTTTGATTCCTACAGTAGGTGCCGGTATTTATAGTTTCACAGATTGGAATGGATTAAATAAGGCTTATAATTTTGTGGGTTTTAGTAACTATATTGAAGCATTTAGAGATGATTCTGCATTCAGACATTCCTTTTGGTTCACATTAAAGTATACGGTTTTTGTGTTTGTCATTCAAAATGTTGTCGCATTAGGATTAGCGTTATTAATCGAAACAAGAATGAAATCAAAAGGGTTTTTTAGAACAATCTTCTTTATGCCAAACATGATCAGTCTAATTATCAGTTCATTAATGTTTTCGTTCATCTTTACGAATGTATTCCCGGAATTATCAAAGAAAGCTATTTTTTCTATTTTAGACCAATCATGGATTGGTGATCCAAATGTTTCATTTTACTCTATCTTAATCGTTTCCTTATGGCAAGGAATTGGCTATATGATGGTCATTTACATGGCAGCACTTCAGGGAGTACCTAAACAATTGAAAGAAGCCTCAATGATTGATGGTGCAAATGTATTCCAACGTCTCAGACATGTTGTGATACCAATGATTATGCATGCGATTACAATTTGTTGTTTCTTAACACTAAATGGAGCATTTAAAGTATTTGATGTTGTATATGCACTAACACAAGGCGGACCAGGTACATCTACACAGGTAATGGCGCTAAATATCTATGAGGAAGCATTCTCGAATAATTTCCGATTTGGATATGCCAATGCAAAAGCAATGATTCTATTTCTAGTAATCTTGCTCATTACACTAATTCAAGTGAGTATCTTAAAGCGCAAGGAGGTTGAAGCATGAGGAAAAATCTTACTTCATCCATTATGGTCAATTTAATCTTAACGGTCTTTGCGATTATCTCATTTTTCCCCATTTACATGGCGTTCATAAATTCTTTTAAAACGCAGGGAGAGATCTTTAATTCAGTCTTATCATTCCCAACATCATTTTCGTTAGAAAATTATATTGGGGTATTTACAGAGTTGGATCTATTAGGTAGTTCTTTTAACACACTTATTGTTACAGTTATTGGTTTAGCTGGAATTGTAATTTGTGGTTCACTTGCCGGTTATAAGTTAGCCAGAACATCTGGAAAATTAAGTGCGCTTATTTTCACTCTTTTTATTGCATCAATGCTGGTTCCGTTCCATTCCATTATGATTACACTAAGTCAAATGGCGAAAGGTTTAGGATTACAAGGATCCTTATCAGGTCTTGGATTAATTTATATAGGCCTTGGGGTGAATATGGCGGTCTTCCTTTATCATGGGTTTGTGAAATCGATACCAAGAGAGTTGGAAGAGGCGGCTAAAATAGATGGTTGTAATGATATTCAAATCTTTGTTCGGATCATTTTCCCATTGTTAAAACCAATTACAGCTACCATCTTAGTATTAAATGTTTTATGGCTGTGGAATGACTTCTTATTACCACTAATCATGTTAACAGATGTAAACAACTATACACTTATGCTTTCGATCAATATGTTATTTGGTCAATATGTGGCAGATTGGCCAAAAATTTTAGCAGCATTAGTTTTAACTGCTTTACCGGTCGTCGTGTTCTATGCATTTTTCCAAAAATATATCCTCGAGGGTATTGCTGATGGAGCTATTAAGTAAAGTGGGAAGGATGTTACGTAAGAGATGAATAAATTATTATACGGAGTTGCTTATTACGATGAATACATGCCGTATGAACGGCTAGAAACCGATATTCAAATGATGAAAGAAGCAGGAATAAATGTTGTCAGAATTGCAGAATCAACATGGAGTACACATGAGCCCCAGAATGGTGTGTTTGATTTTACCTCTGTTAACCGGGTGTTGGATGCAATGCATAAAGCAGGTATTCATGTTATCGTTGGAACCCCGACTTATGCGGTTCCAACTTGGATGGTGAAAGAACATCCGGATGTATTGGCTGTTACGAAAAATGGACAAGGTAAATATGGTGCAAGACAAATCATGGATATTACAAATCCAACTTATTTGTTTTACGCTGAACGTATTATTCGAAAGCTAATGGGAAATGTAAAAGATCATCCGGCGATCATAGGGTACCAGATTGATAATGAAACGAAGCACTATGATACAAGCGGGCCGAATGTACAGCAGAGATTTATAAAATATTTAAAAGATAAGTTTGAAACAACAGATGCTCTGAATAAAGAATTTGGTTTAGCTTATTGGAGTAATGATGTACATGCTTGGGAGGATATGCCATCATCAGTTGGAACAATAAATGGCAGTTTTGGTGCCGAATTTTCAAAGTTTCAACGAGAACTGGTCGATGAATTTCTTGCATGGCAAGTTGACATCGTAAAGGAATATCGAAAAGAGGGTCAGTTTATTACACAGAATTTTGACTTTGAATGGAGAGGCTATTCATTTGGAGTACAGCCAAATGTAAACCATTTCACTGCATCCGATCCATTCGATATCACAGGTGTTGATATTTACCACCCGACTCAAGAGGATCTAACAGGAATTGAAATATCCTTCGGAGGAGATGTTGCAAGATCAACAAAGCAGCAGAACTATTATGTTCTTGAAACAGAAGCACAAGCCTTCTCCCATTGGACACCTTTTCCTGGGCAATTAAGGTTACAAGCATTTAGTCATGTAGCATCTGGTGCAAATATGGTCGCATATTGGCATTGGCATTCTATTCATAATTCCTTTGAGACATATTGGAAGGGACTTTTAAGTCACGATCTTCAACCAAATCCTGTATACAATGAAGCCAAAACAATTGGAGCAGATTTTAGCCGTCTCTCTTCAAAAATTATGAACTTAAAGAAGAAGAATAAAACAGCCATTCTTGTAAGCAATGAATCGCTGACAGGTTTAAATTGGTTTAAGTTTAAATACGATAGTGAGTTGAACTATAACGATATTGTCCGGCTTATCTATGACGAATTATATAAATTAAATGTGGAAGTAGATATCCTTCACCCGGGATCTGAAAATTTTGATGATTATTCCCTAATTGTGGTTCCGTGCTTGTATGTTGCACCAGACGAACTATTAGTTAGATTAAATCAGTACGTTGAAAATGGTGGACACGCAATTTATACGTTTAAATCGGGGTTTACAAATGATCACATTAAGGTGAGAACAACCAGCCAACCTGGGATCATTGAAAAAGCATGTGGTGTAAACTATCAAATGTTTGTTGAACCGAAGAATATGAAGCTGGCAGGGAACCCTTATGAAGTAGAAGAGGATAAAAATCGTGTCCATACATGGATGGAGCTATTAACTCCAACAACAGCGGAAACTCTAGCAACATATGATCACCCTGCGTGGGGAGAATATGCAGCTGTTACAGGAAATGAGTATGGAAAAGGCTATGCAACATATATTGGATGTATTGTTTCAAGTGAGATAATGTCGGGAATTCTTACCCAGGCATTAAAACGTGCAGCAATATGGGGAGTGGAGCAAGATGTGAAATTCCCTCTTGTTATTAAAAGTGGTATCAATGATGAAGGTAAAACGATTAAATATGTTTTTAACTACTCTTTTGAGCAACAAGAAATAGAGTCTCCATTTTCAGAAAGTACGGATTTATTATCAGACTCAACATATCAAACAGGTGAAACTCTTACAATTAAACCATGGGATTTTAAAATATTAGAAATGAAATAGGGAGGACATGATGAGCTTTACTTGGATATCCACAACAAGGAGTGAGTACTGGCAGGAAAATGATGCAAGTACTATATTATATGAAGATAAGAAACCAAACCTAGTAATTACTGCTGAAAAGAAACGAGTCATTGATGGCTTTGGCGGCTGTTTTAATGAACTAGGTTATGAAGCTCTTACTCTTTTATCAGAGGAAGATCGCAACAGTGTGCTTGATTCTTTATTTTTACCGGAAGGTGAATGTCAATTCAGTATTTGCCGTCTACCAATTGGTGCAAGTGACTATGCACTTGAATGGTACAGTCATAATGAAACACCGGGTGACTATGAAATGAAGTATTTCTCGATTGAGCGCGATAAAAAATATTTAATTCCTTATATAAAAGAAGCATTAAAACGAAACCCAAACATAAAACTATTTGCTTCACCATGGAGTCCTCCAACTTGGATGAAGTTTCCGAAAGCGTATAACTATGGCACGCTTCGCTGGGAGCCTGAAGTGTTAAAGGCATATGCACTATATTTCGTAAGGTTTGTCCAGGCCTATGAAAAAGAAGGGATTACAATTCACCAAATTCATGTTCAAAATGAAGTGGTAGCCGATCAAAAATTTCCTTCCTGCAAATGGACAGGTGAGCAATTACAAGAATTCATCGGTTCTTATTTAGGGCCGACTTTTGAAGAACACGGAATAAAAGCGGAAATTTGGCTTGGAACGATCAATGCACCAGAACCTTGGGAAGAGCTCATGCATGGGACAACAACAGATTATGATGTGTATGCGCAAACCGTTCTTAGTGATCCCAATGCCTACCAATATGTTAAAGGTGTAGGATATCAATGGGCAGGTAAATACGCAATTCAACGAACAGTTCAAAGCTATCCAGAGCTAAAATATATGCAAACAGAAAACGAGTGTGGAAATGGTAAAAACACATGGGAATACGCACTGTATGTTCATAATTTATACCGTCATTATTTTGTAAATGGTGCGAATGCTTATATTTATTGGAATATGGTCCTGCAATCAAACGGGAGAAGTACATGGGGATGGGAACAGAACTCAATGATGACAGTTGACCCGGATTCAAAGAGCGTAATCAATAATCCTGAATATTATGTAATGAAGCATTTCTCGCATTATGTAAAGCCGGGTGCAGTCAGACTTGAAACGTCAGGACCTTGGACAGGAAACACAACAGCATTTCAAAATCCGGATGGAAGCAAGGTTGTTGTCATATTGAATTCGTTTAAAACAGATCGAGAATTAGTGCTGGAGCTAAACGGTGAAAACCAATGCATTACATTAGAGGCTGAATCATTTAATACGATAGTCCTATAACTGAAAATTAACTAAAAAGCTTCATTCCGGACAGGATTGAAGTTTTTTGTTTTCTAAAAAAGAAAGAGAAAAGATGCGACAAATGAAATACGAAATAATTGCACCAATCCACCTTATGTTAAAATAGCATAAAGAATTGCTCTTTTCTTTATTAATAGGGAGTTTCCATAAATTCCCTGTTCATAAGGTTGGGACAATATTTTTTTTGAGCAATTTTCTATTCGTTCTATTGTTGGTAGTAAAAGAATTTTAGTCAGTAAAATTATGTTGTTGCAATGAGGCGACATTGTTAAATAAGACAAGAGAGTCGAGTACTAAGATAATTTCTTAAGGTGAGGTAATGACTTGGAAACAAAATATAATATTGTAAAGCAAGCAATAAAATCGAAAATATTAGATGGTTCATTTCAACCACATCAAAAAATAAGTTCTGAAAGTGAATTGATGAAACAATTTGGAGTTAGTCGTCATACTGTTCGTCTTGCTTTAGGTGATTTAGTAAATGATGGGCTGTTATATAGAGAGCAAGGGGCAGGAACGTTTTGTGCAGACAGGACTAAGACTGAAAGATCTTCTGCAACTAAAACAAAAAATATTGGGATTATCACTACTTATATATCCGATTATATATTTCCTTCAATTATAAGAGGGGCAGAATCGTATCTAAGTAAACAGGGGTATAATGTAACATTATTTAGTACTAATAATGATCATGGAAATGAAAAGCGAATTCTAGAAAATATCTTAACTCAACCTCTTGATGGAGTCATTATAGAGCCAACTAAAAGTGCTATTGCAAATCCCAATATAAACTATTATCTAAATTTAGAAAGGAAGAAAATACCCTACATAATGTTGAATGCTTTTTACGATGAACTAGAGCCTCTAAGCCTTACGATAGATGATGAAAAAGGCGGCTATCTGCAAACTGAACATCTTATTAAATTAGGACACAGGAATATAGTAGGTTTTTTTAAAAATGATGATATTCAAGGGATAAAAAGGATGAAAGGGTACATTAAGGCTCATAGAAATCATGGGGTTTTAATAAATCCAAATTATATTATAAATTATAAAACAATTGAGAAAACTTCGAAGCCAATTGAAGCTTTAAGTCAGCTCTTATCAATAGATAATATGGATAGGCCAACTGGAATTGTTTGTTACAATGATGAGTTAGCAGTTCTCTTATTGGATGTTATTCGAGGAAAAAACTTAACTGTACCAAATGATCTATCCATTGTAGGTTTTGATGACTCGTTTATGGCTAAAGTTTCAGAAGTAAAATTAACCACAATTCAACATCCAAAAAGTAAAATGGGAGAAAGGGCAGCAAGTATTATATTAAACATGGTACATGAAGCAAATTATCATTTAAAAGGAGCTAGTGAGACGAAAGAGTCTATTGTGTTTGAGCCAAAATTAATTTTAAGGAATTCGACAAAAGCTCTTTAGGTAGAAAAAAGAGACTCAAACATGCACCTAAATCAATTTACATGAAAAAACATGCAGTGTAAACCTACTATTTTCGCTGTATGTTTTTTTATGTAAACCGCGAAAAATATCATAAATGGTCGATAAAAATTTAGAAAAAGGAATTGAAAAGTTGTAACAACCTATATATAATAAAAACCATCAAACTTATACGTACAAATATAAAATCTACACTCTAATAAACTTAGAGAGTTTTTCTTGAAGTTTATCGGACTGTTGATAATATTAAATTGATATAATAATAGAATTTATATATACTTATACGTATATGATAATGTATGTGTTAAAAAGTTATAATGATAAGTGAAGGCTTGGTTATTGGTATTTAATCGTTTTTATAATAAGAAGTCAATCATATCTTATAAAAGAACAAAATGTATGCGTATACATATCAGAAAATTCAATTTTTTAGAAGGAATCGGAAGGAGTGATGAAAATGTAGAATTAAGCCAGATATTGCTGATCAGGTTTATCTGTGTAACTTTGCTTATTTCAAATGAGTAATACTTGAAACGTACAAAAACTGATATGTAATCAATTGTACACGTAACAGTGTGATTGCTAAGGAGGATTGTTTTATGTTTCCAACGGCAAAGAGAACAAACCAAGAGCTTGCAACTGTCAAAAGTCCAAATCGTCTTGCGAAAATACTAAACTCACAAAAAGTTGTACCTTATATTTTTATCTCACCTTTTGTCCTTTCACTATTAATATTCACCATTTATCCAACTATAAAGGCTATTATTATGAGTTTTCAAAGCGTACTACCGGGGCAGGTAACATATATAGGCCTAGAAAATTACTCGAGAGTCTTTAATCCAGTATTTTTTAAAGCGCTAAGTAATACAACCATTTATGTTATCCTAACTGTTACGATTCTAACGATAATTCCAATTATTTTAGCTGTATTATTAGACTCAAAACTTGTAAAGTTTAAGACTTTTTTTAGGGCTTCGTTATTTGTTCCTGCCTTAACCTCTACTATTGTTGCAGGTATGGTATTCAGGTTAATGTTTGGAGAAACTGATAACGCTGCTGCCAATCAGATCCTTAATTGGATAGGATTTGAATCAGTTGAGTGGCAATATAATGCTTGGTCAGGTATGTTCCTAATGGTCTTACTGTGTTCATGGCGTTGGATGGGAGTAAACATCCTATATTTCCTCGCAGGTCTGCAAAATGTTCCAAAAGAATTATATGAATCTGCTGAGATAGATGGTGCAAATATGCTGGAAAAATTCAGATATGTTACACTTCCTTTCTTAAAACCCGTTACCATTTTTGTTGTCACGATTTCAATCATTGCCGGATTTAGAATGTTTGAAGAGAGCTATGTATTTTGGCCAGCTGGATCACCGGGAGATATTGGTTTAAGTGTTGCAGGATATATTTATCAACAGGGAATCTCTCAGAATAATTTAGGTTTTGGTGCGGCTATCGGTGTTATTTTAATGATCATTATCTTTGCTGTTAGTATTGTTCAATTGTTACTAACGGGTGCATTTAAAAGGGGTGATGAATAAATGAATCTTAAGAAGAAAGTATTACTGAAATTGATTATTAATCTTTGTTTATTGGTTATATCTTTAGTTGCTTTATTTCCGCTTATTAGTCTACTACTAGCTTCATTCAGACCTTCAACTCAGTTAATGCGAAATGGAATTAGTCTTACTTTCGATTTAAGTGAACTGAATTTAAATAACTATACTTATATTTTCTCTCAAGCAGGACAATATTGGACTTGGTATGGTAATAGCTTAACCATAACAGTCATTACAATTGTTCTATCATTATTTTTTTCATCATTAGTCGGTTATGCTTTAGCAGTATATGATTTTAAAGGGAAAAATCTATTTTTCACCTGTGTATTGTTTATTTTAATGATTCCGTTTGAAATTTTGATGCTTCCACTTTTTCAACTAATGATAGATACTGCTTTAGTGGATACTTATATGGCTGTTATCCTTCCATCGGTTGTTGCTCCAATAGCTGTATTTTTCTTTAGACAATATGCTCTTGGCTTACCAAAAGAATTAATGGACGCTGCGAGAATGGATGGATCTACGGAATATGGAATCTTTTTTAAAATTATGTTGCCGCTTATGACACCTTCTTTAGCAGCGATGGCAATCTTACAAGGATTAGGTGCATGGAATAATTTCTTGTGGCCATTAATTGTCTTACGATCAAATACCTTATTTACATTACCATTAGGGCTTTCGACATTATTAACGCCGTATGGAAATAACTATGATGTCTTAATAGCTGGATCTGTTATGACAATTGTACCGATTATCATATTGTTTATTTTCTTCCAACGCTACTTTGTGGCCGGACTTACTGTGGGTGGAGTGAAAGGGTAATCTTGGAGATGATAAGAAGAGGTGATTTGTAGTTGAATCCAAAACAATTTGTCTCAATAATAGATTTGATCCTTCATTGGGTAACTAGTTTAGCGTTAATCAATGTGCTGTGGTTCTTATTTACACTACGTGGGTTGATAATAGGAGGGGTATTTCCTGCTACTACCGCTGTGTTAGGTGTATCGAGGAAAATGATTTTGAAAGGGACAGACGTTAATATATGGAATACGTTTAAACGAGTGTATCGAGAGGAGTATCTTCAGTCAAATATTCTTGGTTGGTTTTTATCCGGCATTGGAGGCTTGCTTTATATAAATTATCAAATCATAGCAAACTCTGCAGGTGAAATTGCTATTATCACTCTATTTGCTTTTTATCTAGTTATATTCTTTTATAGCATTATTGTGCTATGGTCTTTTCCATTGTTAGCACACTACAAATCAACTTGGATTCAACATCTGAAGAATGCATTCATTATTGGTTTTACAAAAGTTCATTATACAATTGCGATTGGATTAATGGCATTTACAGTTATGTATTTCTCTTTTGAATATCCTGGATTAGTTCCGTTTTTCTCGATAAGTATGATTGCAATGGGGGGGATGTGGTTTTCATTGCAGATTTTTACAAAGATAGACCAAGATGCTACATAATTAGTGGGTGATGAAAGCTGTCATGGAGGATTGTAAGCGTATATTTTTATAGCTTGAATAACAGTCAATAATATTTTTTGGGAGGTGATTCTCAAAAAAATAGAGGAAAACCCGTGATATGCATATTTAAACTTAAATTAAGGGGGATGCTGGATGAAGAAGAAATCACTACTATCATTTCTTTGTGGGGTAATGGCACTGTTATTGGTTGCATGTAGTGGCGGTCAATCAAGCTCAGGCGGAGCGGAAGAAACGAAGGTTATTGGTGATGATGTAGAAAATGCAACAGAACTTACATTTTGGTCATTTAACGAGTTGCATTTGGCTTTTTTTGAGGATGCTGTACCTCGTTGGAATGAGGCAAACCCAGATAAGCCTATTAAATTAAAAGCAGAAGTGTATCCGTTTGATAATATGCATACAAATCTATTAATGGCGTTACAATCTGGTAAGGGCGCACCTGATATAGCTGATATTGAAATTGGTAAGTTTCCAAACTTTTTAAAAGGTGAACCACAGATATTACCAATGAATGATTATATAGAGCCGGAATTTGATAATTTTGTAACATCACGTTTTGAGATTTATTCAAAAGATGGAAATTATTACGGTTTACCAACACATGTTGGTGCATCTGTTATGTATTACAATAAAGAAATTATGGATGCAGCAGGAGTAGATATCGATTCTATCAAAACATGGGAGGACTTTAGGGAAGCTGGTAAACAAGTTGTTGCTAAAACTGATGCAATTATGACATCTGTTTCAACAGAGGATTATATTCCTTATTGGTCCATGATATCCCAACGTGATTCTGATTTCTTTAACAAGGATGGAGAACTTACGATTTATAATAAAGAAAATGTGGATACCCTTCAATACTTACATGACATCGTATACGAAGATAAGATTGCTGAAGTAATGCCTGGAGCAGCTCCTCATGCAGAAGAATTTTATCAATTTATGAATGATGGTGGTCAAGCTGCTATTGGTATGCCAATGTGGTACATGGGAAGATTTCTTGATTACATGCCTGATCTAAAAGGTAAGATAGTCGTTCGTCCAATGCCAGCTTGGGAAGAAGGGGGTAAACGCTCAGCGGGTATGGGTGGTACAGGTACTGTTGTAACAAATCAATCAGAAAATCCTGAATTAGCTCAAGAATTCTTAGCGTTTGCAAAACTTTCTAAAGAAGCAAATATTAAACTTTGGACTGTTCTGGGATTTGATCCTCCGCGCCATGATGTCTGGGAAAGTGAAGAAGTCTTAGCAGATAACAAATATTATGAATACTTTGGTCATGATTTATTTGAGACACTAAATGACATCAAGGATGAAATCAATGCTGTTAATATTACAGAATATACACCAGATGTTGGAACTGAAATAAATACAAATGTATTTAATAATGTATTAAGGCAACAATCAGAGACAGCTGACGAGGCATTAAAAAAGGCACAAGAGACGGTTGAAAGTAAAATGAAGTAGGAAATAAAAGGATTGAGGGGCTGCCCTCAATCCTTTTATTATGACTCTGGCGTATTAAGAGGTATAACTTCTATAATGAAGTCTTGAGTTTCTTGGTTTTTGTCAATGTAAAAGACTTCTGATATGTATTTTTTCAATTAATTTTATATACTAATATCATCATTTACATTGAAGAACAAATTGTTATTCCAGGAGGAATCCACTTGCTTATTTCAGAACGACATAAACTCATATTAGATTTATTAAAAGAAAAGGAAAATGTCAAACTTCAAGAACTTGTTGATTTAACATCAACTTCTGAATCAACGCTAAGACGTGATCTTGATCAGTTAGAAAAGCAAAACTATTTAAAACGTGTACATGGCGGTGCGTCCTTACTGCAACGAAAACGATCTGAACTAAGTGTCTCAGAGAAGACAACGAAAAATCTGGCTGAAAAAGAAAGTATAGCAAAGTATGCAGCACAATTAGTCCTGGACGGAGAATGCATCTATCTTGATGCTGGTACAACAACCTTCCAAATGATCCAATTTTTAACACAGAAGGATTTAGTGGTTGTCACAAACGGGACTGACCATCTAAATGCATTACTTGAAAAAGATATAACGACCTATTTAATTGGCGGGTTTGTAAAAAAAGTAACCAAGGCGACTATTGGTCGTGCTGCATATGAAAGCATTAAAAACTACCGCTTTGATAAGTGCTTTATTGGAACAAATGCTATTCATTATGAACTTGGATTAACCACTCCAGATCCTGATGAAGCCCAAATTAAAGAAAGAGCTATTTCATTAGCGAGAGAGAGTTATATTTTAGCTGATCACACAAAGTTTGGTGAAGTATCATTTTCAAAGTTTGCAGAGTTGGATCAGGTAAAAGTTATAACAAATGAAAATGATACAATTGAATTAGACCGTTATCAAAGAATAACTGAAATGTTGAAGGTATAAGTGAAGAACTGCGTAAAGAATGCTTCCTTTTATGAGGGAAGCATTTTTTATTAGGTACTTTCATGAATGAGAGGACATTCCACTTATGAAATTCGTACTAAAAGTTCTTTATAACTTGGATGAAAGACAATTGACCTATAAAATCCATAATAAAAGTTCTTCATAAACTTGATGAAGGACAAATGACGTTTGGAACCCTCATCAAAAGTTCTTTATTCCCCTTATGAAGGACTTCTAGCCCGAAAAGCCACTCACAGTGTGTCTTTCAGCACTTTCCTAGTACTGTTCTACTATTGTTTCTTCGTATACACAATGAACAAAGATCAATATAATGCACCTTTTTAGTCAATACAGTTGATCGAACCTTTGGTGAAAACGCTTTATAATCAAAAGCAAGCGATTACAAAAGTACTAGGTGGTGTTGATAAACATGAGTGCCAAAATAAATACTAATACCCTGGCGACAAAAGAAACACATGTGAAAGAAGAAATAAAAACAAACAAAAGCCCAAAGTTGAAAAAGGCTCTAGGGTACGCAGCGTTTGTGGGTCCGGCGATTTTATTTTTTGTTCTTATTCAAATTATTCCATTTTTTATGGGGGTCTATTATTCGTTCACGTCATGGAACGGAGTTAGTTCAGCAGTTGAATGGGTTGGATTAGAAAACTATATAAAAATCTTCACAGATGATCAAAAGTTCTTTAATTCATTTATCTTTACAACAAAATTTATGTTTGCTGCCGTTTTAATAAGTAACATTATAGGTTTTAGCTTTGCTTTATTACTGAATGCAGCATTAAAAACAAAGAATATATTACGAACTGTATTTTTCATTCCAAATGTAATTGGTGGTTTATTACTAGGATTTATATGGCAGTTTATCTTTGTTAAAGGGTTTGCGTCAATTGGAAACATGACTGACATCGGATTCTTTAAGTTACCTTGGCTTGGTGATGAAGCTACAGCTTTCTGGGGAATTGTAATTGTGTTTGCATGGCAAATTAGCGGCTATATGATGGTCATTTATATTGCAGCACTACAAGGGGTGGATACTTCCTTATTAGAAGCAGCAAAAATGGATGGTGCAACAAATTGGTCATTATTAACGAAGATCATTATCCCATTAATCTTACCTGCTTTTACGATTTGTTTCTTCCTGACAATTTCGATGGCATTTAAAATCTTTGATTTGAATCTTTCTTTAACAGGTGGGGGACCATTTAATTCAACAGAATCAGTTGCTATTAATATATATCAGGAAGCCTTCATGAATAATAGATATGGACTTGGGACAGCAAAATCGATTCTATTCTTTATTGTAGTAGCCGTGTTTACAACACTTCAAGTAACATTCACGAAGAAAAAGGAGGTTGAAGCATAATGAATAAAGGCTATACAAAGCGAACATTTTTACTAGAGATCATTGCCATTATGCTTGCCTTAATCTTTTTAGTACCATTTTACTTTGTATTAATTAATTCTGTAAAAGGATTTTCGGAAATATTAATTGATGCAGCTGCACTACCGAAAGAAATTCTATTTAGTAACTATACAAAGGTTTGGGATATTCTAAGCTTCCAGGATGCATTTTTAAACTCTCTCATTATTACTGTATTTAGTATTGCCGGCATTGTTGTCATTAGTTCGATGGCGGCTTGGAAAATGGTGAGAACACCTGGAAAGCTAAGTAAAATATTGTTTATCTTCTTTGTGTCAGCAATGGTGATCCCCTTTCAGACAGTTATGATACCACTAATGAAATTAGGTGGAACACTTGGAATTATGAATAGTATACCTGGTATTGTCATTATGTATTTTGGGTTTGGGGTTTCTCTATCACTGTTCTTATACCATGGTTTTGTTAAAACAATTCCTATGGAAATCGAGGAGTCTGCTAGAGTAGATGGATGTACACAATTTGGTGTGTTTTGGAGAATTGTTTTCCCATTATTAAAGCCGATAACTGTAACCGTTATCATCTTAAACACATTATGGATTTGGAATGATTATCTGCTGCCATTACTTGTGTTGCAGGATGCTGAATTAAGAACAATCCCGTTAGCGACAAGTTCTTTCTTTGCTCAATATACAAAACAATGGGATATGGGATTAGCGGCTTTAGTTTTAGGTATAGCTCCAGTTATCGTGTTCTTCTTATTCCTGCAGAAGCACATTATAAAAGGAATTGCTGCAGGATCTATTAAGTAGTATATAATCTTATGGCTAGATGCCTAGCCAGGCAGATTCATATAAAATAAAAAAAGATAAGATTGGGGAGGTCATTTTATGATGAAAAAGCTTTTGCTATTAGGTATGTCTTTCTTATTAGTATTAGGTATTTTAGCGGGGTGTAATTCAAGTAACAAGGAAAGCTCATCTGAAGGAAACAATGATTCAGGATCTGGTGATGGTGAAGTAGTTACATTGAACTTATTCCAATTTAAAGTTGAGATTGCTGATCAGCTTCAGGAAATGATTAAAGAATTCGAAGCAGAGCACCCAAATATTAAAGTGAAACTTGAAACTGTTGGTGGTGGTGCTGACTACGGTGCTGCCCTAAAAGCAAAATTTGCATCAGGTGAAGAGCCGGATATCTTCAATAACGGTGGATTTAAAGAATTAGAACTTTGGAAAGAGCATTTAGCCGATCTTTCTAACGAGCCATGGGCAGAGCATGTACTTCCTATCGGTAAAGTTCCAACGACAGACGCAGACGGAAAGCTTTACGGTATGCCAGTAAACCTTGAAGGATATGGATTCATTTATAACAAGGATTTATTTGAAAAAGCAGGTATTACAGAACCTCCAAAAACTCTTTCTGAATTACAAGATGCTGTAAAGAAACTTGATGCAGCTGGAATCAAAGCATTTTCTGCCGGTTATGGCGAGTGGTGGGTAATTGGTCAACACTTAATGAATATTCCATTTGCACAACAAGATGATCCTGAAAGCTTTATTGCGGGCTTAAACGATGGTTCTGCAAAATTTGCTGGTAACGAGAAATTCAAACAATTCAAGGATATTGTTGATTTAGAAGTGAAAAATGCAGTAGGTAACCCAATTACAACTGATTACAATACTCAAGTAACTTTATTTGCATCAGGTGAAGCAGCAATGCTGCAACAAGGTAACTGGACTGAAAATATGATTACTGAAATCAATCCTGAAATCAATATGGGCTTCTTACCAATCCCATTAAATGATGAAGAGAATGCTGATAGATTACCAGTAGGAGTACCTAATAACTGGGTATTAAACAAAAACTCTGAGCACTTGGAAGAAGCGAAAACATTCTTAAACTGGATGGTTTCTTCTGAAACTGGTAAACGTTATATCACGGAAGAATTCGCGTTTATTCCAGCATTCGATAATATCGAAGCTTCTGGTTTAGGTGACTTAGGTCAATCGATTCTGGAGTACTCAAAAGCAGAAAAAACAATTTCTTGGAATTGGTTCAGATGGCCGGATGGAGCAAACAAAGAATTTGCTGCTACAATTCAAGAATATTCAGCAGGTAAGATTACGTTCGATGAAGCATTAGAAAAATTCCAAGCAACATGGGATAATATGAAATAAAAAGGTTCGACAAAAGCATGTCTATCATAGGCATGCTTTTTCACCTATAATAGTTGGTACATCCTTTAAGATTGGAGGTTCCCCAGTGAAAAAAACAAGCATACGCAATAAGCTGATCGTACTGTTATTATTAATTACCATTGTTCCATTTGGAACTTCAATTGTTATCACTTACTTTTATACGAAAGAGTCATTAAAGGATGAATTCGTAGCGGAAAACGTCAATCTCCTTTACCAAGGAAAGTTAAACATTGAGGGGTATATCGGGGAACTGAAAAATCTAACGTTATCATTTTATAATAATATTGATTTTATGAGATATATGAAGAATAATCCTGATTTTGATAAGGATTATCTCGCAAAGGAAAGCTTTAAAAATGTGATATTAACGATCCTTTATGCTGAGGAAAACATCAATCGAGTGAATATTGCATTGATGGATGATCACCATACTATTTCTGTATCCAAAAAGTCGGCTGTCGTCTTTTCACGATTAAATCAAGATCTGAATCAAGGTATGTATGATAAAGCATTAAACAATCCTTATCGTATTTATATTGAGCCGATGGAGGTTTTACAGGAAGAGAATATAAGCGATAATTCTAAAAGGAGAAATGACATGTTTACTTTGCATCGTGCGTTAATCGATGTGCCGTCAGATGATCTATTAGGATATATTTCGCTGGAAATAAACTCAGAGCATCTCCTTGGAATCGCCGAAAAGCTATATGTGAAAGATAAAGAGGAATTTTATCTATTAAGTCCTGAAGGAGAGTTGATTTTTCGTTCCAACAATGATGTGGATGAGAACCAACAATGGATTACGAGCCTTATAAAGAGTAGCAAAACAAATGGAATGATGGAATGGAAAAAGGATTCCTTTCACGGTTTAATGATTTATGAAACCCTTGATGAATCATCCGGCGGTTGGATCATGGTAAAAAGAATTCCTTATACATCCGTTTTTGAAAGTGCATTAAGTGTAGCTAAAATCAATATCCTATTTGGTGTGATCGGGTTAATCCTTGTCATTATGGCAACTTTATTTGTTTCATTTAAAATCACCTCGCCCATACGGATACTATTACAAAATATAAAACAGGTTGAAAACGGGAATATGAACGTTCAGTTTGATTCTCTAGGTAATGATGAAATCGGTACACTTGGTGAGCGTTTTAAAGAGATGATTGCAAAGATAAACCATCTTATTAATCGAGAATATAAACTGGAGATTGAAAATAAAACAAATCAATTAAAGGCATTGCAATCTCAGTTAAATCCGCATTTTTTATACAATGCTCTGCAGTCCATCGGTACTTTGGCATTAAAAAACAATGTACCACAAGTCTATACTTTGGTTACTCACCTGTCGAAGATCATGAGGTATGGGATGAATATTGATGAAGATCTAGTTCCTTTAACAAAGGAAATTGATTACACAAAGGCCTTTTTATTACTTCAAAAAGAAAGATTTGGCGACCAATTTGAGTATTCATTAACTTTTGATAAAGAAGATTCTTTTATTACAGTTCCGAAGATGATTCTTCAGCCAATCATTGAAAACTATTTTAAGCATGGTTTTGATCGAAGTAATGATAAAATCGGTCATTTAAAGATTATTGTAAGAAGAGATCAAGGTCAATTGGTGATGACAGTTCAAGATAATGGAAACGGAATAACAGAAACAAGGCTTAACGAGATATATCAAACACTAAACGAAGATCAACAAAGTAAGCTGGGGGGTGCAAATATAGGTTTGAGAAATGTTTACTTACGTTTGAAGCTCTATTTTGGTGAAAAAGCATCATTATTAATAGAGAATGATGAAGACGGAGGTACTTTTGTTACGATAAAGCTTCCGGTAGAAACGGGAGGTTCAGGAAATGAAAGCAATCATAATTGACGATGAAACACATGTGAGAGAAGGGCTGCTTTTATTAGCAGAATGGAAGAGATTTGGTATTCAAAAAGTATTCGAGGCAAAGGATGGAGAAGAGGCGCAAAACCTGATTATTCAGAATCAGCCGGAGATCATCTTCACAGATATGAATATGCCCAAATTTGATGGAATTGAACTTTTAAAATGGCTAAGTAAAAATGAAATAAAAAGTAAAATCATTGTGATCAGCGGTTATGATGATTTTCATTATATGAGAAACGCCATTACGTATGGAAGCTATGATTACCTATTAAAACCAATAGACCCCGGATTGCTTAATGAAACTTTAGAAAGAGCGGTATCAGATTGGAAAAAGGAAGCCCTTCAAAGGGAGTCGACAAACGAAACGAATAGAGTCATTAATGAGGTAAAACCTCTTTATTGGGATTATCTTTTTTCTAATGTTATATCGAATCAAGTTATATCGGATGAAACCGTTCAAAAAATCAAGAAGGAATTTGGGGTTCACGTTAATGAAATTGAGTGTACAATCTCTCTAGTATTTATTAGTCCTAAGATGATCGAAAAGTTTAATAATGATAAAGATTTAGCCTTTTTTACCTTATTAAATATAAGTAATGAAATTGTTCGCTCGAAACAAAGTGGTTTTTGCTTTCGGAATATAAACAAAGAATATGAGATTGTCGTTCTTTTGTGGAATAGTAAAAATGAAAAAGAGATCCTAAAAAAAATACAAACGGAAATTTATAAGTTTAGTGGCATGAATGTCCTGTTTTTTGTTGGAAAGTCATCGTCTTTAATTAAGGAGGCCTACCATACTGCACGAAAAACTTTACTGAAGCATAATATGATGGAATGTGCTAAGAGAAATAATATCGTAAGGTACGAAAACATTACTACAGTCCCTAACCTGCATTTATTTGATTTCGCCGAAGATATTAAATGGGCTATTCAAAGCAGTAGTATAGAGCAAATGGATGAGATTATGCAAAAAATCTTTTATGCCCTTGAATCTAAGCATGTCCTCTCGTACGAGCAAGTAAGTATTTGGGAAGAGCAGTTTGAGATTTTGAGAAAAAATTGGTTAAAAGAATATAATACGAATGAAGACTTGGATTTTTATAAGGGGATAAATTATTGGGATGATAAAGGAATTTTCTCATTTAATAAATTCAAAGAAGAAAAACGGAAGGAATTTTATGAATTAATTCATCTATTAAATGATGTGAGATATAAAAGAGAAACGAACAGTATTCAAGAGATTGAAGCTTTCTTACGAAAGAACTATGAGAAGGATATTACATTACAGGAAATTGCGGAACGATTTTTTTTAAGTCGTGAATATATTTCCCGAAAGTTCAAGCAAGAATATCATGAAACATTAACAAACTATTTAACGAAAATTAGAATTGAAAAAGCAAAAGAGCTTTTAGAAAATCCGCATCTTAAAGTATATGAAATTTCATATAAGGTTGGATATCCCAATGAAAAATATTTCAGTAAAGTGTTTAAAAAACTAGTTGGATTAACTCCTAATGAATATCGGGTACACGTAATGTCAAAATAGATGGATGTGAGGGTACCCATGTTTTTTAGTTACAAGTTCATACAATACTTGCTTATTTAATGCTACTATATGTTTATTAATCGCTCGGAGGACATATATGCGTATATTTAGAATATTAAACAACAATGCAGTGGTTGTAATTGATGGGCCACAAGAGAAAATTGTAATGGGACCTGGAATTGCGTTTCAGAAGCAAAGAAATGATATTGTGCCAAAAGGTAAAATAGAAAAAATCTTTGTTTTACGTGATGCTTCATCAGAAAAGTTCCAACAATTACTATCTACATTACCAGAGTCACATATTGAATTAGCAGAAAGTATCATAAGTTATGCTGAAGGTCATTTATTGGCTCCTTTAAGTGATCATATCCATGTGGCCTTAACAGACCATCTATCTTTTGCTTTGGAGAGGATTGAACAAGGAATTCCTATTAAAAACAAGCTAGTGAACGAAATAAAAATGCTCTACAAAAAAGAATATGAAATAGGAATGTGGGCAAAGAAGGAGATTAAGAAAAAGCTAGGGATCGACATACCAGAAGATGAAGTAGCTCACATAGCTCTTCATATTCACACAGCGAAAATGGATGCTCCTTCTATGAGTGAATCTTTAAAACATGCCTCCATTTTAAGTGAATTTGTCCAACAAGTTGAAACATGTATTGGTGAAAAGATAGAAGAATCTTCAATCAATTATCAAAGGTTAATCACACATCTTCGCTTTGCCTTAAATCGTATCCAACAGGGAGAGCAGTTTGAACCTATTGATCAAGATATGCTGGGGCTTATACAAGACAAGTATAAAAAGGCTTATGAATATTCACAGAAAATATTAGATTATTTATGTGAAGAATATGAGATTTCTTTTCCATCATCTGAAATCGCCTATATTGCGATCCATATTCAAAGGCTAATAAAATAGTAAGTGTCGAAATTTGAATTTTATTGTTGACGTTTCCATATGTCTGGTATAAAATTTACTCAATCAAACAATTTCATATGTAGGATTGTGACTGATAATGCAGGCAAGACCTAGAATATATAAGATGACATGGGTAGATCATTTCTCTCTTTGCTACCTATCTTACCTTATATATTTTGGGTCTTTTTGTTGTTTATCGGAAAAATCCTATATGCTATATAAGGAGGAAATGAACATGAATCATCGTGAAGTTGCAGAAGAGCTTGTTACAAAGCTCGGAGGTAAAAACAATGTCATTAGTGCAGCTCATTGTGCAACTCGTCTTCGTCTTGTAATTGAAGATGAAAGTCAAATAGACAAAAATGCTATAGAAGATTTAGATGGCGTAAAAGGGGCTTTCTCAAGCTCAGGACAGTTTCAAATCATTTTTGGTACGGGAACAGTGAATAAGGTATATCAACATTTCGCTCCAATAGTTGGTGTTTCAATGGAAGAAAACACTTCAAATAAAAGTGAATCACATGGAGATGCTGCAAAACGTAAGATGAATCCGTTTGCCCGATTTGCTCGAACACTGTCAAATATTTTTGTGCCGATTATTCCTGCCATTGTGGCAGCAGGTATGTTAATGGGGCTTTTAGGATTAGTGAAAACATATAACTGGGTCGACCCTGAAAGCGGATTATTCGTCATGCTTGATATGTTTTCATCTGCAGCCTTTATTATTTTACCTATATTAATCGGATTTAGTGCAGCTAAGGAATTTGGTGCAAATGGTTTTCTTGGTGCCGTAATAGGGGGAATTATGATACACCCTAACTTATTAAATCCATGGGGTTTATCTAATGCAGAGCCTACTACACTTGATTTCTTTGGCTTTGGAGTTGAAATGTTAGGGTATCAAGGGACAGTCATTCCCGTTCTTTTAACAGTTTATATTATGGCGCAGATTGAAAAAGGCTTACGAAAAGTCATTCCAAATGTTATTGACTTACTTGTAACACCATTTTTAACAGTGATTTTTACAGGGTTCTTTGCATTGCTAGTAATCGGTCCATTAGGAAGAGTGCTAGGCAACGGAATTACAACGGTATTAGATGTTGTGTATAATTCAGCAGGACCTATTGCAGGGCTTTTGTTTGGAGGCTTATATTCAACTATTGTATTAACAGGTGTTCATCATAGCTTCCATGCGATAGAGGCTGAATTATTAAATGTTGGCGGAAACTACTTACTTCCGATCTGGGCGATGGCAAACGTGGCTCAAGGTGGGGCTACTCTTGCTGTTTTCTTTAAAACAAAAAATAGCAAAACGAAGGAGATTGCTCTTCCGGCGGCCGTTTCTACGTTTCTTGGAATTACGGAGCCGGCTATTTTCGGAGTAAACTTAAAATATCGCCGTCCATTTATTGGAGCAGCAATCGGTGGAGCTTTGGGTGGGGCATATGTTGTTTTCACTCAAGTCATGGCCAATGGAATTGGATTAACAGGAATTCCCCAGTTTGCAATCGTTCAAGATCCTATTAACTATGGAATTGGATTTGTGATTGCAGTGGCGGGTGCCTTCATTTCTACTTTATTATTAGGGTGGAAAGAAGAGTCTAAATAAATAAAAATGGGTTGGCTTTGGTGTCAGAGTCAACCCTTTAGTTTTAAAAGTATAGGTAAGCAGGTGAAAGAATCGTGACAAAAGATGAACAATTACGACAAGAGGCGTTTGAAGAGATTGAAAAACATAGGAATCTTGTAGAACTGGATCCATATAGATTAACCTATCATTTAATGCCGCCAGTGGGGTTATTAAATGATCCAAATGGATTTATTCAAGTAAATGGAGTCTATCATCTCTATTATCAGTGGATGCCATTCAAGACAGATCATGGAGCAAAGTTTTGGGGGCATTATTCATCAGAAGATTTAGTGAACTGGAGGCATGAGAGCATTGCGTTAACACCTTCAGAGTGGTATGAAAAAAATGGTTGTTATTCAGGAAGTGCGATTGAGTACGAAGGAAAAATATATGTCTTTTACACAGGCAATGTTAAAGACGAACAAGGCAATCGTGAAACATACCAATGTTTAGCTATTTCAGAGGATGGTATATATTTTAATAAGAAGGGTCCACTTATTTATCTGCCGGAAGGCTTCACAGCTCATTTTCGTGATCCTAAGGTTTGGAAGCAAGAAGAAACCTATTTCTTGGTAATCGGAGCTCAGACTGTAGATTTAAAAGGTGCAGTTGTTCTATATCAGTCAAAAGATTTATTAAATTGGACGTATCGTGGGATTTTAGTTGGTGGTGGAAAAGGGGAACTTCATGAATTTGGCTATATGTTTGAATGTCCGGATTTATTTCATCTTGATGGAAAAGATATTCTGGTTTTTTCACCGCAAGGCTTAGAAGCACAAGGTATGAATTATCAAAATGTGTATCAGGCAGGCTATGTTATTGGAGATTTTGATCCGAAAACTGGTGAATATATGCATAAGGAGTTTGAGGAGCTTGATCGTGGCTTTGATTTTTATGCTCCACAAACAACGATAGATAATAAGGGGAGAAGACTACTATTTGGTTGGATGAGTGTACCTGACCAAAATGAACAAGATCACCCTACAATCGAATATAAATGGATTCACAATATGACATTGCCGCGAGAATTGAAATTGGTGAATGGTAAAGTATATCAAGTTCCTGTGGACGAGCTGGACCAACTAAGATGCAGTGAGGCTGTGTCACATTCCGTTAAGTTTACAAATGAATCGAGGGGACTAAATGGCATACACGGCAAATCTGTGGAATTGAACATTCGTGATATTGAGATAAACGAGGGTTGGATAGAGATTTCAATAAGTGATGGAGGAAGAGTAATCTACTCTGCGGATGATAAAGTGATTTCGTTTGAAAGAAAAAGCTATGTGGATGGTACGACAGAGAAACGCCAATGTCTACTTTATGATTTAAAAAACTTGCGTATATTTATTGATACGTCTTCTGTCGAAATATTCATTAATGATGGGCAAGAAACATTTACTTCTAGAATTTATCCATCTCCTAAGAACGACACGATCACATTTGGAGCATCAAAGGATGCTAGCTTTACTGTTTTAAAATGGGATCTAAATGTGAAAAATGCAAATATATAAACACTAAAAATCACTTTCTCAAAGTTTGAGAAAGTGATTTTTAGTTAAAATCTACTTTTCGATATAAAAGGAGAAAGAATTTTTCTGAAAGTACCTAATAGGGTATAATGTAAAATAAATAAAAAGATACTAAGGAGGACGAACAATGGAATACGATACTCAAATAAAAAACCGAGTTAAACGTATCGAAGGACAATTAAGAGGAATACTCCGAATGATGGAAGAAAAGCAGGATTGCAAAGATATTATTACCCAGTTGTCTGCTAGTAGAACAGCAATCGATCGAACAATTGGTGTGATTGTAAGTTCAAATTTAATTGAATGTGTTCGTATGGCGGAAGAAAAAGGCGAAAATACGGAAGATTTAGTTAAAGAAGCTGTTAATTTACTTGTGAAAAGTAGATAATGATCATATTTTACAACCGCATGAATTAAAATTCATGCGGTTTTTTGATGTTATTTTTGAAGCACTGCAAAATAATTACCTTCATTGTCTGAAAAGTTAAATACCCGACCATTTGGCATATCGACTATATCACCTACTGTAACATCCTTATTCTGAAGTACGTTGTACAATTCATCGAGATTGTCTGAGAAAAATAACAAGGAAGGTGTTCCAAGATTAAGCTCGGGTTCCATTTTTGCAATAAGCTCCTTATTATGAAGGATTATGCTAGTTTCAGACTCTTTTGTAGGAGATAGTTCAATCCACCTCATTGCTTCACCGTTATCCTCTTCTGCAACTACATGAAACCCTACTTTTTCCGTCCAAAAATTCACTGCTTCATCTTGGTTGTTAACATAAAGCATGATTTGGCCTACTTTGTTAATCATATTTTTCACTCCATTTCTAATGAAATAATGAGTATGTATTTTCTAGTGAGTTATCTAAATTATACGAGTATGTTCTAAATAAAGTAAATGCAAAAATCAGATTATTATTGATGAAAAGATTTAGTTGAAGTTAATATTTTTAAAATTTAGATAACTAATACAAAGGAAACAGTGAATTTTTCTACATCCTACAATGACAAATACATTGAAAACCTATATATTGTTAATAAATATAACATATAACGTTATAAAATATTCCATAAACTTTAGGAGGGATAGTATGGAAAGTGAAAAAAGCGGAATGAAGATTTTCTCCTTAGGACTGCAGCATGTTCTGGCTATGTATGCGGGAGCGATATTGGTTCCGCTCATTGTTGGAAGAGCGTTAAATTTAACGTCTGAGCAATTGGCTTATCTAGTTGCGATAGATCTTCTTACATGTGGAATCGCGACCCTTTTACAAGCGTGGAAAACAAATTACTTTGGAATTGGATTGCCTGTTGTGTTAGGGAGTTCGTTTGTGGCGGTCACTCCTATGATTGCGATTGGAAGTCAATATGGAGTCTCGGCCATTTATGGAGCGATTATCGTTGGAGGTCTATTTGTTCTGGTCTTTGCTTCATTCTTCGGAAAAATCATAAAGCTTTTTCCTCCGGTTGTAACTGGATCGGTTGTAACCATTATCGGTTTATCTTTAGTACCTACGGGGATACGTAATATGGCAGGAGGGGCTGGTAGTGATGATTTTGGAAGCGTGGAAAATTTACTTCTTTCATTTGGAGTGTTAGTCGCAATTATCGTGATGAATCGGTTTTTTAAAGGGTTTGCTCAGGCTTTATCAGTGTTAATTGGTATTATAGCGGGCACAATTGTTGCGACCATTATGGGGAAGGTTAATGTTTCTGATGTTTCTGAAGCTTCGTGGTTTCATTTACCCGAGTTATTTTATTTTGGAGTTCCAACCTTTGAAATTGGACCGATTCTGACGATGATTATTGTTTGCCTTGTCATCATGATTGAATCAACAGGTGTGTTTTTAGCTTTGAGTAAAATTTGTGATCAAAAGTTAGAGGAAAAAGATTTTGTTAGGGGATATCGGGCAGAAGGATTAGCGATTGTGTTGGGGGGCTTGTTTAATGCATTTCCTTATAATACATTTGCGCAAAATGTTGGTCTTGTTCAGCTTTCAAAAGTGAAAACGAAAAATGTCGTTGTGGCTGCAGGTTTTATATTAGTTGTTTTAGGACTTGTTCCAAAAATTGCAGCTTTTGCCACGATCATTCCGCCGGCAGTATTAGGTGGTGCGACAGTTGTTATGTTTGGAATGGTGATATCTTCAGGAATCAAAATGTTGGGATCTGTTGATTTTGGTGATCAACAAAATTTGTTGGTGATTGCTTGTTCGATATCATTGGGCTTAGGTGCAACCGTTGTTCCGGATCTTTTTGCGGGTTTGCCACAATCTTTTAAAATCATTGTCAGTGACGGAATTATCACAGGTAGCTTAACAGCAATTTTATTAAATTTATTTTTTATGATTCGTAAAAAATCAAAACCGGTTTCGGTAAAGGGAGATCAATCTGTTGCTTAAAAAATGAGAGAAGGTGAATGTGCTGATTTCGATAAGTGAATTGAATGGCATAAATCAAAGCAAGTTTATTGAAGTACTGAAAGATATATTTGAGCACTCGCCATGGGTTGCTGAAAAAGTATGGACATATCGTCCGTTTGCCTCGTTAACAGATCTTCATGAAAAAATGGTGTTTATCGTGAAGGATGCAACTTATCAAGAAAAATTAGCGTTAATTCAAGCGCATCCTAACTTGGGAGCCCGCCTTGAAATGAGTAATGCCTCCGTAAAAGAGCAGGCTGGAGTTGGTTTAGATCAATTAACATCAGAGGAGTTTGATC
>Ga0182742_1001047_pt1 | contig 37898 bp, 26 predicted proteins | sample eDN5th37CBELigMG_FD_128880 | JGI IMG/M metagenome (GOLD analysis project Ga0182742, IMG submission 128880) | Enriched Miracle-Growth compost microbial communities from Emeryville, California, USA - eDNA 5th pass 37_C BE-Lig MG (version 2)... ... | reverse complement strand
CTCGACGACCCGCATCCCCCGGCCGCCTCCTCCCATCGACGCCTTGATGATGACGGGGAAGCCCATCTCCTCGGCGACCTTGCGGGCCTCGGGGCCGGGCGTCAGGGGCTCGCTGCCCGAGAGGACCGGCGCGCCGACCTTTTGGGCGAGCTTCCGGGCGGCCACCTTGTCTCCCAGGCGGTCGAGGATCTCGGGCGTCGGGCCGACGAAGACGATGCCCGCCTGGGCGCAGGCCCGGGCGAACTCGGCGTTCTCCGACAAGAACCCGTAGCCCGGATGGATCGCGTCGACCTCCTTCTCAACCGCCAACGCGACGATCGCCTCGATGTTCAGATAGCTTCGAATCGGCTCGCCGGCGTGGCCGATCTCATACGCCTCGTCGGCCTTGAGCCGGTGCAGCGCGAAGCGGTCCTCGTGCGAGTACAGGGCGACGGTCCGAATCCCCAACTCATGGGCCGAGCGGAAGACGCGGATGGCGATCTCGCCCCGGTTGGCGACCATCAGTTTGCGGAACGACTTCATCAAGGACTTCCCGACGGGCTGGGGGCCGCTCGGCGAGGAACCGGCCCGGTGTCTTCTCAAATAATATCTTGGCGCGGCTCGCCGCGGCGGGGGGAGGAGGCCGTCGCCAAGCATCCTTCTCCCCCCGGGAGAAGGTGGCCGTGGGCCGGATGAGGGTCGTCGGGTTTTTACGGATCAACCCGGGCCCTCGCCTTTTGCCTCGCGCCGCTCCCTCCGAAATCCAACGACCCCCACCCGGCCCTTCGGGCCCGACCCCACAAGCGGGGTTCCCCCCGCCCCCGGGGGGAGAGGGGAATGGGAGCCGCCTTTTTCGAAGGCGCAACCGGCGATTCTCCCGGACCACACTATCAAAATTCCCCCGGATTTTCAGCGCGGACGGGATTCTCAAGAATCCCGATCGGCCCGATCGTCGCCCGAACCAGGTCTCCGGGCTTGAGGAAGGTCCCGGAGGCCGAGCCGACTCCCGAGGGCGTTCCGGTGGCGATCACGTCGCCGGGCTCCAGGGTGACGAACCGCGAGATGAACGCGATGACCGCGGCGACGGGGAAAATCATCTCGGCGGTGCTCGCCTCCTGCTTGACTTGGCCGTTGACCGTCAACTTGATCGGCAGGTCTTGGGGGTCGGCCACCTCGTCGGCCGAGAGCACGCAGGGGCCCATCGGGCAAAACGTGTCGTGCCACTTGCCGTGCTGCCAGTCGAAAAACTTGTCGCGCTCCCTGGGCTTCCGCCCCGGGTTCGGCCTGAAGCCCCGATCGCTGATGTCGTTGACCACCGTGTAGCCGGCCACGTGGTCGAGGGCCTCGGCCTCGGAAACATTGCGGCACCGTCGGCCGATCACGACGCCCAACTCGCATTCCCAATCAATTTGGTCGGGCGAGGCGCTTGGGATGATGATCGGGTCGCCCGGGTTGGTCAGCGTGGTGCTGGGGGGCTTCATGAAGACGTAGGGGAACGTCTCCTCCCGCTCGGCCGCGGTCCCCCCCCGCTCGGCGACGTGCTTGGCGTAATTGCCCGCGAGAAACAGGAGCTTGGGGGGATTGGGCAAGGGAACCAGAAGCCGGACTTCGGCCAGGGGGATCGTGATCTCGTTCAGCGCCATAATGTCGAGCCCGTCGATCCAGGAGCGAAGCTCCCGGGTCCGCTCGCGAGACTCGCCATCCGGCGGCAACAGGTCGAGCAAATCATCGGTCGAGGGAAAGAGGAGCTCTCCCCCGGTCTCGCGACTATAGATTTCAGCGGCCTGGTCGATCGGGATGATGACCTGGTCGTCGTAAAGCCCCGTCAAGACGGCCCCTTCGAACCGGAAACGACAGACGCGCATCCCCCCGGCTCCTCTTTGTTTCCCCACCGACCGCCCTCCCTCGCGCCTCGCGAGCTTGCTCCACAAAATCGCCAGCACACGACGCGCCCAATTATCACCCTCGCGGAAATTTTCGGCCTTTTTCCGCGCGTGGGCCGCGTCGCGTCTTGACGCCTATTGTGCAACGCCCAAACAGGCCCCGCCCTCCCCCTCTCCAAATTGGCTTCGTTCGGCGCGGGCGAAATCGACTCGAAAAAACCCAAATCCCCTTGCCTCTTCAAGACTTGCGTCGGACGGAGCATCGGCCGAAATTGGCTTCGTTCGCGCCGATTTTCGCGCTCCCCGCGCGTCGAACCTCCCACATTGCCAAAGACCCACCGCGGAACCGAGATTCCTCCACCTCATACGATCATCGCGAAGAGGCGCGGAATTTCAGGATTTGGGAATTTGCGGGGCGGGGTTGCGTGGCTTCCGTGAGCTGAAGCGAATAGGCGGGTTGGGCCGCGAGTTCCGTAGGGGCGGCCCCCCGTGGCCGCCCACCGGTGACGGCCAGGGGGGGAGAGGATCGATTGTCCGGCCGGGTTGTCCGGCCATCGCGTTGGGGGGCGGGCGCTTCTCAGCGCGGGGTCCGTCCGCGACGGCGGAGGGCCCGGCACGCGAGCCCGGTCAGACCCAGGCCGCCCATCAACACCACCGTGGAGGGCTCGGGCGCCGCGGCGATCGGCGCGGCGTCGGGGGTTAGCAGGAAGGCGCGCTGTTGGCCCAGCGCGTTGGTGCCCGAGCCCACGATTTGGCCACGGTCGTTGATGGCCCGCGCGTCTCTCAGCGTCCAGCCCAAGTCCGAGTCGATGAGGTCGTTCAGGTCGATCATCATCAAACCGTCGTACAGGAACGCGTGAATCGCGCTGCTGGCGGTTCGGGCGGAACCCACGACCCACCCCGCGGCGTTGATGCCATTGGCGTCGCTGTAGTCACCGCCGAGGGTGCCCAGGTCCAGCATCGTCCCGTTGTCGTACAGGAACGCGCGTCTCGCGCCGTCCGCGGTATCGGCGACTCCCACGACTTTCCCCGCGTCGTTGACGCCATTGGCGGTGCTGTAGTCACCGCCGAGGGTGCCCAAGTCGGTCATCACTCCATTGCCGTACAGGAACGCGTGCATCGCCCGGATCGCGGTTTCGGCGATTCCCACGACCACCCCCGCGTTGTTGATTCCAAAGGCGTAGCTGTAGAGGCCGCCGAGGGTTCCGAGGTCGATCACCGTCCCATCGTCGTGGTCGTACACGAACGCGTGTTCCATGCCGTTTCCGCTGGCGACGGCGCCTCCCACGATCCGCCCCGCGTTGTTGATCCCATAGGCCCCGCCGGGGCCGGCGCGGAAGGTGTCAAACTCGGTTATTGTCCCATGGTCGTACAGGAATGCGTTGGGGCTCTCGTTCCAGTGGGGGGCGGACCATCCCACGATCCGCCCGTCGTTGTTGATCCCGTTGACGGCGATGGGGCCGCCGCCGAGGGGTCCCAGGGCGGTCATCGTCCCGTTGTCGTACAGGAACGCGCGATTCTCACCGCTCGCGGTTTGGGCGACTCCCACGACCTGCCCCGCGGCGTTGATGGCCCCGGCGCTGCTGGATGCGCCGCCGAGGGTGCCCAGGTCGGTAAGCGTGTAGCGGATGTCGGCCCTGGTTGGGGTGGTCGGGATGAGCAGGGCCAGGCCGTAGGCGGCCAGAAGCAGCATCGGTCGGGTTCGGACGATCATCGGTCAATCCTCCCGTTGAAAAAGTGGGCCGCTCGCGCGCGTCGGCGAAGGGAGATCCATTGCGCGGCGCGCGCTTTTCGCCAGCTCGATTTGGCCGGAATTTCCGTTTCAGACGTTGCTTGAGCGGATCCTCGCAAAAACCGGCATCCGATTCGGTGCATCCCGCGCCGCTCCGCGTCCAACCGAATTCGGAGGGTTCCGGCGTTCGCCGGCATGGGATAGCGCAAGTCAGACTAGGGCGTGTAAGATTAAACACCCAATAAAGATTTAAGTCAAGCAATAAAAGAGATTGTCGCGAAAACTCCCCTTTCCCGCGCCGAGTTCGCGCCATCGCGGGGATCAATGCAAAGTGTAAAATCCCCCGAGGATCGCGCCGAAGACCAGGTGGGCGGCGATGATGGCGAGGGGGGTTCGGGGGCCGTAGTGGAGGGCGAGGAAGCCGGGGGGTTCGAGTTGTCGGACGACGGCGGGGCCTTGTTGGTCGTTGGCCATGCGGGGGTGGAGCGCGGGGAGGAGCGGGAGGCCGGCGGTGAGGACGAAGGAGGAGTGGACGAAGCCGGTGATCGCGCCGAGCCACCATGTCGCCTCGCCCCAGGAGTGGAAGGCGGCGACGTAGACGAGCGAGAAGATCCAGCCGTTGATGAAGTGGACGATCAGGCCGATTGCCTTGGCCCGGTCGCGGTTGGGCGTGAACATGGTGCCGAGCAGGTACGGGGTGCTCATGCGGGTCAGGCCGAGCCCCTGGCCGCCGGCGAGCAAGGCCGTCAGCGCCACGGTCGCCACGAAGCCCCACAACAACCAGCCTCCCACGTTCATCGGCGCGCCCCTGGATGTTTTCGCTCCTCGGAGATGTCGAAGCCGCTTTTACGGCGGTCTTTGGTCCCGCGCTCCCTTTCCCGCTTCTCCCGCTCGGCGATGGACAAGGCGGCGTTGATCAGTCCGACGTGGGTGAACGCCTGGGGGAAGTTGCCGAGCGCGTCGCCGGTTCGGGGGTCGATCTCCTCGGCGAAGAGGCCCAGATCGTTGGCGTGGGAAAGGGTCTGGGCGAACGATTCGCGGGCCTCGCTCAGCGCGCCGCCGCCGTGGGCGAGGAAGTCGGCCACCCAGAAACAGCAGATCGCGAAGGCCCCCTCCCCCGCCGGGATGCTTTGCTCGTAGCGGTAAATTAGCCCGGGTCCGACCCCAAGACGCTTTTGGATTTGTCGATACGTGCCCCTCATCCGGTCGGACGCCGGATCCTCGAAGCCGTGAAGGGCCAGAAACAAGAGCGCGGCGTCGAGCGTCTCTCCCCCGCGGGTCTGGGTGTAGCTCTCCAGCCGGGGGTTCCAGCAGTTCTCCTCAATGTCCCGGCGAATCCGCTCTCGCTCGCTCGCGAAGGATTCCAAGGGGATCTCGGGAAGTCGGCCCTGGTGATGAAGCTTCACGAGCCGGTCGAGGGCCACCCAGCATCGGGCTTGCGAGAAGGTGTGACGCCGTCGAGGGCCGCGAGGCTCCCAGATGCCGTTGTCGGGCTCTCGCCAGTGCCGGCGCGCGTATTCGCCGAGGTCGCGGAGCATCCTCCGCTCATCGCGGTCCAGTTCGCCCCCTTCTTTGATGTAATACGAGGCCGCCTCGACGACCCCGCCGTATATATCGAGCTGAAGCTGCCCCCGCGCCGCGTTGCCGACCCGAACGGGACGAGAGTCGGCGAAGCCCCGTAGGTGGGTTAGCTCCCGTTCGGCGGGTGGGATTCGCCCATAAACATCATAGAGGACGTGAATTTCGGGACGGGTCAGGCGGGTCGTGTGAAGCATCCAACTGAAGAAGGCGTCCGCCTCCGCCCGATAGCCCAGGCCCAAAAGCGCCCTCGCGGTGAAGGCGGCGTCGCGGAGCCAGCAGAAGCGGTAGTCCCAATTCAAGGAGCCGCCGATCCGCTCGGGCAGCGACGTGGTCGGCGCGGCGACGACGGCCCCCGACGGAGCGAACGAGAGGAGCTTCAGCGCCAGGGCGCTTCGGACGACCTGCTCCCGATGCGGCCCTTCGTAGAGGGCCCGGGCCGCCCAACGCCGCCACCACTCGGTTGTGAGTTCGAGCTTCTCGGCGTACAACTCGGCCGGCGGCGGCAACACGGCCGGCCCCTCGGTGGAATACAAGAGAGAGAACGTCGCCGACTCTCCCGCCCTCAACCGAAACCGCGCCCAGGCCCCGCCATCGGGGTTCGTTGAGAATTTCAGATCGCTTAAAAGGGTGAAGAGTTGAGAGCCAAGGTCGACTCGCAAGCCCCATTTCCCGCCGTCTTGAAGGGAGAACCGGGCGCGGCCGAAGTCGGGCCGGGGGTCGAAGCGGACGACCGTCTCGACCTCGCCCTCCTCGCAGTCGACGCGGCGGATTAGCTCTTGTTCGGGCCAGAGCCGCCGCCGCTTCTCGTCCTCCGACGCGACGGGCATGAAGTCGGTCAGGACGAAAGCGCCCAAAGCGGTTTGAAAACGCGTTTGCAGGACGTTCGTGTCGTCGAGATACCGGCGCTCCGTTTGAAAATCGCCGGCCGGCGCGATGCTCCAGGCGCCGCCGACTCGGGCGTCGAGAAGGCCCGCGAACAGCGACGGATCGCCAAACCGGGGCGGGCAGAACCAGTCGAGAGAACCCTCGCGCGAGATCAGGGCGACGGTTCGCCCGTCGCCGATCGCCGCGTAATCCTGGATCTTGGGAGCCGCCGGCATCGCCTCGCCTTCCCCCTCCCGCGGGCAAAATCCAAATGGGAACACCTTCCCTCAACTCAAAATCCACGCAAACGCCGGGCCGACCCCGCGCGGGCCGAGCGCTTTCGCCGGGCCTGCGGCGCCGCTAGGATCGAGGAAAGGTCCCATTCCATTCCCCAAATCACGCCAAAGAGGTCGCCATGGCCAATGAATCGCTCGCCGACGCGCTGGAGCGGGAGCACCACGAGATCGACGACGGGATCGCCGAGTTCACTGCGGGTTTGCAGGCCGGAGAAACGCGGGCCGAAGCGCTTTCGAAGGCGCTCGACGCCCTGAGGCGGCACATTTACTTGGAGGAGGCGTTCCTCTTCCCTCCCATGCGACGCGGCGGCCTCATGGCGCCGATCTTCGTCATGGTCCGCGAGCACGGCGAGATGTGGCGCTTGATGGATGCCCTAACCGAACTCGTGGACGCCGGCGCCGAAATCGAACACCTCAAAGAGCTTTGCGACCTACTCACCAGCTCGCTCGAAGCCCACAACTTCAAGGAGGAGCGCGTCATCTACCCCCAAGCCGACGACTCCCTCTCGCCCGAAGCCATCGCCGACCTCCATCAATTCCTCGCCACCGGCGCCATGCCCGAAGGCTGGGTTTGCCAAGGCGCGGCGGGGGCTTGAGGAGATCGCCGAAGGGAGGTGAGACCGTTCCTCCGGATTCGCCGTGGTCTCTCGGGGAATAGCTCGTCGGTCTAAAGTTGGTCGTCCACCACGGGCCCTCTCCCCATTCACCGCCTTGCGCGCTGTGGGGATACGTCGCGGATTGGGATACGCGCGTAGGGCGGGCATCGCCCGCCGGGGAGAGGCCGCGGGCGCGGATCCGGCGCGTTGGCCTTGGGGAGAAGAACGCTTGGCGACGGCCGCTCCCCGGCGGGCGATGCCCGCCCTACGGGACGACCAACTCGAATCCGACGGCTACGGTCACCGGTTTCGCTCGCCGGCTCACCGCCGATATTGTTCATCGGTGACGTGTTCAAGCCAATCGACGGCTTTTCCGTCGAGTTGTTCGTGGATGGCGATGTGGGTCATGGCGGTGGTGGAGGTGGCGCCGTGCCAGTGTTTTTCGCCGGGAGGGAACCAGACGACGTCGCCGGGGCGGACTTCTTCGATGGGGTCCCCCTCGCGCTGGACCCAGCCGAGGCCGGCGGTGATGACCAGGGTTTGACCCAGCGGGTGGGTGTGCCAGGCCGTTCGGGCGCCGGGCTCGAACGTCACCAAAACGCCCGCGCTCCGCGCGGGGGCTTCGGGCTGAAACAAGGGGTCGAGCCGAACCGAACCGGTGAACCAGTCGGCCGAGCCCTGGACGGAGGGTTTGGAACCGTTGCGCGTGATGTTCATTGGTGAGTCTCTCTCCCTACAGCCGCTTCAACAACTCGTCGTACTCGGCGTGCGGCCCAATCCAGAACCAAATCACGGTGTCGCCGTCTCGCGAGCATAGAGGCGCGATAACCGACGAGTTCATAATTGATCCGGGTCCAGTTCCTCCGTCGATCCTCGGCGGAACTCCGCGATCGCCTCCTCGGCCAGGCGGCGAAGCTTTGGGGCGGATTCGGCGATCGCTCGGTCAAAGTCGTTTTCAACGTCCAACTCGGCCAGCAACCGAGACGCCAAAGCGTCTTGTTCGGCCTTGGGGAGCTTCGGCGCCTCGGCGAAAGCCCGTTCCAGCAAAGTTCGCATGGTCTCGACCGCCAAATACTCAACAACCCAGCGCGTTCCAAAGGAAATTATAAACCGGCGACGCCCACGCGGGCCACGGGCGCCGGGCGGGCAAACCATTTTACTCGATACGGGAAGCCGTCCCCTCGTCTCCACCGCTCTGATAGCCTGGTATCGGCCGCGCTGTTGGTTTCGGTTGGCGCGGGGGAATCCAGGGCAATGAACAGAGGAGGCGGCGATGTCGACGCGGACGCTTCGGTTGATCTTGATGCTTGGATTGATTTTCGCGGGAAGCCTCGGCCGGGCGACGGCGGCGGACGCTCGGCCGAACATCGTGCTCATCATGAGCGACGACATGGGCTATTCCGACCTGGGCTCTTACGGCGGCGAGCACCAGACGCCGAGCCTCGACGCCCTGGCCGAGGGCGGGGTCCGCTTCACCCAGTTTTACAACACCGCCCGATGCTGTCCGACGCGCGCCTCGCTCTTGACGGGGCTTTATCCCCACCAGGCGGGGATTGGACATATGATGCAAGACCAAGGCCACGACGGCTATCGAGGCGTCTTGAACCGGAATTCGGCGACGATCGCCGAGGTTCTTCGGCCGGCGGGCTATCGAACGTACATGGTCGGCAAGTGGCACGTCACCCGGTTCATCGCCCCAGACGCCGACCGCTCCACCTGGCCTCTGGGACGGGGGTTCGAGAAGTTCTATGGCACCGTCAACGGCGCGGGGAGCTATTTCGACCCCATGACGCTGACCCGGCAAGACCAATACATCACCGTCGCCAACGATCCCGAATATCAACCCGAATCGTTCTACTACACCGACGCCATTTCCGACAACGCCGTCCGGTTCCTCCAGCAACATCAAACCGAGTCGCCCGACAAGCCGTTCTTCCTTTACATGTCCTACACCGCGGCCCACTGGCCGATGCACGCCCCCGAGGAGGTCGTCGCCAAATACAAGGGCGAGTTCGACGCCGGCTACGCCCCGTTGCGCGAGGCTCGGTTCAAGCGGATGAAGGAGATCGGCCTGATCCCCGCCGACGCCGAACTCACCCCCGGCTCCGACGCCTGGGACGACGTGGACGACAAGGCGTGGGAGGCTCGCTGCAAGGAGGTCTACGCGGCGATGATCGAGGTGATGGACTCCGGCATCGGCCGAGTCGTCAAGGAATTGAAGCAAAGCGGCCAACTTGAGAACACGTTGATTCTTTTCCTTCAAGACAACGGCGCGTGCGCCGAGACCAACGGGCGAGCTTCCGGCAAGCCCGCGCCCGAGGACCTCAAGCCCCTGGGGCCCGACGAGCTCCAGCCGAACTACAAGCCGCCGATGCAAACCCGCGACGGCCGTTGGGTCCGCACGGGCCCCGGCGTCATGGCCGGACCCGCCGACACCTACATCGCCTACGGCCGGGGCTGGGCCAACGTCAGCAACACCCCGTTCCGCGAGTACAAGCATTGGGTCCACGAGGGGGGGATCTCCACCCCCTTGATCGCCCACTGGCCCGCGGGAATCCAGCCCGAGCGCGCTGGGAAGCTCGAAACCCAACCCGGACACCTAATCGACATCATGGCGACCTGCGTGGACCTGGCCGAAGCGTCGTATCCCGCCGAACTCGACGGTCATGCGATCAAGCCCCGCGAAGGGGTGAGCCTCCGCCCCGCCTTCAACGGCGAGCCCCTGAACCGCGCCGAGCCCCTTTTCTGGGAGCACGAGGGGAACCGGGCCGTTCGCGAGGGAGACTGGAAGCTCGTGGCCAAGGAGGGAAGACCCTGGGAGCTGTACAACATCGCCGTCGACCGCTCCGAACTCCACGACTTGGCCGGCGAGGAGCCCGATCGCGTCCGCGACCTCGCCGCTAAGTGGGACGCCTACGCGGCCCGCGCTGATGTTCTCCCCTTGGGCGCCTGGCGGGCCGACCGCTCACCCCAAGCGAAGCTCAACCCGGAACGAAGGTTCAACCTGAACCACGGCGCCGATCTAACCGGAAGCGAAGCGCCGGCGGTGGTCGGCAAGGGGTTCACGGTCACGGCCCGATTCCAGACGACCGACGAGCGGCCGGGGGGCGTGATCGCCGCCCAAGGCGGGAGGGCCCTCGGCTTCACCCTCTTCCTGGACGAAGGCCGACCCGTCTTCCTCGTCCGCTCGGGTACGGGACGGTCCAACGCCCATCGGATCGTCGGCCCCGCGCTCCCGCCCGGCGATCATAAGATCGTCGCCCGGCTCGACGCCTTGGGCAAGCTGGCCCTCGAAACCAACGGCGCTCTCGTCGAGCCCGCTCAAGCCAAGCTCATCCCCCGCCAACCCGTCGACGGCCTCCAAATCGGCCTCGACGACGGCGACCCCGTCGGCCCCTACAAATCCCCAAACCCCTTCGCCGGCCGCATCGAGTCGGTGGGCGTGGAACTCGACGGAAAATGACGCATTGATCGCGGGCCTCCCATCGTGTTGGCCCCATAACTTGAAGCCGCGCGAACCTCCTTCCCCCCCGGAGGGCGAGGCTCCCGCCGAGCCGACGCCATGCGGGGGGCGCAAACGGGAGGGCGAGGCTCCCGCCGAGCCGACGCAAACCGTGGGGCTCGGCGGGAGCCTCGCCCTCCCGACCCCGTTCCGGCGCCCCCTCCGCTTGGTGGCGGGCCGCTCTTCTTTTCTCCGCTTTTCTCAAAGCGCGGCCAATTTCCACGGAATTTTTTCATCCCGGCCCCTTGACGATGGCGAGGATGGCCGATATCACTGTTTTTTGTTGAAACTGAGTCTCAATTGCCTTCCGGCTGGTCCACCAGAGTCCGGCCTTCCCCTTGCTTTCCTCCACGAGAGAGTCGAGAACGCCCATGCCGCGCCTTCAATCCAGGGGTTTCACGCTGATTGAGCTGTTGGTGGTGATTGCAATCATCGCCGTGTTGATTGCCTTGTTGTTGCCGGCGGTTCAGGCGGCGCGGGAGGCGGCTCGGCGGATTCAGTGCACGAACAACCTGAAGCAGATCGGCCTGGCGCTGGCCAATTACGAGAGTTCGCAGGGGGCGTTGCCGCCGTCGTTGGTGGTGGCGAGGGACGGCTCGGAGTTTTGGTCCAACGGGTGGAGCGCCCAGTCGCGGCTCTTGCCGTTTTTGGAGCAGGGAACCGTCTTCAACGCGACCAACTACACGCTTTCGTACAAGATGCCGGACAACACGACGATTTCGCGGATCCAGTTCTCCGCGTTCATCTGCCCGAGCGAGGTCCGCCCCGAGCCGAAGATTTCCCCCGGCAAGGAGTACGGGGTGGCCAACTACAACGCCAACGTCGGCGATTGGTACATCTTCGGCGGTCTGGGAACGCCCGGCAATCGTGGGGCGTTCGGCCCGAACCGGAGCCGGCGGCTCGGCGACTTCACCGACGGACTGAGCAACACCGTCGTTTTCTCGGAAGTAAAGACCTACCAGGGCTTTCTGACCGACTGCTCGCTGCCCAACGTGCAAGAGCCGGGCTCGATTCCCACGCCCTTCGCCGACCCCTACGCCGCGGCCCCCGAGTACCAAAGCGGCGCTGGAACCTACAAGTTCGCGCACGCCGAGTGGGTCGACGGCGCGGCGCTCGAGACGGGCTTCACCACCGCCTGGCCCCCCAACAAAGTGATCCGAGGGGGCCCCGATAACGCCGACATCGACATCGGCACCACCGGAGAGAAGGTGGGCGGACCCACCTACGGGGCGATCACCTCCCGAAGCTATCACCCCGGGGGCGTCAACGCGCTTCTGGGCGACGGCTCGGTTCGCTTCATTAAAGACGCCATTGATGGCCAGGCCTGGCGGGCCCTGGGCTCCGTCGCCGGCGGCGAGGTCATCAGCGCCGATTCGTATTGAGCTTGAGCCGAACCGCCCCGGGGTTATGATGCCGCGCATGACGCACAACCAACCCCCAACCACGCTCGACCGGCTCTTGGATTCGATCGTCTCCCAACTGTCGGTCGAGGCCGCGCGTGAGGTCGCCGAACTGCACGCGCCCGACGACGTGCTGGCCAGGCTCGACGCCCTGGCCGAGAAGACCGCCTCCCAGGGCGAACTCGACCCCGACGAACGGGTCGAGTACGAGGGGATCCTCCAAATCGCCCACGTCATCACGTTGATCCAGTCGCGAATCAACCTCCCCCCCGAGGTCGGCGCGACGGTAAGTCCCGATCCCGATCCCATCGTCGTCGCGCCGATTTCGCGGGCCCCCCGAACCGTTGGACCGGGACGGAACCTCTCGAAACTCGCCGGACTTCAGGCGATGCTCGACGACCTGGACTCGGACGGCGGCGGAGGCTCGTAGCGAGGTCGACCATCAAGCCACGGGCGGCGGGCCATCCTGGGAACGCCAATCTCCCGATTGGCGTCCGGGCCAACCACCGATGGGGAGCAGAGCCGATCGGGAGAGCGGCGCTCCCGGGGGGGATGGCCGACCTCAGCGCATCGCGGTCTTTTCGATCAGGTTCCAGTGCGTCGTGGGGAAGAGGCGTTCGAGCCACGCGCCGAAGCGGGCGTCGCGGCCGACGAGGATCCGGGGCTTGCGGGCTTCGATTCCCTTGACGATCGCCTCGGCGGCCTTGTCCGGGGGCATCTTCAAGACTGATTGCATGGTTTTTCGCCCCTCGGCCACGGCCTGTTCATCGGCGTCTTTGGGGATGCGGGCGTTGACGGCGATCGAGGTGGCCACGCCTCCCGGATGGACCACGCAGACTCTCACGTTGGTTTCTCGAAGCTCGTGCCGGAGCGATTCCGAGAACCCTCGGACGGCGAACTTGCTGGCCGCGTAGGCTGTTTGGCCGGGCGGCGCGACCAGGCCGAAGATGCTCGACATGTTGACGATCCAGCCTTCGGGGCGCTGCTTGAGATCAGGAAGGAACGCGCGCGTCATCCGCACGACGCCCCCAAAGTTGATCGCGAAGAGCCACTCGAAATCCGTCGGGTCGATCTTCTCGAAGGTTCCCCCGAGCGCGACCCCCGCGTTGTTCACGACGATGTCGACGCCGCCATGATCGGCCAAGACCCACGCCGGCAGCTCGGCGACGGCGGCCGGGTCCGACACGTCGGCGACGCGACGGCTCGCGACGGCGTCGGCGGGCAGACCCTCGACGGTTTCGCGCAATCCCTCCTCTTGGATGTCGACCAGGGCGAGCCGGCATCCCCTCCTCGCCAGCGAACCGGCCAAGGCTCGACCGATCCCGCTCGCCGCCCCCGTGACGACCGCGACCTTCCCATCCAACGCCACGCGCTTCGACATCTTCGACCGTTTCCTCAATAGACTCCGGGAAGGGAAGGAAGCCCTTCGACCATTCGCCCGGGCAATTTACCAGGATTCACTCGATTGGGCGCGCGAGCCGACGCGCTTTTTCCGAGACGAGCCGGGCGAGGTTCCCAACGCGCCCGGCGCTCGGCGCTTTCTCCGCGAACCCTCGGCCCTCATCCGGCCCGCGGCCAGCTTCTCCGAGGGGGGAGAAGGACGATTCGCGTCGGCCTGTTTCGATGGACCCATCCAGCGGCCCGATTGGGTTGGTGATTCTCGAAAAAAACGGGGATCGGCGCGGTTTTTCGTTAAAGTTTCGCGCTTGACCCGCGCCCGGGAAAAGGGGATACTCCCCCTCCCAGAGAGTATCCGACCCCTTCGGCTGGACGCCGTGGGGGAAAGATTTGCACCCGCGCGAGTCAAGGAAGACGAGATTCACCGTGTCGCGCCACTACATCACGTCCGTCCATTGGCGATTGAGGGATCGCGCGGGGCTCGCCGCTCCGGAGCGAACCGTCGTCGGTGTCTTGGGAGGATCGAGCCTCCCCCGCTCCGCCGCCCAGTTGGGAGCGGCCGGAGCGCTTCCTCGAAATTCCGAGGTTGGCCGTTGTGATCGAGTCGTTCGATCGCGCGGAGGGTTCGCGCCTTCGATGGCGTCGACGTCCGACTCGATCCCGTCCCGTGTCGTGGAGGAACGCGACTCATGGTGATCTCCAACGGCTATTTAATGGTGTTCGCCTTCGCGATGATGGGCTGCGTGCTGGCGACCCCGCTGGTGACGCGGTTCGCCGGATGGGTTGGCGCCATCGACCGGCCCGACCAGTTCCGGCGGGTCCACGTCGGCGCGGTCCCTCGGTTGGGAGGGCTTGGCCTGGCGATGGGCATCGCCTGCGGCGTCTTCCTTCCCCACCTCTCGGGATGGTCGCCCAACATTCTGGTGAACCTCCCCGACCTCTCGCATGAGTGGGCGATCCTCGCGGCCGCGCTTTTGGTCTTGGTGGTCGGCTACGTCGACGACACCCGATCGCTGGGCCCCCGGGTCAAGCTGCTGGGTCAAGCGGCGGCCGTCATGACGCTTTACCTGGGAGGCATTCGGATCGAGCGGATCGACGTGCTGGGGTTGAACTTCGAGCTTCTCAATCCGTCCGCTTCGTTCGCCATCCTGGGCTTTCCGATCGATTTGGCGCCGGCGAGTCTGGCCGTGACCCTCTTTTGGTTCCTCGGCTGCATGAACGTCTGGAACCTGATCGACGGCATGGACGGGCTGGCCTCGGGGGTGGGGCTCTTGGTCAGCGGGACGTTGACCCTGGTGGCGATCCACAACGAGAACGCCGAGGTCGCCATCCTGGCGGTGGCCCTGGCCGGGTCGCTGGCCGGCTTTTTGCTCTACAACTGGCACCCCGCCTGCATCTTCCTGGGCGACAGCGGAGCGCTTTTGATCGGCCTTTTGATCGGGGTCGTGGGGGTTCAAGGGTCCTTGAAGGGGCCCTCGGCCATCTCGATCCTCTTTCCGATCCTGGCGATGGGTCTGCCGATCTCCGACACCGCGATGGCCATCTTCCGGCGATGGGTGCGCAACCTGCCGATGAGCGCCGCGGACAGACGACACGTTCATCATATTTTGATCGGTTTGGGCCTCAACCCCCGACAAGCGGCGCTCTTGCTCTACTGCTTCTCGGGGTTCCTCTGCGGCGTGGTGCTCTTGGGGGTCTCGCTCCGCAGCGAGTTCCTGGCCTTGGTGCTGGGGCTCTCGGGCTGCCTCGCCTTCTTGATCGTGGTGACGAGCCGGCGCGACGAGCTGAACAACCTGCTGGACGACTTCCAGGCCCGGGTCGCGCGAGGTCGGCAAGAGCGGAGCGCGGCCAAGATCACCTGGGAGGCGATCCAGCGGATGGAGCTTTGCTCCTCTCCCGAGGCCGCCTTCGAGATCATGGAGAAGACGGCCGACGACTTGGGCGGCGGACGGATCCGAATCGACCACGGCGAGGGAGGAATCCCGTCGCTTGAGGATTCGGACGACCCGACGCCGACGGCCGGGGTGGTCTTTCGACTTCCCGACGCCCAGGACTCCGAAGCCCGAATCGCCGTGACCGTGACGTTGTGGCTCGACGAGGATGGCGAGTACTCCCCCGACATTGTCTTCCGATACCTCAGGCGGCTGGGTCGGAGCCTCAGCGAGCGCCTGGAGGCCCTTGAGGCGGCGGAGACGGAGGCGGAGGAGGCGGCCGTGGTGGCGGCGGCGGCCGAGGCGGTCCGCGAGCGGGCCGAGGCGCTTCCGAGAGCCGCCGTCGTCGAGGGCCGGGGGATTTTCGGCGGGCTGGCGGGGCTTGTGAAGTCGTCCAGGCCGGACGCCCGGGCCGCCGAGTTGGTTGCGCGACGTTGAAACACCCGACAGTGGAGAGGGAGTCGACCATGGACGGAATCAGGCCCCATCGCGGACCCTCCGCGGCGCTCAGCCCGGTCTCGCAAGGCGCCGGGGCGATGCTCCCCGGCGGTCTCTCCGCGACGCCCCTTCCGGCGCATCCGGTGGCCGTCGGGCCCGACCTCGCCGCGGTCAAGACGCCGGCCCACTACGTCGCCGCGGCCCGTCGGCGCGTCTGGTTGATTCTGGCCGTCGCCGCGCCGTTGTCGATCGTCACGTCGATCATGGCCCTGCGCCAGCCGAAGATCTACCAGGCGAAGGCCGAGATCAAGGTGGAGCCCCCCCACTACGATCAGGCCCTCTCCACCCTGGTCTCGCACAGCGCGAGCCAAGAGAACGCCCGGGCCCAAGAGAAGTACGCCCCCAACCTCGTCGCCCGACTCCAAAGCCGGGGACTCGCCGAGATGGTCGTCGCCAACGCCCGCCTCGCGCCGGAGTTGAGCCAGCTTGACGACCCCGCGATGGAGCTGATCGTCAAGAACGTCGGCGTGCGCCAGGTCGGCAAAACCGAGTGGTACAACGTCACCCTCAACGGCCGAGACCCCGCGCTGACCAAACGGCTCTTGGAGGCCCTGCTCGACGAGCTGAGGAACACGGCCAACAAGGAAAGCCGCGACAAGGTCGACGGGACCATCGAGTACGCCCGCCAAAATCTCGACCAGCTCAAGAAGGAGCAGAGGCAACAAAGCGAAACCATGTTCGCCATGCTCCGAACGCTCGGCTCGATCGGCCCGGGGGGACGGAGCATCCTGGAGGAGCAATACGTCAACCTCGGCCAATCGCTGTCCCAAAAGCAGTCGCGGCTCGTCGAATTGAGCCAAAAATTGATGATCGCGCAATACTTCGATCGAAGCCCCCTCGACGGTCTCCAAAGCCAGGACCATCGGCGAGACGAGCGGATGGCCTCGCTCTTGGCCGAGAAGCGCCAGTGGATCAAGCGGCTGGAGGCGCTGAAGGGGAAGGTGCGGAACTTCAACTCCGACCCCGCCGCCCGCGAGTTCGCCTCGCGGCTCGACGACGTGATGGCCGAGATCGAATCGCTCAACGCTCTCCGACAGCCCGAGAAGCTGGCGATGGCCGCCGACCCCAACGAAATGCTCTTGGAGCAACAACGCGCCGAGATCGACGACGACAAGGCCCAGCTTCAGGACCTGTTGGGACGGATCCAGCAGGCGATGCCCGAACAGCAGAAGTTCCTGGAGCTGATGCAGGACCGCCAGCAAACCAGCGCCAAGATCGCCAAGATGGAGCAGGACATCGCCTCCTTCGAGATCCTGGCCCGGTCGCAGAACGAGCCGGTCTGGGTTCCCGCCAACATCGTCGAGCCAACCGTTCCCATTAAGCCGAACCGGGTCATCTCGATCGCGATGGGGCTGTTCGTCAGCTTCGGTTTGGGCTTCGTCTTGGTCTTCGCGCTGGAGCACCTGGACCACTCGGTTCGCGTTCCCGAGCACGTCAGCCACGGCCTGGCGCTGCCGCTTCTGGGGGTCGTCCCCCGGATCGTCCGCACGGCCCGAATCCATCGCGGCGGCCACCTGCTGACCTCCGCGGCGCCCGACTCGCTCGCGGCCGACGCCTTCCGCAACATCCGGGCGAGCCTCTTGGGCGTGGCCGACCAGGTCGGGCCGATCGTCAGCCTCTTGGTCACAAGCGCCAAGGCCGGCGACGGCAAAAGCACGACGGCCCTGAACCTCGCCGCCACCTGCGCCCGGGCCGGCGAGCGGACGCTGCTCATGGACGTCGACCTCCGCCGCCCGAGCCTGGGAGACGTCTTCCCCGACGAAGCCGACGACGACGAGGACGAAGCCGACGAATTGGGCTTGGGGCTGGTCGACGTTCTGAAGGGGACGATCCCCTGGCAGCGGGCGCTTCGGCGGACCGAGCTGCACAACCTCGACTTCATCGCCACCGGCGACCCCTCCGGCGTGCCGATCGAGATCCTCGGCACCTTGGAGCTTCGGCAGCTTTTGGCCGCCTTGACCCATCACTACGACCGGGTGATCCTCGACGGCCCCGCCGTTTTGGGGATGGCCGATTGCCGGGTCTTGGGCCGGATGGTCGACTCGTCGCTCTTGGTCGTCCGGGCCGGCGCCCATCCGACGGTGACGCTCCAACGGGCCAAGGCGGTGCTCCGCCAGTCGCGCGTCGAGATCGCCGGCGTGGTCGTCAACAGCCTCCGCGAGGGCCTGAAAAACTGGTCGAGCTACGGCTACGCCCCTCCCGCCGCGGCCCTCCCCGCTCGAGCCGACCGCGCCCTCCCCTCGGCGCGGAGCGAGCGCCAAACCGAAGAGACGCTGGCGGGCGCGGGGGTCGAGGGATGAACAATTTCATGATGATGAATTTGGAGATATCAAGAGAGGCGATGGCCAATCATCCTTCTCCCTCCGGGAGAAGGCGGCCGCCAGGCCGGATGAGGATCGCGGGGTTTGCGGAAACGCCGTGGCTCGCGATCTTTGCGAACCACGCCCACCCCGAAATCCCATGACCCTCGCCCGGCCTTCGGCCGCCGCTCGCCTTGTAAATCCGACATCCACCGCCCGCTTGAAGGCGATCCTCCCCGGAGTCCGCGACTCGTGAACACGCGACACAAGCTTTCCGCCCTGATTGACGTCGCCCTGGGCGCGCTGTTGGCCGGGGTCGTTCTGGGAACGATCCTCGGGTTCGGCGGCGCGGCGTGGTGGTGCCGTCCGGTCTTGGCCGGGGGGGTTGGCGCCGCGACGCTCTTGATGCTCCTTCGGCAACTTCTGGAGGGGCGGACGCCGATCCTCAAGACGCCCCTGGGCCTTTTGGGGCTTTTGGTCCTGGCCCTGGCCGCGGCGCAGATCGCGCCCTTGCCCGGAAGGCTGGCCGAGCGGCTCTCGCCGACGGCCCGCGAGGTCTACGCCCACGGCGCGCTTCCCGAATTGGTTCGGGCCGACGATCCGGCCGCGGCGCTCGGCGAGGCCCCCGCGATCCGGTCGCCGGCCAGCCTGGACCGCTCGGGGACTTTGCGGGGCCTGATCCTCGCGACGGTCTGCCTGGGCGTCTTTTGGTGCGCGTCGCACTACGTCGATCGGCTGGAGCGGCTCTATCTGGTTTGGGGAGCGGTGATCGTCGGGTTCTTGTTCAACGCGGCGCTGGCGGCGATCCAGATCAGCGCCCGAACCGGGGGATTTTTCGGCTTCATCGCGCCCGGCTCGGGCCCCTGGTGGTCGCCAACGGTCAACGACCTGCTCGGCGCCCCGGCGGTCGCGACGCTTCAAAACCTGCCGACGACCCCGGCTCCCGGCGCGGTTCCGGGCGCGTCGCTGGCCGTGTCGATCCCGTTCACCTTCGGCACCCTTCCCGGCGGCGTTGGGGGCTTTTTGGCTCTGGGGGCTTTGGCCCTCCCGCTGACCCTGTCCGTCGTGCTGCATTTGCTCGCCCCCCGGGGGAGCCGCGAGTCGATGATCGAACGCCTGACCCGCTCAGGACATGGAAGCCTCGTCGTGCTCTTGTCGATCCTGCTCGTCGTCGGCTCTTGCCTGGTGGGTCTGGCCGGGGGCCCCTGGTTCTCGGCTCCCGCCGCGATCGGGCTGGCGATGGTGGGAATCCCCGCCTTGGCGCTCGTTCCCGGAGGGCGCTGGTCGTCCCTCGGCGCGACGACGCTTTTGCTCGGCTTCCTGGCCCTGGGCGCTGGTCTTCAGGTTTATTGGGCCGACCTGACGGGCGCGACCCCGCCGGTTCAGGCGCCCGACTGGCAAGCCAATCGGGAGGTTTGGGGAGACGCCGCGCGGATTTTTCGGGAGTTTCCCGTCGTGGGGGTTGGTTTGGGTAATTTTGGCGTGGTTCAACCGTTCTTCAAGGATCGCGACCCCGCCTCGACGACCGCCATGAGCAGCCTGTTTCAGTGGGGGGCCGAGACCGGGGTCGCCGGCCTGGCGATTCTGGGACTGGCGGGGCTTTGGAGCTTAATTCGGCTTCCGGGGGGCCTGGCCCGAGTTGGGTCGATGGATCGTTTTCTAGCTCTTGGGTTGCTTGGATCGATCGCGGGCTTTAGTCTATTGGCCGTCGTTCATTGGACGGTCGAGTTGCCGGCCGTCGCCGTCGCCGCCAGCGCCTTGGGTGGAACCTGGAACCGTTGGCTGGCCGGCGGCGCCGACCTGTTCGTCGAGCGCGGTTGATGATCGACGAAGTTCGGGGCGATGCTCAGGGAGGAGCCGAATCCGCGATGTCCGAATCCATCTGTCTGCATATTCAGGAACACGAAACCGGACCGATCCGGATCGTGGAGGTTCCCTGGATATCGGTTCGGATCGGAAAAGCGGCCTTTTGCGAGGTGAGGCTAACCGACCCCGATCTGCCCGATGAGGTGTGCCGCCTCCACCGTCGGGGACGAACCTGGTGCGTGGCGCCCGCGCCCGGCGCGCCGGGCGCGGCCTTGGCGACGCTCGACGGCGTGGCGATCAACTCGACGCGCCCCCTGCCCTTCGACGTTCCCCTTCGGATCGGTCGACACCGGTTGTCGCTGAAGCGGAGCCGGCTGGCCGAGCCCGATTGGCGGGCTCCCCGGCCGGTCGTCGAGGCGATCGCCGAACCCCGTCCCTTCGCCCCCGAGCCCGACCTGAGCAACCCTTGGGAGGCGCGCTGGCGGGCCGCCGGCGAGCGGCTCAAGGCCACCGCCGCCGCCCGAAAGGCCGTCGACAAAACGGCCTCCGCGCCCCGGGTCCCGCTCGTCGAACCCGCCCGGCCCGAAGCCCCGCCCCCGCCCCCCCGAGTCCCGAAGACCGAATTTCGACCGCCCGCGGTCGACCGCCCGGAATTGGGGCGCGCTCCGTTCGATCCCCCCCAGATCCCAAAGACCCGGCCCGCGCCACCCATCGCGCCCGCGCCGACGCCGGTGTCCGCGCCGACGCCGGCGCCGACGCCCCCAACTCACCCCGCCCCCCCGATCGACCCCCGCGCCAAGGCCGACCTCCTGGCCCGGCTCGAAAGCCTCGACCTGGAGTCGCTCCAGTCGGGCGTCGAGGAGGAGAAGGCCGCGGACCCGGAGCCGACGGGATTCGAGCCCCCTCAAGACGCGCCCACAAGCATCCTTCTCCTCCTGGGAGAAGCTTCCCAAAGGCCGGGAGAGGATCGAGAGGTTTGCGACGACGCCTCGGCGCTCCCTGCTTGCGAGCCGAACCCGCTCCAAGATCCGACGACGCGTGAACAAGAGGAGGACGCGCCGCCAAGCGTCCTTCTCCCCCCGGGAGAAGAGGCCCAAAGGCCGGATGAGGGGCTTGGGGTTTGCGGAGACGCCTCGGCGCTCCCTTCTCGCGAGCCGAACCCGCTCCGAGATCCGACGACCCCCACCCAGCCCTTCGGGCCACCCTCCCTCGAAGAGACGGGGGAGATCGACTTTCCACCGACGCGCGGACAAGACGCGCCGAAGGATGTCGAGCCCGATCCCAAGGCCGAGCCGATCGAGCTTCAGCTTCCTCCCCCGCCGAAGCCGTCGCCCGCGCCGATGCCGGAACCCGAACCCGAACCGGAACCCGAGCCCGAACCGGAACCCGAGCCCAAGCCCGAGCCCCGGGTCGAGGCCGAGCAGATCCCCGCGCGGGCCGAGCGGTTGGTCGAGGAGGAGATTGAGCGGCTGGAGCGGGATGACCTGGGCGAGCCCGAACCCGAGCCCATCGACCGCCGGCCCGAGCGATTCGACCCGACCCGGGCGCCTCGGTCGCGGCCCGACGCCTTGCCGACGCTCCCCTCGGTTCAAGACGTTTTGGACGCCAGCCTGTGGCGGCGCCGCGACGAAGCCCAGACGCTTCCCAGGCCCCCGAAGCGGGCGGCTCGCGCTCGGCCGGCGATGGTTCCCACGACCCCGGTCGAGCCCCCCCACTGGTCGCCTCCGACCTGGCTGGTCTGGCCCCCCGCGGCCTTCTTCACGGCGGCCGTCGCCGCGGTCTTCACCCTCTGCTCGTGGTGGATGGCCGTCGACTCGTACAACGCCTCCATCGCCATCCGGTCGACCACCGCCGCGCGGTTGGGGCTGGGCAAGGACCGGCCCTTGCCCGAGTCCGCCGTCCCCCCGCCGCTCTCTTGGTGGCGGACGACCCCGCTCCACCTGGCCGAATGGGCCGTCCACATCAACGGCACCCGCGTTGAGCACGGCTTCGCCGAAACCCCCGCCGACCTGATCGCCGGCGCCGAGGCCATCTCGCCCCTGAACGCGATGGCCCGACTGGTTGGCGCCCGGTTGGCCGACGCCGCGGCCGCGAACGGGAGCGTTCTCAACGACGCCAAGCCCGCGGCCCGGCTGGGCCTGAGCCGAGACGCCGTCAGCCTGGCCCTGACCGCCCGGACGCTCCACCGAGCGGGCCAAAGCCCGGCCGCGGTCTCGGCGTATCGCCGGGCCCTGGAGATCGCCGCGCGAACCGAGTCGACCCATGACTCGTCCCTGGTCTTCTGCGACGATCCGAACGTCCCGCGCTACCTGCTGCCCGGCGAGGCCAAGGCCGCCGCGATCGTCCGCGAGATGGCCGAAGACCCCTCGTGGACCCCCGCCGATTGGATCGAGGCGATCCCCGAGGCGAACCTCGCCACCCTCGCCGCGGCCCGCGTCCTCAAGGAACTGGGACGCTCCGAGGCCGACCTCCTGCTGAAGCGGATCGTCGAACGGCTCGAAACCGAGGCCGAGGCCCAATCCGGCTCCGACTCGGAATCCGGTTTCGACCCCGAATGGATCGAACGCGCCGGGGCCGACGGGTTCGCCGAATCCCTGCGCCACGCGATTCTCGCCGAGGCGCGGGCGCTTCAAGGGGATTGGCGGGGCGCCGAGCGGCATTACAAGGCGGCCGTCGCCGTCGCGGGCGACCCCCGGATCCGGAGGTCGTGGTGGTTCAACCTGGCCGACATCGCCGGCCGGCTCAACGATGAAAAACAGCGCGGCGCCGCCCTGGACGAAGCTCTCGCCGCCCTCGACGGCGGCGACGACGTGAGCCGACGCGCGATGGACCTTCAGCGCGTCGCCGGCCCCTCCGGTCGGATTCGTCCCACTCCGATCAAGGCGAACTGATGCAATGGAAGCAACCGTGAACTCCTCCCCCCGCACCGAAGGAACCGCGGCCATGATGGCGAATCACGACCAGCGCGCACCGACCCCTCCGGCGGCCCCCGCCCCGGAGCCGACCCTCGCCGCGGCCCTGACCGCCGCCGTCGCCGACCCGAAGAACCGGCCGGTGGTCCTTGGCGCGGGGCTCTGTCTGATCCTCTTCGTCGGCCTCTTCCAAGAAAGCATCCGGCACTTTCACTACGCCTGGACGACCGACGACAACTACAGCCACGGCTTCCTCGTCCCCTTCATCAGCCTCTACTTCGCCGCCCGAATCTTTCAAAGCCGTCGCGAGCCCTTGCCCGAGCGGTCGGGGACGGCGCTGGGGGGCCTGATGTTGGCCGCCGCGCTGGCCGTCCACCTGCTGACCATCCCGCTGCCGATCCCCTTTTTGGGGGACTTGGCGCTGTTGGGGGCCCTGGCCGGCGGGTTCGCGATGTTGGCGGGAACCGCGGCCTTGAAGCGCTATTGGTTCCCCTTCTTCTTCCTGATCTTCATGGTGCCGCTGCCGATCGCCCTGTACACGAAGATCGCCTCGCCGCTGCAACTTTTGGCCAGCCAGACGGCCTCGACGTTCATGAACGCCTCGGGGGTTCCGGTGCTCCGCGAGGGGAACCGGATGACCCTGCCCGGCGGCGTTCAGATGTTCGTGGCCGAGGCGTGCAGCGGCATGAGGCAGCTCACCGGGTTTTTGGCCCTCGCCGCGGCCGTCGCCTACCTGTGCGGCCGGCCGACCTGGTATCGGATCGTCGTGGTCGCCTCGGCGCTGCCGATCGCCTTGTTCGCCAACATCATGCGGATCGTCATCACCGGCTACATCATGCACTTCGTCAACCCGGCCTACGCGGTTGGCGCGTATCACACGCTGGAGGGGATCTTGCTGATGGCCTTCGGCCTGCTCTTGCTCAACTCGGTCTGCGCGGCGATGGATCTGTTCCTCGACAAGCCGGCCGCCGACGAAGCCGAGGCCGCCGAGAGCCTCATCCCCCGGCCCCCCGATCCCGGCCGGATCCAGGTGGCCGGCTGCAAGGGAGGGGCGTAGGCGAAGATGGCCGCGGGCCGCCATCCCAAGTTGTTCTCATTTTCCCAGCACCTTTCGAGGCACCTTCATGACGCCGATTATGCGTTGCGCCCTCTGCGCCTCATTTTTGGGCTTCGGCCTGGTCGCGCAGGCGGGCTTGGAGCGGCTCAACGACACCGAGCGGCCCCTGTTGCGCAGGCCTTTGGCCACGCTCCCCCTGGAGCTTGAGAACTGGGTCGGCGTCGACAAGCCGGTCGACCCGGACATCGTCGAGCGCGCCCAGACGACCGAGTACCTCAACCGGGTGTACGAGAACCGAAGGCATCCGGGGGTGAAGTTTTCGCTCTGGATCAACTATTCGGTGTATGGGACGAACCTGAGGCACACGCCGGAGATCTGCCTTCCCTCCGGCGGTTGGGAGAAGATCGAGTCGCAGACGAAGGTGGTTCGCGTCCCGATGGGGGGCGGCGAGGACCTGACGCTTTCGCGCCTGGGATACGGACAGGGCGATCTGGTGAAGCACGTTGGGTTCTGGTATTACATTTTCGGAGAGGGACGGTTGGAGAACATGGTCAGGCGGCTGCCGATCACCAGCCGAAGCAGCCACGGCCGGACCACGCGCGGGTCGTCGATCACCATCGAGGTCTTCTACTCCGGAGACGTCGATCCCGAGGCGACCGCCCTGAGCGAGTTCGCCCGGGAGCTGACCATCGAGCTGGAGCCGATTTTGCCGACCCATCGCGCTGGATACCATATTCCCTAAAACCAAAGCGGAACGGATGGAGCCGCCGTCGCGGTTTGGAGACGTTGACCCAATGAAACGCGCGTTGATCACCGGCGTTACGGGACAGGATGGCTCGTACCTGGCCGAGTTTTTGCTCGGCAAGCCGGAATACGAGGTCCACGGCCTGGTGCGCCGCTCCAGCAGTCTGAACCGGCAGAGGATCGACCACCTCTTCGCCCCCGACGCCTCGCATCGGAGCCGGTTCTTTTTGCACTACGCCGATCTGGCCGACGCCTCGTGCCTCTCGTCGATCGTCGAACAAATTCGGCCCGACGAGGTCTACAACCTCGGAGCGCAAAGCCACGTCCGGGTCTCGTTCGACCAGCCCTTGTACACGGCCGACATCGTGGGCCTGGGCGCGCTTCGGCTCTTGGAGGCGGTTCGCAACCTCAACCGCTCGCACCCGGTGAAGTTTTACCAGGCGTCCAGCTCCGAGATGTTCGGCTCGGCCCCGCCGCCCCAGGGGCCGAACACCCCCTTTCACCCCCGCAGTCCCTACGCCTGCGCCAAGGTCTACGCCCACTGGCAGACGATCAACTACCGCGAGGCGTACGACCTGTTCGCCTGCTCGGGCATCCTCTTCAACCACGAGAGCCCCCGCCGAGGCGAGTCGTTCGTCACCCGCAAGGTGACCCTCGGCGCGGCCCGGATCAAGGAGGGCCTCCAAAAGCGCCTGGTCATGGGCAACCTCGACGCCAAGCGCGACTGGGGATTCGCCGGCGACTACGTTCGGGCCATGTGGCTGATGCTCCAGCAAGACGAGCCCGAGGATTTCGTGGTCGCGACCGGCGAAACTCATTCGATTCACGACCTTTTGGAAAAAGCCTTTTCGCTGGTCGATCTCGACTACCGCGAGTTCGTCGAGTTCGACGCCCGATACATCCGGCCCTCGGAGGTCGACGTGCTCCAGGGAGACGCCTCCCGGGCCCGCGAGGTCCTGGGTTGGAAGCCGGAGGTCGACTTCGACGGCCTGATCGAGATGATGGTCGAGCACGACTTGGAGCTCGCCCGCCGCGAGAAACACGCCCAGGCCTTCCCAGGCCGATAGCGCTCCCCAAAAAAGCGGAAGCCGACTCGGCGATTACGAAACGAAGCGCGCCGGGGGTTTTCCGCGGCGCGGTCGGCCACGGGCTTGCCGAAGGGGCCGACTTGTGCTTTACTCCGATTGAAGCATCTAGGACACGTCATCACGGAAGGTCCAACTCGCGATGGATAACGACGCGCGAATGAGCCGGGAGTCGGTGGTCGTGGCTTGTCCCGACGCCCGGCCCCCGGCCTATCAGGCGACCGTCGGGCTCAGCCGCGCCGGCGTGCTCAAGCGGTTCGTCACCTCGTTTTATCACGATCCCGAGAGTCTGGCCTCGACCTTGGCGCGGCGGCTCGCGCCCCGGACGTTCGCCCGTTGCCAGCGGCTTCTGGCCCGAAGACACGAGGCCGAAATCCCCATCGATCGCGTCACGGCGGTCCCCAGCGTCGACCTGGCGCTTCGGATCGAGTCGCGATTCGCCGGCTCCCACCCCCGCTTGAAACGCGCCGTGGCCCGGGCCCGCACCAATTGGTTCGACCGCCGCCTGGCCCGCCGGATCGCCGCCGATCCCCCCGAAACGCTCTTGGTCTTCAGCGACGTCGGCACCGGCGTCACGATGCCCTTGTGCAAGCGGCTGGGGGTGACCACCGTCTTGAGCATGGTCCACGGTGACGTCCGCGAGGAGGCCCGGGTTTTGGAGACCGAGGAGACCCGCGCCCCCGACTTCTTCCCGCTCTACATGGGAGACGCGTCGCTCGACCGCGAGGAGTTGGCCTGGCTGCACCGTCGTCGGCTTCGAGACCTGGAGCTGGCCGACCGCGTCCTGGTCCCCTCCAAACACATCGCCGAGACGCTCGTCCTCCACGGCCTGCCCCGCGAGCGGATTCGGGTGATTCCCTACGCGGCCGACTGCCGGCGGTTCCTTCCCCATCTGGGCAAGACCCACGGCGATTCGTGCGTCTTTCTCTTCGCCGGCGGGATCAGCCAGCGCAAGGGGATCAAATACCTGCTGGAGGCCTGGGCGAAGATCCGCCGGCCGGGCTGGAGGCTCCAACTCCTGGGCCCCATGCCCCGGGAGCTTGGGCCGATGGCCGGCCTGCTCGATGGAGTCGAACTCTTGGGACGAGTCGGCCACCCCGAAGTCCCCGCCCACATGGCCGCGGCCGACGTCTTCGTCTTCCCCTCGCTGTTCGAGGGGTCGGCGGTCGTCACCTACGAGGCCCTCGCCTGCGGCCTGCCCAGCGTCGTCACCGCCGAGGCCGGCTCGGTCGTCCGCGACGGCGTCGAGGGATTCGTCGTCCCCGCCCGCGACGTCGACGCGCTGGCCACTTGGATGAAGCGACTGGGCGAAAACCCCCGACTCCGGGCCCGGATGTCGGCCGCGGCACGAAGCCGAGCCCTCGATTTCGACTGGCCGCGCTACCACGTCGCCGTCACCGAGGCCGTCGCCGGCGTCGACTCCAACGAGGCCGCCCGAGCCGAAGAGGACTCCGTCTCCGAATTCCTGACCCTCCGCTCCGCCCCCGCGCAACGGGGAGGATAACCGACCCCAACAAGGATTTGACCACCACGCCACGGAACGGGCGGGAGAGTCGGCATCATGGATGAGTACGGCTATGTTTACGCGACCGCCGGGGTGATGGCCCTGTACTTCATCATCCAGATGGCGACCAAGCGGTTCGACCCCTTCGCGCCGGTCTGGCTCTTCTTCGTCGGCTACTTTCAGCTCTATGTCATCCAGGCGCTCTCCTATCACGATTGGGCGGTCGGAGTTCGCGGCGTGGAGTTGGTGACCGCGGCCAACCAACAGGCGCTCTGGGCCCTGATCTGGTACTTGTTCGTCTATCACGTGGGCGTCGGCAACATCATCGCGCCCCGATTGCCGAGCCCCCCGCGCGGGTGGTCGAACCTCGCCGTGATGTTGCTCAGCCCCGGCCTGATCCTCTGGGGCCTGTTTTGCTCGGGCGTGATGGGGGGGACGCCGTTCGGCGGCGCGGCCACCGCCGAAGAAGCGCTTTTCCGGTCCTTCCCGTTCGTGATGATGGTGGCCGCGATCATGTTGATCGTCTCCGGCCGACGCCCCGACGCGCCCAAGCCGGTTCTGCTCTGGGCTGGGCTCGCCACCTCCTTCGCCTACATCGTCATCTGGATGTTCAACGGCAAGCGCTCGCACTCGTTGATCGCCGTTTTGGCGACCGTCTGCGCCTTCTACATCTCCCGGCAAAAACGGCCGTCTTGGCCGGTCTTGCTGGCCACTTCGTTCACCGGCGCGATGGTCGTCTCGCTGGCCCTGGGCTGGCGGGGCAACATGAACTACGAGCGCACGCTCTCCGGGTTCGTCGAGTTCGTCGGCGACTTCGATTTCGCCATGATCCTTGAGAACATGGACGTGGTTGACGAGACCGAGGGCGCCAACGAGGAGCACTTCACCTACGAAACCAAGGAGTACGGCGGCTTCCTCTTGATGAAGGACACCGTGCCGGAGAAGTCCGACTACGACTACGGCGCCAACTACATCCGCACCTTCTCCACCTTCATCCCCCGGATCGTTTGGCCGGACAAACCCCTTTTCGGCCGCCAAAAATGGATCAACGCCTGGATCGTCGGCTCGGAGATGGACCGCCAGGAAAACTACACCAGCCCCGCCATCGGCCTTTTGGGGGCGACCCAGCTCAACGGCGGCGCCATCGGCACGATCGTCGTCGTCGCGGTCATCGCCATTTTGCATCGATGTTGTTATGCGTACTTCCGAATGTACGCCGACGTCCCATGGGTTCAATTTTGGTGGGCCCTGGCGTTCTTCAACGCCTGGTTCATGGTGGTCAACGACGACCCGATGGTCTGGTTCTATTACAACTGGGGATTCACCACGTTCCCCTTCGTCGTCCTGCTTTGGTGGATCTGCCGGGGCGCCGGCGAGCCCCCCGCCGAAGCCCCCGCGGCGACTTGGGCGGAATCCGGCGTCGAAGCCTCCGCGGCGAGGTCCGCGGGGTTCAGCGTTGAAGCCGCATATTATCATCCGGGAGATGTGCATCAGTGTTCCACTTGGCGTTAATCCAAACCGAAGCGAGGCCCGCGCCATGAAGTTCGCCGTCTGCTTCACCAACTTCGGCCCCTACCACCTGGCGCGCCTCAGGGCGCTGGCGGGTTTGCTGGAGTCGCGCGGGGATCGGCTCGTCGCCTACGAGACGGCCGGCGACGAGCGGACGTATCCTTGGGACCGTTGGACCGGGCCCGAGCCCTTCGAGCGCGTCGTCCTCTTCCCCAACCGGACGCTTGAGGAGCTTCCCGCCGGCGCCTGCGCCGAGGCGATGACCGAGGCCCTCGACCGCGACCAGCCCGACGCCGTCGGCGTGGTCGGCTACGTTCGGCCCGAGTCGCTGGCGATGGCCGGGTGGGCCAAGCGCGCGCGGCGACCCTCGGTCCTGATGTCCGAAAGCCAGGCGATCGACCGCCCTCGATCCTGGTACAAGGAGATGATCAAATCCCGTCGCGTGAATCGGTTCGACGCGGCCCTGGTCGGCGGCCCCTCGCATCGGGATTACCTTGTCGATCTGGGAATGCCCGCCGACCGAATCGCGATGGGCTACAACGCCGTCGACAACCCGTTCTACGAGGCGCGCGCCGACCACTTCCGAAGCGTCTCCGACTCGCGCGCGGGGATGCCCGAGAAGCCCTTTTTCCTGTCGGTCAGCCGGTTTGTCCCCGAGAAGAATCTCGTCAGGCTGATCGAGGCCTTCGCCCTTTACCGCGACCGGGCCGACGCGGGCGAGGCGTGGGATCTTGTCCTCTGTGGGGGAGGACCCGGCGCCGACGAGGTGGACGAGGCCATCAAGCAATCCAATCATGCCGCTTCGATTCACCGTCCGGGCTTCCTCCAGGCCGACGCTCTTTCCCGGTGGTACGCCCACGCCGGGGCCTTCGCGCTGGCGAGCGTCTCGGAGCCCTGGGGCCTTGTGGTCAACGAGGCCGCCGCGGCGGGCCTTCCCCTTCTGGTCTCGGAGCGTTGCGGCAGCGCCTGGACGCTCGTTCCCGACCCCGAGGGAACAATCGGGGCTCGGTTCGACCCCCTCAACGTCGACCAAATCGCCGACAAACTGACCTGGATGGCTTCGCTCGCAACCAAGGATCGCCTCGCGATGGGCCGCCGCGCCCGCGAAACCGCCGCGCTTTGGGGGCCCGAACGGTTCGCCCGGGGCGCGGTCGAAGCCTGGGAAATCGCCCAAAAGACACCGAGACGACGCGCTTCGCTTTTGCGGAAGGGAATGTGAAATCATGGCGACGTCAGTGATGATTGATCCCAAGAAGTTCGCGCCGACGGTTTCCTCACGCGCGGGGTGGCTCCATCTATGCAACGGTCTTGACCCGGTTCGCGACGGCGGCATGGTGCCGAGCATCCTGGGGATGACCGGGGCGCTGAGGCGGGCCGGGGCCGACGTTCGGATCGTCACCCCCACGCCGTCGCGGCTCGACGCCGACGCGGTCCCCCCGGGGCTCTCGATCGCCGGCCCCGAGGCCGACATGATCGAGGCGATTCGATCGGCCGAGGTCGTTCACATCCACGGTCTCTGGCAAGGGCACGGCCGTCGCGGGGCGAGCGAGGCGCGCAAGGCGGGCGTTCCCTACGTCATGACCGCGCACGGAATGGCCGAGCCCTGGGCGCTTCGGCATAAATGGTTGAAGAAGCAAGCGTATTTGGCGCTCGTCGAGTCGCGGAACCTCCGCCGAGCGGCGTGCCTCCACGCCCTCTCCCGACCCGAGATCGGCCATTTGCGGGCCCTCGCGCCCCAGGCGCCGGTCTGCTTCATCCCCAATGGGGTTGATCCGACGTTCTTCGACGACCTGCCCGACCGATCGGCCCTGGAGGCCGAGCATCCCGAGCTGAAGGACAAGTTCGTCCTCCTTTTCTTCGGCCGAGTCCACGCCAAAAAGGGGCTCGACCTGCTGGCCGAGGCCATGGGAACGCTCCATAACGATTTCCCCGATCTGCATCTGTTGATCGCCGGCAAGGACGACGGCGCGTGGACGCCGTTCGCCGGGCGCTTGACGGAACTGGGCCTGACCGATCGGGCGACTTATGTGGGGCACGTCGGCGGCGAACGGGCCCGCAAGGTCTGGGCCGCGGCCGACGCCTTCATCCTCCCCAGCTACAGCGAGGGGTTCAGCATGGCGATCCTCGAAGCGCTCGCCTGCTCGCTCCCTTGTTTGTTCACCACCGCGTGCCACTTTCCCGAGGCCGGCGCGGCCAACGCGGCGCTCGTCGTCGATCCCCAAGTCGACGCCGTGACCGGGGCCCTTCGCGAGCTTCTGGAGTGCTCGCCCGCCGAGCGCGCCGAGTTGGGCGCCAACGGTCGGCGGCTCGTCGAAGCCGAATACGCCTGGGACCAGCAAGCCCAACGTCTCGCCGCCGTCTACCAGTGGCTCGCCGGCGACGGCCCTCGGCCCGACTGCGTGGTTGATTGAGTCATGATGTCCAAACGTCGGCAAGCGGTGATGACGCATCGTTGAACGGAGACGACGATTATGCCTTGCCTTGATGAAGCGGTCGACGCGGCCTCCCCCGCTCCCCCCCCTCGCGTGGCGCGGGCGCCGGTGAGCGTGATCGTGCCGGTGAGAAATGAGGCCGAGAACCTCCGCCGATGCCTTCCCGCGCTGGCCTGGGCCGACGAGGTGATCGTCGTCGACAGCCAAAGCGACGACGACACCCAGCGCGTCGCCGAAGAACACGGCGCCAAGGTCGTCCAGTTCCACTTCAACGGCGTCTATCCCAAGAAGAAAAATTGGGCCCTGGAAAACCTCCCCTTCCGCAACGAGTGGGTCTTGATCGTCGACGCCGACGAGGTGGTCGTCCCCGAGCTGGCCGCCGAAATCCGTGACCGGATCGAGAAAGACGAGGCCGACGGATATTACCTGAACTCGAAATATTACTTCCTCGGTCGACGAATCAAGCATTGCGGATATTCCGAATGTTGGAACCTTCGGCTGTTCAAGCACCGCCTGGGCCGCTACGAGCGGATGCCCGACCACACCGGGGGACGCTCGGGCGACAACGAAGCCCACGAACACGTCGAGCTGAAAGGCCGGGTCGCCCGCCTGACCCACGAACTCGACCACCACGCCTACCCGACGATCGCCGCCTGGGTCGAGAAGCACAACCGATACGCCGTCTGGGAGGCCGCCATGTACGAGCGGTTTCTCTCCGAGCCGATCCCCTCCACCATCGGCCGAGGCAAGCGGTTTAAACGCCTGCTCAAGAAAATCTACCTGCGCCTGCCGATGCGTCCCGCGGTTCGGTTCCTCTACGCCTACGTGTTCCGACTCGGCTTCTTGGACGGCAAGCCCGGCCTCGTCTTCTGTGTCCTCCTCTCCTTCTACGACTTCCTCGCCTGGGCCAACGTCTACGAGCGGCGGGTGGTGGAGCGGTAACGCCGATCGAATCGAGTCGCGCTCAGCGCCATCAATCGAGAGCGCCGCGCCGCGCTTTCGCGTCACGGCTTGTAGAACCGGGCGGTGGTCGAGTAGGTGCGGCTGCCCTTGCCGTTGTAGTAGACGATCCACCGAATGCCGTTGCTGTCGCCGTCGGCTATGTTCAGATCTTGATCGCCGAAGAGGAAATAGCGCTTGTCGTTGACCGGTCCGCCGACCTGGGTTTCGTAGATGTACCCGGAGATTCCCGAGGGATCAACGTATCTGCCGACGTAGTTCAATCTCGCGCGATAAAAGTCGACGCTCCTTCGCCCATCGGGAAACGGCAAGTTCGCGGACAGCATGAACATGCCCTCCGCCGAGGTTCCCATGATTTGGAATGATCCAAATTGATGAATGTAACCGTAGCCCGGCGTCGCCACCGGAACCGGCGAACCGGCGACGACCGCGGCCGCCGGCGCGGGCGCTTGCTGTCGGAGCGCGGGGCCGCCGAGACCGGTCGGCGGCGCCTGCCGATCGATCGCGTTGAGGTCCAAGTTCCCGGGGGCCGCGGTGGAGGCGGCCGGCGGCTCGGCGTTTTGGGGGACCTCGCCGGGGAACTGCGCCGGGGAGGAAGTCGTCGTCAAGAGGAAGACCGCGAAAAACGTCAGGGAAGGCGCGATTCCGCGTTGCATTTCGATTCTCCCGCGGTGGTCCCTCCTTGGATATGGTTCTTAAGTGCGAGTCGATCGACAAAAGAATAGTCTGAATTATGAATGGCAAGCAAGGAAAAAGTGACTGAAATCAGAAATGGCCGCTTCTCCGGGGGGGTGGAGAAGCGGCTTTCTTTTGCTTCGGCTCATGCGCTTGCTGTTGCCATGTTAATCCTCTCCGGTCGGCGGGGGCGCGAGGGGTTCGGGCGGGGGCGGGACGTAGTCGCCGCCGCGTGGGATGGCGTTGAACTGGTCGGCGCCGATGGTGGTGATTTGGGCGGCCGTCAGGTTGATTTGGGCGGCCACCGGCGCGGAGACCCAGTGCCTTTGGCCTCCCGAGTAGTGGTTGATCTCGCCGCTTTGGTTGTTTTGGAGGAACATGCCTTCAACAAAGTAATCGGGACCCTTGTTGATGGCGTGATATTGGATTGGCGAGACGGCGATCAGGTCGGCGGCCGTCAGGCCCATCTTCGAGGCGACGGGCGCGGAGACCATCCGAAGCTTCTCGCCCACGTGGAGGGCGATCTCGCCGTTCTCCTGGTTCTGGAGATAGACGCCGTCGGGGAAGTAGTCTCGGCCTTGCGGGATCGCGTTGAACTGCGCGGGGCTGATCACGGTCAGTTGATCGGCCGTTAGGCCCATCTTCGAGGCGACCGCCACGGAGATCCAGCGCCTTTGGCCACCCTGATAGATGGCGATCTCGGCGCTCTGTTGGTTTTGGAGCAGGATGTCTTCGGGGAAGTAGTCGGGGCCCTTGTTCACGCCGGCGTACTGGGCCATGCTGATCGTCGCCATGTCGTCGACGTTCAAGCCCAACCGCTCGGCGATCGGCGGGGAGACGACGCGGAAGACGCCGTCGGAATACCGGCTAATCTCGCCCGACCACTCGTTGCGGACGAACATCCCCTCGGGGAAATAGTCGTTCCCCTTCGGCACCGCCTTGAAGACCTCGGCCGTCACCGCCTTGGTCTGAGCCTCCGTCAGACCCATCTTCGCCGCCACCGGAGGCGAGATGAGGCGTCGATGGCCGTTCGAATACCAACCCAATTCCCCGGTCTGCTCGTTCCGCAAGATCGTCCCGTCCGAGAACGTCGGGGCCGGCTTGGACTCCTTGGGAGTCGTCGGCTTCGTCTCTTCGGGCTTGGTCGGCTTGGGATCCTCGGGCTTGGTCGGCTTGGGATCCTCGGGCTTGGTTGGTTCGGGCTTGGTCGGCTTGGGGGTTGGCGTTGGGGTCGGCTTGGGCGTTGGGGTCGGCTTGGGCTTGGGCGTTGGGGTCGGTTTGGGTGTTGGCGTTGGTGTCGGCTTCGTCGGCGCGATGTTGGCCGGCCAGGATTGGCCGTTGGGATTGGTGGGCGTTGGCGTTGGGGGCGCGGTTTGGGTGGCGGGCGGGGTGATCGGCTGGGCCGGCGGGTTGGCCGCGGGCGGAGCGATTGGGACGTTGATCGTCGGGTTGACGGTTCCCCCGTTGACGTTGATGGTTGGGTTGACGTTGATCGACGGCTGGAAGTTGATCATCGGCCGCCGCATCCCCATCCCGCTCATGGCCGCGAGTCGGGCGCGCGGGCCTCCCTGAAACTGGCCGCCGGCCTGGGCTTGGGCTTGGGCCGCGAGTCGGGCGCGCGGGCCTCCCTGAAGCTGGCCGCCGGCCTCGGCTTGGGCCGCGAACTGGGCGCGGAGCGCCTGGGCGCGGGCCTGGGCGAATGGCGTGGCCGTAAGGCGTTGTTGAATTTGGGGGTTGGGTCGATTATTGAACAGGGCCCGTTGCTGGTTGAGCAGGGCCAGTCTTGGGGGCAAGTGACGAACCGTCGAGAGTAGGACGCGGCCCTCCAAGTCTTCGAGCGTCGTCTGGAATTCGACCTTGCGCCGCTTGGCTCGCCGCCGCTGATTGTCCGCGAAGTCCTCGTGTGACATGAGTTTTTTAGCCCTCCCGGCTAAATCGCTCTTGGAGCCGGCCCCAACGCATCGCCGTTGCGACCCATTTGAATCGCGCCCCTTGGCTGAATCGCGCCCCTTGGCGCATGTGGCCTGGGCGTGTCCCGAGGAGTATCGGCGCGCGGGCGACTGGAGCCTGAGGAAGATTGCGGTTCTCCCGCTTGTGCTGATTGTGCGTGAATTGCCGGATGTCCGCGGTCATGGGCGCGACGCGGCGGCCTTGGCCAGGATCGTCGCCTCGTCGAGAACGGTCTTGGGATGTCGGGAGAGGCACATGGAGGTCAGGATCTTGGTTGGCCGGGCGAGCCCGATGTCGGCGTTGTGGAAATAAAATTCCCCGGCGGCGAGTTTGGAGATGTCGTCGGCGGTTCCTCCCTTGGCCTGGATCATGTCGCGGGTCGCGTCGACCGCGGCCGGCGCGTTCATCTTGCCGTAGAAATGTGAGGAGCAGTTGCCGACGATCTTGTTGTCGATGTCTTTCGGGTTCTGGGTCGCGAATATGATCCCAAGGCCATACTTTCGGGCCTGGCCCGTGAGCCGCGCGAGGCTTTCGCCGCAGGCCGAGGCTTTTTGCGACGGGGCGAAGTCTCGGGCCTCGTCGATGACCAAGAGCCCGCGGAGGGGCTGGTCTCCGTAGTCGGGGTTCTTCTTGATCCAGGCGAAGAGGGTCATCGCCAGTTGGTTGACGAAATTGCGTTGGGCCTCCAGCCCCGACAGCCCCACGAGGCTGACGACCGACACCCGCGCCGACGCTTCGGGTTGGTTGGAGCCGAAGAGAACGGCCGGGTCGATGGGCGCCCCGATCGATCGGAGCAAGGGGTCCATGACGATCGCGGCCCTCAGGTCGTCGGACATGGCCTTGGCGAGCTTGGTCTCGTTGCCCAGGCCGGGGCCGGCCTCGGGGGGAAGGTCGCTCAGCAGCTCGACCAACTCGTTGAGCCGGCCTCCGCCTCGCCCCGCCATGTGAACAAGAGCTTGCTTCAAGATCGCGCGCTTATGCAGGTTGGATTTTGCGTTGCCCTTGGCGACCTGGGGCGAGAGGGTGGCGACGGCCATCGACGTGGCGGCGTCCAACTCCTCGGCGTCGTCGGCCACCGGGGCGAGGTCGGGGACGGGCTCCAGGGAAAGCGGGTTGCCCGACTCTTTGCCCGGGGTCCAGACGACGACCCGGCCGGGAACATGGTAGGCGTCGGCCTTGCGCCCGTCGTCGTCGGTCCAGGGCCCGGGGGGCTCGTCCCAGCGCTCGTCGAGGGCCGCGAGATCGTTGGCGCCGTCGATGACGATCGAGGGAACGCCCACGATCGCCGCCTCTTCAATCAGCCGCTTCAAAAGGACCGTCTTGCCCGACCCCGATCCGGCTAAGATCAGTGTATGCTTCTCCATAAGTTTGACTGGAAGGCCGATCATCTCCACCGGCTTCCCGGCCTGAAGCCGTCGACCGAGCGGGATCGTTGGGGTGGTGGAAACGCGCGGCGGGGATTTGATGGTGTCGGATGGTGACGTGGTCGTGAGCTGGGGCGTCGGAGGATCGACCGAAGTGGGATCGCTCGTCACGGGCCCTCTCTTCGGGGGTGCCTCCACTTCCGAGGGCTCCTCCACTTCCACGGGCGCCTTCACTTCCACGGGCGCCTTCACTTTCGCTGGCGCGCCCGGGGTTTGGAAAATCGGATGATGGTTCACGATTTGTTGGATCAAGTCGAGCGACGAGGCGGGACGGCGGTCCTTGAGCCATTTTGAGAAATCGGCGTCCTTGCGACCGTTCAGGCGATGGAGGGCGCAGAGGGTTCGCAGGTCGTCTTCGGTCGGCGAGATGAAGACGCCGTCGTTGCGCTCGAACTCGTCGATCAGTTTCCTGGAGAGCTCGCCGTTGGGTTTGGAGAGCGATCGGATGATGGCGAGTCGTCGGAAATTCAAGCTGCGATCGATGCCCGACTGCGTCAGCGCGGCCTTCAGACGCGCCTGGAAGGCCCTGTCGTTGGTCCATTGGAGGGCTCGGACGCAGAAATGCTCCTCGCGATCGTCCTTCTTGTGGAAGATCAGCCGGAGCCTCGCGTGAAGCGGGCGGGTCTTGGCGCCTCCGGTCAATTCGGCGTCGATCTGCGGGGTCACGTCCGGGCCGAACTCGGTCTCTTCGACGAGCCGCTTCAGGCCGCTTAGGATCAAGGGCGCCAGCCGTTCGTCGTCATATCTTTCCTCAAGCAGCCAGGCGGGATCGGCCTCGGCCCGGAGCTTTTGGAATTCGTCGTCGAGGCGCTTCAGGGCGGTTGGTTCTCCGCCGATCGGCCGCCCGTTCGTTGTTTCGACGGGTGGTTTGGTGGAGGATTGGAAGGTTGGAAGCTCGGTAATCGAGTCTTGATAAAGGCATGCGTTTCGGTGTTCGGCGCACCGCTGAAGGATCTCGCGGGGGCTGGCGCTTTGGAGCCCTTGAAACGCCTCGGGGCGGAATGGGTACGTGGGGTACGGCGGGGCGAAGCCGGATTCGCGATGGGCCGCGGCGAGCCGTCCTTCGACGAGCGCCTTGGTCACGGCGTCGTTCGGTGGTTTCGAGAGTCTCCAGGGGGACTCAAACCGATCAATGAATGTTTTAAGGACGGCGCCTCGAAGGTATTCCCAGGTCGTCTCGACGCACGAGACGATCGTGAGCGTGTTGTGCGTGGCGTCGCGGAGGGCGCCCAGGCCGCCGCCGATCTCGGTGATGATGGCCTCGGCCGTCGAGGTCGCCTCGTCGATGGCGGCACCGTGCTTGAGGTGGTGCAACTCGGTGACGATTGGGTCGAGCTGGTCGAAGGCGAGGACCGTCGGCCCGCCGAGGCTCAACATCCACGACAGGGCTTTGATGATCTTGCGGGGCTGCTCTCCGCGCGTGGTGAACCCCAGGGCCCGCTTGTCTTCGTCTTCGAGTTCCGTTCCCAAAAGCCACGTCTGGCCGAGGCTTGAGAGCGCGAAATCCTCCGAATTCATGCAGATGAGCGCGCGGATGATGTTTTGATATTCCCGCGTCTCGCGCGGGCGAATTTTGCCAAGCGCGGCGAGAACCTTGTTCATGTCCTCGCGCAGGTATCGACTTTTGCGTTCGGAGAGCGTGGCCAAGACGTCGGCGACGGGCTTGTTCGGCTTCAGCTTCTCGATGACGTTGCCGAGCGCCCGCTGATATTGTGGCGCGTCGTCGTCGACCACTTGTTGGAGCGAGCCCACGTAGCCTTGCAGGACGCACCCCCAAAAGTTGCGCACGTCGGTCATGTCGACCATGATGAAGGGAAGGCCGCGCCGGGTCGTCTCTCGGCGGAAGGCGCCGAGGAGATGAGTTTTCCCGGTTCCGCCGG
>Ga0182742_1001046_pt1 | contig 37918 bp, 23 predicted proteins | sample eDN5th37CBELigMG_FD_128880 | JGI IMG/M metagenome (GOLD analysis project Ga0182742, IMG submission 128880) | Enriched Miracle-Growth compost microbial communities from Emeryville, California, USA - eDNA 5th pass 37_C BE-Lig MG (version 2)... ... | reverse complement strand
GGACTGCCCGCTGCGGGCGATCGTTCGATAGGCCTGCGCCTGCTCCCACAAGCTGACTTCAGCCGAGCCCAGCGCTAGCGAGTACCCGTAATAATCGCCCGATTCGACGATGTGCTCGAAGCCCAGCTCGTAGAGACGATCTCGGAACGGCTCGACACCCACCAGCACCAGTGCACGAACCGCGGGAATGTTCAGAGAATTGCCGAGCGCCGTGCGCACACTGACCAGACCTTTGTAATCCTTGTCATAGTCCTGCGGAATGTATGCTCCGGTCGCGGTGTCCAGATACACCGGCGAATCCTTGAGCAACGAGGCGGCCGTGAGATAGCGACGTTCCATCGCCAACCCGTAGAGGAAGGGCTTCAACGTCGAACCGGCCTGACGCAGCGCTCGCACACCGTCGACCTGCATGGCTCGCGAGTTGGGGCCCGCTGAACCCACGTAGGCCAGGACTTCCGCCGTTTCGTTGTCGACGATCAGCGCGGCGCCGTCTCGAACATTCTGATCCGCAAGTTTCGTCAGCTGCAGCGCCAAGATCTCGCGCGCCGCTCGCTGGATGCTTGCATCGATCGTGGTTCTGACTTCCTCACCGGCCGAAGTCAGCAGCGTATTCGCAAGTTGAGGCGCCAGTTTGGGTGCGGCGGAATGCTGAGAATCGTTCGACAAGAGCGTCGCGGCCGTGCGCTCGAGTTCGTCACAGGCGATAGTGATGTTTGCAGAACGCGCGCGGGAGCAGGCGCGAGCGGCGACGCGAGGGGGAGCAGCGCTGGGTTGGGGAAGCAGCGCCGCGATCACCAGACTTTCCGACAGGCTCAGCCCGGAGGGAACCTTGCCCGCGAGCACATATGAAGCTGCCGCGATGCCCTGCAATTCGCCCCGATAGTGCAGCAGGTTCACATAGGCTTCGAGAATCTGCTCCTTGGTCCAACTGCGCTCGAGCGCTAGCGCCAGCCGGACCTGCTCGCGCTTTTGCCACCATGCTCGCACTCCTTTGTGAGCGCGCGGTGAGGCTCGCAACAGTGAAGCAACTTGCATCGTGATCGTGCTCGCCCCACGAGGACGGCCACGCACATATCGATCCCTCACGGCGCCAGCAACGCTGCGCCAATCGATGCCGTCGTGTTCCCAGAAGCGCGCGTCCTCACCCCGAATCACGGCGGCAGTGAACGCCGGCGAGACCGCGTTGAGCGGCTGCCACTCGAAACGACGCACCTTCATGTCGATGCGTCGTGTGTCGATGATCTCGCCGTTGCGATCGAGCAGGAACGCATCCGAAGGTGTGAAGCCGGCGCGAGTGGCGGCAAAGTCCGGCGCCCGCGCTGGCCATGCCAATGCGACGCCGAGTGTCACGACTGTGGTGGCCGCAATCGCGACAATCCGCCGTTTCATTGCTTCGGCTCCACGACCACATCGGCGTTCGGCGCTTCACCGAACATCTCCGGTGCATACATCGCCTCGACCCGCGTCGCCGGCAGTTGGAAATGTCCGGGATTGTTCAGACGCACCGTGTATTCCACCGACCAGCGACCTTTCGGGACGTAGCGATAGTAGGCGCGGAACGAATCGAATCGCCGTTCCTCGAACGCCAGCCAGGCGAAGCCTTCACTGCGCTCCTGTTGAGTGAGCAAGGTCGACTGTCCACCCAGTCCGCTGCCCAGGATCGTCGAGCCTGCCGGCACTGGATCTTCGACCACGACCCAAGTCATGTCGGACTGCGCCTCGATCTCCAGCTTCACTCGCGCGACATCGCCTCGCGTCCAGCGGCCAGGCGTTTGCTGATCGATGGGCGTGACGGTGCGCACAGCCCGGTACCCTGACGACAGCGGCTTGTCGAGCGGCAACGCCGCGGTCGCACGCACCATGACCCAGGGTGAGCCCGTGCCTCGATGGTTGATGTCGAGCGGCACATTCCCTTCCTGCCACGGCAGTTCGCTCAACGCCTGCGCCTCTTTCACCGGCCAGCCGATTTGTTGAGTCTGATCGGCGTAACGAATATCGGTCGTGCCCGTCACGGGCGTGGACTCGAAGGCTGTGGAGAATTTCTCCATCGCGAGCACGCCCCAGGCGTTGGCGACCGTCGTATTCCAATGCCCTTCCTGCTGTCGCCCGAGTGCGCCCCGAACCAAGCGCGGAATGTCTTCGCGCCACTGCGGCTCGTTCAGCACCGACAGCAACATGCGATTGGCGTTCGAATCGACGGAAATCATGAGCCACCACAGCGCGTCGGTGCGCTCGGTGGAGAAGCCCAGCGTGGTTCCCTGGAAGTTCAGGCGTGCCCTTAGAATTCCCAACGCCTGAGTACGCCGCTCGGCGGCGTTGGGGACGTCAGTCATCCGCTGCAGGATGTTCAACCAATCCAGCACCGCCGACGTCGGCCACAGATTCGGTTCGATCGCGATGCTGTCGAGCATGCGCGGCGTGGCCGCGCCATAGCGAGACAGAGCTTCGATCGCAGCGACTTTACGAATCGCCAGATCGGCCGTCGGCAATGCCGAGCCACGCACGATCTTGCCTTCGACGAAGCGCGTCAGGGCTTCGATCAGCTTTTGTTGATCCTGCTCCTGCAGCGTCCAGCCCGCTTCGTGCGCGATTGCCAGCACGTACGCGGTCAGCGCGTCTTCGCCCTGCAGACGATCGCTCGCGAAGTATTTGAGCAGCCCATCCGAATCCATGTAGGCGGGCAAGCGTTCGCTCCACGATTGCCATAGAGAGTGGTCGCGAAGCGCGACGGCTCGAGACAGGTTCTGCTCCAGACAGACGTAGGGATACCAGCTCATGTACTCGCGGACGCCATCGAGCCCGTCGCCCAGCCTGGCTCGCAATGTCACTTCCAATCCGCCCCGCCCCTTCACTGCGCCCGCGGGACGCTCCGCTGGCATCGATATCGGCGCGGTGAGTTGCGAGATCGTCGCTTGGTAGGTGCGGACCGGATACGTCGGGATGACCGACTGCTGCAGCTTGATCCTGTCGGCGGCGGCGGCGCCTCCTGCTTCTTTTGCGGTCACCTCCCAGCTCAGGTTCTTCACACCCACCGGAACCTCGACCGGCCAGCTCAGATCGAGCGCTTGACCGGCAGGCACGGCCACTCGGCGGGTTGGCAGTGTCGGCACCCCTTTCTCGGCGATACGCGCTTGCGCGTCGATCGTGAGCAGACGATCGGTTGTATTCCTCAGCGTGAACGTCGCCGCGAATTTATCTCCTTCGCGGACCAACGGCGGCAGACCGGAGAGCATCATCAGATCCTGCGTCGTCGCGATGGATGCCGACCCGGTGCCGAACAAATCCTTCGCTCCATGCGCGATAGCGACCACACGGAACGAAGACAGCGAGTCGTTCAACGGAATCTGCAGCGACGCGTTGCCTTGCGCATCCAGCTTCACACGGCCTTTCCACAGCAACAGACTGTCGAACTGCTCACGTGCACGATCGCGCTCTCGCCCGCCACCGCCGCCGAGCGGCACGGCTTTGCGTCCATAGTGACGTTTACCGACGACTTGCATCTGCGCCGTCGACGTCCAAACCTCGATCCCACGCTCGCCCATCATGGCGCTGAGCAGGTCCCACGATCGATTCGGCGCCAGCTCCAGCAGCGCTTCATCGACGGCGGCGAGCGCGATTTCCGTGTCCGCTGGCAACAACTGTCCGTTGTCACGCTCCACGTGAACTTGCACCGTCGCGGTTTCGGCGACTTTGTAAACGGAACGATCCGGAGCGACCCGAACATTCAATCGATGCGGCTGCCAGCCCACATTGATCTTCGCCACGCCGAAGCGATAGGCCGGCTTGTTCAGATCGATCAGCGCGGTGACTTCCGCCTCTTTGTCGCCCCTCGCGCCCTTGGGCCGGTCGCTTCGAGCGACTCGCCCGCGAACCGCAAGCACTGAAACGTACACGTTGGGCGCATACGCATCGGCAATGGGCACTTCGATGACGGGCGCGTCCCCTTTGAGCGGCACCGTGAAACTCGACAGGACTCCTTCACGCGCAACTGTGACCAACGCGGTCGCCTGTCGGAAAGGCATGCGAACCTGGAAGCGAGCTTTCTCGCCGGCGGCATATTCTTTTTTCTCGGGCAGCACATCCATGCGATCGCCTTGCGTGCCTTCGAACCACCAGTCGTCCTTGCCCGCCACCCAGAACGATGACGTCGCGCCCGCCGTTCTCTGCTGATCGTCGGCGGTTTCCGCTCGCACAAGTACTTCGCCACTGACGCCGGGCGCCACATCGCACATGACCAGTCCCTGCGCATTGCTCACGCCTTCGCAATTGATTGGCAGGCGCTTGGTCTCGCGTGTGGTTTCATAAGCATAGAAGCCGCCGATGAGCCGCTTGCGATAGGTGTATGCGGTCGACTGATAGAAAGATACTTTCACGGCCCGACCTGCGCGGGGTTTGCCATCCAGGCCGAGCACGACCGTTCGGAAACGCAGTTGCTCGCTGCTCGCAACCCAGCCGTCGCGGCGAATGCCTATGCTCAGCTCGGACGGCACGAGCCGTACGCGCCCGGTCGCGGTGAGCAACTCACCATTCGCGTCCGCATATTCCAGTTCGGCAGTGAGCTGTGCGGGACCGTCGAGCTTGGGCAGATCGGAGACTGTGACACGCGCCGAGCCCTCGCCATCCAGTGTTACGGGCAGCACTTGCACCTTCGCGGTTTGCGCGGAGCCATTCCCCTCATCGTCCGAATACAGGTAGGAGTGATCGCCAGTCTTGATGCCTTCCTTGACCGGCGCTCCGCCAAAACCGTAATCCTCATAGCCGGCAAATCGCATCGGCCGCGGCTCGATGGTGGTGCGCAGCTTGGTGGCGAGCCCCGATGCGCCGCCGCCGGACATGTACGCCACATGCAGATCGAGCACCGCCGAGTCCTGTTGAACCAGAGGCTGCGCGGAGCCCGTCACGCTGGCTCGCATCGAAGGCAGTCGAAACTGTTCTACTTTGAAGCTGGCGCTCTGGCGGAAATTCTCGCCTTCGCCAATGGACACCTCGTAGTCGCCCAGCTTCGCCTCGGCAGGAATCACCCAGCGGCTCTCGGCGACGCCATCGGCGCCGAATTCCGTGGTCAGTTCGAAATTCTGTCCGCTGCCCAGGTGAGAGATGAGCACTTTGCGGCGACCGGCAACGCCGTCGGGCAGAGTCACTCCCGTGGAATCGTGACGACGCACGAAATGTTTCATCGACACCGTCTCGCCGGCGCGGAACAGCGCCCGGTCGAGCACCGTATGAAACAACCCGGTGTTCCATTCGCCACCGGTGTTCAAGCTGAAGTTATAAGGCGAGATGCCTTCATTCCAGCTGGACAGTGCGAAGCTGAAGTCCTCGCCACGCTGGGCCAGCACGAGCAACGGCGGGCGAGAGTAAGCCGAGCAGCGATCGTAGTTGTGCGGCTCACCGAAAGAGCCCGCGATCGTGGCGATGCCTTCTGCGTTCGTGCGCGCGTCTGCAAGCTTCGAGCCGTTGCAATAGTCAACGATACTGACCGCGGCATCGGCGACGGGCTTGCCGTTATCCAGGCGAGTCACCCACACGGTCGAGCTCTCGCGTCCCCAGTTCAGATGGACCGCCAGGTTGGTGACCAACGCCGAGGTGGCGACATGGCGCAATTCATCGCGACCGAGCAACGACTGCCCCAGCAGCCGGCTGCCGATCTCGACCACATAGAAACCCGGCTTCTGCAACGGAATGCCGATGACTTCGGCCGGCTTCTGGCCGGAAGGTTTGGTGAGCGTGAAGGCGGTCGTTGCATCGGACGCATTGAATACCGATGCCGCACCGGTCGTTTCTCGCCAGTGGCCGGAGGGGGTGGACTCATCGTCGCTGCCCTGCCCGGGCGGATTCAGCACCCAGACTCCCGAGCCCTCCTGTGCTTTGCGCACGCGCTCGAGCCACGAGGCGATGGCCGCCGCATCGGCGCCTACGCGCAACGATTTCGCCGGCAGCTCCATCGAGTCGCCGCCCAGCTTCGGCTCCACATTGCGCAACGTGACTGGCAACACGCCACCTTGGGTCGCCTCGAGAATGCCGAAGATGCTTGGGAATTTTGCGAGCGGCGGGTACGCGTCGATGGCCAGCGGCAATGGAAAGCGCGAGGCATTCTCCAGTGTGCGGCCCGCATCGTCGCGCAGCTCAGCCGGCAGGAGCACCGTCACCGTCGACTCCTCCGGGAAGGGCCCGGAGAAGTTGAGATGTTCGAGCGTCGGCGTATTTTCAGCCGGATCGAGATCGGGACTCAGCGACTTGCCATCCTGCGTCTGAATGCGCACGGCAAGCGCCAGATCACGAGGCACTGGCGCTGCAAATTGCACGCGGATGGGCTGCATCGGCATGCAACCCGCACGCGGATTCGCGCGCGTGCATTCGACCCGAGCAGTGAACGCCGGGCGAACTTTGAATGCCAGCAGCTGATCCGAGCTGGTAGGCACGCCCGACTCGGTGGCGATGCCCTTGCCCCACACCAATCGCACCTGAGTGGCCGGCGGCAGATTCCGTTTGCAACGGACTGCTGCAATTTGCTCTTCCGCCTTATCGAGCGCTTCGCCTCGCAGTCGCACCGTCGATTCTTCGCCGCTCTTCCATAGCAACCGGTAATACTGGTAGCCAAGCGCACCGCGCTCCTTCAGCACAGCGGCACGCTGTTCGCCGACCAGCACCTCGACGGGGATCTGCTCCTCGATGCCATCGACGACGCAATGAGCATGCTGCTCGATCGAAGCACGCTGTGCCGGCGCTGCCAGCTGCAATAGAAAGACTTGTTGCTCATCGACCTGTTGCGAGCCCTCCTGCGGATAGGAGTTGACCACGGAGGGCCCGCCCGTCGAGAACTGAAAAGTGCGCTTTCCCTGCAGCGGTTGCCCCTGCAATGTGCGCACGTCGTCGCGCAATTTGAAACTACAGCGCAGGCCTGCAGGCAGGTCGGCCTCGAAGTCGTACACCCAATTGCGGGCATCCGCCCAGCGCCCCTGACCGGGGCTGCCGCAACTCACGGTGAACGGATCTTCGATGCGAGGGTCGCCGAGCGCCACCATCGGCGCATTGAAGCGGGCAGTGACCTGGCGAACCTCCCTCAGCTCCCCTTGCGGCGAGAAGAGCTCGATCCTCGGCGCTTCGCTGCCCGGTTCGGTCGCCTGCTGGGCGTACGTCGTCAGCGCCAGCAGTTGCAACGCCAGTCCGATCCCTGCAACCACTCTCATTCGCGCTTCTCCAAGTCCTCTCTCCCCGCTGCATGCTGAGACGGAAAATCATCGCCGCGACGACCGGAATCTGTCCGTCGACGGGCAAATGATGGCAATTTTACGGCATGTCGGCCTGAGACATCGGTCTGCATTCGTTCCCTGCCCGTCGGGTAAGCGGCATCACCTAGGAACCAGGCGCAAGCCGCAGACCTTCCACTTGATCAAGTGGAGAGAACAATGGAGGCGAAGCCCGGCCGTGTAGGGCTTGCAGGTGGTCGACGCTCCCAGGACCCCGAGTCGATGAGTGTTCCCGCCTTCCTGGCTGGCGGGCAGGTTGCGTCCAGAATCGCAACCTTCGATTGGTCCAGTACCCCATTGGGGCGGATCCAGCGGTGGCCCACCGCGCTGAAGATCACCCTCGCGCTCCTGCTCCGCTCGCCGCTGCCCATGGTGCTGCTGTGGGGCAAGGACAAGATAGTTCTTTACAACGATGCCTACGCGAGCTCGGCGGGCGGTTCACATCCCGAGCTGGGCAGCAAAGCACCGGATTACGATTAGGCGTTGGTCTATTGGCCCGTCGTCGATGAACAGGGCCGGCCCGTAGGCGTGCTGGGTGTGTGCAACACGACTGCGCATGTTGCGATGGAATCCAGGCTGCGCGAGAGCGCCGAGCAGTTGCATGCCTTCCTGGCGGCGAGCACCACTTCGATGTATCGCATGAGTCCGGACTGGAACGAGCTGCGTCAGCTCGACGGCCAGGGCTTTTTGTCCAGCACCGAGAAGTCTCGAACGGACTGGCTGCAAACTTACATTCCTGCCGACGAGCAGCCGCGGGTGCTGGCAGCAATCGAGGCCGCGATTCGCACCAGGCAACCGTTCGATCTGGAGCATCGCGTGAATCTCGCGATCGGCGGCTTCGGTTGGAGCCACTCGAAAGCCGTGCCCATGCTCAATGAGCGCGGAGACATCGTCGAATGGTTCGGCACCGCGCTCGAGATCACCGAACGTAAACGCATGGAAGACGCTTTGCGCGCCAGTGAAGAGCGGTTCCGTTTGTTATATGAAGCGCAGCACACCGCCCACCTGGTGCTCGCTCCCGACCTCACCATCGAGGCGGTGTCCGAGCCCTATCAACAGGCCACGTTGCGACGCGAGGAGGAACTGGTCGGGAAATATATGTTCACGGCCTTTCCGGACAATCCCGACGATCCCAACGCTTCGGGAGTACGCAACCTCGCCGCTTCGCTCGAGTGGGTCAAGCAACATCGCCGGCCGCATCGCATGCCCGTACAGAAATACGACATCCGACGTCCTTCGGGCGACTTCGAGGTGCGCTGGTGGTCGCCGCTGAACATCCCGGTGCTCGGGCCCGATGGCGCCGTGCGTCACATCATCCATCAGGTCGAAGACGTCACCGCTGTCTTTCTGGAGCGTCAGAAGGCCGCCGAGGCCCAGGCGGACGCAGAACGCATGCGCGCCGTCGCCGAAGTTCTTCGCGATCGGGAAGACTTCCAGAAGCTGCTATTGCATGAAATCAGCCATCGCGTGAAGAACAGTCTCGCGATGGTATCGGCCCTGCTCGATCTGCAAGCCAAGGGCCTCGCGGGCACGATGCGCCATACGATCGAGGATGCCTCGGTACGAGTGCGCACGGTGGCCACCGTGCACGATCAGCTCTGGCGACAGGCAGACGCTCGTGACATCGAGCTCGCGCCTTTTGTTTCCAACCTGGCCGCCGCAGTCGCCACCGGCGCGCCCCACCACCACACCATCGTCGAAGTAGAGCCGGCAATCGTTTCAGCCGACGCCGCGGTGCCGATCGGTCTGTTGATCAACGAACTCGTTACCAACGCATACAAACACGCCTACCCACCGGGCAGCGAAGGCGAAGTTCGGATCGCTGGCCGACGCACTAGGGAACAACGCTACGAGCTTGCTGTGGCCGACGCCGGGCGCGGCCTGCCGAGTGATTTCGATTCACGAAAATCGCGAGGCAGCCTCGGCATGCGAGTGGTCAACAGCCTCGCCGCACAACTCAAAGGCACCTTGACTGTCAGCCCGGCGCATCCCGGAGCGCGTTTCATCGTGGAGTTTCCGATCAAGGCGTCCACCAGCGCTCATCCAAATGAATGAGCGCGGCTCGATTACACCGAGATCGGAGTGTCCGGAGAAATGCCCGCGACTTCATAACCACGCTTGAAGTCGCGCACATGTTTCGACATCCACTTCCTCGCCTCATCGGCGTTCTTGTCTCTCACAGCGATGATGATGCGCTTCTGCGCGTCTGTGATACGCGCGCGGGCTTGAGGCACCGTGTCGATCATTCGAGCGAGCGACGGAGCCAGCGCCTGCGCGAGCGACTGTTTCGCCAGTACCAGCACTTGATTGCGCGAAGCCGCGCCGAGTTGTTCGAAGAACGTGGCAACGATATTCACGGAGTCGGGATCGCCCTCCGGAGAATCGCGAAACGCCTCGCTGATCTGCGTGAGCGCAACCAGATCGTCTTGATTCCGGCGGATCGCGGCCAGTGCGGCGACTTCCGGCTCGATCACCATCATCGCTTCCCACACGTCCACGAACGACACCTCGTGCAGCACCAGCGCGTGCCGCATGCCCGAAGCAACCTTCGCAGCCTCCGGGCGGCTCACGATCATCCGCTTGGCCCCGGGCGGTCGAGCCACGAGGCCGGCACTTTCCAGCTGTCTCAGCGCTTCACGTACGGTGGATCGATGCACGCGGAATTGCTGGGCGAGTTCCAGCTCCGCCGGTAACACATCGCCATCCCGCAACGCTCGCGACAATATTTTATGTTCGATCGCCGAGGAAACTTTGATGTATGCGGGCGCCCGCTCCAGCGGGTCGAACAGCGCAGCGGTGTCGGAAATTTCTGGCGCCGCCGGCGCGACTGCTCCTGCGCGGCGGGGCCGGACGGTGGATATCGTCTTTTTTTTCATGACCATGGTGTCGGATCGGTCGGTGAGCGCAACAGGGGTTATTGACTAAAAGACGGACTGTCGGACAATAGGGCAATCAACGTTCCGGCGCCATCCGCCGGACCAGCACATGACCGGGGGCCGCCGTGGAAGATTTCGATTTCGGTTTGGGTGAAGATCTGGACGCATTGCGCGCCACGGTAGCGAAGTTTGCGAGCGAACGCATCGCTCCCCTCGCTGCCGATATCGACCGCACCAATAAATTCCCGCGCGAGCTGTGGCCGTCGCTGGGCGAGCTGGGTCTGCTCGGCATCACCGTGGAAGATGAATACGGCGGCAGCGGCCTGGGCTACCTGGCCCACGTCATCGCGATGGAAGAGATCAGCCGCGCGTCCGCATCGGTGGGCCTGTCGTATGGCGCTCACTCCAATCTGTGCGTGAACCAGCTGCGCCGTTGGGGCACCCCCGCGCAGAAAGAGAAGTACCTGCCCCGCCTCATCACCGGCGAGCACCTCGGCGCATTGGCGATGAGCGAGCCCGGCGCCGGATCCGACGTGGTCGGCATGGGCACCCGCGCCGTGAAGAAGGGCGACAAGTACGTCCTCAACGGCAACAAGATGTGGATCACCAACGGTCCGACTGCCGACACGCTGGTCGTCTATGCAACGCTCGATCCCGAGCTCGGCGCACGAGGCATCACGGCGTTCATCATCGAGCGCGGCATGAAAGGTTTCTCCACCGCACAGAAGCTCGACAAGCTCGGCATGCGCGGCTCCGACACCTGCGAACTGGTGTTCCAGGATTGCGAAGTGCCCGCCGAAAACGTGCTGCATCAGGAAGGTAAAGGCGTGCAGGTGTTGATGAGCGGTCTGGACTACGAGCGTGTGGTGCTGGCGGGCGGACCGCTCGGCATCATGCGGGCTTGCATGGATGTTGTCATCCCCTACGTCCACGAGCGCCGTCAGTTCGGACGAGCCATCGGCACGTTCCAGCTCATGCAGGGCAAGGTGGCCGACATGTACACCACCATGAACGCATGCCGGGCTTACGTTTACTCCGTCGCTGCCGCTTGCGATCGTGGCAAAGTCACGCGTTTCGACGCCGCCGGCTGCATCCTGCAGGCGTCCGAGAAAGCAACGTGGATGGCGCTGGAAGCGATTCAAACGCTCGGCGGCAATGGCTACATCAACGAGTATTCCACTGGCCGCCTGCTGCGCGATGCGAAGCTGTATGAGATCGGCGCCGGCACCAGCGAAATCCGCCGCATGCTGATCGGCCGCGAGATTTTCGAAGCCACGGCGTAAGCCGAAACAAAGTCGCATGCAGTCATGCATTGCATGCGACTGTCGCCTGACGTATTCAGATCGCGGCGCCAGCGGCGCGAGAGCTCAACACCATGTCGACAGTCACCACCAGTATCGATTCCCGAGGCGTCGCGACGCTGACCCTCAATCGCCCGGAAAAGCACAATGCGCTGGATGGCGCGACCATGGGCGAGATGTATGAAGCGCTGAGCCGACTCGGCAGCGATTCGAACGTGCGCCTCGTCGTGCTCACGGGCGCAGGCGCAAGCTTCTGCGCTGGCGCCGACATCGGTCACATGCGCTCGATGCTGAACTTTACCGAGGAGCAGAACGTCGCCGATGCGCAGGTGCTGGCGAAGCTGCTGCGCAAGCTCGATGAATTCGAATTGCCCCTCATTGCGCGCGTCAATGGCAACACTTTCGGTGGCGGCGTCGGCCTCGTGGCTTGCGCTGACATCGCCATCGGCGCGGCCACAGCGAAGTTCGCGTTGACTGAAGTGCGCCTGGGCATCGTGCCGGCGGCGATCTCTCCTTACGTCGTCGATGCGATCGGCAGCCGGCAGGCGCGTCGCTTGTTTCTCACTGCAGCACCCTTCACGGCCGATGAGGCCAGGAGCCTGGGATTGCTGCATTTCACAGCGGCGCCGGAACAGTTGGATCGCGTGGTGGACGAGCAGATCGATCACTTGCTGCGCGGTGGGCCGCAAGCCGTGCGTGCAGCAAAGCAGCTGGTCAAGCGCGTCGCCCATTTCCACGACCGCGATGTGCTCGGCGACGAAACCGCTCGGCTGCTGGCGCGTTTGCGTGTCAGCCCGGAGGGCAAGGAAGGTCTATCGGCATTTCTGGAGCGCAGAAAAGCCGGTTGGGTGCCGCAGGAGTAATGGCCGGCGCTGTCGTCTGAACCGATCTGCCGGAACGGTTCGCCACCGGGATTTATAGCGTTAACCCCTTTGTGCATCGCAAAATTAGGGTTAACATCCGACCCCTTTGAACGAAGCTGGGGGAACCCAATGCAGCTGGACGGAAAGCTCGTCGCCATCACCGGCAGCGGTCGCGGCATCGGTCGCTCCATGGCATTGGCGTTCGCGCAGAAGCGTTCCAACCTCGCATTGATCGACCTCAACGCCGAAGACCTCGCGCAGACCAAAGCGCTGTGCGAATCCGCAGGCGTTCGCGCCGAAACCTATGTTTGTAACGTCACGCGCGAGCAGGAAGTCGAGGCTACGCTCGATCGCGTCGTCGCCGATTTCGGCCGGCTCGATGTGATGATCAACAACGCCGGCATCACCAAGGATGCGCTGCTGATCAAACTGCAGGACGGCAAGGTCATCAACAAGATGTCCATGGATCAATGGCGCGCCGTCGTCGATGTAAATCTGACCGGTGTATTTCTGGGCGCGCGCGAAGCTGCGGCTCGCATGGCCACGCTGGGCAACGGCGGCGTGATCATCAGCACCTCGAGCATTTCCCGAGCGGGCAACATGGGCCAGTCCAACTACTCCGCCACCAAGGCGGGCGTCGTATCGATGACCGTAGTGTGGGCAAAAGAGCTCGCGCGCTATGGCATCCGCACCGGCGCGATCGCTCCGGGCTTTACGCGCACCGAAATTCTCGACACGATGAAACCCGAGATGATCGAGCGCGCCGTCAATGCAGTGCCGCTGCGACGCATGGCGGAGCCGGCCGAAATGGCCCACGCCGCTATTTTCATCGCCGAGAACGATTACTTTTCCGGCCGTGTCATCGAAGTCGATGGCGGCCAGAGACTGTGACGCGAAGACCGGCACGCGCGTGTCGCGTACCTGATCGCAATGAAGTGGCTGGTCGCAAGACCAGGTCGATACGAAGAGCTGAGATAAAGGGGTCACCATGAAGTTGAACGAAGTAAGGGCCGTCATCACGGGCGGCGCCTCGGGCCTCGGCCACGCAGTCGCGCAGCGACTGGTCGCCGCCGGCGCCAAAGTCACATTGCTCGATGTGAACGAAGCAGCTGGCCAGGCCGCAGCGACCGCGCTCGGCAGCAGCGCGTTCTTTTCAACGGTGGATGTCACCAACGAAGCCGCCGTCGATGCGGCCGTGGCCAAGGCCAAGAGCGACATGGGCGGCCTGAACCTCGCAGTGAACTGCGCTGGCGTCGCCTGGCCCCGTCGCATCGTCAACAAGGAAGGCCCGATGCCGGGCGACTTCTTCCGCAAGGTGGTCGAGATCAACCTGGTCGGCACGCTGCTGGTCGCGAAGGCCGCCGCTGCGGCGATGGGCACGAATGCGCAGAACGAAGAAGGCGAGCGTGGCGTGATCGTCATGACCGCATCGGTCGCGGCGTTCGACGGCCAGATCGGCCAGGTCGCCTACTCTGCTTCCAAGGCCGCCGTCGCCGGCATGACGCTGCCGATGGCGCGCGATCTGTCGACTGCCGGCATTCGCGTCATGACCATCGCTCCGGGCATCTTCAAGACGCCGATGATGGCGTCGCTGCCGCAGGAAGCGCAGGACTCGCTCGGCAAGCAAGTGCCGTTCCCGCCGCGCCTGGGCCGCCCCGAGGAATATGCGGCGCTGGTCGCGCACATCTGCGAGAACTCGATGCTGAACGGCGAGGTCATCCGTCTGGACGGCGCGATCCGCATGGCTCCGAAATAATAAAGCTCGCCTGATGACTGCCGACGCGAGCTAACAAAGCCCAAGAGATTTCCAGCCATGACCGAACGTGAAGTAATGGAATATGACGTCGTGATCGTCGGCGCCGGCCCTGCGGGGCTGGCGTGCGCGATCCGACTCAAGCAGCTCAAGCCCGATCTGAACATCTGCGTGCTGGAAAAGGCTTCGGCCGTAGGCGCGCATTCGCTCTCGGGCGCGGTGCTGGAATCCGGACCGCTCGAGGCGCTGCTGCCCAACTGGCGCACCGAGTACACCGGCATGAAGGTGCCGGCGGCCGAGGACGACGTGCGGCTCATGACGCGCACCGGCTCGTTCAAGCTGCCGAACTGGGCGGTGAACCTCACGCCCATGAACAATCATGGCAACTTCATCGTCTCGCTCGGCCAGCTGACGCCCTGGATGGCGTCGCAGGCCGAGGCGCTCGGCGTCGACATCTTCCCGGGCTTCGCCGCTGCCGAAGCGGTGTTCGACGAGAACGGCGGCGTCAAAGGCGTGCGCATCGGCGACATGGGCCTGGAGAAGAACGGCGAGCCCGGCCCGAACTACACGCCCGGCGTGGAAATCCATGCGGGCACGACGGTGCTGGCCGAAGGCTCGCGCGGCTCGATGTCCAAACAGCTGATCGCCAAATACAACTTGCGCGATGGCGTCGATCCGCCGACGTTCGGACTGGGCTTCAAGGAACTGTGGCAATTGCCGCCGGGCCGCGTGCAGCCGGGACGCATCGAGCATGCGTTCGGCTGGCCGCTCGATACGGCAACGTACGGCGGCAGCTTCCTTTATCACCTCGATAACGATCGCGTGTATGTCGGCTACGTCGTGGGCCTGAACTACAAGGATCCGCGGCTGAAGCCGTTCGAAGCGTTCCAGCAGTTCAAGAATCATCCGCGCATCAAGCCGCTGCTCGAAGGTGGTGAGATTCTCGCCGCCGGCGCACGCACCATCGCGGCCGGTGGCTATCAGTCGCTGCCGCGCCTGGACATGCCGGGTGCGATGCTGATCGGCGATGCGGGCGGCACCCTGAACGTTTTCAAGATCAAAGGGATCCATCAAGCGATCCGCTCGGGCTCGCTGGCCGCGGAGCACCTGGCCGAGCAAGGCAAGAGCGCCGGTTTCGATGCCCGCTGGCGGAACTCCGCCGGGCATCGGGAATTGCACTCGGTGCGCAACTTCAAGCCGGCGTTCAAGCGCGGGCTGTACTTTGCGATGGTCAATGCCGGCATCGAGGCGCTGTTCAAGGGCAAAGTGCCCTGGACCCTGCGCAACACGGCGGACTGGTCCGCGCTGGAGAAGCTGGACAACTACGCCTCGCCGGATCGCGGCTGGGGCGATCGCACCCTGCCGCCGCGCGACCGTCTGGCGTCGGTGTTTTTCGCTGGCAACGTGCACGATGAAGCGCAACCGGTGCACCTGAAGGTGCTGGACACGTCGATCTGTGTCACTCGCTGTACCAAGGAATATGGAAACCCTTGCCAGAACTTCTGCCCGGCCGGCGTGTATGAAATGGTCGACGATGGCCAGGGCGGCAGACGCCTGCAGATCAACGCGGCCAACTGCGTCCACTGCAAGGCGTGCGACATCAAGGATCCGTACGAGATCATCAACTGGACCACGCCCGAAGGCGGCTCCGGTCCGAACTACCAGAACATGTAGCAGTCCCAGCTTCGCGGCGGGTTGCTGATATGGAACCCGCCGCGAACCCGATCTGGACTCCCTCCCCCGAGCGCGTCGACCAAGCAGCGCTCACCCGCTTCTCGCACTACGTGCAGGAGCGCTACAAAGCCCCCATCCACGATTACAGCTCGCTGCACCACTGGTCGGTCGAGTTCCCGGAGCATTTCTGGAGCGCGGTGTGGGACTTCTGTGGGATCCGCAGCTCGCAGCGTGCACAACAGATCGTCGTCGACGGCACTCACATGCCGGGCGCCGAATGGTTCGTCGGTGCGCGGCTGAACTATGCCGAAAATCTCATCCCGGTCTCCGACGATTCCATTGCCATCATCTTTCGCAATGAAAGCGGCGAGCGGCGCGAGCTGACACGGCGCGAGCTGCACAGCGAAGTTGCGCGCGTTGCGGCGGGCCTGGAAGAGGCTGGCGTAAAGGCCGGCGACCGAGTCGTCGGCTACTTACCGAACATTCCCGAAACCATCATCGCGATGCTGGCAGCCACCAGCCTCGGCGCAATCTGGTCCGCGTGCTCGTCGGACTTCGGCGCGAGCGCGGTCGTCGATCGCTTCGGGCAGATCAAGCCACGCGTAATGTTTGCTACGGACGGCTACCGATACGCGGGCAAGCGCATCGATCGCCTGCCGGCCATCGCCGCCGTGTGCAAACAGATCTCCAGCATCGAGCGCGTCGTGCTCGTGCCCTACTTGGATTCAGAAGCCAGGGCCGAACAGGTGCCCCACGGCGTTCTGTTCCGATCCTTCGGCAAGCCGGGCGAGGCGGTGAGGTTTGCGCAGCTGCCGTTCGAGGAGCCCGCGTTCATCGTGTATTCCTCCGGCACGACCGGTGCGCCGAAGTGCATCGTGCACAGCGCCGGCGGCACGCTGCTCCAGCAGATGAAAGAAAACATTCTGCATGCGGACATGGGCGCGAACGATCGCTACTTCTATTTCACGACCTGCGCCTGGGTGATGTGGAATGCGCTGGCGAGCGGGCTCGGAACCGGCGCGACGATCGTGCTGTTCGACGGCGCGCCATTGCAGCCCGACCCGAGAGTCCTGTGGCGCATGGCAGCCGAAGAGCGCGTCACGATTTTCGGCACCAGTCCTCGATTCCTCGGCGCCTGCGAGCAGCAGGGCCTGCGGCCGCGCGAGGAATTCGATCTCAGCGCACTGCGGACGGTGATATCGACAGGTGCGCCGCTGAGCCCGGCGAATTATCGATACGTCTATCGGGACGTGCATCCCGACGTGCAACTCTCCTCCGTATGCGGCGGCACGGACATCATGGCCTGCTTCGGAGTCGCCTGCCCGATCCTGCCGGTGTATGAAGGTGAGATCCAGGCGCTCGGGCTGGGGATGAAAGTCGAAGTCTTCGACGAAACCGGCAAGCCGCGCATCGGTCAGCAAGGCGAACTGGTGTGCACTCGCCCCTTCCCCTCCGTACCGGCCGGCTTCTGGGGCGACACGCTCGCGGACCGATTCGTGTCGACCTATTTCTCGCGTTTTCCGAATGTCTGGTGGCATGGCGACCTCGCCACGCTCACCCCGCGAGGCAGTCTGATCGTGCATGGCCGCTGCGACGCTGTGCTGAATCCCAGCGGCGTCCGCATCGGCACGGCCGAACTGTATCGCCAGCTCGAGCATCTCGATGAGGTGATCGAAGCGGTCGCGGTCGCGCAGGAATACCGGGGCGACGCCCGGATCGTCCTGTTCGTCCGGCTACGCGACGGCCTCACGCTCGATGACTCGCTGAACGAGAAGATCTGCCGGACCATTCGCGAGAACACCTCGCCTCGCCACGTACCCGCCAGGATCCTCCAGGTGCCCGACCTGCCCAGGACGCTCAATGGCAACCCGGTGGAACTGGCGATCCGCGATGTGATCCATGGTCGCAAGCCCAAGAACCTGGTCGCCCTCGCCAACCCCGAGGCGCTGGATTTCTTCAGGAACCGGCCGGAACTGCAGGACTGAGTCGGGTGGTACTATGGGCGCCGAAAGGAAGACCCCGAAGCTCGAGCAGTGCCCGACCACCCTACCTCCGCGACCACCGTCGCCGCCCTCTACGACATCGAATGCGCCCGCCTCGGGTATCAACGCGATCCCGTCCAGGAGCGTGTGGTCGCGCACCTGGATGATCTGCGGGAGCGCCTGCTCGCGCCACAACCCAAAGGCGGGCTGCTCAAAGGCCTGTTGTCCTCGCGCAAGGAACATCGGCTGCAGAAGGGCCTGTATCTGTGGGGCGGCGTCGGCCGCGGCAAGACCTGGCTCATGGATCTGTTCTATCAATCCCTGCCCTTCAAGGATCGCCAGCGCAGCCATTTCCATCGTTTCATGCAGTCGGTGCACGACGAGCTGAAGAAACTCCAAGACCGCTCCGACCCGCTGGAGCTGGTCGCGGACAAGATCGCCAGGAAGACCCGCATCATCTGCTTCGACGAATTCTTCGTCTCGGATATCGCCGATGCGATGCTGCTCGGAACGCTGTTTCGCGCACTGTTCGATCGCGGAGTGACGCTGGTCGCAACCTCGAATGTGCCGCCCGACAATCTCTACAAGGACGGTCTGCAGCGCGCACGCTTCCTGCCGGCCATCGAGCTGTTGAAGCGGAACACGCAGATCGTTCATGTCGACAGCACGACCGACTATCGGCTGCGTCTGCTGGAAAAGGCGACGACCTGGTTCGATGCAAACGACGCGAACACTCCCGCCGCGCTGACCAGTCTGTTCGAAGCAATGGCGGGCGAGCCGGGTGCGGCCGATGCGACGCTCACGCTGAATCATCGCCGCCTGCATGCGAAGCGACATGCCGGCGATGTCATCTGGTTCACTTTCAAAGAGCTTTGCGATGGGCCGCGCGGCCAGGCCGACTACATCGAGATCGCCCGCTGCTATCACACGGTGTTCGTCAGCGACATTCCCCGGCTCGATGGCCAGGCGGAAAACCAGACGCGACGTTTCATCACCCTGGTCGATGAGTTCTACGACCGTGCCGTCAAGCTGATCGTCTCGGCGGAGAAGCCCGTGACCGACCTGTATCACGGCGCCAAGCTCATCTTCGAGTTCGAGCGCACCCAGAGCCGACTGATCGAAATGCAATCGCAGGAATACCTGGCGCGACCGCATCAGCCTTGAAGCCTGAAGCCACCGGCACGCGCCGATGGCTTCTCACGATCTTGGAAACATTCAGCCCGACAGCGCCATCGTTCGCTGCGGCATGAACTGCGCCTTCCGGCGCGTCTCCGCACTCTCCATCGCCCGCGCCGCCGCGCCCGAATCGCCGCCGAGCTCCATCACCCGGGCGGTCAGCTGCCAGTTGGACGGGCTCGATGGCTTCAATTGCGTGCGCTCGGCGATCAACGCGCGCGCCAGCCGAAGCTGATCCGAGCGCAGCGCCGATTCGACCAGTGTGAGATGAATCAGATCTCGCTGCGCATGACTGCCGCCGAAGCGGTTCGCGATGGTTCGAATCGCCTGCAGTCGTCGCACCACGTCGTGATAGTTGCCGTCGGCGAACGAAACGAACGCCTGCGCCAGCGGCAGCCCCACTTCGCGCGTCATCATTGCATTTGTATCGAGACCTGTGGACGCCCGCTCCATCGCCGCAATCGTCCGCTGCGCCAGATCCATCCGCTGCGCACCGACGAACGCCATGACCGCATGCGCGTCGTTGAACGCGTAATACGCATGATCGACGAACGGCTCCCAACAACTCGCCAGAGCGTGCCAGCGCTCGCCTACATCGATGCCACGCAACTGCAGGCGCCAGAGCATCGCCGAGGCGTCCAGCATTTCCAACGGCACCTGCGAGGGCGCAGGCCGGATGCGGCGGTCGTAGAGATCGAGCACCTGGGCCACGTTGCCGGCGTCCAGATGAAACAAACCGAGGTGCCACCAGTTGTGGAACGCCAGGCCGTTGTTGTCGGCCCAATCGCGCTCACGCGACGTGAGAAAATCGATGCCGTCACGAATGCGGCCCTGCATCTCCATCACATGGGTCACGGCGTGCACGCCCCAGGCATCGACCGGATTGATCTCCAGGGCACGACGGCCGACGTCCTCGGCACGCGAATACAACCCGGTCTCCTCCAGACCGAATGCATACATTCCAAGCACATAGTTGTAACCCGGCGCGCTGGTGTCCCACTCCGGCAACACCTGGGCCACGCGATCGCGCAGCATGGTGCTGGAGCCATTGAAGAAATCTCCGACGTGCGCCACCTGCAGCGCCAGCAGATCGCGTGGGTACTCCAGCAGGATTTCACCATAGCGACGCACCGAGCCGGCGAAGTCGCCATGCAGCCAGGCCCGCGCTGCGGCAGCGTGCGCCCGCTCACGTTCGTTAGCCTGACGCCCCATCGATTCGATGGCCTCGATGCTCTCCGTCAGCAGTGGCACCACCATGCGGTCGGTTGCCATGATTGCCAGCCCGGCCCGCAGACAATGCCCCATGGCGAAGTCCGGATCGCTCTGCAGCGCCGTCTGAATGGTGGCCAGCGGATCGAGCCGGTAGCTCACCGACAGTTCCAGCGCCTGCTCGAACTGCGCCAGCAATGTGGTGCTGCGGGTCGACACAGGGCAACCTCGCGAATCTCGAAGCGACATGATGCTCCTCCTGACGATGTGACGGGCCTGCCCCGTTGTGGAGAATATTTGTAGGTCCCACGCGTGAGCTGACAGTCTCGACAGCCGTGAAAAAAGCGTGAAAATGGCGGCCTGGCCGGATAAGAACAAAACCTGGAGCGGGTCTGCCCATGACTGAGCTGACGTTACAAGTACTGGGTTCTTTTCACATTCGCGATGCCGGCGGCGGAGAAGTCCGCATTGCTTCCCGCAAGGGGCGCGCGCTGCTCGCCTATCTGGCATTGCGCCCCGGTGAATCTCACAGCCGCGACCGGCTCGCCAACTTGCTTTGGGAAGATGTCGACGAGGAACTGGCTCGCACCAGCCTGCGCCAGGCGCTCGCGGCGCTCAGAAAGGCGCTGCCGACCGGCGCGCAAGCCGCGTTGCTGTCGGACACCGAATCCGTAGGCGTCGATGCCAGCTTGTTACGAAGTGACATCGCCGCGTTTCGCAATTCCCTGCTGGCAGGCACACGCACTTCCTTGCAAGAAGCCATCGCTCATTACCGCGGCGACTTGTTGGATGGTTTCGATGCTCGCTCGACCGCCTTCGATGAATGGTTGAGCAGCGAGCGCGGCGCCTTGCGCAAGCAGGTGAGCGAGGCCCTGCAGCGTCTCACCGATCTGTGCATGGCCGCCGAAGACAACGATGGCGCATTGACGGCATGCGTGAAGCTCGTGTCTCTGGAGCCGCTCAACGAAGCCGCACACCGTCGAATCATGGAGCTGCAGGCGAAGCGCAACTCGTATGCCGAAGCACTCAGGCAGTATCGTGTGTGCCGCGATGTCCTGCGTCGCGAGCTGGACGTTTCGCCGGAAGCCGCCACTGAACATTTGTATCGGGAGCTGATGCGCAAGCGTCGAGCTGCCGTTGCCGAGCCTGCCGGTGGCGAATCGTTCGTCGACGAGCCCATCGAGACGACGCCGACGCCCGCTGCACGTCAGGAGATGCATCCGAGTCTGCGCGACGCGACGCTCTTCGTTGCGCGCCTGGAAGGTTTGTTGGAAACAGAAGCACGACTCGATCCGGAAGAAGCGCACCTGCTCTCGAACGAGTTTCAACGGCGAGTGAAAAGCGCGGTCGAGGAATTCGGCGGACTCACCGATCGTCGCGTCGGCTCGAATGTCATGGCGGTCTTCGGCATTCCTCACTCGTACGGCAATGAAGCCGAACGCGCCGCTCGCGCCGCGCTCATGTTGCGTGACATGGTGAATGCCAAGCCATGGCCGGTGCCTGCCGCGCTCGAGCTACGCATCGGCATCGCTCAGGGGCAGATTCTCTGCGGCAACGAAGTGTTTCCTTTGAGTGGGCGACCGCCACACGAAGCGCACACCCTGGCCGCGCAGGCGCAGGATGGCGAAGTGTTGATTTCAGAAGACATTCGCCAATCGCTGGGTGAGCGCGTCGCTACTCAGCGCGTCGGCGCAGCGTTGCAGGCGCATTCCGAACCGGTCAGCGCCTGGTCCTTGAGCGCCCTCGCCGTCGATGGCGGCACGACGGCCCAGCCGTTTGTCGGTCGACGCCCCGAGCTGGCAATGATTCTTGCGTCGCTCGATCGATGCATGTCGAGCCGGCATGGACGCGCGATTGTCGTGCGCGGAGAGGCCGGTATCGGCAAGACCCGACTGGTCGATGCTGTGAAGAAGGCGGCCATTGAGCGAGGTGTCGGGGCTCACTCGGCACAGATATTCGATTTCGGTCAATCGCCTGGCCGTCGACCGATCACCACGCTCGCGCTCAGCCTGCTTGGCATTGGCACCGACGCACCGGCTGCCGAACGCAGGTCCGCCGTGCAACGAATGGCGGCCCTGCGAGGCGGCAACATCGATCAAATCATTTTTCTCAGCGACTTGATCGATGCGCCGCTGGATCCAGAGCTGGCAGCGCTGGAAAAAGCGATGGAAGCCGCCACTCGTCAGCGCGGCCGCACCTTGGCGCTCGCGCAGATCATCGAAGCGGCCGCGCAGCGCTCACCTCAACTGCTAGTCGTCGAAGACGTGCACTGGGCAGACACCGATGAGTTGGCGCGTCTCGGCGAGATCGCCGCCGTGGTCGCGAATTGTCAGATCCTGTTCATCATGACGACGCGGCCCGAAGGCGACCCGATCAGCGCAAGCTGGCGCGCTCGCGCTCGCGGCTGCCCTGTCACAACCGTTGATCTGGCCCCGCTTGCCGAAGACGAAGCGCAGGAACTGGCGGCGCACTACCCTGAGCTGTCGAGTGAAACGATTCAGGAATGTATCGTGCGCGCCGAAGGCTATCCCTTATTCCTGGATCAGCTGCTGCGCTCGGCCAGCGCCGGACAACATACATTGCCCGGTTCGGTACGCTCCTTGGTGCTATCGCGCGCGGACAGTTTGTCGGAGCTAGACCATCGAGCGCTGGAGGCTGCGGCCGTGCTGGGTCAGCGCACCGAGCTGGCCACCGTCCGCCGGATGCTGGAAGACGAAAGTTACGAGCCGGAAAAGCTCGTTGCCACCTCGCTGATCCGTACCGATGGCGTCGAACTGGAGTTCGCGCACGCGTTGTTCCGTGATGCCATTTATGAGTCGACGTTGAAATCGCACCGGCGCGCCTTGCATCGCGTGGCGGCAGACTGGTATGCGACTCGCGATCTTTCTTTGCATGCCGAGCATCTGGCAGCCGCCGACGACGACGGCGCCGCCGAGGCCTATATCAAAGCCGCCGAAGCCGAGCGCAAGGCCCTGCGTTACGAAAGTGCACTCAACCTGGCGAACAAGGCGAGCGCCGTCGCTCGCGAGCCGTTGATGCTCCATCGCACCAGCGCACTGCTCGGCAAGCTGCTGTTATATCTCGGTCGCACCCATGACGCGCTGGCCGCATACCGCGAAGCATTGGACTTCGCAATCGACCAGACCGGCCATGCCACCGCATGGTTCGGCATTGCCGGCGCGCTACGCGTGATGGATCGCCATGAAGAAGCGCTCGACGCCTTGGAACGCGCGCAGACCTTGTTCGCCGATTCAGCGGATGCGCAGACCCGTGCCCGCATGAGTACGTTGCGCGGCAATCTTTGTTTTCCGCTCGGCCGTTTCGATGACTGTCTGCGAGCTCACCAGCAGGCATATCAGTACGCTCAGGAAGCCAATTCTCCGCCCGAGCTGGCCCGCGCCCTGGGCGGGCTCGGCGATGCCTACTATCAGCGCGGCAGCTTGCTGACGGCACGCAAACATTTCGTGCAATGTGTGAAGGAAGCCCGCGAGCACGGCTTGATCGCCGTCCTGCTCGCGAACCTGCCCATGGTCGGCATCACCCAAGTGTATTGCGGAGAGATGGCCGCCGGTCGCGCCAGCTTGCAGGAATGTTTGGAAATCGCACGCCGCGTCGGCGATCTGCGCAGCGAGCTGATCTCCGTACTGTGCCTCACCTCCGGGTTGATCCTGCAAGGAAAGAACGAGGAACGCAGCAGGCTCGCCAGGCAAGCGCTGCTGTTGGCGAAGCAATTGGGGGCGCGGCGCTTCTATGCCGAGTGTCTGGGCATTCTCGCCAGCTCCATGTCCGGCCCGGAGAGTCGCGAGGAAGGCTTGCGGCTGGTCGAGGAAGGTCTGCAACTCAGCCGCGAGATGGGCATGTCTTACTGTGGCGCCTCGCTGCTCGGCATCCTGGCGCGATTGACGCCGGATCCAGCCCAACGCGCGGCAGCGCTGGCGGAAGGTGAAGCCGTGCTGGCCTCAGGCTGCGTCAGCCACAGCTATTTCGAGTTCTATCATCATGCGATCGAAGTGAGCATCGAGCAGAACGCGTGGCCGGCAGCGCGTCGCTATGCCAATGATCTGGCCGTGTACACGGCCCTCGAGCCGCTGGCTCCCACGAGTTTGCAGAGTGCGCGTGCCCGTCTTCTGGCAGACGTGGGCGAGAACATAATCACGCCCAAGACGCTGGGCGAGCTGGAGGCATTGAAACAGCGCTGCCGTCAGATGGACACGGTGGCGCTGATTCCGGCGCTCGACGCCGCCATTGCAATGCTCGAGCGCTCGCCCACGGCCTGAAAAAAGGCCCTCGCGAGGAGGGCCTTTGTCGCTACGACTGGTACGGTGCGCCGGTCTTCGCCTTCACTTCCTCGGCGGTGACGCCTGGCGCCAGTTCGATGAGCTTGAACGGCGACTTGCGATCCGGACGTGCGAACACAGCGAGGTCCGTGATCAGCATGTCCACGACGCCGGCTCCCGTCAGCGGCAGATCGCACTTCGGCTTGAACTTGGGCGAGCCGTCCTTGGACGTGTGCTCCATCACGACCACGACGCGCTTCACGCCGGCGACCAGGTCCATCGCGCCACCCATGCCCTTCACCATCTTGCCGGGCACCATCCAGTTCGCGAGATCGCCATCGGCGGACACTTCCATGCCGCCGAGAATCGACAGGTCGATGTGACCGCCGCGGATCATTCCGAAGCTGTCCGCCGAAGAGAAATACGAGGAGATCGGCAGCTCGGTGATGGTCTGCTTGCCGGCGTTGATCAGATCGGGATCTTCTTCGCCTTCGAACGGGAACGGCCCCATGCCGAGCATGCCGTTCTCCGACTGCAACACCACTTTCATTCCTTCCGGAATGTAGTTGGCCACCAGCGTCGGGATGCCGATGCCGAGATTCACGTAGAAACCGTCTTTGAGTTCACGGGCCGCGCGAGCGGCCATTTGATCGCGAGTCCAGGGCATGATGCCACCTAAATTGTTTGGCTATGAATGCTGCGAGTGGGAGGCCGGTTCAGGCGGCGGTGCGCTTGCGCACCGTGCGCTGCTCGATGCGCTTGACGTAGTCCGTCCCCTTGACGATCCGCTGCACGAAAATGCCCGGCGTGTGGATCTGATCCGGATCCAGCGTGCCCGGCTCGACCAGTTCCTCGACTTCGGCGATGGTGATGCGACCGGCGCTCGCCATCATCGGATTGAAGTTGCGTGCGGTCTTGCGATAGATGAGATTGCCTTCGGTGTCGCCCTTCCAGGCCTTCACGATCGACAGGTCCGCGGTCAGCCCCGTCTCCAGAATGTATGTATCGCCGTCGACGACGCGCGACTCCTTGCCTTCGGCGACCAGCGTGCCCGCGCCGGTGCGCGTATAGAAACCGAAGATGCCCGCGCCACCGGCGCGGATGCGCTCGGCCAGCGTGCCCTGCGGATTGAACTCCAGCTCCAGTTCGCCGGCCAGATACTGCCGCTCGAACTCCTTGTTCTCCCCGACATAGGAGGAAATCATCTTCTGGATCTGGCGAGTCTTCAGCAGCATCCCCAAGCCGAAGTCGTCCACGCCGGCGTTGTTGGAGATCACGGTCAGGCCCTTCACGCCGGAGTCGCGCAACGCCAGGATCAGGTTCTCCGGAATGCCGCAAAGACCAAAGCCGCCGGACATGACGGTGAGCCCGTCACGCACCACCCCCTCGAGAGCCGCACGGGCGCTCGGATACACCTTCGATGCATTTGTCATAGAAATAGCTCGAGCCTGCGTTGATCGGACGGGCATTGTACCTGCCACTTTGACGCACAGCACTGCTATGCAGACTCACGCTCCCGACAGCGCTGGACCGCGCGGTGGAAGACTGATTTTGCGGCAAATGGGCCGATCGGCCCGGTTCCACCGCAGGCCCGGCAGGCGCCGGGCCTTGGGTTCGAGGCGACCGGTCAGGCCGCGTTCGCGTCGGAATCCGGGTCGTAACCCAGGTTCGGCGACAGCCAGCGCTGCGCTTCCTCGAGCGAGATCTTTTTGCGCGCGGCGTAGTTCTGCACCTGATCGACATCGATCTTGCCAACCGCGAAGTAGCGCGAGCCCGGATGCGAGAAGTACCAGCCGCTCACGGCGGCCGTCGGGTACATCGCGAACGACTCGGTGAGCTTCATGCCCGCGTTGGCTTCCGGATCCAGCAGCTTCCACAACGTCGCCTTCTCGGTGTGATCCGGGCAGGCCGGATAGCCGGGCGCCGGACGGATGCCGCGATACTCTTCCTTGATCAGCTGATCGTTGGTGAAGCGCTCCTCGGGCGCATATCCCCAGAACTCGCGACGCACGCGCTCGTGCATGCGCTCTGCGAACGCTTCGGCGAAGCGGTCGGCCAGCGCCTTGAGCATGATGCTCGAATAATCGTCGTGCGCCTTCGCGAAGCGCTCCAGGTGCGGCTCGATGCCGATGCCGCCAGTCACGGCGAACGCTCCGATGTAGTCGCTTCGGCCCGAAGACTTCGGCGCGATGTAATCCGACAGCGCATCGTGCGACTGGCCCGTCGGCTTGCCCTTCTGCTGACGCAGGAAGTGCAGCCTGGTGAGCACGCGGGTGCGCGACTCGTCCGTGTAGATCTCAACGTCGTCATCATCGACGCTGTTCGCAGGGAACAAACCGATGACGCCGCGCGCGGTCAACCAGCGCTCGCGAACGATCTGTTTCAGCATGCGCCGAGCGTCCGCGTACAAGTTGCTGACCTGCTCGCCGACGACCGGGTCGGTGAGGATGTCCGGGAACTTGCCGCCGAATTCCCAAGCATTGAAGAACGGCATCCAGTCGATGTAGCGCGTCAGATCTTCCAGCGAGAAGTCGTCGAACGTGCGGATGCCGAGGAACTTCGGCACCGGAGGCACATACGAGTCCCACTCACCGTTGAATTTGTTTGCTCGCGCCTGGGCAATCGTCAGCTGTGGAGCCTTGATCTTCTTGCCCGCGTGCTGCTCGCGGCGCACCGCGTGCTCTGCCTTAGTCTTCTCGACGAACTCACGACGCAACGCCGCCGTGACCAACTGCTGACAAACGCCAACCGAGCGCGACGCGTCTTTCACGTACACGACCGGGCCTTTGTACTGCGGATCGATCTTCACCGAAGTGTGCGCAGGCGAGGTCGTCGCGCCGCCGATCAGCAACGGCTGCTCGAAGCCCTGACGCTGCATCTCACGCGCGACATGGACCATCTCATCCAGCGACGGCGTGATCAGACCCGACAGGCCGATCATGTCCGCATTCTCGCGCCGCGCGGTCTCGAGGATGCGCTCGGCCGGCACCATCACGCCGAGATCGATGACCTCGAAGTTATTGCACTGGAGCACGACGCCGACGATGTTCTTGCCGATGTCGTGCACGTCGCCTTTCACGGTCGCGAGAATGATCTTGCCGTTGGACTTGGACACCGTGCCCGACCTGGCCTTCTCCTCCTCGATGAAGGGGATCAAGTGCGCGACCGCCTTCTTCATGACGCGCGCCGACTTCACGACCTGCGGCAGGAACATCTTGCCGCTGCCGAACAGATCGCCGACGACGTTCATGCCGTCCATGAGCGGACCTTCGATCACGTGCAGCGGGCGCTCGGCTTTCTGTCGCGCCTCTTCGGTATCGACCGTGATGAACTCGTCGATGCCCTTGACCAGCGCATGCTCGAGCCGCTTTTCGACCGGCAGACTGCGCCATGCCAGATCTTCGGCCTTCTTCGCACCGACTTCGCCCTTGAAGCGCGCGGCGATCTCCAGCAGACGCTCGGTTGCATCCGGACGGCGATTCAGAATCACGTCCTCGACGCGCTCGCGCAGCTCAGGATTGATGTCTTCGTAGATGGCCAGCTGACCGGCATTGACGATACCCATCGTCATGCCGTTCTTGATGGCGTGATACAGGAACACCGAGTGCATCGCCTCACGCACCGGGTCGTTGCCGCGGAACGAGAAGGACACGTTACTCACGCCGCCGCTGATGTGAGCGTGCGGGCAGGTCCTGCGGATCTCGGCGGTCGCCTCGATGAAGTCGACGGAGTAGTTGTTGTGCTCCTCGATGCCGGTGGCGACCGCGAAGATGTTCGGATCGAAAATGATATCTTCGGCCGGAAAGCCGACCTGCTCGGTCAACACCTTGTACGAGCGCTGGCAGATCTCGACCTTGCGCTTCACCGTATCGGCCTGCCCGGTCTCATCGAACGCCATCACGACGACGGCCGCGCCGTACGCCCGCACTTTCTTCGCGTGCTCGATGAACGCCGCCTCGCCTTCCTTCAAGCTGATGGAATTGACGATGCCTTTGCCCTGGATGCGCTTCAAACCGGCTTCGATGACCGACCATTTCGAAGAGTCGATCATGATGGGCACGCGCGAGATGTCCGGCTCGGAGGCGATCAGATTCAGGAAGCGCACCATCGCAGCTTCCGAATCCAGCATGCCTTCGTCCATGTTGATGTCGATGACCTGCGCGCCGCTCGCCACCTGCTGACGCGCAATGTCGAGCGCGGCGTTGTAATCGTCCGCTTCAATCAGCTTGCGGAACTTCGCCGAACCGGTGACGTTGGTGCGCTCGCCGACGTTCACGAACAGGCTGTCCGGGCCGATGTTCAAAGGCTCCAGGCCCGACAGGCGACAGCGCTTCTCCAGCACCGGCGGCGTGCGCGGCTTGACGCCGGCTACGGCTTCGCGCATGTGCTTGATGTGGTCGGGCGTCGTGCCACAGCAGCCGCCGACGATGTTCACGAAGCCGCTGGTCGCAAACTCTTTGACCAGCTCGGCGGTCTCGCACGCATGTTCGTCGTATTCGCCGAAAGCATTCGGCAAGCCGGCGTTCGGATACGCGCTGACATACACATCGGCGATGCGAGACATCTCTTCGATGTACGGACGCAGCTGTTTCGCACCGAGCGCACAGTTCAGGCCGACCGCCAGCGGCTTCGCATGGCTCACCGAGTTCCAGAACGCTTCGGTGGTCTGACCGGACAGCGTGCGGCCGGACGCGTCGGTGATCGTGCCTGAAATGATGATGGGCACGTCGATGCCGGCCTCGTCGATCGCCTGGCGTGCCGCGAAGATCGCGGCCTTGGCGTTGAGCGTGTCGAAGATGGTTTCGATCAGCAGGATGTCCACACCGGCTTCGATCAACGCGCGCGCGCCGATCAGGTAAGTATCGGACAGCTGGTCGAAGTCGATATTGCGGAACGCTGGATCGTTGACGTTCGGAGACAGCGACGCCGTGCGATTCGTTGGCCCCAGCGCGCCGGCAACGAACTTCACTTCACCGGTCTTCGCGAAGTATTCATCCGCCGCTTCGCGCGCCACCCTGGCGCCGGCCAGATTGATCTCTCGCACCAGATGCTCCATCTGGTAGTCGGCCTGCGAAGAGTAGTTCGCCGTGAACGTGTTGGTCTCGACGATGTCCGCGCCGGACTCCATGTACTTGGTGTGAATGGCCTTGATGATCTGCGGCTGCGTCAGCACCAGAACGTCGCTGTTGCCCTTCAGGTCGCACGGCCAATCCTTGAAGCGCTCGCCGCGATAGTCCGCCTCGGTGAGCTTGTAGCCCTGGATCATGGTGCCCATGCCGCCGTCGAGCAGCACGATGCGCTCGGTCAACAGACGACGCAGAGTGGCAATTCGATCGATTCGATTCATGTCTTTATTCCCTTCGTTTCAACCCGCAGCCGCCTGCGCCAGCACCGGCCGGACGCCGAGCGCATGACAGATCGCATAGCTCAGCTCGGCCCGATTCAAGGTGTAGAAATGGAACTCCTCCACGCCGTGCTTCTGCAGCTCCTGCACCTGCTCGATCGCTACCGCTGCGGCGATCAAACGGCGCGTGTCGGCGTCGTCGTCGAGACCGTCGAAACGATGGCTCAGCCAGTCGGGCACGCTCGCGCCACAGCGCTGCGCCATGCGCAACATCTGCGGGAAACGAGTGATCGGCAGAATGCCCGGCACGATGCTGGCCTTGATGCCGGCAGCCGCGCACTGGTCTCGAAACTTCAGGAACAATCCGGTATCGAAGAAGAACTGCGTGATCGCGCGGTCCGCGCCCGCATCGATTTTCGACTTCAGATTGGTCAGTTCGAAAGTCGCGCTCGGCGATTCCGGATGCGGCTCCGGATAGGTGGCGACGGAGATCTCGAAATTGGCGACCGACTTCAGCCCTTTGACCAGATCGACGGCGTAGGCAAATCCCTGCGGATGCGGCACGTACTTGGTCGTCCCCTGTGGCGGATCGCCGCGCAACGCGACGATGTGACGAATGCCATTGGCCCAGTAGTCACGGGCGATATCCAAGATTTCTTCGCGAGGAGCGCCGATGCAGGTCAGATGCGGAGCGGCGGTCAGCGACGTGTTCCTCTGAACCTTCGTGACAATGTTGTGTGTACGCGCGCGCGTCGAGCCGTCCGCACCGTAGGTCACCGAGACAAAGCGAGGCTGCAGCGGTGCAAGGCGCTCGACTGACTCCCACAACGTTTTTTCCATCGCCTCGTCCTTCGGCGGGAAGAACTCGAACGACACCGTGGGACGGCCCCGCAGCTTGCTCAGGCTGTTGCCGATCTGGTCCTTGAGCTTCTCGATTGACATGTTTCATCCTCGAAATAACTGCTGACTATCGAATAGTCAGAGGCGCGACCTCACGCCGCCGCCGTGCTGTGCGCCACGCGCCGGCCGATAGCCACCAGCAGATGTCCTGCTTCGGTATCGACGGGGCGTACGCGGGAAACTTCCAACCCTGCTTTGGCGAACCATTCGCGCAGCGTGGCGATGGGATTCGCCGAAGACGTCGAGCTCAACGAGTCGAAGTCTTCGATGATCACGGCGCGACCGCCGTGTTTGAGTGTTCGTGTGATTTCAGCGAGCGCGACGAGCGGACGCTCCGCTCCCGCAAGCACTCGCTCGGCTACGACGGTATCGAACAGCGGCGCGGCGAACGGCAAGTCATACATATCGCCACGCTGCAGCTCGCAATGGCTCAACCCCGCTCCGTGCACTTTGGCTCTTGCAAGACGCAAGGCGTCGCTCGATATGTCTACGCCGACGGCTCGCGTTGCCTTCGGCCCAAGGAGCTGGAGCATGTGGCCGGAGCCCGTCCCCACATCCAGCAGCGCACCGATCGGCTCGCTCGCCAGTTCCTGAAGCACGGTGGCATCAACTACGTCGGACCCCTTCTCGAGGGATTCTTCTTCGGCGAGATGATCCGCCGCGCGACGACCCCGCTCGGCAATGACTTCCTCCATCCGCCGCCGGTCGCGACGGAGAGCGTCGTCGTTTTCGTCTACCAGCGCCAGCAACTGCCAAACGATGTCTCGGGCCTCTCCGGAGGCCGGGGCGCGGTAATACACCCACAGCTGCTCGCGGAATCGATCGAGCAATCCCGCATCACAGAGGAGCTTCAGATGCCGCGACACGCGCGGCTGGCTTTGCCCAAGGACCTCGCAAATCTCCCCCACCGTCAGCTCCGCCCGCGCCAATAGCGCAAGCAGCCGCAACCGAGTGGGCTCGGCGGCAGCTCGTAACGCGGACACGGCGGCTAGGAAGCTCGGCATTCCGTTGTAGCGGGCGACTTAAGGATATAAAGATATCTTTATATGGACGGCCAGCACTATACCCGAGCCCGCCCGCCGCTGTCACGCCCTCGGCCATTCCCCGCCTCGGCATCGAGAAGTGCTTTTACGAGCAATGGCTTAGAGCTTCCGGCACGGCCGAATCCCGGCACATGACCTGGAGTAATTGGATTTTTGGCGGCCCGGAGAGCGCCGTAAGCCGCGGCTAGCGGGCGAAATCGTCGATCACGGTGATGCCAGTGCCGCGGAAACTATCCATGTTGGCGAGTGCGGACGGGGCCGCGGTGAGAGGGATGGTCTTCTCGACGAGTAACTGCGGCTGCACGCGGCCCGTGAGGATCAGGTCGAGCATGGCGCCATAGCGATGGGCCTGCATGCCATGGCTGCCCATGACCTGCAGCTCCTTTGCGATGACCAATCCCATCGGCACCGGCGGATCGGCGTGCGCGCCGAGCATCAGGCCGACCTGGACATGGCGACCTTGTGGCCGCAGACACGCGATGGAGTTGTAGCAAGTGACTCGGCTGCCGAGCGCGTCCATCGACATGTGCGCGCCGCCACGTGTGTGCTCGACGATAGCTGCTTTGACGTCGTCCTTTGCAAGCACACCTGCTTCGGCACCGAGCCGTTGTGCGAAGTCGAGCTTGGCTTGATCGATGTCGACGGCGATGACTCGCGCCCCCATGGCGTTCGCAATCATGATCGCCGACAGCCCGACGCCGCCGCAGCCGTGAATCGCCACCCACTCACCCGGCTGCACCCGCGCCTGATCGACGATCGCTCTGAATGAAGTGGCAAACCGGCAGCCCAGACTGGCGGCGGTCACGAAGTCGATGGCTTCGGGAAGCTGGACAAGATTGATGTCCGCGTAGTCGATGGCAACGAACTCGGCGAACGAACCCCACGCAGTGAAACCCGGCTGAAACTGCGAAGCACAGATTTGCTGCTGACCTTTCGCACACTGCTCACAGCGCCCGCACCCACTGACGAACGGCACCGTGATTCGATCGCCTACCTTGAATCGGGTGACGTTCGATCCTACCGCGGCGACAACGCCGGCGAGCTCGTGACCGGGAACGTGAGGCAGACGGATATCGGGGTCATGACCCATCCAACCATGCCAGTCACTACGACAAATGCCCGAAGCCTCGACCTTGACGACCACCCCACCCGGATGCGGCACCGGGTCACGCACGTCGACACAGTCGAGCGAACCAGCGAATGTTTCAAATAGGACGGCTTTCACGGGAGGAGAGGTTTAGCACAGAAGAGCGGAACGAGCAGCAGCCTGCACCACCCGCCAGCCCGGAAGAAGAGGCTTGTCCAAGGAAGGATACAAACCAGAGCCTCGGCCATCAGTCCCCGCAGAACTCCAGCGAGCACCCCCAACCTGTCGGCGTGGTCGGTCGCTCCCGGCGGCGCTAACCACCGACGCCTCTTATTCCGAATTCCGAATTCCGAACTCCGAGCTCCGAACTCAGTGCCTCCGATCAGGCGCATCCGTCGTCGGCGTAGCCACGCCGGCGAACAACTGCTCCACGTCGATCGAATCGAACCGATACGCTCGGTTGCAGAAGTCACAGCGCACTTCGACGTGGCCCTGCTCGGCGAGCACCGAGCGCACTTCCTCCGGCCCCAGCGCCTTGAGCATGCCGACGACGCGTTCGCGAGAGCAGCGGCATCGGAAGAAGACTGGCGCCGATTCGAACATCCTCACATCATCTTCTGCGAACAGACGGCGCAGAATGTTCCGATCGCTCAGCGTCTGCAGCTCTTCCGGCTTCAACGTGTCGCCGAGCATCTGCACCCGATTCCACGCATCGTCGATCTCCGCTCGGTTCATTTCATGCGCTCGCGAGCCCGCGACCCGCGACTTGACCGAGTCATCAGAGAGCCTCTGCAACAACAGGCCCGACGCCCCATTTCCATCCGCGTGCAGCCACAGCCGCGTCGGCAGCTGTTCCGAAGTTTCGAAGTAATTGCGCAGGCAATCCGACAGACGCTGGCCACTCAGCGGCACGATGCCCTGATAGCGCTGCGAGAGGTCTTCATTCTCGACCGTGACCGTCAAGCTGCCCTCGCCCGAGAGCGACGCGAGATCGGGATGAAAGTCCGCATCCTTGTAGCGAGCGACCGCGCGCACGCCCAAAGCATCCGAGCATTGCGCCAGCATCAGGTGCATCGGCCCCTGCCCCTTGAGCTGCAAGCTCAGCGTGCCGTCGAACTTCAACGTCGCTGCGAGCAGCACGGAAGCTGCGACCGCCTCGCCGAGCGTGTCACGGATGACGGGCGGATACTCCCGATGCTCCAGCAAAGCGCGCCACGATGCGTCCAGGTGGACGATGTGCCCGCGAATCGGAAAGTGCTCGAACAGGAATCTGTGCAGGCAATCGCGATCGTGCATGACAGGTGTCGGGGCCGGGGTGACTGAACAGCGGATGATGTTACTCATCCGCCGTTACATTAGCCCGCCAACTTTGTTTTTCAACGGGCCAGTTTCTTGCGAAATCGGCCCTTATCCTGCGAGCTTCTTCTTCAAAAGATCGTTGACCTGCGCCGGATTGGCCTTGCCGCCCGTGACCTTCATCACCTGGCCGACGAAAAAGCCGAACAGCTTGTCCTTGCCGGACCGATAGTCCGCCAGCTGCTTGGGATTGGCCGCCATGACCTCCTCGATGGTCTTTTCGATGGCGCCCGTGTCAGTGATTTGCTTCAGCCCCTTGGCCTCGATGATGGCGTCGGCTTCCTGGCCCTCGGCCCACATCGACTCGAACACTTCCTTGGCGATCTTGCCCGAAATCGTCTCGTCGGCGATCCGCGCCAGCAAGCCGGCGAGGCGCGCCGCGTCGATCTTCGACTCGGTCACTTCGATGCCGTCCTTGTTGAGCGCCGCCGACAGCTCGCCCATCGTCCAGTTCGCGGCGAGCTTCTCGTGGCCTTCGAGATTCTTCGACTTCAACGCAGCGAGCACACCTTCGTAGTAGTCGCCCATCTCTCGGCTGGCCGTGAGCACACCGGCGTCATACGCGGACAGACCGAACTTCTCGATGTAGCGAGCCGCCTTCTGATCCGGCAGCTCCGGCAGCGTAGCGCGCACGCTTTCGATGAAATCGTTCTGGATCACGACCGGCAACAGGTCCGGATCCGGGAAGTAACGATAGTCGTTGGCCTCTTCCTTGGAGCGCAGCGAGCGCGTCTCGCCCTTGTCGGGATCGAACAGGCGGGTTTCCTGCTTGATCTTGCGACCGGCCTCGATCTCTTCGATCTGGCGCGCAACCTCGTAGTTGATCGCCTTCTCGATGTAGCGGAACGAGTTCAGGTTTTTGATCTCGCAGCGCGTGCCGAACTTCTCCTGGCCCACCGGGCGCACCGAGACGTTGGCGTCGCAGCGGAACGAGCCTTCCTGCATGTTGCCGTCGCAGATCTCCAGATAGCGCACCAGCGTGTGGATCTTCTTCAGATACGCGACCGCTTCCTTCGCCGAGCGCATGTCGGGCTCGGAGACGATCTCCAGCAGCGGCGTGCCGGCGCGATTCAAATCGATACCCGAAGCGCCATGGAAATCTTCGTGCAGCGACTTGCCAGCATCCTCTTCCAGATGCGCGCGCGTGATGCCGATGACCTTGACCGTGCCGTCCTCGAGCAGGATCTGCATCTGCCCCTTCTCGACCACCGGCTTCTCGTACTGACTGATCTGATAGCCCTTCGGCAGGTCGGGATAGAAATAATTCTTGCGCGCAAAGATGGAGCGCGGCGAGATCTGTGCGCCGATCGCGAGACCGAACTTCACAGCCATGCGCACCGCTTCGCGGTTCAACACCGGCAGCACGCCCGGATAGCCCAGATCGACCAGGTTCGCTTGCGCGTTCGGCGCGGCGCCATACGCGGTGGCGGCACTGGAGAAGATCTTGCTGCGCGTTGCCAGCTGCGCGTGAATTTCCAAACCGATGACGGTTTCCCAGCTCATCATTCGTAACCCTTCGGGATAGCCTGGTGCCACGGCGTTTCTTTCTGATAGCCGTGCGCGACGTTGAGCAATTTGGCCTCGGCAAAGTGCGGACCGATGATCTGCAACCCTACCGGCAGGCCACCGACCGTGCCGCACGGAATCGACAAGGCCGGCAGGCCCGCGAGATTGGCGCCGATCGTATAGATGTCGTTCAAGTACATGGTGATGGGATCGTCGACCTTGGCGCCGATGTCGAACGCCGGCGTCGGCGACGTGGGCCCCATCAACACATCCACTTGCTCGAAGGCGCGCGCGAAGTCGTCGGTGATCAAACGGCGAACCTTCTGCGCGCGCAGGTAGTACGCGTCGTAGTAACCGGCCGAGAGCACGTAGGTGCCGGTCATGATGCGACGCTTGACCTCGGCGCCGAAGCCTTCGCCTCGCGAGCGTTTGTAGAGATCGAGCAGATCCTTCGGATCCTCGCAGCGATAGCCGAAGCGCACGCCGTCGAAGCGCGACAGGTTGGACGAACACTCCGCCGGCGCCACCACGTAATAGGTGGGCACGGACAGCGGCAGGTTCGGCAAGCTCACTTCGACGAGCTGCGCACCGAGGCGTTCATACACTTGCAGCGCTTCGCGGATCAGCTTGCCCGTCGACTCCTCGAGACCGCCTTCGAAGAACTCCTTGAGCAGACCGATCTTCAAACCCTTGAGCGGCTCATCGAGGCTCGCGACGTAGTCGGGCACCGGCGTGTCGACGCTCGTCGAATCACGCGGATCGAAGCCCGCCATGTCACGCAGCACCAGTGCTGCATCCTTCGCGGTGTAGGTCAGCGTGCCGGCCTGATCGAGACTGGAGGCGAATGCGATCATTCCGTACCGGGATACGCGCCCATAGGTGGGCTTCAAGCCGGTCAAACCGGTGAGCGCCGCGGGCTGACGAATCGAGCCGCCCGTGTCGGTGGCAGTGGCCACGGGCGCGAGTCGAGCGGCAACCGCCGCCGCCGAGCCACCCGATGAACCGCCCGGCACCTTCTTCAGATCCCACGGGTTCTTCACCGGGCCGTAGTAGCTGGTCTCGTTCGAGGAGCCCATCGCGAACTCGTCCATGTTCGCCTTGCCCAGCATGACGACGCCAGATTGCGACAGCTTCTCGACGACGGTCGCATCGTAAGGCGCGACGAAGTTCGACAGCATGCGCGAGCCGCAGGTGGTCAATACACCGTCGGTGCAGAAGATATCTTTATGGATCAACGGCACGCCGGCCAATGCGCCCGCCTCGCCCGAGGCGAGCAACTCGTCAGCCCGTTGCGCCGCGGCCATTGCCTGCTCGGCGGTCACGGTGATCAACGCGTTCAGCGTCGGGTTCATGCGCTCGATGCGCGCCAGAAAATGCCGGGCGAGCTCGACGCTGGAAAAGCGGCGCGCCCGCAGTCCCTCGTTCAGCTCGGCCAGAGTCAGGTGATGCAGTTCAGTCATGGCTCACTCGATCACTTTGGGCACGAGATACAGATCGGCTTCGACGCGCGGGGCGTTGCCCTGATATTTGACGTGCTGGTCGTGATCCAGCACTTCATCCGGCCGCATGCGCTGCACCTGATCGGCGAGCGGATGCGCCATCGGCTCCACCGATGCGGTATCCGCAGCGTTGAGTTGCGCGACGAAGTCGAAGATCTTCGACAGGCTGTCCACGTACACCGGCACCTGCTCCTCGCTGAGCGCGAGGCGCGCCAGGTGCGCAATGTTTTTCACATCGTGATCGGTAAGACTCATAAACCGAATGTTTCCGCTGGAAAGACCGATAAGAATTTGCAGGCAGTGAGACCGCACACCCGGCGCAACATGAGGCGGCGGAGTAGTGAGGAGCAAAAAAGACCGCAAAAATCCCTGGAAAAATGCGGCCTAATCATACACCTGAAAGCTTGTGCTATGTGAAACCCGTTGCTAGAGTACCGCAACTTTTTTGCCCCCCTTTCCCTTCGCGCTTCGCCCCGTCGACGCACAACAACCATGTTCAAAAACCTACGCGGGTATTTTTCCAACGACCTGTCGATCGATCTGGGGACTGCTAACACCCTCATCTACGTCCGCGGCAAAGGCATCGTGCTGAACGAGCCTTCGGTCGTCGCGATTCGTGAAGAGCCGGGGCGCGCCGGCAAGAAGATCGAAGCGGTCGGTCAGGAAGCGAAGAACATGCTGGGTCGCACGCCCGGCCACATCACCGCGATCCGCCCGATGAAGGACGGCGTGATCGCCGACTTCACCGTCACCGAGAAGATGCTGCAGTACTTCATCGAGAAGGTGCACGGCAATCGTCTGATGCGTCCCAGCCCGCGAGTG
>Ga0182742_1001044_pt1 | contig 37977 bp, 38 predicted proteins | sample eDN5th37CBELigMG_FD_128880 | JGI IMG/M metagenome (GOLD analysis project Ga0182742, IMG submission 128880) | Enriched Miracle-Growth compost microbial communities from Emeryville, California, USA - eDNA 5th pass 37_C BE-Lig MG (version 2)... ... | reverse complement strand
CGCTTCCTCGACGGCGATCTCATCGAACGGATTCATGGACATCTTCACGTTGGCGATGTCCACGCCGGTTTGATCAGACTTGACGCGCACCTTGACGTTGTAGTCAACCACGCGCTTGACAGGCACCAGCACTTTCATCGAACCACCTCCCATTACATAACCCCATCACCGCCAATGCCCACGCATCAGCGGACCACGCCTGCCGCGCGCAGGCGCACCACGCCGTCTTCGTCATAGCCCGCCGCGCGCAGGACTTCGCCCGTGTGCTCGCCCAGCAGCGGCGCGCGCCGGCGCACCGCGCCCGGCGACTCGCTCAGCTTGATCGGAACGCCCACGATCTGCACGGCGGCGCAAGCGCCGGGCTGCTCCACCTCCACCAGCATTTGCCGTCGCGCATAGTGTTCATCCTGGAAAATCTCCGCGGCCGTGTAGACCGGACCGAACGGCACTCTGCCGCCCAGCACCGCGGCGATCTCGTCCTTGGTGCGCACCGACGTGAACGCCTCCACGGCGTCGATGACCTGCTGCTGGCGCTGCACGCGCGCCGCATTGGTGGCGAATGCCGGGTCCCGCGCCATGTCGGGACGTCCGATGAAACCCGCCAGCGCTTCCCAGAACGCGTCAGTCGCGCAGGCGATGGACACGTGGCCGTCGCGCGCCCGGAACAGCCCGAACGGACACAGCAAGGGATGCCGGTTGCCCTGCGCCTGCGGCGCCTGGCCGGTATACGAATACTGGTAGACGATGCGCTCGCACAAGGCCAGCACGGCGTCGGTCATGGCCACATCGACAAATTGCCCGCGTCCAGTCCGGTGCATGTGATGCACGGCCGCCAGCACGCCCACGCACAGCATCAGCGCCGGCACCGTATCGCCCACGCCCGGACCCACCTTGGTGGGCGTCTGCGCATCCGGTCCGGTGATGCCCATCATGCCGCCCATCGCCTGCGACACGACATCGTAGGCGGGCCAGTCGGCGTACGGACTGACCCCGCTGCGCGGATCGCCGAAGCCGCGCACGGCGCCATAGATGAGCCTGGGATTGGTCTGCCGCAGCGTCTCGTACGAAAGCCCCAGCCGCTCCATCACGCCGGCGCGGAAATTCTCGATGACGATATCCGCCCCGTCGATCAGCCTGCGCAGGACGTCCCGCCCCTCCTCGCGCTTCAGATCGATGACGATGGAGCGCTTGTTGCGGTTGATGCTCTGAAAATAGCCGCCGTAGTCCCTGGCCTGGTCCTCGGACAGGAACGGCCCGGTCACCCGGGTGCCGTCGCCGGCCATCGTCTCGACCTTGATGACGTCCGCGCCATGATCGGCCAGGATCTGGGTGCAGAACGGGCCCGCCAGCATCTGGGTGAGGTCGATGACCCGCAACCCGGCGAGCGAGCCCGCCCGGTCCGCGGCCGCTGCGCCGCCATTGTCTTGCCGGATCGAATCGCTCACGTCGGCACCTTTCCCAATAGCGCGTCGGAGATGATGCGCATCTGGATCTCGGACGTGCCTTCGAAGATCTTCGTCAGGCGCGCATCGCGCCAATAGCGTTCGGCGGCGAAATGCGTGGTGTAGCCGGCGCCGCCATGGATCTGCAGGCCCTCGCTGGTCACGCGTTCGCTCATTTCGCTGGCCAGCAGCTTCACCATCGAGGCCTCGGTGTCGGCGCGCACGCCGCTGTCGATCTTTTCGCACACGGAATAAAGCAAGGCTCGCGCGGCCTCGATCTGCGTCGCCATCTCCGCGATCTTGAACCGGATGGCCTGGAAATTCGCGATCGGCGCGCCGAACTGTGCGCGCTCCCTGGCATATTGGATGGAATCCTCCAGGCTGCCCTGCGCCAGGCCGATGGAGCGCGCCGCGGTATGCGCGCGCGCCGTCTCCAGGCCGGCGCAGGCCAGGTAGAAAGCCTTGCCCTCTTCGCCGACCAGGGACGAATGCGACACGCGGCAGCCGTCGAACGCAAGCTCCCAGGTGGTCCAGCCGTGATAGCCGATCTTGGGAATGACGCTGCCCTTGACGCCCGGCGGCAGCTCGCCGCGCGGCTTCTCGATCATGAAGGCGGAAAGCCCCTTGTGACGCGCCTTCGGGTCCACGACCGGGTCGCTGCGGCAGATCACGAGGATGAAGTCCGCATCGTCGGCGAAGGTGCACCAGTACTTGCTGCCGGTGATGAGCCAGCCGTCGCCATCGCGCACGGCACGGCAGGAAATATTGGCCACGTCCGATCCGGCATTGGGTTCGGAAAGGGAGAACGCGCCCAGGAATTCGCCGCGCGCCATGCGCGGCAGGTAATGCGCCTTCTGCTGCGGCGTCAGGCCCTTGAGCGCGCCGATCAGGCCGTTGCCGCGCGCAATCAGACTGCCCACGCTCATCCATCCGCGCGAGAGCTGCTCGGCCACCAGGCAGTACTCGTAGGCGCCCAGCCCCAATCCGCCGTACTCCTCGGGGATCAGGATGCCGAAGAAACCGAGCTCGGCCATTTCCTCGATCAGTTCGCGGGGAATCTTGCCTTTGTCGGGGTCCAGCCGGTTGGCCACGGGCAGCACGCGCTCCATCGTGAACTGCCGCGCCGCCTCCTGGATCATGCGTCGCTCTTCGCTTTGTCCCTGCATGCTTTCCTCGCATCTAGAACTTTCAATGTACGTACATAATAGAACTGAAAATTCCGAAAGCACAAGTGGAGATCGGAAAATTACGCTTAAAACAGCCGATTTTTTTTTCGACCGACTATTTGACATAGGCGAATTTGATATGCACTATGTACGAACATTAAGGCGCACAGGAGAGCCAAAATGGGATTGAGCAGAGACCGCAAGGGCAACTATTTCGAGGACTTCCGGCTGGGCATGAAGCTGCGGCATGCCACGCCGCGCACCCTCACCGACGCCGACCGCAGCCTCTACATCGGCCTGACCGGCAGCCGCAGCGCGTTGTTCACGGCCCGCAGCAATGCGGAGCTGCTGGGCTGCGACGGCTGGCCTCTGGAGGACCTGCTGGTGTTCAACACCGCCTTCGGCAAGACGGTGCCGGACATTTCGCTGAACGCGGTCGCCAACCTGGGCTATGCCGAGCTGCGCTTCATCGCGCCCATGTACCCCGGCGACACGCTTGCGGTCGAGTCCGAAGTAATCGGCCTGAAAGAGAACTCCAGCCGCAGGACCGGCGTCGTCTACGTGCGCTCCACCGCCCGCAACCAGCGCCAGGAAGAGATCCTGCAATGGGTGCGCTGGGTCATGGTGTATAAGCGCGACCCGCAGGCGGTCTGCGCCGAAAGCCTGGCGCCGTCGACGCTGCCGGCCATCGAGGCCGCGCAACTGGCCCGCCACGGATACAAGCCCTCGGTACGGCGCATCACCGAAGTGACGGGCGCCGACGAGCTATGGGAAGACTACGCCGAGGGCCAGCGCATCGATCACCCCGGCGCCATGACCGTCAACGACAGCGACCACAGCATCGCGACACGCCTGTACCAGAACACCGCCCGAGCGCATTTCGATGGCCGCGCCATGGCGGCGCAAGGCGGCCAGCGGCTGGTCTATGGCGGGCACGTCATTTCGCTGTGCCGCGCCCTGGCCTACGACGGCCTGGAGAACAGCCTTTCGATCCTGGCCATCAACGGAGGCAGCCACGTCAATCCCACCCATGCCGGCGACACCATCGCCTGCGCCACGCAAGTGCTGCAACGCATCGACCTGGGACCGTCGCAAGTCGGCGCGCTGCGCCTGCGCACCATAGGAGTCAAGAACGCCGACGCGGCGTCCATCGTCTTTCCCGATACCGGCGCAGGCCGCGCAGCACATCCCGCGCAGGTCGTGCTGGACCTGGACTACACCATCGCCATGCCGCGGCGCCAGGCCTGACGCCGCCCCGTTTCTTCACTTCATTCCACGAGCCCCCACATGACCACCGCCTCCCATCCCCGCGACGCGCTTTTCAGCGGCGAAAAGCCCTTCCCCATCCTGCCGGCCTGCGAACATTTCGCCGGCAGCGAGAAGCTGATCGGCAAGGCCATGGACCTGCAGGCCGACTACGGCCCCATCTTCGACATCACCTGCGACTGCGAGGACGGCGCGGCGGCGGGCCAGGAACGCGGCCACGCCGAAATGGTGGCGCGCATGATCGACTCGGCGCGCAACCGCCACGACCGCGCCGGCGCGCGCATCCACGATCCATCCCATCCGGCCTGGCGCCAGGACGTGGACATCATCGTGGGCCAGGCCGGCCGCCGCCTGGCGTACATCACCATTCCCAAGGCCACCAGTTGGCAGCAGGCCGCCGAAGTCATCGCCTATATCGGCGAGGCCGCGGACAAGGCCGGACTGGACAGGCAGATACCGGCGCACGTGCTGGTGGAGACCCACGGCGCGCTGCGCGACGCGTTCGCGATCGCCGCCCTGCCCGGCGTCGAGGTGCTGGATTTCGGCCTCATGGATTTCGTCAGCGGCCACCACGGCGCCATCGCGGCCAGCGCCATGCGCAGCCCGGGCCAGTTCGAACACGCACTGCTGGTGCGGGCCAAGGCCGAGGTGGCGGCCGCGGCGCTGGCCCATGGCGTCGTTCCGTCCCACAACGTCTGCCTCAATCTGAAGGACCCCGCCGTCATCGCCGACGACGCCGGCCGCGCGCGCCGGGAGTTCGGCTTTCTGCGCATGTGGAGCATCTATCCGGCGCAGATCCAGCCCATCGTGCAGGCCATGCAGCCCGATTTCGACGAAGTCGAGGACGCCGCCAATATCCTGCTGGCCGCGCAGGACAAGGACTGGGGGCCCATCCAATACCGCGGCGAACTCCACGACCGCGCAACCTACCGCTACTTCTGGGAAGTCCTGCAAAAGGCGAAGATCACCGGCATGCCGCTGCCGGACGAGGCGCGGCGCCGATTCTTCGCCGACTGAACCGCGCGGCCGGACGGGCCGCCTTACAATACGCCGCAAGTCCATGCCCCCCGTCCGACATGTCCATGACAGCCATCCGCAAGAAGTCCCCGCAGGAATCCGCCGGCGCGCAACCGCGATACGTGGAGCTGGCCAACACGCTGGTGCGGGACATCCAGGAAGGCCGTCACGTGGTGGGCAGCCTGCTGCCCACCGAGCATGAACTGGCCGAGCAGTACGGCGTCAGCCGGCATACGGTGCGCGCCTCCCTGAAGAAGCTGGAAGACCTGGGCTATATCTCGCGCAAGAAGGCGGTGGGCACACTGGTCGAAAGCGCCAATCCGGATACCGCGTTCGTGCAGTCCTTCGGCACGCCCGAAGACCTGGTCCGCGTCGCGGCCACCGAGGTGCGCGCCATCGAAGCCGTGCGCCACGTCACGCTGGACCGGAACAAGGCGCGGCGGCTGGAGGCGCCGGTGGGCAGCGCGTGGGTCCTGCTGAGCGGCACGCGCGAGGACGCCAGGAAGGCCGGCACGCCCGTGGCGCAGGCCGACATCTATATCGACGCCTCGCTTGCCGGACTGGTCGACACCATCCGCCGCCAGCCGCAGACCCTGATCAGCTCGCTGATCGAACGCGAATATGCCGTCGCCATCGACGAAATCCGCCAGATGGTCACGGCTACCCTGATCGATGCGCCGCTGGCCGAACGCCTGGGCGTGCAGGCGGGCAGCGCCGGCCTGCGGCTCATCCGGCACTACAAGGACGCCACCGGCAGAATCCTGGAAATCACCGACACGACCTATCCGGCCGACCGGGTGACCGTGGCCTTCCAGCTCAAGCGCGGCCTCAAGCCCGGCCTGTCCTCCTAGCCGGCTCGGGCGGCCGGCCCGCGCCCGCGCAGGCCGAGCAGCAGCAGCGCGATCAGCGACAGCGCGGCCAGCGCGCCATAGGCCGCGCCCAGGCTGGCGCGCTCGGCCAGATAGCCGAACGCAGGCGGGCCGAGCACCACGCCGATATAAGTAAAGAACATCGCGCCGCCGGTCACCGACGCCACCTTGCCGGCGGGCGCCAGCCGCGCCAGCTCGCCCAGAAATACGCCGTTCCAGCCTATCGCGGTCGCGCCCAGCACAGCCGCCAGCACTGCCAGCACGACCGGATCGGGATGCGCCGGCAGCAAGGCCAGCCCCAGGGCTGCAAGCGCCATCAGCACGCCGATCAGCATCATCACGCCGCGCGGAGCGCGCGTGCGGTCGGCGATCCGCCCCCAGACGATGCGTCCCAGCACGCCCGCCGCCTGGGACACGGCGTAGATCAGCGCGGCGCGCGCCGCGCCCATCTGGAGTTCGCGCAACAGGAACACCATCAGGTAGCCGCTGACCGAAAGCTGGCAAGCCGAGAACAGCAGGGAGACGGCCGCCATGGCGCGCAGCTGCGCGTTGCGCCATACCTCGACGACGGGCTGCCGCCATTGCCCCATCCCGGCCGTGCGCGGCGCCGCGGGCTCGTCCAGCTGCGCGCGCAGCCAGCCGCTGGCCAGCGCGACCGCCAGCGCCAGCCCGGCCAGCAGAAGCAGGGCCGTGCGCCACGACGACCACGCCGCCAGCACCGGCAGCATGGCCCCGCCCAGCATGCCGCCCAGCGGCACGCCGGTCTGCTTGAGCGAGAACACGGTGTACATCCGCTGCGGCGCGGTCGTGCGCGCGAGAATATGGGAGCTGGCCGGCGTGATGGTGCCGTAGCCCAGGCCGCACAGCAGCGCGGCGCCGTTCTGCGCGAGTCCGGCGTCGGCCGTCAGCAGCGCCAGGCCCGCGCCCTGGAGCAGCAGCGCCGCCTGCGACACGCGCACCGCGCCCAGCCGTCCGATCAAGGCGCTGCTGAGCGCGCTGCCCACCATCGCCCCGCCATAGACCAGGGCCAGGAACAGGCCCACCTCGGCGGTGCGCGCGCCGGGGATCAGCGGCGCCAGCACGGCGAACGCCAGCGTGGCGGCCGTGCCGACGGCCTGGATCGCCAGCGTGCAGACCAGTATCGCCGCCTGCCGGCGGCGCGGCCCGGACGGCCTCATTCCGCTTTCGCGTTGGCCGCTTTCACCGCCTCGCCCCAGCGCTCGACCTCGGCGCCGATGAAGGCGCCGAATTGCGCCGGCTCCATCACCTGGGGAATCGCGCCCAGCTCCGCCATCCGCCTGGTCCATTGCGGCTTGCGGGCGATGCGTACGATCTCCCCGGCCAGCTTGTCGACGACGGGCTGCGGCAGATCCTTCGGGCCCACCACGCCTATCCAGGGGTCGCCGCGGAATCCGGCGTACCCCGACTCGGCGATGGTCGGCACGTTCGCCAGCGTCGCCACGCGATGCTCGCTGGCCACGGCCAGCGCCCTGAGCTTGCCGCTGCGCACCAGCGGCTCGGCGATCGAGGCGACTTCGAACATCACGTCCACCTGCCCGCCCACCACGTCGGTCATGGCCGCCACGCCGCCCTTGTACGGAATATGGTTGAGCTTCACGCCGGCGCGCTGCTGGAACATTTCCATCACCAGGTGATTGGTCACGCCATTGCCGCCAGAGGCATAGTTGACCGCCCCCGGATGCTGCCTGGCGTACTCGACCAGGTCGGCCACGCTATTGAAACGGGAGGCCGGGTTGACGACCAGCACCAGCGGAAAGATGCCTATCATCGCCAGCGGCTGGAAGTCCGACCGGCTGTCGTAGCGCAGGTTCTTGTAGATCCAGCCGTTGACCGCCAGCGGGCCGCTCGAAGTGGCCAGCAGCGTATAGCCGTCGGGCCGCGACCGCGCCACTTCCTCGGCCGCCAGGCCCGCGCCCACCCCGGGTTTGTTCTCGACGAAAAAAGTCTGCCCCAGGTCGCTCGTCAATTCCTGCGCCAGCATGCGCGCGATCACGTCGGTGGTCTGTCCGGCGGGAAACCCCACCAGCATGCGCACCGCCTTCTCCGGGTATTGGGCGCCCGCGGCGCCCGCCCACAGCGCGCATGCCGCCAGCAGCAGGCGCGACGCCAGTCCAGCAAAGTCCATGTTGTCACCTCCGTATCGGCGCATCTGGCGCCTGGTTTTTTCGTGCATCCCAGCTTTATTTGAAACTAGGTACGTACATAGTACGCGAAAACCTGCCGGAAAAACCAAATCATTCGGCAATCATGGCAAATGATGTTGATATTTCGGAGCGACAACAAGAATCAGGCGGCTCATTATGTACGAACATTAAACCGAATAACGCCACCAAGCCACGCCACGAAGGGAACTCCCGCCCTCCCCGCCGCGTCCAACTTTTCGGACCATAACCGCGGACACCGCCATGCGCATCCTGCTAGTCGAAGACGACCTCATGATCGGCGAGAGCGTGCTGGACTTCCTGCGCGCCGAGCGCTATGCCGTCGACTGGGTCAAGGACGGCAATGCCGCCGACCTGGCGCTGCACACCGACACCTACGACCTGATCCTGCTGGACCTGGGCCTGCCCAAGCGCGACGGGCTGGCGCTGCTGCGCGAGCTGCGCGCGCGCAAGGACCGCACGCCGGTGCTGATCGCCACCGCCCGCGACGCGGTCAGCGACCGCATCGCCGGGCTGGACGCCGGCGCCGACGACTACATCGTCAAGCCCTATGACGTGGACGAACTGCTGGCCCGCATGCGCGCGCTGATCCGGCGCAGCGCGGGCCGGGCCGAGCCGGTTTTCGAGCACGAAGGCGTGACCATCGATCCGCAATCCCATGCCGCCATGGTCGACGGCGCGCCGGTGGCGCTGACGGCGCGCGAATGGGCGGTGCTCGAGCCGCTGATCGCGCGTCCCGGCATGATCTTCTCGCGCGCCCAGCTCGAAGAAAAACTCTACAGCTGGAAAGACAGCATCAGCAGCAACGCGGTTGAGGTTTATATTCATGGCCTGCGCAAGAAACTGGGCTCCAACCTGATCCAGAACGTCAGAGGCGTCGGCTATGTCATCCCCAAAACATGAGCATTCCGCTTAGCTATTCGCTGCGGGCCCGTCTGCTGTTTTTCCTGCTGGCCGCCATCGTGATCGGCGCGCTGGTGCAGGGCGCGATCGCCTATCGCAGCACGCTGGCGCAGGCCGACGACATCTTCGATTCGCTGTTGCAGCGCACCGCCCTGTCGCTGGGCACCGGCGACGGACTGCTCAGCACCGGCCCGCACCAGGCGCGCGGCGCGGCGTCGCCCATGGCCGACGATCTCATCATCCAGATCTGGACGCCCGACGGCGTGCGGGTCTTCAATTCGCGCTCGCGCCGTCCGCTGCCCGACCGGATCGTGCTGGGCTTTTCCGACGCCCGCATGGAAGGCAGCACCTATCGCGTGTATTCGCTGGCCACGCCGTTCCAGGTCATCCAGGTCGCGCAGGACATGGAAGTGCGCCGGGACATGGCGCGGGCGCTGGCGCTGCGCACGGTGGCGCCGATCGCGGCGGCCGCGCCGCTGCTGATGCTGATCGTATGGTGCGTGGTGAGCTGGTCGCTGCGGCCGGTCAAGCGCGCGCGGGCCCAGGTGGCGGCGCGCCAGCCGGAGGATCTCTCGGCGGTCAGCGTGCAGGGCCTGCCCGACGAGATCCGGCCGCTGGTGCAGGAGCTGAACCTGCTGCTGGAACGCATGCGCGGCGCCTTCGCGCAGCAGAAGCAGTTCGTGGGTGACGCCGCGCACGAGCTGCGCTCGCCGCTGGCGGCGCTGCGCCTGCAGCTGCAGGCCTTGCAGCGCGCCGGCGACGCGGACGCCCGCCGGCTGGCCGAGCAGCGCCTGGCCGCCGGCATCGACCGCGCCACGCGCCTGGTGGAACAGCTGCTGTCGATGGCGCGGCACGAGGGCGCGGCCGAGCAGGCGCCGGCCGAGGCCGTGGACCTGGCCGACGTGCTGCGCCAGGCCTTGTCCGAAACCCTGCCGCTGGCCAATGCGAAGTCGATCGACGTGGAGCTGGACGGCGCGCCGCAGCTCTGGGTGCAGGGCCACCGGGATGCGCTGGCGCTGCTGGCGCGCAACCTGCTGGACAACGCGGTCAAGTACACGCCGGCCGGCAAGCGCGTGCGCCTGCGGCTGGAGCAGGCGCCCGGCCAGGCCATACTGCTGATCGACGACGAGGGGCCGGGCATCGCACCGGCCGAACGCGAGCGCGTGTTCGACCGCTTCTACCGCGTGGAAGGCAACGCCGAACCCGGCAGCGGCCTGGGACTGGCCATCGCGCGCGCCATCGCCGCCCGCCACGGCGCCACGATCGCGCTGCAGGACGCGCCATCCGGCCAGGGCCTGCGCGTGAAGGTGGTGTTCCCGGCCTGATGCGCCGCGGATGGCCGGATTTAAGATTCCCCTAAGTGTCGGGCCCGAAGATAGCGCCATGTCCTTCAACATGAACGCAGGAGCCGACATGAAGACCTCCCAAATGAAGCCCTCGCGCCTGGTGATGGCGCTGCTGGCCGCCGGCGCCATCGGCGGCGCCGGCGCCACCGCCGTCATCGGCGGCGTTTCGATGGCGGCCGGCGCGCCGGCCGTATCCGCCCCCTTGCAGGCGATCAATCCGTCCACCCCGCCCAACTTCGCGCAGATCACGCGCGACTACGGGCCGGCCGTGGTCAACATCAGCGTCAGCGGCACCCGCAAGGTGTCCCTGGGCGACGGCGACCCGTTCGCCCAGTTCTTCGGCCAGTTCCCCGGCGCGCGCGGCCAGATGCCGTCGCGCGAGGTGCCCATGCGCGGCGAGGGTTCCGGTTTCATCGTCAGCGCCGACGGCATCATCCTGACCAATGCGCACGTGGTTCAGGACGCCAAGGAAGTCACGGTGAAGCTGACCGACCGGCGCGAATACAAGGCCAAGGTGCTGGGCTCGGACCCGCAGACCGACGTGGCGGTGCTGAAGATCGACGCCAGGAACCTGCCTACCGTCAAGGTGGGCGACGTCAACCAGCTGCAGGTCGGCGAATGGGTGCTGGCCATCGGCTCGCCCTACGGCCTGGAGAACACCGCCACCGCGGGCATCGTCAGCGCCAAGGGCCGCTCGCTGCCCGACGACACCTCGGTGCCGTTCATCCAGACCGACGTGGCCGTCAACCCGGGCAACTCCGGCGGCCCGCTGTTCAACGACCGCGGCGAAGTGGTGGGCATCAACTCCCAGATCTACAGCCGCACCGGCGGCTTCCAGGGCCTGTCGTTCTCAATCCCGATCGACGTGGCCTACAAGATCAAGGATCAGATCCTGGAGCACGGCAAGGTGCAGCACGCCAGGCTCGGCGTGACGGTGCAGGAAGTGAACCAGGACCTGGCCGATTCCTTCAAGCTGGATACGCCCTCGGGCGCGCTGGTGTCCAGCGTGGAGAAAGGCAGCGCCGCGGCCAAGGCGGGTCTGCAGCCCGGCGACGTGGTGCGCGAGATCGACGGCAAGACCATCCTGTCGTCGGGCGACCTGGCCTCGACCATCACGCTGGCCTCGCCGGGAGAGAAGATCAAGCTGGACATCTGGCGCAACGGCGCGCACAAGCAGCTGACCGCCACGCTGGGCAGCGTTCCGACCGACAAGACCCAGGCGTCGGCGGGCGACCAGGACGTGCAGCGCGGCCAGCTCGGCCTGGCGCTGCGGCCGCTGAGCCCGCAGGAACAGCAGGCGGCGGGCGCCGAGGGCCTGCTGATCGAGCGTTCGGTGGGGCCGGCCGCGCGCGCCGGCATCGAGCCCGGCGATGTGCTGCTGTCCTTGAACGGCGTGCCCGTGCACAGCGTCGGGCAGGTGCGGGAAGCCTTGTCCAAGGCCGGCAAGACGGTCGCGCTGCTGGTGCAGCGCGGCGAGGACAAGATCTTCGTGCCGGTGCAGGTCGGCTGACGGGCGCGTGCCCGCGGCCGGATTACTCCGCGTCGGGCTGCTTGCCCGGCGCGGCCGCGTCGAAGGCCGGCAGTTCGCGGCAGGCGGCGTCGATGCGCAGCACGTTCGGCATGGCCGACAGGTCGCAGCCGAAGCGCTGCGCATTGAAGACCTGGGGCACCAGGCACAGGTCGGCGATGGTCGGCGTGTCGCCGTGGCAGAAGCGGCCGGTGGCGCTGGACGCCGCCAGCTGCGCCTCCAGGGCGCCCAGGCCCTGCTGCACCCAGTGGCGGTACCAGGCGTTCTTGGCGTCCTCGTCCACGCCCAGCGTGTGCTTCAGGTATTTCAGCACGCGCAGGTTGTTCAGCGGATGGGTGTCGCAGGCGATGCCCAACGCCAGGTCCCGCACGCGCGCGCGGCCCAGCGCGTCGGCCGGCAGCAGCGGCGGCTCGGGATGCGTTTCGTCGAGGTATTCGATGATGGCCAGGGACTGGCCGATGACGGCGTCGCCGTCGACCAGCGTGGGCACCAGCGCCGTGGGATTCACCTTGCGGTATTCGGGCGTCAGCTGCTGGCCGCCGTCCTTGAGCATGTGCACCGGCAGGTACTCGTAGGACAGGCCCTTCAGATTCAGGGCGATGCGTACGCGGTAGGCGGCCGAACTGCGAAAGTAGCTGTACAACTGCATGAAGTCTCCTTGGTTTTCTTGTCCGGGCCTATTCCAGCGATTCCGTCTGCGCCGACTTGCGCGACAGGCCCTTGGGCAGCGGGAACGCCACGTTTTCTTCCAGCCCCGCCATGGTGCGCACCGACACCGCGCCCAGTTCCTTGACGCGCTCGATCACTTGCTGCACCAGGATCTCGGGCGCCGAGGCGCCGGCGGTCACGCCCACCCGGGTGCGCCCGGCCAGCCAGGCCGGGTCGATGGACTGCGCTCCGTCGATCAGGTAGGAGGCCACGCCCTTGCGTTCGGCCACCTCGCGCAGGCGGTTCGAGTTGGAGCTGTTGGGGCTGCCCACCACCAGCACCAGGTCGCATTCCGGCGCCATCACCTTGACCGCGTCCTGGCGGTTCTGGGTGGCGTAGCAGATATCGCTTTTCTTGGGTTCGGCGATGTTGGGAAAACGCGCCTTCAGGGCCTGCGACACCGCCGCGGCGTCGTCGACCGACAGCGTGGTCTGGGTGACGTAGGCCAGGTTCTCGGGGTCCTGCACCTGCAGGCCGGCGACGTCCTCCACGGTCTCGACCAGGTACATGCCGCCCTGGGCCTGGCCCAGCGTGCCCTCGACCTCCGGGTGGCCCTTGTGGCCGATCATGATGATCTCGCGGCCGGCCGCGCGCATGCGCGCCACTTCGATGTGGACCTTGGTGACCAGCGGGCAGGTGGCGTCGAAGACCTGCAGACCGCGTTCCTGCGCCTCCGCGCGGACCGCCTTGGACACGCCGTGGGCGGAAAACACCACGATCGAGCCGGCGGGCGCGTCCTCCAGTTCGTCGATGAAGACCGCGCCCTTGGCGCGCAGGTCTTCCACCACGTAGCGGTTGTGGACGATTTCGTGGCGCACGTAAATGGGCGCGCCATGCAGTTCGAGCGCGCGTTCGACGATGTCGATGGCGCGGTCCACGCCGGCACAGAAGCCGCGCGGCTGCGCCAGCAGGACCTCGGCGCCGGGAGCGGTGACGGCCTGGCTCATCAGAGTATCCCCAGCAGCGCCACGTCGACCCGCAGGCTGACGCCGGCGAGCGGGTGGTTGAAATCGAACAGCGCGGTTTCGTCGTTGATTTCCTTGAGGATGCCCGAGTAGCGCGCGCCGTTGGGCGCGGAGAACTCGACCAGGTCGCCCGGCTCGAACGTGGCGTCGGCGCCGGCGTGCTCGGCCAGCATCGCGCGCGTGACGCGCTGGATCAGTTCGGGGTTGCGTTCGCCGTAGGCGTCGGCCGGCGCGACCGTGACGCTGAAGCGCTCGCCTTCGGCGTGGCCGACCAGCGCCGCCTCCAGGCCGGGCGCCCATTGGCCGCTGCCCATCTGCAGGGTGCCGGGGCGGCCGTCGAAGGTATCGGCGAACACCGAATCCTTGCCCGGGCCGGACGCCAGCGTAATCCGGTAGTGCAGCGTCAGGTAGGAATCCGGACGGACCAAAACGTTCACTTCATTAGAGGCGGTACTCACGATCTGCCACCGTATAGGCAATTGAATCAACCTTGATTTTAGAGCCTCTTATGAAATTGTCCGTCCAGATGCCCAAACACGAGCGCCCCCGCGAGCGCCTGCTGCGCCACGGCGCCTGCGCGCTGCAGGACGCGGAACTGCTCGCCATCGCCCTGCGCACGGGCCTGCCCGGGGTGCACGTCACGACCCTGGGCAACCGCCTGTTGCAGCAATTCGGCGGCCTGCGGGGCCTGTTGGGCGCCGCGCCCGAGGAGCTGATGGCGGTCCCCGGCCTGGGCTCGGCCAAGGCCTGCATGCTGGCCGCCCTGCTGGAGCTGGCGCGCCGCGCCGTCGAAGAAGGCCTGCCCCAGGCCGACAGCCTGAACCGTCCCCTGCAAGTGAAACAATATTGCAAGCTAGCGCTGAGCCATCGCCGGGTGGAGCACTGCATCGCGCTCTACCTGGACAACCAGCTGCGCCTGATCGCCACGGGCGAGCTGGCGCGCGGCACGCTGTCGCAGGCTTCCGTCTACCCGCGCGAAGTCGTGCGCGAGGCCCTGCGCCACCATGCGGCGGCTCTCATCGTCGCCCACAACCACCCTTCCGGCATGGCCGAGCCCAGCGCCGCCGACCAGGGCTTCACCCGCCACCTGAAGCAGGCGCTGGCGCTGGTCGACATCAAGCTGGTCGACCACCTGATCGTGGCCGGCGACACGGTGGTTTCTCTGGCGGAACGGGGCTGCCTCTGAGCGCTGCGCGGCGCGCCGGAATTCGTTAGACTACCGCCCGCGATTGCTTTAGGCTTAACGTAATTCCAGTCTCTACGCCCGACATGAAGCGCCTGTGGGATATTTCCCCGCCCGTCTCCGCCGCTTCGCCGGTCTTTCCCGGCGACACGCCCTACCGCCAGCAATGGAAGTGGTCGCTTGCGCCCGGCTGTCCGGTCAATGTCAGCGAGATCACGCTGTCGCCGCACATCGGCGCCCATGCCGACGCGCCGCTGCATTACCAGAATGACGCCGCCGCCATCGGCGCCGTCCCGCTGGAACCCTTCCTGGGCCCATGCCGCGTCATCCACGCCATCGACTGCGGGCCGCTGATCACGGTCGAGCACATCGCCCACGCCGCGCTGAACCTGCCGCCGCGCGTGCTGGTGCGCACCGCCAAGCATGCCGCGCAAGACTGGTGGACCGACGATTTCTCCGCCTACGCGCCCCAGACCATCGAATGGCTGGCCGAGCGCGGCGTCATGCTGATCGGGCTGGACACGGCCAGCATCGACCCCGCCTCCAGCAAGACCCTGGACAGCCACCACGCGATCTTGCGGCACGACATGCGGGTATTGGAAAACCTGGTGCTCGATGCCGTGCCGGAAGGCGATTACGAGCTGATCGCGCTGCCGTTGGCGCTGGTCCAGGCTGACGCCAGCCCGGTCCGCGCGGTCCTGCGCGAACTGTAGGCCCTGCCGCCAGGGCCCGGGCTGGTCCGAACTTCAGGGCGGCGGGACGCCATCCCGCCGCCGCGATTCAGGAAGCCCCCATGACCGACACCCAACGCCCCGAAGACATCGTCCGCGAGGAAAAAGCGCAGCTGGACTTCGCGCGCGACATGACCTACGGCGACTACCTGCACCTGGACGCCCTGCTGGGCGCGCAGCACCCGCTGTCGCCCGAGCACAATGAGATGCTCTTCATCATCCAGCACCAGACCAGCGAGCTGTGGATGAAGCTGATGCTGCACGAGCTGCGCGGCGCCATCGCCAACGTGGCGGCCGACCGCCTGCCGCCGGCCTTCAAGATGCTGGCCCGGGTCAGCAAGATCATGGAACAGCTGGTCCACGCCTGGGACGTGCTGGCGACCATGACCCCGCCCGAATATTCCGCCCTGCGCCCCTACCTGGCCCGCTCCAGCGGATTCCAGAGCTACCAGTACCGGCAGATCGAATTCCTGCTGGGCAACAAGAACGCCGCCATGCTCAAGCCGCACGAACACCGCGCCGACCTGCTGGCCCAGGTGCAGAGCGCCTACGAAGCCCCCTCGCTGTACGACGAAGCCCTGCGGCTGCTGGCGCGCCAGGGCCTGGACGTGCCGGCCGACCATCTCGAACGCGACTGGACCCAGCCCTACGAGGCCTCGGCCGGAGTCGAGGCGGCCTGGCTGGAGGTCTACCGCCAGCCCGAGCGCTACTGGGACCTGTATCAGCTGGGCGAAAAGCTCACCGACCTGGAAGACGCCTTCCGGCTGTGGCGATTCCGCCACGTCACCACGGTCGAGCGCGTCATCGGCTTCAAGCGCGGAACCGGCGGCACCTCGGGCGTGGCCTATCTGCGGCGCATGCTGGAAGTGGTGCTGTTCCCGGAAATCTGGAAGCTGCGCACCGATCTCTGACGGCGATCCGGCCCCGCCTTGCCTTCGCCCCTTGGCCGGGCCGGAATCTCCATGCTAGAATTCAGGGTTACTTTTTGGATACGTTGCTGGGTAAGGAAGAGGATACGCGCCTCTATGCCCCCGGCTGGCGACCCTAACAACCGAGAGAGGCTCGAACGAGCCCTAGGAAAGCACCATGAAAGAAGGCATTCACCCCGAATACCGCGAAGTCGTCTTCGCCGACCTGCAAACGGGCAGCAAGTTCATCACCCGTTCGACCGTGCAAACGCGCGAAACCATCGAGCTCGACGGCAAGACGTACCCGCTCTTCAAGTGCGACGTGACCTCCGAATCGCACCCGTTCTACACGGGCGCCCAGACCCGCATCGTCGAAACCGGCCGCGTGGAAAAGTTCCGCGCCCGCTTCGCCCGTACGGCCGGCACGGTCAAGTCCGCTTCCTGATCCTGTCGCTCCCGCAGGAGCCACAGCAAAAAGGCAGCCTTCGGGCTGCTTTTTTTTCCTCCCTAGCGACCTATTCTTCTGCTGGGGGGCTAGCGCAACCCGACCACTCGGTTACATTAACGCCCGTGTCCCCAATCTCCCTTTCCACCCCGGCCCGGCTGACGTCCGTGGCCACCGCGAAACTGCCCCGCCTGATCCTGCTGGGGCTGCTGCTGGCCTATATCGTGGCCGGCCTGTTCATGCGCGACCCCTGGAAAACGGACGATGCGGTCGGACTGGCGACCATGATCACGGCGATCCGCGAGGGCGGGCTTACCTGGCTGCTGCCGCAGGTGGGGCTGCTGGCCCACGCCGAGGAAGGTCCGCTGATCACCTGGGTGGGCGCGATCTGCATCTGGCTGTTCGGCCCGTTCATCGGCGACATCACGGCCGGCCGCCTGCCCAACCTGCTGTGGTTCGCCATCACCACCACCAGCGTGTGGTACGGCACCTATCTGCTGGGCCGGCGCGCCGAAGCCCAGCCGCTGGCGCTGCCCTTCGGCGGCGAACCCGAGCCGCGCGACTACGGCCGCATGCTGGCCGACGCCGCCCTGCTGCTGTTGCTGGCCACGGTGGGCATTCTGCAGCGTACCCACGAAACCACCGTGGTGCCGGCCATCATGGCCTGGCAGGCGCTGGCCTTCTATTCGCTGGCGCGCAGCGTGGACCGTCCTTTCACGGGCTGCACCACGCTGGGCTTCGCGCTGGCCGCCAGCTTCCTGACCCGCGGCTGGGTGGGCGCGGTCCCCATCATGATCGGCGCGCTGCTGGCCTTCTACCCGCGCAGCCTGCTGTGGCAAAGCCGGCGCTGGCTGCCCTGGGCGGCGCTGGTGACCGCCGTGCTGATCCTGGCCTGGTGGATTCCGGCCAGCCAGGGCAGCGAATACTGGATCCGCAACTGGAAGACCTGGAACCTGGCGTCCTTCGCGCCGCCGTCCTGGCACGACGTCGGCCGCACGCTGCGCGACCTGCCCTGGTATCTGTGGCCGACCTGGCCGCTGGCCCTGGTGGCGATCTGGCGCTGGCGTTCGTGGATCTACGCGCCGCACATCTGGCTGCCGCTGACGCTGCTGGCCTGCGCGACGCTGGTGCTGTTCGGCCTGGAAGAGGCCACCGACTCCGAATACGTGCTGCTCGCCGTCCCCTGCGCGGTGCTGGGCGCGTTTTCGCTGCCGACGCTGCGCCGCGGCGTAGTCAACACGCTGGACTGGTTCGCCGTGATGTGCTTTTCGCTGACCGCGGCCACCGTCTGGCTGGGCTGGGTCGCCCTGCACTTCCACTGGCCCGCGCAGATCTCGCGCAACATCGCCCGCCAGACCACCGGCTACGAGCCGGTCATCTCCTGGATCGCCTTCGCGCTGGGCGTGGCGTTCACGCTGGCCTGGATCGCGCTGGTGGTGTGGCGCCTGCGCGTCAAGCCGCAGGCGCTGTGGCGCGGCACCGTGCTGTCGGCCGGCGGGCTCACCGTGACCTGGATCCTGCTGGTGCTGCTGTGGCAGCCGGCGGTGGACTACGCGCGCAGCTACCGCACCGTCTCCGGCCAGCTGGCCCAGGCGCTGGAGCAGAACCTGCGCCCCGGCGAATGCGTGCGCGGGCTGAGCCTGGGCAGCGGCCAGCGCGCCTCGTTCCTGATCTTCAACAACCTCACCTTCACTTTCGACGCCAAGTGCACGGTGATCCTGCAGCAGACCAACAACCAGAGCCTGCGGGACAACACCGCCGCCTATAGCGAGGGCGCCGACGTGCTGTGGCAGGGCGGCCGGCGCGCGGACCGCCAGGAGGTGTTCCGCCTGCTGCGCATCGGTTCGAACCGATGACGCCGCCGACCGCCGCGCCGATGACTTTCGGCGCCACCCTGCGCGGCATCGCCAGGCAGGCCTGGCCGGTGCTGGTCAGCCAATGGGCCGGCATCTCCTTCGGGGTGCTGGACACGGCCATGACGGGCCATTCCAGCGCCAGCGACCTGGCGGCCATGGCCTTGTCCGCGTCCATCTACATCACCATCTTCGTCGGGCTGATGGGCGTCGTGCATGCGCTCATCCCCATCCTGGCGCAGCATTTCGGCGCCGGCCAGAACGCCGAAGTCGGCCGCAGCTGGGGCCAGGGCGTGTGGCTGGCGCTGGGCCTGTCCGTGGCCGGCGCCGCGCTGATGCTGTTCCCGGACATGTGGCTGTCCCTGTCGGGCGACGTCGATCCGGCGGTGCGCGAGCGCATCGCCGCCTATCTCCGGGCGCTGGTATTGGCCCTGCCCGCCGCGCTGGTGTTCCGCACGATCTACGCGCTGGGCACGGCGGTCTCGCGCCCCAAGCTGGTCATGGCGATCAACCTGACCGCCATCGGCTTCAAGGCCTTCTTCAACTGGCTGCTGATCTACGGCAACCTGGGGCTGCCGGCCATGGGCGCGGCCGGGGCCGGGCTGGCGACGGCGCTGGTTTCCTGGATCAGCCTGGGCCTGGGGCTGTGGGTCATCACCCACGACCGCTATTACCGGCGCTTCCAGCTGCGCGTGGGCAGGCCCGACTGGAAGACGCTCAAGGAGTTGCTGCGCCTGGGCCTGCCGATGGGCGGGTCGTATCTGGTCGAGGTCTCGGCCTTCACCTTCATGGCCCTGCTGGTGGCGCGCGAAGGCACTTTCGTGACCGGCGGCCACCAGATCATGTCGAACCTGGCCGCGCTGTGCTACATGATGCCCATGGCGCTGGGCGTGGCCACCGCCGCGCTGACGGCCCAGGCCATCGGCGCCGGCAATCTGGAGCACGCGCACCGCACCGGCATGGCCGGCCTGGCGCTGGGCCTGCTGGGCGCGCTGCTGACCGCCGCCGTGCTGCTGGCCGGTCGTCCGCTGATCCTGGCGGCCTACACCGACAATGCCGGCGTGGCCGCCGTCGCCACCACCCTGCTTGCCGTGCTGCCGCTATTCCACCTGTTCGACTCGATGCAATGCATCAACTCCTACCTGCTGCGCGCCTACAAGGTGGCGGTGGTGCCGCTGATCCTGCAGACGGTCGCGCTGGCCGGCGTGGGCCTGGCCGGCGGCTGGTGGTTCGGTTTCGGTCCGGGCCGCGGCGGCCTGGACGGCATCCGCGCCGTGCTGGTGCCCGGTTCGCCCCAGGGCGCCGGCAGCATGTGGCTCATGGCCATGGCCGGCCTGGGGCTGTCGGCGGCGCTGCTGCACTTCTGGTATCGGCGGATCGTGCGGCAGGTGCGGGGGTAGGATGGGTGCAGCGCGAGAGTTCTTGGGCAAGAACTCAACCATCGAGCGCGCGTAACCCATCGGCCGGCGACAGCCGGCGTTTGTCTCGTGCCACGAAAGGCGGCGGCTGGCGCCGCCTGATGGGTTTCGCGCGCTGGGTATTCGTGTTCTTGCTTAAAGACTCTCGCGCTCCACCCATCCTACTTCGGGCGTTTGTCGATGACGCGGCGGGCTTTGCCGGTCAGGGTGCGTTCCACGTGGCCGGCGTCCGACACCTGGATGCGCGCGCTGACCCCGATGTGGGTCTTGACGGCGTGCTGCAGCTGCTTGCCCAGGTTGGCGCGCTCGGCGTCGGACAGGGTCGAGAACTCGGCCCGCAGTTCGGTCAGGATCTCGAGCTCGTCCAGGTTGCCGGTGCGCGACAGCACCAGCTGGTAGTGCGGCGCCAGCTGGGCGATCTTGAGCACCAGTTCCTCGACCTGCGTGGGGAACATGTTCACGCCGCGCACGATCAGCATGTCGTCGCTGCGGCCGGTGATCTTGCCGATGCGGCGCATGCTGCGCGCCGTCGGCGGCAGCAGGCGGGTGAGATCGCGCGTGCGGTAGCGGATGATGGGCATCGCTTCCTTGGTGAGCGAGGTGAACACCAGTTCGCCCGGCTCGCCGTCGGCCACGGGCTCGCCCGTATCCGGATTGATGATCTCGGCGTAGAAATGGTCTTCCCAGACCACGGGGCCATCCTTGGTCTCGACGCATTCGCTCGCCACGCCGGGGCCCATCACTTCGGACAGGCCGTAGATGTCCACCGCGTCGATGCCGGCCTCGGTTTCGATGTCGGCGCGCATCTGGCCGGTCCAGGGCTCTGCGCCGAAGATGCCGATGCGCAGCGAGCTCTGGCGCGGGTCGATGCCCTGGCGGCGCTGCTCTTCGAGGATATTGCAGAAGTACGAGGGCGTGACCATGATGATGTCCGGACGGAAATCATTGATCAGCTGCACCTGCTTTTCGGTCTGGCCGCCGGACATCGGGATGACGGTGCAGCCCAGGCGTTCGGCGCCATAGTGCGCGCCCAGGCCGCCGGTGAACAGGCCGTAGCCGTAGGCCACGTGCACGGTGTCGCCGGGCTTGCCGCCGGCGGCGCGGATCGAGCGCGCCACCAGGTTGGCCCAGTTGTCCAGGTCGCCCTTGGTGTAGCCCACCACCGTCGGCTTGCCGGTGGTGCCGCTGGAAGCGTGGATGCGCGAGACACGCTCGCGCGGCACGGCGAACATGCCGAAGGGATAGTTCTCGCGCAGTTCCTTCTTGGTGGTGAAGGGGAACTTGGAAATATCGGACAGCTGCTTGAGGTCGTCCGGATGCACGCCGGCCTCGTCGAAGGCCTTCTTGTAGTGCGGCACGTTCTCGTAGGCGTGCTTGAGCGACCACTTCAGCCGCTGCAGCTGCAAGGCGCGCAGCTCGTCCTCGCTGGCATGTTCGATGGGGTCCAGTCCCGGCTTGCTCATGGTGTTGGACATGGTTATCTCTCTCCTGAAATTCTCACTACGCCGGCCCGGCCGCATGCGCGCGGATACGCAAGCGCGCGTGCGGCCGGGCCGGCGGCCTCGTCTTTGGTTGGATGACGGCCTCAGGCGTCCGCGGGAGCGCCGACGATCTGGCCTTTGATTCGATAAGAGCGGCCGCGGAACAAGGCCACGTTGCGTCCCTCCTGGTTGGTGACGGTCACGTCATAGACGCCGGTGCGCCCTGCCAGCGAGCGCTCCTGCGCCACCGCGGTCAGCAGGTCGCCTTCGAAACCCGGGGCCAGGTAGTCGATGGTGCAGCCCGAGGCCACGGTGCTGACGTTGCGCGAATTGCAGGAGAACGCGAAGGCGCTGTCGGCCAGGGCGAAGATGAAGCCGCCGTGGCAGGTCTTGTGCCCGTTGAGCATGTCGGCGCGCACCCGCATGCTCAGCCGCGCGTAACCCGGCGCCATTTCTTCGACCTTCATGTCCAGGCCCTGCGAGGCGGCGTCGCCGGCGTACATCACGGTGCCGACGGCCTGCGCAAGCTCCTGCGGATCGGTGGGCGCCTCGACGGCGGGTACGTGTGCGTTCATCATTGCCCCTTGAATTGCGGTTCGCGCTTGTTCAGGAAGGCGTCCACGCCCTCCGCGTAATCGGCGCTGCGCCCGAGTTCGCGCATCAGGTCGCGCTCCAGGTCCAGCTGGGTCGAAAGATCGTTGGCCAGGCTGGCCTGGATGGCCCGCTTGGTGTATGCCAGCCCCTTGGTCGGGGCCTTGGAAAAGTGCTGCGCCAGGCGTTCCAGCGCGGCGTCGAATTCCTCGTCCGGCACGCATTGCCAGATCAGGCCCCAGTCCTGCGCCTGCTGCGCGCTGAGCTTGTCGCCCAGCATGGCCAGCCCCATGGCGCGGGCGCGGCCGACCAGGCGCGGCAGCACGAAGGTGCCGCCGGTGTCCGGGATCAGGCCCAGGCGGCAGAACGACTGGATGAAACTGGCCGAGGCCTTGGCGATGACGATGTCGCCGGCGAAAGCCAGGTTCGCGCCCGCACCCGCCGCCACGCCGTTCACGCCCACCACCACCGGCATGGGCAGGGCATTGATGCGGCGCACCAGCGGCGCATAGTACTTGTCGACGGTCTCGCCCAGGTCGGGCGGCGTGCCGTCGGCGGCGGGCCGGCGCTCGCTCAGGTCCTGCCCGGCGCAAAAGCCGCGGCCGGCGCCGGTCAGCACCAGCACGCGCGCGCCTTCCGCTTCCACGCGCGCCAGCGCGTCGGCCACTTCGCCGTGCATGTTGGCGGTGAAGCTGTTGAGTTTGTCGGGACGGTTCAGCGTCAGGCGCGCGATGCCGCCTGACAGGTCGAACTGGATATCTTGGTAGCTCATGTCGGTATCCATGGCGCGCACGCCAATAGCATCCAAATACGAAACACTAACGAATAACGAGGCGGTGCCCCCCTGGGGGGGAAGCGCGTAGCGCTCCGGGGGGGAGGGGAGATTAGATGTGTTTTCTCGTCTGCACGACCCGGAAGCGATTCGACACGAAAGCCGTATCGGACAGCGCCGCATTGGCCGCCGGGTTGGCGCCGGTGCCATGGAAATCGCTGAACGCGGCCGTCTGGTTCACGAACACCGCGCCCGTCAGGTTCAGCGACAGCGACACGCCCGAGACCTCGGCCGCGTCCTGCACCTGCTCGGCGACGGCGTCGCTGGTGGTGTAGGCCGACAGCGACAGCGCGCCGTGCTGGATGACGCTGTCACGCGCCAGCTGGATGCTGTGGGCGGTGGAATCGGTGGCCACCACGAAGGCGATCGGGCCGAACCATTCCTGACTGATGGCGGCGTTGCCGGCTTCCGTGCGCAGCAGCAGCGGCGTGCGCACGCGGGCGTTCTCGAACTGCGGGTGCGTCAGCGACTTGCTGTCGGCCACCACGGGCAGGCCCAGCGCGCGCGCCTTTTCGATGCGCTCGACGATGCCTTCGTTCTGGATCGCGCCGGTCAGCTCGACGGCCTTGGCCGGATCGGCGCCCAGCTTCTCGACCGCGGCGCCCAGGGCGGCCGCGACGTCGTCGAAGCTGACGCGGCCTTCCGGCGTCTGGATGCCGTCGCGCGGCACGTAGATGTTCTGCGGCGCGGTGCACATCTGGCCCGAATACAGGGCCAGCGAGAACGCCAGGTTGCGGGCCACGCCCTTGAGGTCGTCGGTGGAGTCGATGATGACCTGGTTGACGCCGGCCTTCTCGGTGTAGACCAGCGCCTGGCGGGCGTTGTTCTCGAGCCAGTCGCCGTTGGCGGTGCTGCCGGTGAAGTCCACGATCTTGACGGCCGGGTCCAGCGCCAGCTTCTGCGCGGTGTCGTCGCCGGCTTCATGCGCGGCCAGTTGCACCACGTCGGGATCGAAGCCCGCTTCCTGCAGCACTTCGCGCGCCACCTTGACGGTGATGGCCAGCGGCAGGATCGCGCCGGGGTGCGGCTTGACGATCACGGTGTTGCCGGTGGCCAGGCTGGCGAACATGCCGGGGTAGCCGTTCCAGGTCGGGAAGGTGGAGCAGCCGATCACCAGCGCGACGCCGCGCGGCACCACGGTGAACTGCTTTTCCATGCGGATCGGTTCGTTCTTGCCCTGCGGCTTTTCCCAGACGGCCACGCCGGGGATGCGCGACATTTCCTGCCAGGCGTAGGTCACGGCTTCGAAGCCGCGGTCCTGCGCGTGCGGGCCGCCGGCCTGGAAGGCCATCATGAAGCCCTGGCCGGTGGTGTGCTGGACCGCGTAGGCGATCTGGAAGCTGAGCTTGTTCAGGCGGGCCAGGATTTCCAGCGACACGCCGACCCAGGCGCGCGGGCCGGCGCGGCGCCAGTCCTCGAGCGCGCGCTTGGAGGCGGCGATGAGCTTGTCGGCGGGCACGCGCGGATAGGTGATGCCCAGGTCGAAGCCGTAAGGCGATTTTTCGCCGCCCACGACGCCGTCGGCGTCATGCAGGTTCAGCGGGAAAGGCTTGCCCTTCAACGCTTCGAAGGCGGCGCGGCCCTCGTCGTTGGCGGTCTCGCCATAGTTGCGGGGGCTGGGCGACTCGGCAAACGGGCTCCAGTAGCCGCGCAGCGCGGCCGCGGCCAGTGCCTGTTCCAGCAGGGGCTGATGGCGTTCGAAGAATTGTTGGGACACTGCGTCTCTCCAGATAAGTAGGTTTTTCTGCCTGGCGCGGGCCGGGTCAGGTTTCCTGGTCGAAGTCGATCACCAGGCGGTCGCTGACCGGAAAGCTCTGGCAGCTCAGGATGAAGCCGCGCGCCACTTCGTAGTCTTCCAGGGCGAAGTTGGCATCCATGTCGACCTCGCCTTCGATCACCTTGCAGCGGCAGGTGGAACACACCCCGCCCTTGCACGAATACGGCAGCTCGATGCCCTGCGCCAGCGCCGAATCCAGCACGCTGTCTTTGTTCTTGTCGATGACGAACATGCGGCTGTGGCCGTCCTGCACCACCGTCACCTCGCACTGCCCCTTGCCCGGCGCCTGGCGGGCGTCGTGGCCGGTGCGCAGCGCGCGCGGCCCCTTGGGCGCGCCGAACAGTTCGAACTTGATGTTCGACTTCGGAATGCCGCGGGCCTGCAGCCGCTCGACCACGCTTTCGGTCATGGTCTGCGGACCGCACACAAAAGCGTAATCGATATCCTCGGGGCTCATCCAGGCCGACATCAGCTGGTCGACCTTGTCGCCGTCCAGGCGGCCGTTGAAGAGCTCGATGTCCTGGGTTTCGCGGCTCATGATGTAGACCAGGGAGAAGCGCTCCATATAGAGGTTCTTCAGGTCTTCGATCTCTTCGCGAAACAGTACCGCCGACGAGGCGCGGTTGCCGAAGAACAGCGTGAACTTGCTGTGGGGCTCGGTCGACAGCGCGGTCTTGACCAGCGAAAACACCGGCGTGATGCCGCTGCCCACGGCGAAGGCCACATAGTGGCGGCGGTTTTCGGGCGCGAAGTCGACGGTGAAGTTGCCGGCCGGGGCCATCACGTCCAGGGTCTGGCCGGGCTGCAGTTCGTGGTTGGCCCAGCTGGAAAATACGCCCTCGTCCACCTTTTTGATCGCCACGCGCAGCAGCTTGTCGTGCGGGGCCGAACAGATGGAATAGGAGCGGCGCTGTTCCTCGCCGTTGAGCTGCGTGCGCAGGGTCAGGTACTGGCCCGGCAGGAAGGCGAATTCGTCCGCCAGCGCCTCGGGCAGGTCGAAGGTCACGACGACCGCGTCGCGCGTGTTGCGCGCCACCGACGCCACCTTCAGGGAATGGAATTGATTCTGGCTCATTTCGAAACCGCTCTTAGTGAGTCTTGAAATAATCGAAGGGCTCGCGGCAGGAGACGCAGCGATACAGCGCCTTGCACGACGTGGAGCCGAAATTGCTCACCAGGCGCGTATCGCGCGACCCGCAGCGCGGGCAGGCGATCGCCGGGCCGGCCGCGCGGCGGCTGATGCCGGAGATGTCGACGGCGCGTTCGGCCGGCGCGGCGATGCCGTAGCCCTTGAGCGCCTGGCGCCCCTTCTCGCTCATCCAGTCGGTGGTCCAGGCCGGCGCCAGGCGGGTCTGCACCCGCACCTCGGCGATGCCGTGGCGCGCCAGCGTCCGTTCGATGTCCTGGGTGATCTCGCGCATGGCCGGACAGCCGGAATACGTGGGCGTGATGACCACGACACAGGCGTCGCCGTCCCAGGACACCTCGCGCACCACGCCCAGATCCACCACGGACAGCACGGGGATCTCCGGATCGGGGACCTCCTGCAGCCAGGCGTAGACCTGGTCGGCGGAAACGGGCGCCAGCGCGTTCACCACTTGGCTCCCGGATAGGCGCGCGGCAGGAACTGCATTTCGGCCAGCACGTAGCCCAGTTCCTCGGTGTGCTTGCCCTGGCGTCCGCCGCGGTGCGCCGGATGGCCGGCGGCGGCTTCGTCGGGCACGGTCAGGGTGGCTTCTTCCAGCACTTCGCGCACGTGCGCCAGCCAGGGCTGGCGCAGCGAGGCCAGCTCACAGCCGATGCCGCGGGCCGCCACGTCCTGGTCGACGGCGTCGTCGGTGAACAGCTCGCCGGTGAAACGCCAGGCGTCGTCGATGGCCGCCTGCATCTTCGCATGGCTTTCCGCCGTGCCGTCGCCCAGGCGCACCACCATGTCCGACGAGCGGCGCACGTGGTAGGTCACTTCCTTGATGGACTTGGCCGCGATGCCGGCGACGCGCTCGTCGCTCGACTGCTCCAGGCGCTGCAGCAGGAAGTAGTGCCAGACGTCGAACAGGAACTGGCGCGCCATGGTGTCGGCGTAATTGCCGTTGGGGCGCTCCACCAGCAGCACGTTGTGGAACTGGTGGGCGTCGCGCAGGTAGGCCAGCGCGTCTTCGTCGCGCCCGGCGCCTTCGACCTCGCCGGCCAGCGTCAGCCACATGCGGGCCTGGCCCAGCAGGTCCAGCGCGGTATTGGTCAGCGCCAGGTCTTCTTCCAGGATCGGGCCGTGGCCGGTCCAGGCGCCCAGGCGTTGCGACAGGATGAGCGAGGAATCGCCCAGCCGCAGCAGGTATTCAAACAGCGTCTTGTCCATGTCTGCCCCGCCGCCTTACATGTGCTTGATTTCTTCGGGCATCGGGAAGAACGTGGGATGCCGGTAGACCTTGCTGTTGGCCGGTTCGAACAAGGGGTCCTTGTCGCCCGGGCTGCTGGCCGAGATGTCGCTGGCGCGCACCACCCAGATGCTCAGCCCTTCGTTGCGGCGGGTGTAGACGTCGCGGGCGTGGTTGATCGCCATTTCGGCGTCGGGCGCGTGCAGGCTGCCGACGTGCTTGTGCGCCAGGCCGTGCTGGCTGCGGATGAACACTTCCCACAAAGGCCAGTCTTTGCTCATGATGGATATCCTCGAATGCCGGGCGCGCCCCGCGCGCACCGGTCTGCAATGATGGAGAGAGAGTCGCGGCCGCGAGACGGCCTAGGCGGCCTTGCGCTCGGCCTGCTTGTCGGCGTAGGCCACCAGGGCTTCGCGCACCCAGGCGCCGTCCTCGTGCGCCTTGACGCGCGCGGCCAGGCGTTCGCGGTTGCACGGGCCGTTGCCCTTGAGCACGGCGTAGAACTCGGCCCAGTCGATTTCGCCGAAGTCGTAGTGGCCGCGCTCGGCGTTCCACTTCAGCTCGGGATCGGGGATGGTCAGGCCCAGGTACTCGGCCTGCGGCACGGTCTGGTCCACCATCTTCTGGCGCAGCTCGTCGTTGGAGAAGAGCTTGATCTTCCAGGCCATGGACTGGGCGCTGTTGGGGGAGTCGGCATCAGAAGGGCCGAACATCATCAGCGCCGGCCACCACCAGCGGTTGAGCGAATCCTGCACCATCGCCTTCTGTTCCGGCGTGCCGTGCAGGCACATCTGCATCAGCAGGTCGTAGCCCTGGCGCTGGTGGAAGGATTCCTCCTTGCAGACGCGCACCATGGCGCGCGCGTACGGGCCGTAGGAACAGCGGCACAGCGGGATCTGGTTGATGATGGCCGAGCCGTCGACCAGCCAGCCGATCATGCCGATGTCGGCCCAGCTGAGCGTGGGGTAGTTGAAGATGCTGGAGTACTTGGCGCGGCCGGCGTGCAGGTCGTCGACCAGGTCGTCGCGCGACACGCCCAGGGTTTCGGCGGCGCTGTACAGATAGAGGCCGTGGCCGGCTTCGTCCTGGACCTTGGCCAGCAGGATGGCCTTGCGCTTGAGCGAAGGCGCGCGGGTGATCCAGTTGCCTTCGGGCAGCATGCCCACGATTTCGGAATGCGCGTGCTGGGAAATCTGGCGCACCAGGGTCTTGCGGTAGGCCTCGGGCATCCAGTCCTTGGCCTCGATGCGGATGCCGTCGTCGATGCGGCGCTGGAACGCCTGTTCCTGGCCTTCGAGCTGGTCCGCGGTCTTGACCTGCTTGACGCCGGTTTCGACGAGTTGTGCGTACATGTTTGTCTCCTTGAGGCAGTTTGCGAAAACGCAAAGCAAACGTTGCGCAATGCCGTCATGTCATAGGCGGATTATTTAATACAAAAAATCCATTGTCAAACTCAAATCTGTATCACATTGGATTTATGTATCATATTGCGGATACCGATATCGGCCGCCCGCGGCCCCCTCTAATGGCAAACCCTCAGTCGTCCCTGGAGCGCTTTCTTTCCCGTCTGATCAAGAACGATCCGCCGCGCGCGAAATCGCTCTGCGTCAGCCTGCTGGGAGACGCCCTGGCCCCGCACGGCGGCGCCATCTGGCTGGGCGACCTGATCGAACTGCTGGCGCCCCTGGGCATCAACGAGCGCCTGCTGCGCACCAGCGTGTTCCGGCTGGTCGCGCAGAACTGGCTGCAATCCGAACGCCACGGCCGGCGCAGCCTGTACCTGATTTCCGAACAGGGCCTGCGCCACACCGCGCACGCCTCCCAGCGCATCTACGAAGGCGCGCCGCAGGAATGGAACGGGGAATGGACGCTGGTGGCGCTGCCGCGCACCGGCAACGGCCTGGCCGAGCGCGCGGAACTGCGCCGCGAACTGGTCTGGGAAGGGTTCGGCATGATCGCGCCGGGCCTCTTCGCCCATCCGCACACCGAGGCGAGCGCGGCGCACGACATCCTGGAAAAGCTGGGCATCCCCGACCGCGCGCTGGTGCTGTCGGCGCGCGACCTGGCCGGCGCCGGCGGCCTGCCCATAGCCAGCCTGGCCTCGCTCTGCTGGAACCTGGAAGACCTGGCCGAACAGTACCGGCAGTTCACCCGCAATTTCGGGCCGCTGGAAAAGCTGCTCGACGCCCCGCCCTCGCCCGCCGAGGCCTTCATCATCCGCGTCATGCTGCTGCACAATTGGCGCCGGATCGTGCTGCACGACCCCCAGCTGCCGGGCCCCATGCTGCCCGACGACTGGCCCGGCCACGCCGCCCGCGAGATCTGCGGACGCATCTACTGGCAGGTGTTCGACGCCTCGGAAGCGCACCTGGACGCCCTGGCCGGGCGCGACAACGAACGCTATACGCCGCTGACCGGCGAGGTCGAATCGCGCTTCGGCGGCCGCCCCGCCTGAGGCCGCCCGATCAGCCGCCGCCGGCAGGCGGCAGCGTCACGCCCAGCGTGTCCAGGTGGATTTCGCCGGCGGCGTCGGCGCCGGCGCCCTGCGCCAGCCCGCGCGCACGCGCAATGAAACACAGGGTCCAGCGCGCCCGCACCGGCCGGCCCAGCGCCGCGCCGGTATCGGCATCTATGCCGCTGGGCACGTCCAGCGCCAGCACCGGCACGCTCCAGGCATTGGCCTGGTCCGCCAGCGCCTGCCAGTCCGCACCCAGCGGACGGTTCAGCCCGATGCCGAACAGGCCGTCGATGACCAGTCCCGGCGTGAAGCCCGATTCGAGGGCGGACCAGGTCTGACCGCCCGCCGCCAGCCAGCCGGCATGGGCGCGGGCGGCGTCGGCAGGCAGGTTGCGCGCGCCCGACGGCAGCAGCACGCGCACGTCGTGGCCCATGGCCCGCAGCAAGGTCGCCGCCTCCAGGGCGTCGCCGCCGTTGTTGCCGGGACCGGCCAGGGCCAGCAGCGCCGTGCCCGGCGGCACGCGCGCGGCGACGAAACGCGCCGCGGCCGCCCCCGCCAGCGGCATCAGCCGCCGGCCCTCGGCCAGCGCCCGGCGTTCGGCGTCACGGATCCGGGCTACGGGCAGGAAAGTCGGCATGGCGATAGCCTCCTATGCGTGAATTTCACGCATTGCGTGAAATTCCACCAACAAATTGGAAGATGCTGCCCCGGACTCCCAGCAAACACGCGGGGCGCGGGGCGTCGGCCGATTGGCATGCATTTTGCGATGTAGTCATCGCCGGGACGAGCCGGACCGGACGACCCAACTGAAAGAGACTACACCAATGCGTTCCATGAGCATCATCTGCCCGAACGGGCATTTAGGATTCGCCCCCCTGCGCACCGAGAGCTTCCAGCTCGGCGTCGCCGCCAGGCCGGACTTCATCGCCGCCGATTCGGGCAGCGACGACGTGGGTCCCGTGCCGCTGGGCTCCGACACCTCCACCAGCCCGCAAGCCTGGCAGCGCCACGACCTGGAGCAGATGCTGCTGGCCGCGCGCAAGCTGGGCGTGCCCATGATCATCGGATCGGCCGGCGACACCGGCGCGAACAGCCGCGTGGACCTGTACGTGAGCCTCATCAAGGAAATCGCCGCACAGCACAAGCTGGCGCCGTTCAAGCTGGGCTATTTCTATTCGGAAGTCGACAAGGAACGCGTGCGCCGCGCGCTGCGCGACGGCCAGCAGGTGGCCGGCCTGGACGGCTACGCCGACCTGACCGAAGCCGAGCTGGACGCCAGCGACCGCATCGTCGCGGTTGCCGGCGTGCACCCCTACATCGAGCTACTGGAAGCGGGCGCGGACGTGATCATCGGCGGGCGCAGCTCCGACGCCGCCGTATTCGCCGCCCCGGCCCTGCACAAAGGCTATGACGCGGACAAGGCCTATTACCTGGGCAAGGTGCTGGAGTGCGCCTCGTTCTGCGCCGAACCCTATGGCGGCAAGGAAACGGTGATGGGCGAAATCTCGAAGGAAGACGTGCGCGTCACCGCCATGCATCCGGACCAGCGCTGCACCATCGCCTCGGTGGCCGGCCACGCCATGTACGAGCGCTCCAACCCCTACGAAGAATTCTTCGCCGGCGGGCGGCTCGACATGTCCGAATGCCGCTACGAACAGCTCAGCGAGAAAACCACCCGCATCACCGGCTCGCGCTTCGAACCCGCCGCGCAGGTGCGCGTGAAGCTGGAGGGCTCGGGCAAGGTCGGCGAGCGCTACATGGGGCTTTGCGGCATACGCGACCCCTACACCATCGAAAACGTGGACCGCGTCATCGCCTGGGCGCGCGACAAGGTGCGCGAGCGTTTCGGCGACACGGGCTACGAGCTGCACTACAAGGTGTACGGGCGCGACGGCGTCATGGGCGAGCTGGAGCCGCTGCGCGACCAGCCCGGCCATGAACTCTGTGTGATGGTCCAGGGCGTCGCGCCCACGGCCGAGATGGCCGAGGAACTGACGCTCACGGGCCTGCGCCAGATGTTCTACGCCCGCCTGCCCGACGTGAAGGGCACGGCGGGCTCGGTGTCTTTCCCGCTGGACGAGGTGGTGCGCACCAGCGCCGCCTACCGCTGGACCCTGAACCACACGCTGCCGGTGCAGGACGCCGGCGAACTCTTCCCGATCCACCTCACCGAGGCCGGCGCCTGAGCCGGCAAGACCATGAGCACCCAGAAACTCAGCAGCCTGGCCAAGACCATCCGCAGCAAGAACGCGGGCGTGAACAAGATCACCTTCGACATCATCTTCCGCGAGCCGGCGACCTACGAGGCGGTCAAGCGCTCCGGCGCGTTGACGCGCGCCAGCGTGGCGGCCCTGTACCGGATCGACGACGCCCGCATCTCCGACTTCGTGCATTACGATCCCGGCCTGGCCATCAAGTTCACGATCTACCGGCTGGTTCCCAGCGGGTCGGCGGGCGACGGCGACATCTTCGGCGCGCAGCAGTACGCGCCGCTGCTGGACGTCGCCGTCCCCATGCCGGACTGAACGCCGCGGGCGCCGGGTCCGGCGCCCGCCATCCCCTCCGCCCTCCTGGAGAATCGAGCATGAAAGCGCTAATGCAAACAACGTTGTTCCTGGCGGCGTCCCTGCTGGCCGGCGCGGCCGCCGCCCAGCCGGAAGTGCCCAAGCAGATCAAGATCGTGGTGCCGTTCACCGCCGGGGCCAGCAACGACGCGATCGCCCGCGTGATCGCGCCGCAGCTGGCCGCCCGCTTCGGCAATACGGTGATCGTCGAAAACCGCGGCGGCGCGGCCGGCGCGATCGGTTCCGAGTACGTCGCGCGTTCGGCCAAGGACGGTTCGGTGCTGCTGCTGACCTCGTCGACCTTCCTCACCACCGCCGCCACCCAGCCCCACCTGCCCTACGACGCCCTCAAGCAGTTCGCGCCGGTGGCGATGATCGGCCAGGGCCCGCTGGTCATCGCCGCCTCGGCGCAAACGCCGTACGGCTCGCTCAAAGACCTGCTGGACGCCGCCCGCGCCAGGCCGGGCGCCCTGAACTACGGCAGCGCCGGCATCGGCTCGCTGGCCCACCTGGCCACGGTCATGCTGGACGACGCCGCGGGCACCCGGATGACGCACGTGCCCTACAAGGGCGCGGCCAACGCCGCCTCCGACCTGGCGGGCGGCCTGATCGACGTTATGCTGTCCAACTACAGCACGCTGGCGCCCGTGGTGCAGGGCAAGAAGGTCAAGCTGCTGGCCACCACCGCGCAGGCGGCCTCGCCGACCTTCCCCGGCCTGTCGCCGGCGGCGCAGTCGCTGCCCGGCTACTCGGTGCAGATCTGGGTGGGCGTGTTCGCGCCGGCGGGCACGCCGCAGCCTTATATAGACAAGGTCAACGCCGCGCTCAATGAAATCTCCGCCTCTTCCGAGATGCGCGCCCTGCTGGACCTGGACGGCACCGTGCCGGCCCGCATGGACAGCGCCGCGTTCGGCGCGCGCGTGCGCGAGGACCTGGCGCTATGGCAGGGAATCGCGCGCAAGCACAACATCAGCGCGCAATAGTGCGCGCCCGGGGCCGCGTCAGCCGTCCAGCCCCAACTTGAGCATCTGGTGGCGCAGGGCGTGGCGCGTCAGGCCCAGGGAATCGGCGGCGCGGCCCAGGTTGCCGCCCTGGGCCTGCAGCGCCGCGCGGATCAGGCCGCGCTGGAACTGCGCGGTCTGTTCGGCATAGCTGCCCCCTCCCGGGGACGGCGCCGCGGGCGCGGGCTTGCCCGCTTCGCGCAGGATGCGCTGCGGCAGATGGCGCGCCAGCACGGTGTCGCCATCCTCCAGGATGCAGATGCGCTCCAGCAGATTGCCCAGTTCGCGTACGTTGCCCGGCCAGGCGTAGGCCTTGAAGATGCGCCGCACTTCCGGATCGATGGCGGTGAAGCGGCTGCCGTGGGTGGCGTTATAGCGTTCCAGGAAGCGCTGCGCCAGCACGATGACGTCGTCGCCCCGCTCGCGCAGCGGCGGCAGGTTGATGGATACGACCTGCAGCCGGTAATAGAGATCGTCGCGGAACCGCCCGGCCTGCACTTCGCCCAGCAGGATCTTGTTGGTGGCGGCGATGAAGCGGGCGTCGACCGAGACCTCCTGCACCGAGCCGATGCGCCTGAAGCGGCGGCTGTCCAGCAAGGTCAGGATCTTGGCCTGCATGACCGGGTCCAGTTCGCGGATCTCGTCCAGGAACACGCTGCCGCCGTTGGCGGCTTCCAGCAGTCCGGCCTTGCGCGCCACGGCGCCGGTGAAGGCGCCGCGTTCGTGGCCGAACAGCTCGGATTCGAGCAGATTGCCCGGGATGGCGGCGCAGTTGATCTCGGTATAGCCCTTGGCCGCGCGCGCCGATTGCGCGTGCAGGTTGCGCGCGACCAGCCCCTTGCCGGTGCCGGTTTCCCCGTAGATGAGGACGATGCTGGCCTTGCTGCGCGCGACCCGGCCGACCAGGTCGCGCAAGGCCGCCATCGATGGGTGGTCCCCGATGAGCGGCTCGCAGGCGGACGGGGCGGCGGGCATGGGGACGTACCCCTTACACTTTCAGGAAATGCTCGCGGTAATACTTGAGCTCGTCGATCGACTCGTAGATGTCCGCCAGCGCCTCGTGGCGGCTTTTCTTCTCGAAGCCCTTGTAGACCGCCGGCGCCCAGCGGCGCGCCAGCTCCTTCAGGGTGCTGACGTCCAGGTTGCGGTAGTGGAAGAACTGCTCCAGGCGCGGCATGTAGGCGAACATGAAGCGGCGGTCCTGGCTGATGGTGTTGCCGCACAGCGGCGACTTGCCGGCCGGCACGTGCTGCGCAAGAAATGCCAACAGCGTATCCTCTGCCTGGGCCTCGGAAATGGTGGACGCGCGGACCTTGTCGATCAGGCCGCTCTTGCCGTGCGTGGACTTGTTCCAGTTGTCCATGGCGTCGAGCAGGCTGTCGGGCTGATGCACCACCAGCACGGGGCCTTCGGCCACGACCGTCAGGTCGGCCTCGGTCACCACCACGGCCACCTCGATGATGCGTTCTTTTTCAGGGTCCAGGCCGGTCATTTCCATGTCCAGCCAGACCAGGCGGTTTTCGTTCACAGCCATATAATTTGCCTATAAGAGAATGCCCCCCGCGCAGCGCCTTCGGCAAACGGGGCGGTTTTTTACCTCGGGACGGCCCGCCGGTAAAAACACGCGATTTTCTCACATACATTTCTGAGTCCACCGCAATATCCATGTTCACTCTGCTGTTCGTTGCCTTCCTGCTGACCGATATCGCCGTGCGCCTGTGGCTGGCGTCGCGGCAGATCCGTCACGTCGCGCGCAACCGCGACCAGGTGCCGTCCGAGTTCTCCCACCGGATCGGGCTGGCCAGCCACCAGCGCGCGGCCGACTACACCGTGGCGCGGGTCAAGCTGGGCATGCTGGAACGCACTTACGACGCCATCCTGCTGGTGTGCCTGACCCTGATGGGCGGGCTGCAGTTCATCGACCTGGCGATGGCCCAGCTTACCAGCAACGACTTCGTCAGGCAGATGCTGTTGTTGGTTGCGGTTGCCCTGCTGCTGGGCCTGCTGGGGCTGCCCTTCACCCTGTGGCGGCAGTTCCGGCTGGAGGCCCGCTTCGGCTTCAACCGCATGACGCCGCGGCTGTTCGCGGCCGACGCCATCAAGGGGCTGGCCGTGGCCGCGGTGCTGGGCCTGCCGCTGGCGGCCGCGGTGCTGTGGCTGATGGGCAGCGCGGGCGCGTACTGGTGGATCTGGGCCTGGGCGCTCTGGACGGCGTTCAACCTGGCGCTGCTGGTCATCTACCCGATGTTCATCGCCCCGCTCTTCAACAAATTCACCCCGCTGTCCGATCCGGAGCTGGCCGGGCGCATCCAGCGCCTGGCGCAGCGCTGCGGCTTCGCCCTCAACGGGCTGTTCGTGATGGACGGCTCGCGCCGCTCGGCCCATGGCAACGCCTATTTCACGGGCTTCGGGCGCTCGCGCCGCATCGTGTTCTTCGACACCCTGCTGGCGCGCCTGAACGGCGACGAAATCGAGGCCGTGCTGGCCCACGAGCTGGGCCATTTCGCCAAGCGCCACATCATCAAGCGCGTGCTGTTCAGTTTCGCCGCGGCGCTGGTGTTCTTCGCCATCCTGGGCTGGGTCTCCCAGCAGCCCTGGTTCTACGTCGGGCTGGGCGTGCTGCCGCAGCTGGGCGGACGCAACGACGCGATGGCGCTGCTGCTGTTTTTCCTGGTGATCCCCGTGTTCACCTTCATGCTTACCCCGCTGGCCAGCTGGTACTCGCGGCGCGACGAATTCGAGGCGGACCGCTACGCGGCCGAACAGAGTTCGGCCGAACGCCTGGTCTCCGCGCTGGTCAAACTCTACGACGACAACGCCGCCACCCTGACGCCCGATCCCGTGCATTCCGCCTTTTACGACAGCCATCCCCCCGCCGCCGTGCGCATCCGCCACCTGACGGCGGCCGCTGCATGAGCGGCCCGGGCCGCCCCAAGGGCGTAAACCACGCAGAGCCGGCCCCCGGGCCGAACGAAGGCCGCATCATCGCGGCCCACGGCCGCCACTACACTGTCGAGCTGGCCGACGGCACGCTGCGCAAATGCTTTCCGCGCGGCAAGAAGGCCGGCGCCGCCGTCGGCGACCGCGTGCGCATCACGCCCCAGGGCAAGGACGAAGGCGCGATCGACGCCATCCTGCCGCGGCGCAATCTGCTCTACCGGTCCGACGAGATGCGCTCCAAGCAGTTCGCCTCCAACGTGGACCAGCTGCTGATCGTGGTCGCGGTGCAGCCCACGTTCTCGGACGACCTGACCGGCCGCGCCCTGGCCGGGGCCTGGAGCGCCGGCATCGCCCCCATCATCGTGCTGAACAAGACCGATCTGGCCGACGAACTGCCGGCGGCGCGCGCGCGCCTGGCGCCCATCGCGGCGCTGGGGGTGGACATCATCGAACTGAGCGCGCTGGCACCCGACAAGGTGCACACCCTGCTCGCGCCGCGCCTGGCCGGGCACACCAGCCTGCTGCTGGGGCAAAGCGGCATGGGCAAATCGACGCTGCTGAACGCGCTGGTGCCGGACGCGGCCGCACCCACCCGCGAACACTCCACCGCGCTGGACATGGGCAAGCACACCACCACCAGCACGCGGCTCTACCACCTGCCCGCGCCGGGCGGCGACCTGATCGATTCGCCGGGATTCCAGGCCTTCGGCCTGCAGCACCTGAGCCGCGAGGACATCATCCGCGGGTTCCCGGAATTCACCGGTCCCATCGAGCAGTGCCGCTTCTACAACTGCACCCACCGGCACGAGCCGGGCTGCGGCGTGGTCGCCGCCTTGCAGGCCGGCGCCATCGATCCCTCGCGCTACGCCCTGTACCAGCGCATCCTCGAAGAAAACCTGGCGGGCCAGCAGCGCTATTAGCCTTGCCGGCGCCCCGGCGCCCCGTCAGCGCGGCTCGAAGCCGTGGCGCACCAGGTGATACAGGTTGCGCAGCATGCCGGCGGTGGCGCCCCAGATGAAATGCTTGCCATAGGGCATGCCGTAGTACTGGCGTACCCGGCCGTCGTCCAGCCGGGCCTGGTACAGGCGGTGGTTGGCCGGGTCCATCAGGAACGGCAGCGGCACTTCGAACACCTCGGCCACCTCGAAGGCGTCGGGCGCCAGATCGAAGCCCGGGCGCACCAGCGACACCACGGGAATGATGGAAAAACCGGTGGCCGTCAGATAAGGCGGCATGCTGCCCAGCACTTCCACGTGGCTGGCCGGCAGGCCGGTTTCTTCTTCGGCCTCGCGCAGCGCGGCGGCCTGCGGCGTGGCGTCACTGAGTTCGATGCGCCCACCCGGAAAACTGATCTGGCCGGCATGGTCGTGCAGGTGGGCGGCGCGCTGCGTGAGCATGATGGACACGCCGTTGTCGCGGGCCACCAGCGGAATCAGCACCGCGGCCGGCACCGGCACGCCTTCGCGGCCCGGATAGCGCAGGTCGGTATCGCGCGACAGTTCCAGCGTCCAGGTCGACGGCTGGCTGAGCGTGCCGCGCAAGCGGTCGGGCGTCAGCAGACTGGCGGGCACGGCGGGCAGGGCCTCGTTGGCCGTCACCCACGGTTGCGTCGCCGGATCGAAGCCGGGACGCGCCAACGGCCGGCGTGGCCGCGGAGAAGACGAGGAATCAGACATACGGCTTTTTGAAAAGAAAAAGGCACCCTCGCAGGTGCCTTTTTAACCCGGAAACCCGTGCCGGACGAAAACGCGGGAGGGCGTGAGCGTCCGACACTGGTAGGGCCGTGTGCCGATAAGCGATCAAGCCGCCGAGGCTTGCTTGCTGACCAGCTTTTCCTTGATACGCGCCGACTTGCCCGAGCGGTTGCGCAGGTAGTACAGCTTGGCGCGGCGCACGTCGCCGCGGCGCTTGACTTCGATGCCGGCGATTTGCGGCGAGTACAGCTGGAACGTACGTTCCACGGCTTCACCCGACGAAATCTTGCGCACGGTGAACGCGGAGTTCAGGCCGCGGTTGCGCTTGGCGAT
>Ga0182742_1001042_pt1 | contig 38011 bp, 34 predicted proteins | sample eDN5th37CBELigMG_FD_128880 | JGI IMG/M metagenome (GOLD analysis project Ga0182742, IMG submission 128880) | Enriched Miracle-Growth compost microbial communities from Emeryville, California, USA - eDNA 5th pass 37_C BE-Lig MG (version 2)... ... | reverse complement strand
GTTGCCGACGAGCGAGGTGAGGAGGAATTCTGCGGTCATATTCGGTTCCTTGCAGGAAGATCGGCGCAGGGAACACCGGAAGGCAGGGACCGGTCTTGGACGAAATTGCAAGGAGGTTAGGAAAGCGCCGTGCGATAGGCACCGGGCGTGTAGCCGTAACGCCGCGCGAAGTTGCGCGACATATGGCTTTGATCGGCAAAGCCGGCTGCGACGGCCGCCATGGCGAGCGGCGTACCGGTGGCGATCAGCCGGCGGGCAAGCTCGGTGCGGCGTTGCAGGAGATAGGCGTGCGGCGTCAGACCGGTGATGCGGGCAAAATCACGCACGAGGCGAAAGCGCCCGATGCCGCAATCCTCGGCAAGGTCGTCCAGCGTGACGGCGGATGCCGGATCGTCGTCGAGCCGCCTGCGGATGCGGGCGACGGCGCCCGTCGCTGCGCCTTCCTTCGGCGGCGCCTTCTCGCGCAGAAGCGCGGCGAAAAGCAGCAGAAGCCGCTCGTCGCGACCAAGCGGCGCGGCGTCCGTATCCACCAATGCGGCAAGGGCGGAGGCGACGAGATGCGAGATGCGCCTGTCTTCCAGCACCGGCGCATGGAATTCCTCGCGCGGCGAGCCCTCGAAAATGTCCCGTGCCGCGGCACAGACGATATCCGGCCGCAGATAGAGCATGCGCCAGGCGCGCGATGCGCCGCCGAGCGGTGCGCCGTCATGCACCTCGCCGGGATTGACGGTGATCGTGTCGCCTGCCGTCGCCTCGACCATGCCGCGCCCGCTTGCCGATCTCTGCGCACCGCGCTCCACCACACCGACGCCATAGCTGTCGTGGCTGTGGCGGGCGAAGCTATGGCGGCTGTCGGCGAGAACCGCCTCGACGCCGTCCATGCCGGTGCGGAAAATCCGGAAGCGGCCGGTCGGCATGGCTCAGTCCCGCTGTACGCCGGGAAGCGCTGCCGTCTCGCCGAACCAGTCGAGCGCCGAGGCGCACCAGATCTGGCTTTTCGGCCGCAGCGCGGCGCGCTGGTTGATGCTGCCCCAGCGGATGCCCCAGGTTTCCGCATCTTCGCCGGTGCCGGTGGTAAACAGCGGCGAGCCGCATTCGGGGCAGAAATATTGCAGCCTTGCGCGGCCGTTGTCCGCTGTCTTCGTATAGAGCTTCGGCGGATTGGAGGTGAGGCGCACGGCCTTGGACGGCACGCTTGCCGTGACGCGGTAAGGCGAACCCGTCAGCCGCTGGCAATCCGTGCAATGGCAGATCGTCACGGCGTCCGGGTCGATATCGGCTTCATAGGTCACGAAGCCGCAATGGCATTGCCCGTCGATCCGCATGGTTCATCCTTCCGCCCGGCTGATGGATGCTAGGATAGGGCCCTCGAAGCCGGCGTCAATGCGACCGCCTGCTTTCGCCGGCGCCGATTAAATTGACACATGCGGTTTCCACCCGTTTACATTCGTTAACGCATTTTTACCCATTTGCGTTGAAAATCCGGGCAGTGCCATGGTTAATGCGTCGGGTTCACCGCCGGTTTGCGCCGGTCCTTCAGAGCGAGAATAGCCTCATGTGCCGTTGGGCAGCCTATCGTGGAGAGCCGCTTTACCTCGAGGAACTGGTTTCCTCGCCCGCCCATTCGCTGATCGAGCAATCCCACTGCGCCACCCGCGCCAAGACGGCCACCAATGGCGACGGCTTCGGCATCGCCTGGTACGGCGAGCGCCCGGAGCCCGGCCGCTACCGCGATATCCTGCCCGCCTGGTCCGATTGCAACCTGCGCAGCATCGCCCGCCAGGTCCGCTCGCCGTTGTTTCTCGCCCATGTGCGCGCGGCCACCGGCGGCGGCACGCGGCGCGACAATTGCCATCCCTTCGTCAACGGCGTCTGGTCCTTCATGCACAACGGCCAGATCGCCGATTTCGAACACCTGCGCCGCCCGCTCGAAACCATGCTGGACAACGATCTCTACAATGCCCGCTGCGGCTCGACGGATTCCGAGCTGCTCTTTCTCCTTGCCCTGCAATTCGGCCTCGCGCGCGATCCGCTTGGCGCCATGGCCGAGACCATCGCCTTCGTCGAGCGCCTCGCCGCGCATCTGGAGCGTCGCGTTCTCGTTCGGTTCACCGCAGCCTTCACCGACGGCGACCAGCTTTATGCCGTGCGCTATGCGACCGATTATGCCGCCCCGACGCTCTATGCCGCGCCGATGGGCCGGACCGGCGGCTATTGCCTCGTCTCCGAGCCGCTGAACGACGACACGGAAGCCTGGGTGGAAATCCCGGACGGCAGTGCCGTCGTGCTCGGAGAAAACGGCGTGGATGTGCGCATCTTCTCGCCGGCAGGCCGGCCGGCCGGCGGCATGGAAACCAGGCTCGCCCTCGTCAAGTGAACCGCTCGGCGATCCAGCCGGCAAGGCGGCCGGCGACCTCTTCCTTCGAAAGATCGGGCCAGGCCTCTACGCCGCCGGCGGTGATCAGCTTCACGCTGTTTCGCGTGCCGCCCATGATGCCCGTTTCCGGCGAGACGTCGTTGGCGACGATGAGGTCCGCCCCCTTCTTCTGGAGCTTTGTCCGGCCGTTCTTCTCGACATCCTGCGTCTCGGCGGCAAAGCCGACGACGACTTTCGGACGCTTCGCATGGTGGCCGACGGTCTTCAGGATGTCCGGGTTTTCCGTCAGCATCAGCGGCGGCGGACCTTCGCCCGGCCGCTTCTTGATCTTTTCCGTGTTGGCGGTGGCGACGCGCCAGTCGGCGACGGCGGCGACCATGACGGCGATATCGGCCGGCAGGCCGACCAGCACCGCCTGAAGCATCTCTTCCGCCCGTTCCACCTTGATCACCTTCACGCCCGGCGGGTCGGGCAGGGTGACCGGGCCGGAGACGAGCGTCACCTCGGCGCCGAGACGGGCAAGGGCTGCGGCGATGGCGTGGCCCTGCCGGCCGGAGGAGCGGTTGGCGATGTAGCGCACCGGATCGATCGGCTCATGCGTCGGGCCGGAGGTGACGATGGCCCTGCGGCCGGCAAGCGGCCTGGGCCCGCCGTCGAGCAGGCGTTCGGCGGCCGCGACGATTTCCAGCGGTTCGGCCATGCGGCCGAAACCGGCCTCGCCGCCCTCCGCCATCTCGCCGGCATTGGGGCCGATGAAGGAAAGGCCGTCCTCTCGCAATCTCTCGACATTGCGGCAAGTGGCGGGATGCGCCCACATTTTCGGGTTCATCGCCGGAGCGACCAGCACGGGCCGGTCGGTGGCGAGCAGGACTGTGGAGGCAAGGTCGTCGGCAAGACCGTTTGCCATCTTGGCCATCAGGTCGGCGGTGGCGGGCGCGATGACGATGAGGTCGCAATCGCGCGCAAGGCGGATATGCCCAATATCCTGCTCGTCCTCGCGGGAAAAGAGATCCGTATAGACATGGCCGGCCGAAAGGGCGCCCACGGCAAGCGGCGTCACGAATTCGCGTGCGCCGGCCGTCATGACGGGGCGAACCTGCGCACCCCGCTCGCGCAGGCGGCGTATGAGGTCGAGGCTCTTGTAGGCGGCGATGCCGCCGGAAATGACGAGGAGGATGCGTTTACCTGCTAGCGGCATGGCGGGTCCCGGGCTCATGAGGCGCATGGCCGGCCGAAAGGGCCGGTCGTTCCGTCCTACTCCGTCGCGGCGGCATTTCCAAGTCGTTGCCGGCTTGGGCTCAGGTGCCTTCGTCCGGAATGTTCAGCACATGGCCGCAGGCCTTGCAATGCACCGCATCGGCCTCATGGCGCGACAGGCCGCATTGCGGACAGGGAAAGGTCACCTTGTAGGGCCGCACGATCGCCTGCGCGAGGCGCACGAATAGCGAGATGCCGACGATCATGGTGATGATCGAGGTGAGCTTGCCGAGCGTGCCCGGCAGCGTGACATCGCCAAAGCCGGTGGTCGTGACCGTGGCGACGGAGAAATAGAACGCGTCGACAAAGCCAGCCACGCCATCGGCGCCGTAGAAGAAATTGCTGTAGACGAAGCCGGTGACGAGGAAGAGGAAGACGAGGAAGTTCACGCAGGCCTGCATGATGTCTTCCTTGTCGCCGTTGCCGGTGCGCCTGAGCAGCAGCGTGACGAGCTTGCTCTGGCTGATCGCCCAGATGCGCAGGATGCGCAGGAAAGCGAAATTGTGCAGCTGATTGGGAAAGAGCAGCGTGCCGAGGATGACGATATCGACCCAGGTCATCGGCCGCATCGCCCAGTAGCGAAGGTTCGGCGCGATCAGCATGCGCGCGCAGAGCTCGAAGGCGATGACGGCGGCAATGGCGTAGTCGACGATGACATAGGCCGAGCCGGAACGCAGATAGGGGCCGGCGACGAAGAAGCAGAGGATCGCGATATCGACAAGGAGCAGGCCGGCCTGAAAGCGGATCGCCTCCCGGTCGTGACCGAAATAGAGCCCGCGCAACTGTCGACGCGCCCGTTGGGGAAAGGATTGCGGTTCGGTCGCAAGGAGCGGTTCTTCGGTCATATCAAGAGATTAGCGCCCGGCGGAAGCGGGTCAAGCACGCCTTCAGAACCGCGCCCTCATCGTGGCGAGGAAGGTGCGGCCGGGGGCAGGCGTGTCGAAGGCCGTGTCTATATCGGTGTCGAAGGCGTTGAGCAGCTGAAGGGCGAGTTCGAGGTGTCCGCTCTCGGATTTCCACGTCACGGCGGCGTCCGTTGTGGAATAGGGTTCGAGCGTCGGCAGGTAGAGATTGCCCGCCGTGTCCCTGATCTGCGCGCCGAGCCTTTCGCCGACGAATGTCTGCGCGACGCTGAGCGTGATCCGGGACGGATGGACATAGGTGAAGCCGACCTGGCCGATATAATCGGGCACCAGCGGAAGCGTGGTGTCGCTGCCGATGCCCGGCGTCGTGTCCCTGTTCTCGTTCCAGGTGAAGGAGCCGAAGAGACCGAGGCCGTTGCCGAACCAGTAATTCGCGGCAAGGCTCACGCGATTGATCTCTCCTTGGCTCGTCTCGAACCAGTTGAAGAAGCCCGGAATGCCGATCGACACGCCGTCGAACCGGACATTCTGATATTCGAGCGCGGTGAAGAACCGCTCGTTCCATTCCGCGTCCCAGCGCACGGCGGCCGAGCGTGCCTGCCCCTGATAGAAGGAGGGCAGTTGCAGCGGCACCAGCCCCACGGTGGAGACCGGCGAAAGGGTTTGCGTCACCGGAAACTGCGTATCGCGCCGATAGTAGGCGCGCAGCCAATGGTTTTCGACCGGCGCCCAGGCGATGCCGATGCGCGGATCGATCGTATCGAACACGCCGCTGGCCGAATCGAACCACGAATAGTAGGCGCCGCCCTGCACCTGCAGATCGGGCGAGAAATCATAGGTCGCATCGGCATAGAGGCGGGCGGCCTTGCCGTCGGAAGCATATTGGTCACGCTGGACCTCGCCGGTGATCAGATCGGTACGGGCCTGGAGATTTCGCGATTCGTAATCCACCGCCTCCGCACCGTAGCGCACGGTAAGCGGGCCGAGGCCGAAAAGGTGGCTGAGGCCGACGCTTTTCGTATCGCCGCGCGATGTCTGTTCGACACTATAGGGTCCGATGTCGTCGAAGTCCTCGAAATAATCGGACGCGTTGTAATGCTCGAACATGCCGAAGGCCTGAACGACGTTCCGGTCCGAAATCGTATGGCTCCAGGCCGCGCCCAGCATGGTGTTTCTGCCGTCGCTATGGTTCTCGGGCGTCGGAAAGTAGAGCGGTCCCGGATAGCCCGTCAGGTAGCGGGAGTGGCTGCCGAACAGGTAGATATTGTCGACGAGGGTCGGCCTGAGGCCGAGTTCGAAGACCCCGCCCTCGAAGTCGTTCGTGTCGTTTTCCCGTGCGCCCTCGGGCCGGGCGATCTGGGCCTGGAGATTGTAGCTTAGCGGAAAGGCGTCGTAGCTCGTGCCCTTGACGTTGACCTCACCGTCCCAGCCGAGTTTCGAACTTTCCGAGGAAAGGCCGGCGGTCAGCGCCGTTTCCATGAAGGCCCGCCGTTCGAGCGAATTGACGCGCTCTTCGGAGGCGACGGCCAGCGGGTCGAGCATCAGGCTCTGCAGGTTCGTCGACAGGTAGACCGAGCCGGACGGATAGCGGGAAAGTCCCGAAGGCGGAACGCTGACAAAGGGGCTGATCTGACCCGCCCGCTGCTCGTCGTCATAGCTCGTCGCCAGGAAGGGATCGAAGGCGCGATCCTTGTAGTACTGGCTCCACTCGTTGAGGCCGAGATTGTCGAGGGTCGAGCCCAGCACGGACGAAACCTGCCGGTTGGCGTCGTAGCCGCTATAGTAGCCGCCGCGCGCCTGGCGGCGGCGCAGCGCCTCGCGGGCGTTGACGATGGCGTCGTCGGCGCGGAACTGGTCGAGCGCGATGCCGGCGCGCATCAGCGCGATGCTGGGATTGTCGGGGTCGAAGCGGTCGGCATTGTCGAGCGCCTGCATCGTTTCCGGCCCGCCGCCGCTCTGATAGGTGGCAATAGCAAGGCCGATCAGGGCATCGCCCGCCGTCGGGTTGATGGCGGCGGCTTCCTGCAGGACCGACTCGCCTTCCGCCGTCCGGCCCATGCGCAGGAGATAGCGGCCCTTGGCCGCCAGCACCGCATAGGAAGCGGGTTCGAGCGCCTCCGCCGTATCGATTGCCTTCTTGGCGGCCGCCAGCTGGTCGTTGTCCATCAGGAATCGCGCATAGTTGGCATGGAGCGCGGCGTTTTCCGGATTGAGTCCGATGGCGCGCCGATGCGCCGCATCGGCTTCCACGATGGCGTTGCGCTCGCTCTCGACGAGGCCGAGTTCGTTCCACACGAAGTCGTTGCCGGGCGCGGCCGCGACCGCCCGCCTGAGGTCGGCGAGCGCGCCGTTGACGTCACTCGATACGGTGTCGCGGAACCGTGCGCTCACCAGCAGGTGCCGCGGATCGTCCGGGTCTATTGCCGCGGCCCGCGCCAGGGCGTCGCGCACCTCGTCGCGCCGGTCGAGTTCATAGGCGAGGCTCGCGCGCATGGCGGGCAACGCCACCTCGCCCGGAAAACGCTGCTCGGCCCGGCGCAGATATTCGATCGCCTCGACCTGTCCCTGGATATTGGCGATGACGGTGGCCTGCGCGATCGCCTCGCCCGCCGACATGGCCGTGCGGTTCAGCGGCGGCCGCCTCGCGCTCGCGTCGGGATCCTTCAAAGACAGCGCGATCCATTCCCCGTAGCGGGCCATGGCGCGACGCTCGCCGGAAAGGTGCGGCGCGGCCTTGCGGAAAAGCTGGATCGCCTTGTCATACTGCATCGCCTGGCCGGCGATCATCGCCTCGACGAGCGCGGCGCGGGCCTCCAGCGCCGGGGGCAGGGGGCGCGGCAGATGCGAAAGGGCGGCCGCCGCCGCGGCCCGGCCGTCATAGGCGAGTGCGGTCTCGGCGAGCTTCAGCCAGTCCTCGCGGCTGCGCGCCTCTTCCGGCTTTTGCAGAAGACGCGCTCGCTCCTTGCGGGCCGCCGTGCTCTCCGTGCCGCTGACCGGCAGGCTGCCGAAGGCACTGCGCACCTCGCTATAGAGCAGGACCTGCTCGCGCTCCTTGAGGTCGACGAGGGTGTATTTGTAGGGCGCCTGGCCGATCTTCGCGACCGCGCCTTCCCCCTGGTGGACCGTCACGGCGCCCTGCGCATTGGTCAACTCGACCGTGCCTTCGAGCACCGTCAGCGTCGTGCGGTCGCCGTCGGCTCGCAGCGACCAGTCGGTGCCGCGGATGGCCGCCGCCGCCGCGGGCGTATCGACGGTCAGGCCGCTGCCACCGCGCTCCGCGCGACCCCAGATCGTGCCGCCTTCCAGGTTGAGCGCGCTGTTGGAAGCGCCGTCGATCTTGCGCACGCGCAGCACCGTCTCGCGCGCCATGCGCACCAGCGTGTTGTCGGCGAAGCGGATGGCGAGGCTGCCGACGGCATTGGTGCGCAGCGCATCCCCTGCCAGCAGCGCCTGGTTGATCTCGACGCCCTGCCAATCCCGCGCCTCGACGAAGTGGACTTCCTCGCCCGACTTGCGATCGACGACGGCGCCATCGGCGACGGAGGCGCGCGGAAGCACGTCGGCGGAGGCCGGCAGCACGCTCCCAACGATCGCCATGACGGAAACGCCAAGCTTCAACACACGCATATGATCAGTATCGTCCACCCTCGAAGGCGACGATATGGATGCAATTTTCCGGTGTTGTCAACGACGGGAAAGCAACCCTGTCAGGTGAGCTTCCAGGCGATATAGACGAGTGTTGCCGCAATGACCCACAAGGCCAGCCGGCCGGAGCGGTTGTGACGGGCCTCGGAACGGCCGATCGCCTCGGCGGTCTCCGCGTCGAAGCGCAGTCCCTTTTCGGTCATGGCGGTAAGGTCCTGCGAGAACTTCTCCGCCTTGGCGGCGATGTCCGGCGCCGCCTCCGCAAGGCGCAGCGCCGCATGCGCGCCGTCACGCAGGTCCGCCAGCAGGCGCTTCGGCCCGAGATTGTCGCGGATCCAGTCGCCGACGACGCCCTCGGAGGCCTTCCACATGTTGAAGCGTGGGTTCAGCGTGCGCGACACGCCCTCCACCACCACCATGGTCTTCTGCAGCATAACGAGCTCGGTGCGCGTCTCCATGTCGAAGAGTTCCGTCACCTCGAAGAGCAGGGTGAGGAGCTTGGCCATGGAGATCGTCTCGGCCGGCTGGCCGTGGATCGGCTCGCCGATGGCGCGGATCGCCTGGGCGAAGCTCGCCGTGTCGTGATGCGAGGGCACGTAACCCGCCTCGAAATGCACGTCGGCAACGCGCTGATAGTCGCGGGTGATGAAGCCGTAGAGGATCTCGGCGAGGAATCGGCGCTCCTTCTTGCCGAGCCGGCCGACGATGCCCATGTCAACGGCGACGATGACGCCGTCCGGATCGACGAAGAGGTTGCCCTGATGCATGTCGGCATGGAAGAAGCCGTCGCGCAGCGTATGGCGCAGGAAGGACTGGATCAGCGTGTCGGCCAGCCTGTCGAGATCGTGGCCGGCGGCGCGCAGCCCCTCCACGTCCGACATCTTGATGCCGTCGATCCATTCCATCGTGACGACGTCGCGTCCCGTGCGCTCCCAGTCGACCTTCGGCACGCGGAAGCCGGGATCGTCCTTGGTGTTCTCGCCGAGCTCGGAAAGGGCGGCGGCCTCCAGACGAAGGTCCATCTCGACCTTCGTCGTCTGCTCCAGCGTGCGCGTCACCTCGACCGGCTTCAGCCGGCGCGTGTTGGGCAATATCTTTTCCTGAAGACGCGAGGCCGCATACATCGCTTCGAGATCATGGGCGAAACGCTGGCGCACGCCCGGCCGGATGACCTTGACGGCCACTTTCCGCTCGCCGTTCGCATTCCGCACGGTGGCGGGATGGACCTGCGCGATGGAGGCGGCGGCGATGGGATCGCTGAAACTGGTATAGAGATCGGCGAGCGGCCGGCCGAGCGAGCCCTCGACCGTGGCGACCGCCTCTTCCCGCGGGAATGTCGCCATCCGGTCCTGCAGCGCGGAAAGCTCGACGGCGATCTCAGCCCCGACGACGTCCGGACGGGTCGCCAGGAATTGACCCATCTTCACATAGGACGGGCCGAGGCGCTCGATGGCGCGGGCGAGATTGTCGCCGCGCCCGCCCTCGGCAGCCCTGCGCCGCTCGAAAAGGCCGGCAACCGCATGCGCCGTACGCGCCAGCGTCGGCATGCCCTCGGTCGGAAGCGCCGAGACGACGCCCTCGCGCACGAGGACCCAGCCCACGCGGGCCAGCCGGAAATAGGCGCCGAGAACGCTCATGCGGAATGGCTGCTCTTGGAGGAGGGACCGGCCATGCTCAAAGCTTCCAGCCCGAATGCAGCGCCGCGATGCCGCCGGTGTAATTGGTGTAGGTCACGCGCGAGAACCCGGCCGTGCGGATCATCGCCGCGAAGTCCTCCTGGTTCGGGAACTTGCGGATCGATTCCACCAGATACTGATAGGGCTCGGCATCGCCCGTGATCATCTTGCCGAATTGCGGGATCGCCTTGAACGACCAGGCGTCATAGAATTTGTCGAGCAGCGGCATCTCCACCTCGGAGAATTCTAGCACGAGCAACCGTCCGCCGCGCTTCAACACCCGGTAGGCCTCGGAAAGCGCCACGTCGATGCGCGGCACGTTGCGGATGCCGAAGGCGATCGTATAGGCATCGAAGCTGCCGGCCTCGAAGGGCAGCGCCTCCGCATTGGCCTCGACAAAGTCGAGATTGGCGGAAAGACCCTTCTTCGCCGCCCGGTCGGCGCCGACCGCAAGCATCGAGCCGTTGATGTCGAGAACGGTCGCATGGGCCAGCCGGCCGGAGGCTTCGACGATGCGAAAGGCGATGTCGCCGGTGCCGCCGGCAACGTCCAGCACCTTATAGGACGGGTCCTTGCGCGGGGCGAGGCTGGCGATCATCGCGTCCTTCCAGGCCCGGTGCAGGCCGGCGGACATGACGTCGTTCATGATGTCGTAGCGCTTGGCGACCTTGTGGAACACGTCGTTGACGAGCGCCTGCTTTTCTCCCTGCCCGACCTCGCGGAAGCCATAGGAGGTTTCCATGCCGCCGTCTGCGGATGTGCGCTGTTCCGTCATCGTCGTCTCCATGGGCGGTCTGTCGCAGGCCCATTGCCGCAAAGACCATAGCGAATTGGCAAGGGCCGCGCTATCTCACACACCGGCCCGTCGCTTCGCGGGGTATATAGGACATAGATTGCCGAGAGGGAAATGCCGCGCCGCGGCAAATGCGCTCAAGGTTAAGTCGAAGGAGAATGTCATGCCGGAATTGCCGGAGGTGGAAACGGTCAGGCGCGGTCTCGCGCCTGTCATGGAGGGATCGACGATCCGCCGTGCGGAGCTGCGCCGGCCGGACCTGCGCTTTCCCTTCCCGCCCGCCTTTTCCGAGGCTCTGGCCGGCCGGCGGATCGTTTCGCTCGGCCGCCGCGCCAAGTATCTTCTGGTCGATCTCGATGGCGGCGACGTGGTGATCGCCCATCTCGGCATGTCGGGTTCCTTCCGCGTCGAAGGCGAGGATCCGCCCGGCGACTTCCACATGCCGCGCGGCAAGGACACGCGCCACGACCATGTCGTCTTCCACCTGGAGACGGCGGAAGGCGCGCGCCGCATCGTCTATAACGATCCCCGTCGCTTCGGCTTCATGGATCTTGCCCGGCGCGAGGATCTTGCCGCCCACCCCTTCTTCCGCGATCTCGGCGCCGAGCCCACGGGCAATACGCTGGACGCCGACTATATTGCCGGAAAGTTCCGCGGCCGCCAGACGCCGCTGAAGGCGGCGCTTCTCGACCAGAAGAACATTGCCGGCCTTGGCAATATCTATGTGTGCGAGGCGCTCTGGCGGGCCCACCTTTCGCCGGAGAGGCTCGCCGGTTCGCTTGTGACGGCGACGGGCAAGCCGAAGAAGGAGCTCGTCGCGCTCACCGAGGCGATCCGCCAGGTGATCGCCGATGCCATCGAGGCGGGCGGCTCGACCTTGCGCGACCACATCCGCGCCGACGGCTCGCTCGGCTACTTCCAGCATTCCTTTTCCGTCTATGACCGTGAGAAGGAGCCTTGCCGTACGCCCGGTTGCACGGGCACTATCGGCCGCATCGTGCAGAGCGGCCGCTCGACCTTCCATTGCGCCGTCTGCCAGAAATAAAGCAATGCCAGGAAAAGTGTGCAGCGGTTTTCCGTCCGGCATTGCGGAGTGAAAGGCAATGCCAGGAAAAGTGTGCAGCGGTTTTCCGTCCGGCATTGCGGAATGAAAGGCAATGCCAGGAAAAGTGTGCAGCGGTTTTCCGTCCGGCATTGCGCAACGAAAGAGGAGAGAGAACATGGCCTATGAAACCCTGCTGGTGGAGACGCGCGGACGCGTCGGCCTCATCACGCTCAACCGGCCGCAGGCGTTGAACGCGCTGAACCGCAAGCTGCTCGACGAGCTGAAGGGCGTGCTTGCCGGCTTTGAGGCGGATGCGGGTATCGGCGCCATCGTCATCACCGGTTCGGAAAAGGCCTTTGCCGCCGGTGCGGATATCAAGGAGATGCAGCCCTACGGCTTCACCGAGGCGATGGTCGAGGACCTTGCCGCCGGCTGGGACGACGTCGCCGCCTGCCGCAAGCCGATGATCGCCGCCGTCGGCGGTTTCGCGCTCGGCGGCGGCTGCGAGCTCGCCATGATGTGCGATTTCATCATCGCTTCCGAGACGGCGAAATTCGGCCAGCCGGAAATCACCCTCGGCGTCATTCCCGGAATGGGCGGCACCCAGCGCCTGACGCGCGCCATCGGCAAGGCGAAGGCGATGGACCTCGTGCTCACCGGGCGGATGATGGATGCGGCCGAAGCCGAGCGGTCGGGTCTCGTCGCCCGCGTCGTCGCCCCTGAAAAGCTGCTTGAGGAAGCGCTTGCCGCGGCGCAGAAGATTGCCGGCTATTCCCTGCCTGCCGTCATGATGGCGAAGGAGGCGGTGAGCCGCGCCCATGAGACGGTGCTATCGGAAGGCATGCGTGCCGAGCGCCGGCTTTTCCACGCGCTCTTCGCCACGGACGACCAGAAGGAGGGCATGGCGGCGTTCATCGAGAAGCGCAAGCCCGCCTTCCGCAACCGTTAGGATAGACGGGCGGCGTTTCTTGCAGAATCCGCGTTGACGCCATCGCGGTTTCCGGCTATACGCCGCCCACAGTTTGGAAAGCCGAACTCCAAGGTTTTCCGATATTGCTCCCGAATTGCTTTGATGACAGGTCGCAGTGACCCGGCACGGCGAGGGTGGAGTTTGTGTCAGATTTCTGAAGAGAGGCATAAATGGCCAATACAACCTCGGCAAAGAAGGCGACCCGTAAGATCGCCGCGCGTACCGCAGTCAACAAGTCGCGTCGCTCGCGCGTCCGCAACTTCATCCGCAAGGTCGAAGAGGCGATCGCCTCCGGCGACCAGACCGTCGCCGCCGCCGCTCTGAAGGCTGCCCAGCCCGAACTGATGCGCGCCGCCACCAAGGGCGTGCTTCATTCCAACACGGCTTCCCGCAAGGTTTCGCGTCTTGCCGGCCGCGTGAAGGCCATGAACGCCTGATTGCTGCATCGAGCTATGCAATATTAGAAAAAGCCCGGCGCTTGCGCCGGGCTTTTTCTTTGGTTTTTCGAAACCGCTATGGTTAATGTGCAAGGCTCGATCGTGTCAAAAGAGTGACGAGAAAAATCATTTAAATTCAGTTACTTGCGCGAGGTTGCCCCGGTTTCTCCAGCCTTTCGTTGCGGGAGTTTGACAGCATTTTGAGTCAAGCGAATTTTTATTTTTTTCGTTTTCCGAGGGTTCCGAAAGCGGCCCGAAATCAAAGCCATTGATTCCTAACAGATTCTCCAGCGCCCCCCGATTCCGAGTCAGGAACGGGGATCGGAGTCAACGGCCGCCCCTTAATTTTGCGTAAAATTCGTGATTGATCTTGGGTGCCGATCCTGCCTAAATGCTTTCCACAGGGGGCACGGATACAGCCTTTGAAACGACCGCCGACACGTCTGTCTTTTGAGGCGGTGGTGGTTGTTTGTCCCTTGTGACGGAGCGGCTCCGCTCCGTAAAATCATCCAATCGGCAAAGCTTGCCCCAGGTGCCTTGCGGTGCGCTGGCGGGAGTTTTTGCGACTTTCGGTTGCGCCGGTTGCGGGGCCGCGAGAGCGGCTTGATGAGAGGAGCATGCCCGCCGGGCGTTCGACGAGGGAGCGAGCGGCGCGGTCACAAACGGGAATGCGGGATCCGGTATGAGGCCGGATCGTGCCGACCCGAATTGTGTTTGGGAAACAGGATCGTTCCGGAAGTAGGGGGTCGGAACGATCGGGGCACCATGTCCCGGACCGGGCGATGGCTCGGCACGGCCGGGGGATGGCAAACATGAAAGGCGCCGGCAGGAATGCCGACGTGGCGAATTGAGAATGAAAGGCGGCAAGATGCAAATGAACACGGCCAGAACGGCTGATGCATTCGCAAACGGGGAAAATGCAAGACAGACGCTTCCGCAGGAGGGAGCGCAGCCGGCGGCGGGGGTTCCATCCGATATGAAGCAGGACGCGATTTTCGAGCGGGTCAGTGCGCGCCTGAAGGCGCAGGTTGGTCCGGACGTCTTCGCGAGCTGGTTCGGCCGGCTGAAGGTCCATTCCGTCTCCAAGAGCGTCGTGCGCCTCTCGGTGCCGACGACCTTCCTGAAATCCTGGATCAACAACCGTTATCTCGATCTCATCACCAGCCTGTTCCAGCAGGAGGACCCGGAGATCCTGAAGGTGGAGATCCTCGTGCGCACCGCTACCCGCGGCGTCCGCGTCGGCGTCGCTGAAGAAGCCGCCGCCGAGCCGGCCGCCCCGCAGGCCCAGCCGCGCCGCGCCATGAGCGGCCCGCAGCCGGTCGCCAACGTCGCCGCCTCCGTGGCCGCCACGGCCCAGCCGCGCGTCCAGCAGTCCGGCCCGCTCTTCGGCTCGCCGCTCGACCAGCGCTATACGTTCGACGCCTTTGTCGAGGGCACGTCGAACCGCGTCGCCCTTGCCGCTGCACGCACCATCGCGGAAGCCGGCGCCGGCGCCGTACGCTTCAATCCGCTTTTCGTCCATTCCAGCGTCGGCCTCGGCAAGACGCACCTTCTCCAGGCCATCGCGCTCGGCGCGCTGGCAAGCGCCCGCAATCCGCGCGTCGTCTATCTGACGGCCGAATATTTCATGTGGCGTTTCGCGACCGCGATCCGCGACAATGATGCGCTCTCCCTCAAGGAGACGCTGCGCAACATCGATCTCCTGATCATCGATGACATGCAGTTCCTGCAGGGCAACTCGATCCAGAACGAGTTCTGCCATCTGCTCAACATGCTGCTCGATTCCGCACGGCAGGTCGTCGTTGCCGCCGACCGTGCGCCCTGGGAGCTGGAATCGCTCGATCCGCGCGTACGCTCGCGTCTGCAGGGTGGCGTCGCCATCGAGATGGAGGCGCCCGACTACGAGATGCGCCTCGAAATCCTCAAGCGCCGGCTCGCCGCCGCGCAGCAGGAGGATGGTTCGCTCGACATTCCGGTCGAGATCCTGAGCCACGTCGCGCGCAACATCACGGCGAGCGGCCGCGAATTGGAAGGCGCCTTCAACCAGTTGCTTTTCCGCCGCTCCTTCGAGCCGAACCTCACCATCGAGCGTGTCGACGAACTGCTCGGCCATCTGGTCGCCGCTGGCGAGCCGCGCCGGGTGCGCATCGAGGACATCCAGCGGGTCGTCGCCAAGCACTACAATGTCTCGCGCCAGGAACTGGTCTCGAACCGCCGCACGCGCGTCATCGTCAAGCCGCGCCAGATCGCCATGTATCTGTCCAAGACGCTGACGCCGCGCTCCTTCCCGGAGATCGGCCGCCGCTTCGGCGGGCGCGACCACACGACCGTGCTGCACGCCGTGCGCAAGATCGAGGAACTGATCTCGGGCGACACCAAGCTCAGCCACGAGATCGAGCTGTTGAAGCGGTTGATCAACGAGTAGGACGGGGGGGGTCCTGCAAACGAAAGGAGCCGGCTGGCTTCTTTAGTTTGGTGACAAGGTCCGCCAAATGTCTCCGCCATGGCCGGGCTTGACCCGACCATCCATAAACCGTTGAAAAGAAATGGATCCTCGGGCCCGGCCCGAGGATGACGGAATGCTTGGGCGATGTTTGTCAGCCGGAAGGCGCACGTCGGCCTTGCATTCAGGGAACCGGTTTTCAGCAGGCGAGGTCGGCGACCACCGCATCGAGGATCAGCATCCCCGCCGGCGTGCAGCGCAGGCGGGAATTGCCGAGGCGCTCGATGAAGCCGTGCTCGATGAGGAAGCGTTCGCGCTCCGGGTCCGGATCGCGGCCGGAGAGCGTCTGCCAGCGGGCGAGGTCGACGCCCTCCTTGAGGCGAAGGCCCATCAGCAGCAATTCGTCGGACTGCGCCTCGCGTTCCAGGATCTCCTGGTCGACCATGCCGTGGCCCTCCGCCTCGACGAGCGCCAGCCAGCCTTCCGGCCGCCGTTCCGTCGCGGTGGCGAGCTTGACGCCGCCAGTGGAAAGGCGCCCATGTGCGCCGGGGCCGATGCCGACATAGTCGCCGTAGCGCCAATAAGTGAGATTGTGCCGGCTTTCCGCGCCGGGGCGGGCGTGGTTGGAGACCTCGTAGGCCGGCATGCCCTCGCGCTCGGTGATCTCCTGCGTCGCCTCGTAGAGCACGGCGGAGTGTTCGCCGTCCGGCACCACCAGTTTCCCCGCTTTGTGGAGCCCGTAGAAGGGCGTACCTTCCTCGATGGTGAGCTGGTAGAGCGAGAGATGATCGACGGCGTAGGAGACGGCCTCCTTCAGCTCACGGTCCCACTCTTCGACGGTCTGGTTGGGCCGGGCATAGATGAGGTCGAAGGACATGCGCGGAAAGATCTCGCGCGCCAGCCGGATCGCCTTCAGCGCGTCGGCGACGTCATGCAGCCGCCCGAGAAATTTCAGGTCCCGGTCGTTCAGCGCCTGCACGCCGAGCGAGACGCGGTTGACGCCGGCGGCCCGGTAGCCGCGGAAGCGCTCCGCCTCGACGCTGGACGGGTTTGCCTCCATGGTGATCTCGATGCCGTCCGGCACATGCCAGTGGCGGGCGATGCCGGAAAGGATCGCATCCACCGTCTCCGGCGCCATCAGCGAGGGCGTGCCGCCGCCCATGAAGATGCTGGTGACGCTGCGCGAGCCGGTAAGCCGCCGCATCGCCGCCATCTCCTTCAGGAACGCCTGCACATAGCGCGGCTGGTCGACCGGCTGGTGGCGAACATGGCTGTTGAAGTCGCAATAGGGGCATTTGGCGGCACAGAACGGCCAGTGCACATAGATGCCGAAGCCCGGATCGAAGACATCCGATGCCACGCTTGGCCGCAGGTCGAAGGGCACCGCCGTCATCCGCCTCAGGCCTTCAGGCAGGTTTCGACGAACAGCTTGAAGGCGCGGGCGCGGTGCGAGAGCGCCGCCGCGTCGCCCGGCTTCCAGCCGTGCTTTTCCTCCGCGCTCATCTCGCCGAAGGTGACGTCGTGGCCGTCCGGCTGGAAGACGGGATCGTAGCCGAAACCCTTGTCGCCGCGCGGTGGCCAGACGACATGGCCTTCCACCTCGCCGCGGAAGAGTTCGGTATGGCCGTCCGGCCAGGCAAGGCAGAGCACCGAGACGAAGCGCGCGGTGCGGTCCTTCGCTTCGCTTGCGCCCTTGTCGGTAAGCGCCTTTTCCACCTTCTCCATGGCCATGGCAAAATCGCGCGTGCCATCCGCCGTTTCCGCCCAGTTCGCCGTATAGACGCCGGGCGCGCCGTCGAGCGCGTCGATGACGATGCCGGAATCGTCCGAAAGGGCGGGAAGGCCGGACGCCTTCGCCGAGGCCAGCGCCTTGATCGTCGCGTTCTCCTCGAAGGTCGTGCCGGTCTCGTCCGGCTCTTCGAAGTTCAGTTCGGCGGCTGATTTCGCGGAAAAGCCGAAGGGGCCGATGAGGTCCGCGATCTCGCGGATCTTCCCGGCATTGTGGCTGGCGACGACGATTGTCCTGGTATCGAGCTTGCGCATAATATCCTCAAGCGATGTTCCAAAGGCCCGGCTCGGCGCATTCGAGGCTGTTGCCGGCGGGATCGCGGAAATAGATGGAGCGGGCGCCGTTCGGCCAGCAGAAGTCCGCTTCGATGACGATGCCGGCTTCTTCGAGTTTTTTCACCCAGAAATCAAGCGCCGGCCGTGCGACACGGAAGCATGCATGGCCGGCCCCCTCGGCCCCGTGCACCGGCACGGGAAAGGCATGGGGCGGCGGCGGATGGATGGTCTCCTTCGGATTGAAGATCAGGAGAACGCCGGGGCCGCAGCGGAAGAAGACGTGGCGGTTCGCCTGCCGCGTGATCTTCTCCAGCCCCAGGAGGCCGCCGTAGAAGGCTTCCGCCGCGTCGAGGTCGTCCGCATAGAGCGCGGTTTCGAGTATTCCTTCGATCGCGGCGGTCATGGCGAAACCTGTCTCAGGCGGTGGCCTGCTTCTGCAGGGCGACGAGATCGGCGATGCCGGCGCGGGCAAGACCCATCAGGGCGGAGAATTCCTCCTCGGTGAACGGCTTGCCCTCGGCGGTACCCTGGATCTCGACGATGCCGCCCGCGCCGGTCATGACGAAATTGGCGTCGGTCTCGGCGGCGGAATCTTCGAGATAGTCGAGGTCGATGACCGACTGGGCAGCGAAGATGCCGCAGGAGATCGCGGCCACATGGTCCTTCAGGACCTTCTCGACCTTGATCATGTTGCGCGCTTCCATCCATTTCAGGCAGTCGTGAAGCGCGATCCAGGCACCGGTGATCGAGGCCGTGCGCGTTCCGCCATCGGCCTGGATGACGTCGCAGTCGACGGTGATCTGGCGCTCGCCGAGCGCTTCGAGATCGACGACGGCGCGCAGCGACCGGCCGATGAGACGCTGGATCTCCTGAGTGCGCCCGCCCTGCTTGCCTGCGGCGGCCTCGCGCCGCATGCGCTCGCCGGTGGCGCGTGGCAGCATGCCGTATTCGGCCGTCACCCAGCCCTTGCCGCTGTTGCGCAGCCATGGCGGGGTCTTTTCTTCCAGGCTGGCGGTGACGAGCACATGCGTGTCGCCGAACTTGACGAGACAGGAGCCCTCGGCGTGCTTGGAAACGTTGCGCTCGAAGGAAACCTTGCGCATCTGATCGGTTTTTCTGCCGGACGGCCGCATTGCGAACTCCTCATTGAATTGGTGGAAGTGCTTTAGACGGTTTCGCCGGGCGAGGGAATGGCCGCCGCGCGCCTCTTTTGCCCGTCCGCGATGTGGATGGCGCTCGCCCTGCCCGGGACCTGGAACCACGGGCGGGAAAATCCGTTTTGCGCCGCCCGGTGAAATCACTATATTCCCCGAAGGAACAGGGTTGCAGAAGAAAGATGGTCTTGCGGAAATCTCCCGAAAGTCAGGCGGCGCTCGACGAGCGTTCGGGCGAAATTTTCCGCCGCATCGTGGAATCCTATCTGGAAAGCGGCGAGCCGCTCGGCTCGCGCAACCTTTCGCGCATCCTGCCGATGTCGCTGTCGCCCGCTTCCGTGCGCAACGTGATGAGCGACCTTGAGGACCTCGGCCTTATCTATTCGCCCCATATCAGCGCCGGGCGGCTGCCGACGCAGCTCGGCCTTCGCTTCTTCGTCGATGCCTTCATGCAGGTGGGCAATATCTCGGCGGAGGACCGGGCCTCCATCGAGCGCCATATGCGCCCGCACGGTCAGAAGCACGATGCCGTCGAGACCCTGATGAACGAGGCGAGCCAGGCGCTTTCCGGCATGTCGCGCGGCGCCGGCCTCGTCATCACGACGAAGAACGACGCCGTGCTGAAGCATGTCGAATTCATCCGCCTGGAGCCGACCAAGGCGCTCGTCGTTCTGGTCGGCGACCATGACCAGGTGGAAAACCGCATCATCGAGCTGCCGGCGGGCGTCACCGGCTCGCAACTCACGGAAGCCGCCAATTTCCTCAATGCCCATCTTGCCGGCAACACGCTCGTCGAGGCGCGCTCCCAGCTCGAACGGTTGCGCGGCGAGATCAGCAGCGAGCTGGACAAGCTGTCGCAGGACCTCGTCGAGCGCGGCCTTGCCGTCTGGTCCGGCGGCTTCGACGAGGGCAAGCCGACGCGGCTCATCGTGCGCGGTCGGGCGAACCTTCTAGAAGGCCTTGCGGGCGCGGAGGATATCGATCGCCTGCGCCTGCTCTTCGACGATCTGGAGCGCAAGGACAGCCTGATCGAGCTTCTGAACCTTGCCGAGACGGGGCCGGGCGTCCGCATCTTCATCGGTTCGGAGAACAAGCTCTTCTCGCTCTCCGGCTCCTCGCTCATCGTCGCGCCCTATCGCGACAACGAGGAGAAGATCGTCGGGGCGGTGGGGGTCATCGGGCCGACCCGGCTCAACTATTCCCGGATCGTGCCCATGGTGGACTATACCGCCCAGCTCATGTCGCGGCTTTCGCGCTGAACGCCCTCAATCCGGCCGGCGGCCCTTGATTTTTCGGGGCCAAAGCTCGATATCGGGCAAAACCCTAGAAAGATGCAATTCGGAGTACGTCATGACCGACGAGACCAAGAAACACGGACCTGACGAAGCGGTGGAGACCAATGTCGCCGCGGACATGTCCGCCCCGGAAGACGCAGGTGCTGCGGCGGAAGCGCCGGCGGAGCCGGATCCGATCGACGCGCTGCGTGCGGAAAACGCCGAACTCAGGGACAAATATCTGCGCCTCGCCGCCGAGATGGACAATCTGCGCCGCCGCACCGAGCGCGACGTGAAGGATGCCAAGTCCTATTCCATCGCCGGCTTTGCGCGCGACATGCTGGCCGTGTCCGACAATCTGCGGCGCGCGCTGGATGCCATTCCGGCAGAAGCACAGGCTGCCGAAGATATCGGCCTGAAGGCATTGGCCGAAGGCGTGGAGATGACCGAACGCTCCATGCTCGCCGCCCTCGAACGTCACGGCGTGCGCAAGCTGGACCCGATGGGCGAGAAGTTCGACCCGCATTTCCACCAGGCCATGTTCGAGGTGCCCAATCCCGACGTCGCCAGCAACACGGTCGTCCAGGTCGTGCAGGCGGGCTATGTCATCGGCGAACGCGTGCTGCGTCCGGCCATGGTGGGTGTCGCCAAGGGCGGGCCGAAGGCACCGGCCGGCGAAGCGAGTTCCGCGCAGGCCTGACCGCGCGCCCGGGCGGATGAAGCCCGGGCGGATCGCCACGCGGCCTCAGGCGATTGGACAAAGAAAACCGGCGGTCGCAGGACCGCCGGTTTTTCAATGAATAGACTGCTCTGTCAGGCCGCGTTCGATGCGTGCTCTTCGCTAAGGCAGGCATAGATGGCGCTCTCGCTGTCGGAGGCGCGCAGTTTGGCGACCATTGCGGGGTCGCGCAACACGCGTGCGATGCGCGACAAGGCTTTCAGATGATCTGCGCCAGCGCCTTCCGGAGCCAGCAGCAGGAAGACGAGGTCGACCGGCTGGTCGTCCAACGCCTCGAAGTCCACGGGTGTCTCGAGCCGGGCGAAGAGGCCGGTGATCTGCGAAAGCTCCTTCAGCTTGCCGTGCGGGATGGCGATGCCATTGCCCACGCCGGTCGAACCGAGCCGCTCGCGCTGAAGGATGACGTCAAAGATCTCACGTTCCGGAAGCCCGGTGATCTTCGCCGCCTTCGCCGCCATTTCCTGAAGCAGCTGCTTCTTGGAATTGGCCTTCATCGCCGGAATAATCGCACTTTGCTGCAGCAAACCTGCCAATGCCATGCTTTTGTCCTCGTGCGCTGGGTGAAGGGTTTGAAGAAGCGTGGTGCCCGTCCCGGCACCACGCTCCCGTCACTCAGCCTTTGACATTGGCTGGGTCGATCCAGCCAATATTTCCGTCGTTTCGTCGATAGACGATATTGAGCTGCTCCGTGCCGGCGCTGCGAAAGAGAAGAACCGGCTCGTCCGTCATGTCGAGCGCCATCACGGCGCTTGCGACGGACATGGTCCGAAGTTTCTTCGTGCTTTCCGCCACGATGGTCGGCGCATAGTCCTCGGGAAGCTCTTCGTCTTCGTCGGGGACCGAATCCATCACCGTGTAGGCCACTTCCGCAAAGGCATCATGACCGTTGCCATTGTGGTGATCCTTGAGCTTGCGCTTGTACCGGCGCAGTCGCTTCTCGATCCGTTCGGAGGCCGATTGGAAGGCCGCCAGAGGGTCGTTGGCCTCGCCGTTGGCCTGCAGCGCCATTCCCGTATCGAGGTGGAGCTTGCAGTCCGCGCTGTACCGCGATCCCGCTTTTGCTACGGTGACCTGGCTCGAATATCCTCCGTCAAAATATTTGGTTACGGCTTCTCCGACCTGCTCCTCAATTCGCTGGCGGAAACTGTCGCCGATTTCCATATGTTTACCGGATACACGCACACTCATGGAGGTTACCTCTCTTCCGTGATTTGCGTGCAACAGTCTATTCCAACCTTACCTGCGTTCCAAGCGTTTCACGCATCTGGTGTTTTATCCGTCGCATGTCGTGGAAAAGCGGGGATATGTCTGGAATTCCGGTCTTCCTCTTTGGAATTGGGGCGCGCATTAGCCCGTCCCGGTGGCGAAGTCAATGCGCCGATTCAGGGATCGTTAACTTCTCACGGGCGGAAACGTCCCTTCGGGGGCTTTGTTTCAGGACGTCGCGGCCTTGGCGAGAGCCCGCTTTTCCCGACGTCGCTGCACGGAGGAGGGGATGTTCATCGCCTCGCGATATTTGGCGACCGTCCGGCGGGCAAGCTCCACCCCGCTCGCCCGCAGAGCCTCCACGATGTCGTCGTCGGAAAGCACCGCCTCGGGCGTTTCCCGCGCGATCATGGCACGGATGCGGTGGCGCACGCTTTCGGCCGAATGGGATTCGCCACCCTCCGCAGAGCCGATCGACACGGTAAAGAAATATTTCAGTTCGAACAGGCCGCGCGGCGTCAGCATGTATTTGTTGGAGGTGACGCGGCTGACGGTCGATTCGTGCATCTGGATCGCCTCGGCGACGGTTTTCAGGTTCAGCGGCCGCAGGTGATCGACACCGTGCATCAGGAAAGCGTCCTGCTGGCGCACGATCTCCATCGCCACCTTCAGGATGGTCCGGGCGCGCTGATCGAGGCTGCGCGTCAGCCAGTTGGCCGTTTGCAGGCACTCGTTGAGAAAGCTGTGGTCTGCGCTGTCGCGGCGCGTCCGGCTGGAAACGGCGGCATAATAGTCGCGGTTGACGAGGACGCGCGGCAGGGTATCCGCATTGAGTTCGATCTGCCAGGACCCGTCCGGGGCCGCGCGCACGAGGATATCCGGCACCACGGCTTCCGGCGTGCCCGTTTCGTAGCGGGTGCCGGGCTTGGGATCGAGCTTGCGGATTTCCGCCAGCATGTCGACGAGGTCTTCCTCGTTCACGCCGCAGAGCTTCTTCAGCGTTGAGAAATCGCGCCGGGCGAGCAGTTCGAGATTGTCGACGAGCACGGCCATGGCCGGATCGAGCCGGTCCCTGGCTTTCAACTGGATGGCGAGGCATTCGCTCAGCGAGCGGGCGAACACGCCGGGCGGATCGAGTTCCTGCAGGCGGTAGAGCACGCGTTCGACCTCCCCGGCCGGCGCGCCGAGGCGCAACGCCGTCTCGGCCGTGCTGCCCTGGAGATAGCCGGCCTCGTCGAGCTGGTCGACGAGGTGGCGGGCGATCAGCCGGTCGGCCGGCTCGGAAAGGGTGAAGGGGATCTGTTCCTCGAGGATATCGCGCAGCGTCTTGCGGCTTGCTGCAAAATCGTCGAGGTCGTAGTCCTCGCCGTCCGCCTGCCCGCCGCCGGGCATGGATTTCCACTGCCCGAGCAGTTCGGGCGCATCGGCCGGGCGCGGGCCGGCATCGTCGGGAAAGACATTGTCGAGCCCGCCGTCGAGCGTTTCGGGCGCGCTGCCGCGAGTGGCCGAATCGTAGAGATCCGGCTGGGCGCCCTCGTCGCCGCCTTCAGCCTCCGCCTCTGTGCGGTCCTCGCCTGGAAGGGTATAGACATTGCCTTCGGGCTCTGGCGTGCGCAGTCCCTCCTCGCCGGAGGCGATCTCCAGCAGCGGGTTCTTCTCGACTTCCTGTTCGATGAACCGGCTCAGCTCGACATGCGTCATCTGCAGGAGCTGGATGGACTGCATGAGCTGCGGGGTCATCACCAGCGACTGGCTCTGGCGCAGGAAAAGGCTGGTTGCGAGGGCCATCGGGACGATCTACTTTCTGGAAAGCCCGCCTTTTCCCCTTATGGGCGTGGGCGGAGTCCAATTTGGCCCGAAAATTGCTTTTTTGGTGCGGCCGGTCAAGCGCCGGCCAGCTTCAAAGGCTGAAATTGTCGCCGAGATAGAGGCGGCGCACATCGGGATTGGCGACGATGTCGTTCGCCCGACCATGGGTCAGCACTTCGCCGGCATGGATGATGTAGGCCCGGTCGATGAGGCCGAGCGTCTCGCGCACATTGTGGTCGGTGATGAGGACGCCGATGCCGCGCGAGGTGAGGTGGCGCACCAGCGCCTGGATATCGGCGACGGAAATCGGGTCGACGCCGGCAAAGGGCTCGTCGAGCAGCATGAAGGTCGGGTCGGTGGCAAGTGCCCGGGCGATTTCCAGCCTCCGTCGCTCGCCGCCCGAAAGGGAGATGGCCGGCGCCTTCCGGAGATGCGAGATCGAGAATTCGGCAAGCAGGCTGTCGAGCTTCTGCTCGCGCTTGGCCTTGTCCTTGTCATGCACTTCGAGCACGGCGCGGATATTCTCCTCCACCGTCAGGCCGCGAAAGATCGAGGCTTCCTGCGGCAGGTAGCCGACGCCGAGCCGGGCGCGGCGGTACATCGGCATCGTCGTTACGTCGTTGCCGTTGATCTCGATCGAGCCTTCGTCGACCGGCACGAGCCCGGTGATCATGTAGAAACAGGTGGTCTTGCCCGCGCCGTTCGGGCCGAGCAGCCCGACCGCCTCGCCCCGGCGCACGACGAGCGACACGCCGTTGACGACGCGGCGGTCGCGATAGGTCTTCGTCAGCCCGCGGGCGATGAGGGTCCCTTCATAGCGCGAAAGATCGGTGCTGCGCGAGGGTTCCTGGGCGGCCTTCTTGGGGCGGCGCGTCAGGCGGGTGATCAGGGAAGACGACACGGTGGGGACGCTATATCAGTTTTGGGTCTTGCGGGATTTCGGGTCGAGCTGGATCATGACCCGTCCGCCGCAGGCGTCGAGCTTGGCTTCGCCGGTGCGCATGGTCACGGTGAGCTGGCATCCGACGAAGACGTTCTTGCCTTCCGACAGGACGACCTTGTCGCCTTTGAGGAGCAAGGTTTCGTTGACGAGGTTGAAGGTGCCGGTATCGGCGGTCGCTTCCTGGGTGCCCGACTTGAGATAGACCTTTTCGAAGACGTCGATCTTCTCGATATCCGCATCGCCGCTCGCCACCGAGCCCTTGGCGCCGGATGCATAGTAGACGACCATCTTGCCCGCCTGCAGCGTCGTCGTGCCCTGCACGACCTTCACATTGCCGGAAAACTCGGCCTTGTTCTCCTGGTCGCGGATCTCAAGGCGGTCGCTCTGGATCTGGATCGGCTTGTCGTTCGACAGTTCCAGGCCCTTCATGCGGCTCGTCGTCTCCTGGGCGCCGGCGGGGGCCGAGACAAGCGCAAGGCTTGCGGCAAGAACGGAGATGCTGGCAGCGGCCCGGATCGGGGCGGAAAGAGTGGCGAACATGGCGCTCTTACTTTTCTCGGTTGCGGATGGCGGCGGGATCGACGTCGACGACGACCTTGCCCTCAAAGACGACGATCCGGCCTTTATCCGTCATTCTCAGCGACTGCGCAACAATGGATGCTTCGCGCGAGCGGATGGAAACGGGTTCCTCGCTCGACATGCTGCCGCCATCGATGTCGAGATGCGCCGAGCGAAAGGCGGCTTCAAGACCTGTATTGAGGCTGATGGTGAAGGGCGCGGTCATGTCGAGCAGGTTCTTGCCGCGGTCGTAGACGCCGGTCGTGGCGACCACTTCGGCGATCGTGCTCTCGTTGACCGGCATCTTCGCTTTGATGTTTTCGAGTGTCAGCACGTCGGGCTGCTTCATGTCCTGCAGCGCGCGCTCGGCCTTCATGGAATAGCTGACGCCGTCCTTGTTGCGGCCGGAAATCGCCGGATTGCGCATGACGATCTTGCCGTCCTCGATGGTAGCGCTCTCCACCTGCAGGTCGGAGGGGAGGTAGGTGCGGACGATCGAGACGATGATGAAGACGACGCCGATGATGATGGCGACGACCGGAAGGGCGATCTTGAGAACGCGCACGCGGGCGGAATGCCGCGTGGCGAGGCGGTAAGCCTCGGCTGCGGCGGCGATGCCCTGTGCACCGGTCGGTGCTTGTGTCACGCTATCCAGCATTGTGCCTGCTAAAATCCTGCCGATATGGCCTTCGCAGCGAATGCGGCCACTCGGATAACGGGGCCCATATGGCGATTATTCCTGAACAAACAATGGTTGCTCAAGAAAGTTCGGCGACGAATTGCCATTTGCCTCTGGAATGCCATATCGATAGGGCCTTCGGCAAGCCACCTGACGAGCAGGCGGCCAACAGCAGCAAGGACAGGGAATGGACCACTCAGCCATCGCCGATCGCCGGCAGCTTCGCCGCAAGCTCACCTTCTGGCGTGTCGCCGCCATCCTGATCGCGCTGCTCGCCGTTTTCGCGGCAGTCGCCTGGCGCTGGCCGGGCAGCGGAGCGCGTGACCACATCGCCCGCGTCAGCATTTCCGGGATCATCCAGGACGATCAGGAGCTTCTCGAACGGCTCGACCGCATCGCCCGCAACGACCGCGCGAAGGCGCTGGTCGTGACGATCTCCTCGCCCGGCGGCACCACCTATGGCGGCGAAGTCATCTTCAAGGCGCTGCGCAAGGTGGCGGAAAACAAGCCCGTCGTCGCCGATGTGCGCACGCTCGCCGCCTCCGCGGGTTACATGATCGCCACCGCCGGCGACACGATCGTCGCGGGCGAGAGTTCGATCACCGGCTCGATCGGCGTGCTCTTCCAGTATCCGCAGATGAAGGAGTTGATGGACAAGATCGGCGTCTCGCTGGAGGAGATCAAGTCCGCGCCGCTGAAGGCCGAGCCCTCGCCCTTCCATCCGGCCAGCGAGGATGCCAAGGCGATGATCCGCGCCATGGTGATGGACAGTTTCGACTGGTTCGTCGATCTCGTCGCCGAGCGCCGCAAATTGCCGCGGGCAGATGTGCTTCGCCTTGCCGACGGCAGCATCTTCACCGGTCGCCAGGCGCTCGCCAACAAGCTTGTCGACCGCCTCGGCGGGCCGGAGGAGATCCGCGCCTATCTCGACGAGCGCAAGGTGCCCTCCGACCTTCCCTTCGTCGACTACGAGGCGAGGAGCCGTTCGGGCATTTCCTTCATCGGCAGCAGCGTGCGCGATTTCGCCCGCTCCGTCCTCGGTCTGTCGCTCGATCTGCAGCCGACGATCGAAAAGCTGGCCGGCGAAAAGTTGTTTCTTGACGGTCTGGTCTCGGTTTGGCAGGTTGATCGTGATTGAAAAACAAGAATTTTTGAGGGGGACACAGTGATCAAGTCGGAACTGGTTCAGATTGTCGCCGCGCGCAATCCCCACCTTTATCATCGCGACGTCGAGAATATCGTCAACGCGGTGCTCGATGAGATCACCGACGCGCTGGCCGCGGGAAACCGGGTGGAACTGCGCGGCTTCGGCGCCTTTTCCGTGAAGAACCGCCCCTCGCGCTCCGGCCGCAACCCGCGTACGGGCGATGCCGTCTTCGTCGAGGAGAAGTGGGTTCCCTTCTTCAAGACCGGCAAGGAACTGCGCGAGCGCCTCAATCCCGACCAGGCCGATCAAGACGACTAAAGCGCATGGCGCCCGCCGGCGCCTCGCGCCAGATAAGGTGACGCCATGCTCAAGAGAATAGTCAACGTCCTCGTGCTCATTCCGATCGGCATCGTGCTGATCGTGCTGTCGGTGGCCAACCGCCAATCCGTGACGCTGGCGCTCAACCCGTTCCGGCCGGAGGACAGCGTGCTTTCCGTCTCCGCACCGTTCTTCGTCTTTCTCTTCCTGGCAGTGATCCTCGGCATGGTCATCGGTTCGCTCGCCACCTGGTTCACCCAGGGCAAATACCGCAAGCGTGCCCGTATCGAGGCGAGCGAGGCGGTGAAGTGGCATTCGGAAGCCGAAAAGCACCGCACGCGCGCCGAGACGATGGCTTCGCAGGCGATCGTTCCCGTCTCTGGCAAGTGATCGGGATCGTCAGGCGCTTCCGCCGTTCAGCTTCGTGCCGAGATCGGCGAAAAACTGCGCCGCGAGCTTCTTCGACGTCGAATCGATGAGGCGCGAGCCGAGCTGGGCGAGCTTGCCGCCGATCTGCGCCTTGACGTCGTAGGAAAGGATCGTGCCGTCGCCGTCCTCGGCGAGGCGCACGTCCGCACCTCCCTTGGCAAAGCCGGCAATGCCACCCTTGCCCTCGCCGGAGATCGTGTAGCTCTCCGGCGGATTGAGGTTGGACAGCGTCACCTCGCCGTTGAAGGTCGCCGAGACGGGACCGATCTTGATCTTCACCGTCGCTTCGAGTTCGTTCGGCGATTTCATCGTCAGCGACTGACAGCCCGGAATGCAGGCCTTCAGCACCTCCGGATCGTTGAGTGCCGCCCAAACGGCCTCGCGCGGAGCGGCAATGCGTTCTTCGCCGGACATGTCCATGATCGATCCTCCCTCACCGGTTCCGTTTTATCGCAATCGGAAAGCGCTTTGCCAAGTGGGGGAGGGATGGTATGGGGACCGCTTGTTCCCGGCATGGCCGGCAAGTTTCAACCGACGACGGACGATCGATCGTGAAGGACAGACACCGCCGGCCGAAGAGCGGCCCTGCCGCGCCCGTGAAGGCGCGCGTCGAGAAGGCGCCGGCAGGAAGGCCCCAGCCCCCGAGGAAGGAGCCGCGCCAAGCCCCGGAAGCGCCCGCCCGCCCGCTCATGCGTCGCGAGGGGGAAAAGCCCGCCGAGCGCGTGCCGGTCATCCTCGAGACCGCCGGTTCCGACCAATACCGCCTGATCGACAGCGGCGCCGGCGAGAAGCTCGAGCAATACGGCCCCTACCGCATCGTGCGCCCGGAAGCGCAGGCGCTGTGGCAGCGCAGCCTGCCGGCGGGCACCTGGGACAGGGCCGACGCCCTCTTCACCGGCGATACGGACGAGGACGGCATGGGACGCTGGAAGTTTCCCAAGGCCGCGCTCAGCGAGACCTGGCCGATGCAGCTCCTCGGCGTCGATTTCCATGGCCGCTTCACCGCCTTCCGCCATGTCGGCGTCTTCCCCGAACAGCTCGCGCATTGGAATTGGATGAAGGAGAAGGTCGAGACGGCGGGCCGTCCCGTCAAGGTGCTGAACCTCTTCGGCTATACCGGCGTCGCTTCGCTGGTTGCCGCGAGCGCCGGGGCCGAAGTCACCCATGTCGACGCCTCGAAGAAGGCGATCGGCTGGGCGCGGGAAAACCAGACGCTCGGCCGCATGGAAAAGCTGCCGATCCGCTGGATCTGCGAGGATGCGATGAAGTTCATCCAGCGCGAGGAGCGTCGCGGCAGCAAATACGACATCATCCTGACGGACCCGCCGAAATTCGGCCGTGGCCCGAATGGCGAGGTCTGGCATCTCTTCGATCACCTTCCGCTGATGCTCGACATCTGCCGCGAGATCCTGTCGCCCAAGGCCATCGGCCTGGTGCTGACCGCCTATTCGATCCGTGCGAGCTTCTATTCCATCCATGAGCTGATGCGCGAGACCATGCGCGGCGCCGGCGGCACGGTGGAATCCGGCGAACTCGTCATCCGCGAGAGCGGCCCTGAAGGCAGCGATGCCGGCCGCGCGCTCTCGACCTCCCTCTTCAGCCGATGGATCAGTGCATGAGCCACGAACAGCATGCAGCGCGCCGCGTCGGTCAGGTCAAGGAGGTCACCAGCCTTTCGAACCCGATCGTCAAGGACATCAAGGCACTCGCCAACAAGAAGGATCGCGACGAGACGAAGAGCTTCATGGCGGAAGGCCTGAAGCTCGTCATCGACGCGCTGGAACTCGGCTTCGAGATCAGGACGCTGGTCTATGCCAAGAACGTCAAGGAAAAGCCCCAGGTCGTGCAATGCGCAACGAAGACGGTGGCACGCGGCGGGCTGGTGCTGGAGGTAAGCGAGAAGGTGCTCTCCTCGATCACCCGGCGCGACAATCCGCAGATGGTCGTCGGCATCTTCACCCAGCGCTGGACGCCTCTTCGCGACCTCAAACCCAAGGTGGGCGAGACCTATGTCGCCCTTGACCGGGTGCGCGATCCCGGCAATCTCGGCACGATCATCCGTACGGCGGACGCGGCCGGTGCGAGCGGTGTCATCCTCGTCGGCGAATCGACCGATCCCTTCTCGATGGAAACCGTGCGCGCCACGATGGGCTCGGTCTTCGCCGTTCCTCTGGTGAAGGCTACGGCCGCCGACTTCCTCGCCTGGAAGAAGGACGCGGGTGTTCAGGTCGTCGCCACCCATCTTGCGGGGGCCGTCGACTACCGTACCATCGACTATCGGAAGAAACCCGTCGTGCTCCTGATGGGTAACGAACAATCCGGCCTGCCGGACGAGCTTGCCCGCGAGGCGGATGCGCTTGCCCGCATCCCCCAGGCCGGCCGCGCCGATTCGCTGAACCTTGCCATCGCCACCGGCGTCATGCTCTTCGAGGCCCGCCGCCATCTCCTGACGCTGGAAGAGCGCGCATGAATGACCGAATTCCGCTGATGTCCCGGCCGGTGCCGGTGATCGTCTTCATCCTGCTGGCGCTTCTCGTCGATCAGGCGGTGAAATTCGCCGTCGAGATGTGGCTGCCCTTCCAGGAGGCGGTCGAGGTCGTGCCGATGCTGGCGCTCTACCGTACCTACAATTACGGCGTCGCCTTCTCGATGCTCTCGGGCATGGAGGGCTGGTTCATCGTCACGCTCCGGCTCGTCGTCGTCGCCTTCGTCGTCTGGCTCTGGCTTCAGACGCCGAAGGCGCGGGGCTTTGCCCATGCCGGCTATGCCTTCATCATCGCCGGCGCCTTCGGCAATCTCATAGACCGCGCTCTCTTCGGCTATGTGATCGACTATGTGCTGTTTCATACGCAGACCTGGTCCTTCGCGGTCTTCAACCTTGCAGACGCATTCATCACCATCGGCGCGGGCCTCGTCATCCTCGACGAGCTCCTCCTGCTTCGCCGGCCGAAACATTAAAATTCGAGTGACTTGCTGAAGCCGATTTGAACGGTCGGTGTGATAAGCGGGGTGCCATGAGCGAACCCGTCAAGCTACAGAACCGGCTCAAGGCCGAATTCGCCGAAGCGCCACGCCGTTCCGCAGGCAGCCGCCCGGAGACGGACGCGGCGACCGACGCCTTGAAGATCGATCATGCCGTTCGGCCGCCCGAGGCGGAGGGCCTCAAGACGGTTCGCAACCTCATCGCCGGCATCGGCATGCTGCTTGCCGTGCTGGTCGTGGCAACGGGCATTGCGGCCGGGTTCTACATCACGGCCATAGCCCTTGGCCTTGCCGGTGTCGCGGGCGCCGCCTTCCTTCTCTCCACGCATCGCCCGCTGGCCGGCATAGAGGCCGATCGCGACCGCTCCTGGGAGCGCAGCGAAACCTCGCAGATCCTGTCGGCGATCCATGACGTGCTCGGCGATATCATCGTCATGCGGACGCTCGACGGCCGCATTCTGAGCGCCAATGCCGTTCTCGGCGAACTGACCGGCAGGAGCGATGTCGACGGCAAGACCTGCGAGGCGCTGGGCCTGACCTTCCGCTCCCAGGCAAGCGCTCACCGCTACGATGTCGATGTGGAGGGACCCGCCGGAAAGCGCATCTATTCCTGGCACGACGTCACCGTGCGCGATCCCGCTTCCGGCGAACTCGTCGTCCATTCCATCGCCCGCGACGTGACGGAGGAGCGCCGCGCCGAGGGCGAGCGCGAACGTGCCCGGGAGCGCGCCGAGGAGGCGAGCGCGGCGAAATCCCGCCTGCTCGCCACCGTCAGCCACGAAATCCGCACGCCGCTCTCCGGCATTCTCGGCATGTCGCACCTGATCGGCCAGACGCGGCTGACGGCCGAACAGAAGAACTATCTCGCCGGCATGCGCCAGTCCGGCCATGCGCTCGTCCAGCTCGTCGACGACCTGCTCGATTTCTCCACCATCGAGGCGGGCCGCTTCCAGCTTCGCCCGTCGGAGGAACCGGTGCGCCCGATGCTGGAAAGCGTCGTGGAGATGCTCTCGCACCGTGCCCACGAGAAGGGCATCGAGATCGGCTCCTTCGTCTCGCCGGACGTGCCCGGACTGCTGCTCTACGATGCGCCACGCCTGCGTCAGGTGCTCTACAACGTCGTGGGGAACGCAGTGAAATTCACCCATACGGGCGGCGTCTTCCTGGAGACGACGCTCGACCACGGCGCCGTGGTCATCCGTGTCACCGATACCGGACCGGGCATGAATGCCGAGGAGCAGGCCCGCATCTTCCAGGAATTCGAGCAGACCGGCAGCACTGCCCAACGCAGCGGCGGCACCGGCCTCGGCCTTGCCATCTCCGCCCGCATCCTCAGCGAGGCCGGCGGCGGGCTGACGCTGGAAAGCACGCCGGGGAGAGGCAGCACCTTCACCATCCGCATGCCGGTCGACCTCCTGCAAAAGGCCTCGAACAGCGCAGCACGCAGGGGCGTGCTGAAGGGAAGCCTCGTCTTCCTCCTCGCCCCCGCCGGTCCCGCGTCCCGGGCGCTGGTGCGCACCATCGATGCGCTCGGCGGCAAATGCCACCTCGCCACGTCTTTCGATGAGGCGCACGACCTCGTTCAGGGTCTAGCCGATCTCACCGACATCATCGTCGACAATCGCCTGGCCGGCGTCTTCCGCCGGGAGCTTGCCGATCTTGCCTTTTTCCGTGAAAGCCGCGCCCGGCGCATCTATCTCGTCAATCCGGAAGAGCGCAGCGGCCGCGCCATCGGCAATGGCGAGGGCTACGATTCCTGGCTCATCCGGCCGCTGCGCGAGCGCTCGCTGGTCGAGGTGCTGCGCGGCCGCATGAAGGGCATCGAGGTGCGCGATGCGATCAACGACAATCGCCCGATCCTGAAAGACCTGCCGGCTGCCACGTCAGAGCCGGTGAAGACGAAGACGGGCGGCATGCGCGTCCTCCTTGCCGAGGATGATCCGGTCAATGCCATGCTGGTGCGCTCCGTGCTGGAACGCGCCGGCCACACGGTGCGCCATGTGCCGGACTATCCGGCCCTCGTTTCCGCCCTTGCCGGCGCGACGGATGCCGGCCCCTTCGCCGCCGATCTCATCCTCACCGATCTCGGCATGCCGGGCGGCGACGGCAAGGCGATGATCGCCCGCATCGTCCAGCGCGAATATGGCAATGCCCGCCTGCCGGTCATCGTGCTGACGGCGGACAGCCGCGCGGGGCTTCGTGCGGAGCTGCTGTCCGTCGGCGCCGATGCGGTGCTCGCCAAACCCGCCGATCCCGCCGCGCTCATCGCCGAGATCGGCCGTTTTTCGCGGCACGCGCCGGGCTGAGGGCTTTTCGCTATCCAAGCCCGCTTTGCGTCATTATCCTGTTGCAGAATCGTGGTTAGAACCACGGAGTTTCGCTAACGGGTAAACTGCCATGACGCTCGACCTTGCCCAGACCATCGTAACGGCGGAGATCACCACGAAGACGACCCCTGCCGCGGGCCAATCGGGAACGGATGTGCTCGGCCGCATCGGCAATCTCGAAACGCGCATCGCCCGCTCCGTCACGGAGATCGATGCCGCGCAGGCGGTGCGCTACCGCGTCTTCGCCGAGGAGATGAATGCGCGTCTTTCCGCCGACGCCGTGCGCCGCAAGCGCGACATCGATGCCTGGGACATGGTCTGCGATCATCTTCTCGTGCTCGACACCGCGATCGAGGGCGACACGGAAGAACAGATCGTCGGCACATACCGGCTCCTGCGCCAGGACGTCGCGGCGGTCTCCGGCGGCTTCTATTCCCAGTCGGAATTCGATGTCGAGGCTCTGGTCGCGCGCCATCCGGAGAAGCGCTTCATGGAGCTTGGCCGCTCCTGCGTGCTGCCGGCCTATCGGACGAAGCGCACCGTGGAACTGCTCTGGCAGGGCAACTGGGCCTATTCGCTGAAGCACGGCATCGATGTGATGTTCGGCTGCGCCTCCTTCCACGGCATCGTGCCGGAGGAGCATGCGCTGGCGCTTTCCTTCCTGCACCACAATATGCAGGCCAAGGACGAGTGGAGCGTCTCGGCCCGGCCGGAACTCTTTCGCACCATGGATCTGATGCCCGCCGAAGGGATCGATACCCGCAAGGCGCTGTCCGCCCTGCCACCGCTGATCAAGGGCTATCTGCGCCTCGGCGCCACCGTCGGCAATGGCGCCGTCGTCGACCACGGCTTCAACACGACGGACGTGCTGATCGTGCTGCCGATCGGCAAGATCTCCGGCCGCTATCTCAATTATTACGGCGCGGATGCCGGTCGCTTCGCGAGCTGACCGGCAATGGGGCGGTAGCCGACAGGCAGCAGGCGATAGAATATGCCTACTGCCTAAGCGCCCGAATTATACGCCGCCAGCGTCGCCATGTTGACGATGTCGCTGTCCTTCGCACCCATCGAGACGATCTGCACCGACTTGTCGAGACCGACGAGCAGCGGGCCGATCACCGTCGAGCCGCCGAGTTCCTGCAGCATCTTGGTCGAGATCGATGCCGAATGAAACGCCGGCATGACGAGCACGTTGCCGGGGCCTGAAAGGCGGCAGAACGGATACTGCTCCATGATGCGCGGATTGAGGGCGACGTCGGCCGCCATTTCGCCGTCATACTCGAAGTCGACGCGGCGCCGGTCGAGGATCTCCACCGCTTCCTGGATCCGCTCGGAACGCTCGCCCGCCGGATTGCCGAAGGTCGAATAGGCGAGCATGGCGACCCGCGGCTCGTACCCGAGGCGGCGGGCAAGGCCGGCCGCCTCTTCGGCGATATCGGCCAGCTCCTCGGCGGAAGGCATGTCGTGCACGGCGGTATCGGCCACCAGCACCGCCCGGCCGCGGCACAGCGCCAGCGAAGCGCCGATCACCCGATGGCCGGGCTTGGCGTCGATGCAGCGGCGAACGTCTTCGAGCGCGGTCGAGTAGTTGCGCGTCAGGCCCGTCACCATGGCGTCCGCATCGCCGAGCGCCACCATGCAGGCGGCGAAGTGGTTGCGGTCGTTGTGGATCAGGCGCTGGGCGTCGCGGTGCAGGTAGCCCTGCCTCTGCAGGCGCGCATAGAGATAGTCGATATAGGCATTGTTGCGCTTGGAGATACGGGCATTGACCAGCTCGATGCCGGGCCGGTCGAGATCGATGCCCGCCCGTTCGGCGGTCTCGCGAATCAGTTCCTCGCGGCCGAGCAGGATGGCGGTGCCGAGCTGCTGGTTGGCATAGGAAACGGCGGCGCGCATCATCTGCTCTTCTTCGCCCTCGGCGAAGACGACGCGCTTCGGCTGGCGACGGACGCGGGCATAGATCTGCTGGAGCGTCGAGGCGATCGGATCGCGCCGGGCGCGCAGGTCCCGTGCATAGGCATCGAGATCCGGAATGTTCCTGCCGGCAACGCCCGTTTCCATCGCCGCCTTGGCGACCGCGACGGGAATGGCCGAGATGAGGCGCGGATCGAACGGCACGGGGATGATGTATTGCGGCCCGAAGCGCGGTCGCACGCCCTGATAGGCGGCGGCGACGTCGTCCGGCACGTCTTCCTTGGCAAGATTGGCAAGCGCCTCGGCGGCGGCGATCTTCATCGCCTCGTTGATCGTCGAGGCACGCACGTCGAGCGCGCCGCGGAAGATATAGGGGAAGCCGAGCACGTTGTTGACCTGGTTCGGATAGTCCGACCGGCCGGTGGCGACGATCGCGTCGTCACGGATGGCGGCGACCTCCTCCGGGGTGATTTCCGGATCCGGGTTGGCCATGGCGAAGATGATCGGCCGCTCCGCCATGGAGGCCACCATCGCTTCGGTGAGCGCGCCCTTGGCCGAAAGGCCGAAGAACACGTCCGCGCCCTCCAGCGCTTCGGCAAGCGTACGGCGGTCGGTCTTGACGGCGTGGGCGGACTTCCACTGGTTCATGCCCTCTTCGCGGCCCTGGTAGATGACGCCCTTGGTGTCGCAGAGTATGATGTTTTCCGGCGCAAAGCCCATCGACTTGACGAGTTCGATACAGGCGATGGCGGCAGCGCCCGCGCCGTTGCACACGAGCTTGGTCGTCTTGAAGTCGCGGTCGGTCAGGGTCAGCGCATTGATGAGGCCGGCGGCGGCGATGATCGCGGTTCCGTGCTGGTCGTCGTGGAAGACGGGAATGTCCATCAGTTCACGCAGGCGCTGCTCGATGATGAAGCAGTCCGGCGCCTTGATGTCCTCGAGATTGATGCCGCCGAAGGAGGGACCGAGATAGCGCACGCAATTGATGAATTCGTCGACATTTTCCGTGTCGACTTCGAGATCGATGGAATCGACATCGGCAAAACGCTTGAAGAGGACGGACTTGCCTTCCATCACCGGCTTGGAAGCGAGCGCCCCGAGATTGCCGAGGCCGAGGATGGCCGTGCCGTTGGAGATGACCGCGACCATGTTGCCGCGCGTCGTGTAGTCATAGGCGGTCGCCGGATCCTCGGCGATGGCCTTGACCGGCACGGCGACGCCCGGCGAATAGGCGAGTGAAAGGTCGCGCTGGGTCGCCATCGGCTTCGTGGGTGTGATTTCCAGCTTTCCGGGACGTCCATTGGCGTGGAAATCCAGCGCTTCCTTTTCCGTCACGGTTGCCCTCTGGCGATCGGATTTGTCGGTACCCGGCATGCTCCCCCCTTCATACTCCTGTGGGCGATTAGCCCACGACTCCACGCAGGTGTTGTTTTCTATACCTTCCCATGGCTAGGGTGATACCTCTTTTTTAGGAAGAACTGACTCTCCGTGAACGATCAGATCGCGCGCCCGAACGATATTCTGTCGACGGCCGAACTTGCCAGCCACGAAAGCCGCGCATCGGCGACGCCGATGATGGAGCAGTATATCGAGATCAAGGCGGCCAATCCGGACAGCCTGCTTTTCTATCGCATGGGCGATTTCTACGAGCTGTTCTTCGAGGACGCCGTGGACGCTTCCCGTTCACTCGGCATCACGCTGACCAAGCGCGGCCAGCATATGGGGCTCGACATTCCCATGTGCGGCGTGCCGGTCCATGCGGCGGACGATTATCTTCAGAAACTGATCGCGCTCGGTTTCCGCGTCGCTGTCTGCGAGCAGGTCGAGGATCCGGCCGAGGCGAAGAAGCGCGGCTCGAAATCCGTCGTGCGCCGCGACGTCGTTCGCCTCGTGACGCCCGGCACGCTGACGGAGGAAAAGCTCCTTTCACCCTCCGACGCCAACTACCTGATGGCCGTCGCGCGCATTCGCGGCGGGACCGAGCCGGCAATGGCGCTCGCCTGGATCGATATTTCGACGGGCATCTTCCGCCTGTCGGAAACCGGGCAGAGCCAGCTTCTCGCCGATATATTGCGCATCGATCCGCGCGAGCTCATCGTGCCCGACACGCTGTTCCACGACCCGGAATTCCGCCCCGTCCTCGACGTGCTCGGGCGTGTCGCCGTGCCCCAGCCGGCCGTTCTCTTCGACAGCGCGACGGCGGAAGGCCGCATCGCGCGCTATTTCGGCGTCTCCACGCTCGACGGTTTCGGCACCTTTTCCCGCGCGGAGCTGGCCGCCGCTTCCGCCGCCGTCGCCTATGTCGAGAAGACCCAGATCGCCGAACGTCCGCCGCTCGGCCGGCCGGAACGGGAAAGCTCCGCCTCGACGCTGTTCATCGACCCGGCGACGCGCGCCAATCTGGAACTGGTGCGCACGCTCTCCGGCGAGCGCCACGGTACGCTGCTCAAGGCCATCGACCGCACGGTGACGAGCGGCGGCGCACGGCTGCTTGCCGAGCGGCTGATGTCGCCGCTGACCGATCCGGATGCGATCAACGCCCGGCTCGATTCGATTGCGACCCTCGCCGACCGCCCGTCCTTCTGCGAGGATCTGCGCGGCGCGCTGAAGCGGCTTCCCGACATGCCGCGTGCGCTTTCCCGCATCGCGCTCGGCCGCGGCGGCCCGCGCGATCTCGGCGCGATCCTGCAGGGTCTAGCCGTGGCCGCCGACATCGCCGGCACGATGGTGGTGGAAAACCTTCAAGGGGAACTTGCCGCCGCGCGCACGGCGATCGCCGCGTTGCCGATCGATCTGTCGCACCGCCTTGCCGTGATGCTCGCCGACGAACTGCCGCTCCTCAAGCGGGACGGCGGCTTCATCCGCGAAGGCGCGGACGGCGAGCTCGACGAGATGCGGGCGCTGCGCGACCAGTCGCGCCGCGTCATTGCCGGCCTGCAGCTGCAATATGCCGAGGAGACGG